>Ga0129336_10001194_pt1 | contig 15641 bp, 23 predicted proteins | sample CPB6_02_DNA_FD_96878 | JGI IMG/M metagenome (GOLD analysis project Ga0129336, IMG submission 96878) | Freshwater to marine salinity gradient microbial communities from Chesapeake Bay, USA - CPBay_Sum_0.6_0.2_DNA | ecosystem: Environmental > Aquatic > Marine > Coastal | place: USA: Chesapeake...
CAGCGCTGGTATCGGACGTGGCGCGCGCTGCCCACCGGCCAGAACAACCTCAAGCGTACGGCCCACCACAGCCTGCAGATAGACCTGGAGTCAGGCACGGGCATTGTGATCGGCCAGGGCGACGACCCGCAGGTCATGCTGCGCTGGTCAGATGACGGCGGCCACACTTGGAGCAATGAGCACTGGGCGCCGATGGGCAAGATTGGCGAGTACTACAAGCGCGTGTTCTTCCGGCGGCTGGGCATGACGCTCAAGCTGCGCGACCGCGTCTATGAGCTGTCGGGTACTGATCCAGTCAAGATCGTCATCATGGGCGCAGAACTGATGATCAGCCCGACCAATGCCTAGCCCGACCAATATCACCAATATCACGCCACCGCGCGTGCCGCTGATCGACGCGCGCACGGGCCTGATCTCGCGTGAGTGGTATCGGTTCTTTCTAAATCTGTTCCAGTTAACCGGCAGCGGCGACAACTCCATATCGCTGCTTGACCTGCAAAAAGGGCCGCCGCCGATCCCGGTCGAGGCCGTGCAGATTGACCCCAACGGCCCCACCAACGCGCCGTCGGACTCGGCGCTGGTGTCGCAGATCGCTGAAATCGACAAGCAACTTAACGCGCTGGAGTCGCAGCCGGAGTGCCCCTGCGAGGAATACAACGCAGAGACGCAAAAGGACATCAACGGGCTAGAGATGCTGCCTCGGGCCGAGCTAGGCACGATGGCCGCGCTGCAGCAGGCCAACGTGCCGTGGATGACCTTTGACACCACGGCTAGTGGAGTGCCGCCCGATGTAGGCACCGCAGCGTGGGACGGCGGTACAACCTTGGGCGTACAGGCCACAGCCAACGTGTTGATCAAAGTTGGCGAATCTGAGTATGTTTACGCCAAGGCGTCTGCACCAATCACCAAAGGCCAACTTTGCTACCACACCGGCGCCGTAGGCGCCTCGGGCGTCATTACGGTGGCACCTACGCCTTTGGCTTTGACAGACCCCAACCAGATCGTTGGCGTAGCAGCAGAGACGCTAGCGCTTAACGACTTTGGGCTGATCCAGATCAGCGGCGACATCAAAGGGTTTAACACTACAGGTAGCAGCGTCGGGGAAGTTTGGGCTGACGGCGATGCGCTGTACTACAACCCCGCGTTTGTGGGCAGCATGACGAAAGTAAAACCGTCTGCGCCGAACATAAAAACTTACGTGGGCGAGGTCATCAACGCAGGCGCTGGCGGCTCTGGCTCTATGCACGTCCGTATCGTGCCCGGCTCGGTTCTGGGCGGCACGGATAGCAATGTCCAGTTCACGTCGCCCATCCCTGACAAAGACCTGATCCAGTACGACAGCGGTCTAGGCTATTGGAAGAACGTCAGCCCGGCATCGGTAATCGCCGGCTCCGGCGGCGCGCCAGTTACCAAGACGGCCAACTTTTCGGTTGCCAATGGTGAGACTTGGCTGATAAACAACAAGTCCGGCTCGTCCTGCACCGTAACGCTTCCCACCGCCTCGACCAACACCGGGCGCGTCCTGTACTTCCTGAATTACCAGGCGCAGACGTTGGTGTCAGCGTCGAGTAACGTAGTGCCGCTGGCCGGCGGGGCGGCGACAACGGCCATATTGGAGGCGGTTGCCGGGGCAAACGCCACCTTGGTTTCTGACGGAACTAATTGGATAATGACGCAGTACGACTCCAACAACGCGCTGCAACTGGAGTAAGGAGATAAAACATGACTGTTTACGCTAAAGTGCTAATTCCGGCAAAAACTGCCGAAAGCGCACAAACCACGCAATATACGTCGACCAACGTGACGACGATTATTGACAAATTTACCGCAACCAACTACAGCGCGACGGCCGCAACGATCAGCGTTAACCTGGTCACGCTAGCGGATACGGCGGGCAACCAGAACTTGATCGTCAAGACCAAGTCGCTGCAGCCGGCCGAGACGTACACGTTTCCTGAGATCGTCGGCCAGATCCTGGCGCCGGGCGGTTTTATCAGCACGATCGCCAGCGCTGCCACCTCGATCAACATCCGCGCCTCGGGCCGCGAGATCACGCAATGAGCGATGCTCTGACCATTGACCAACCGCTGGGGCTAATGCAGCAGAAGGTAGAGACTCTGCAAACTGAGCTTGCCAATCTGCCGCAGTATCAGCCCGAGACGAAACATTACTTTCACGGTGGAATGTACTGCCGCGAGGTGTTTCGTCACGCCGGCGTGTTGGTCGTTGGTGCAGTGCACAAAAAAGAACACTTTTACTTGATTGTGTCGGGAACAGTAGCTATTACAGATGGAACAGGAAACGTCCAAGAAGTTACTGGCCCGCATTTGTTTCAAAGCAAGCCCGGCACTAAACGTGCTGTGTATGCGATAACGGACGCTTTATGCATGACTTTTCATGCAGTCGATGCCACAACGGTTGAAGAAGCAGAATCTGAACTTGTAGAATTAGAGCCCAGCAGTATGTACGCGCCGGGCAACTTAATCAAACACGACGCACAGGGGGTGCTGACATGACATTCTGGGTAGCAGGCGCGGTAGTCACCAGCGCAGCAATCGGTGCATATTCTGCAAATAGAGCTGCTAAAACGCAAGAACAAGCGGCGCAACAATCTGCAGATGTCCAGCGCGACATTTTTGAGCGTCAAGTTCAACTGCAAGAGCCTTGGCGCCAGGCCGGCATCAACGCGCTGGCTAAGATGGGCACTGGCTTTACCGGCCAGGTCGATCTGACGCAAGACCCAGGCTATGCGTTTCGAATGTCCGAGGGTATGAAAGCGTTGGAGCGCGGCGCTGCTGCGCGCGGCGGTTTGTTGTCGGGAGGTATGCTCAAGGGCGCGCAGCGCTTTGGGCAAGACCTCGCATCGCAAGAGTACCAAAACGCCTACAACCGAGCACTGGCGCAGTACAACACCACAGCCGCACTTGCGGGCGTGGGACAGACGTCAGCCAATGCGCTGACCGGCGCGGCCGGGCAGATGGGTCAGAATGTGTCAGAAGCCATCCAAAACGCAGCTGCAGCGCGCGCGTCGGGCTACGTCGGCGGTGCTAACGCGCTGACTAGCGCACTTGGCACGGGGCTGAACTACATGCAGGGCCAAAATTATTTGAACGCTATGCGAACGCCGCCCGGCTTTAATTACAGCCCAGGATTTGGTGGGTACAACTACACCTATCAAAACCCCGGCACCGTCGGGCCGCAACTGCCTCCCGGCTAGTAAGGAGACGTCATGCCTATCAATCCCGCAATTGCAATGGGTGTTCAGCCGCTGCAGCTGGCTGACCCCCTTGCGCAGTACGGCAAGATCGCCGCCATTCAGCAGGCGCAGAACCAGAACGCGCTGGCGCAGTATCAGCTCGGCGCGGCGCAACGCGCCGAGGCTAAGGATATTGCCCGCACGAACGCTCTTGCGCAAGCAGGAACCGACGACACGGCCATTGCTAACGCATTGTTGAAAGCTGGTGACCTTAAAGGCTACTCAGAATTTTTGAAGACGCGCCGCGAGACAATGAAGACCGAAACCGAATTGGTTGATGCCCGACTTAAGCTGTCGCGCGCTTTTCTTGACAATATTCATCCCGGCGACCCTAACGCGCCTGCACAATTCATTGCGTGGCATGAAGCCAACCACCGCGACCCCGTGTTAGGCCCGATGTTGGCCGCGCGGGGCGTGACCGCTGAACAATCTCGCGCGCGCATCCAAGACGCGATTGCGCGGGGCCCGGAGGCGTTTGCGTTACTGCTTGCTGGATCCAAGTTAGGTACTGAAAGAACTATGGAGTTGAATAAGCCCACGCTGACTACGCAAGATTTAAGCGGCCAGGTGCGCGTCATCTCCACCCCGGGCCTTGGCGGCGCGGCCACAATCGTGCCCGGCTCGGTGGCAACAAAGACGCTCACACCCGGCGAAGCGTTGCCCAAGCGCACCAAGACCGATCTTGGCGGCGCCATCATCACGGAAGAGTACGATCCTGTCACTCGATCGTCAAGGATTGTCGACCGTCAGCTCAAGTCGCTTACGCCAGAGCAGACCCGCGCAGCGTCTCAGGAATCCACCAAGGTCGCACACACTCTTATCGACGCAGCGGGCAACGTTACGCTGCTCAATATGTTTGGTCAGATCATACAACCTAGAGCTGCTGCCGCTCCCGGCGCCGCTCCTGCTGCTGCTCCTGCTGCTGCTCCTGCTGCTGCTCCTGCTGCTGCTCCTGCTGCTGCCGCTCCTGCTCGTGCTGCTGCTCCTGCTGCTGCTGCTCCTGCTGCCGCCGCCGTTCCTGCTGCTGCTACTGCTGCCGGCGCGCCCGTTACGCTTAAAGGCAAACCTAGCGCAACGTTTGAGAAGACGCAGGCGCAGCGCGTACAGTTGTCAAAAGACCTTACTACAGCCATTACACAACTTGAAGACGCAATCAAGCCGGGCGGTCTTCTCGACCAGGCTACAGGTAGCGGTATAGGCTCTATCGTTGACATTGCCGCGCGTCAGGTCGGTAAAGCAACCAAAGGCGATATTGCTACTAGTCAACTCAAGCCAATTGCTGATCTTGCACTTAAAATGGTGCCGCGCTTTGAAGGGCCGCAATCTGACAAAGATAGGCAGGCTTATGAATCGGCAAGCGGCCAGCTTGCCGATTCAACGCTACCGCGCGAAAGTCGCAGGGCGGCAGCAAAGACTGTTTTGCGTTTGATGAAGGCTCGCAAAGATCAATTTGTGTCCACGGACATGGCGGCCGAGGGCACGACAGCGGGCGGCGGCGTTGATACCAACAACCCGTTGCTGAAATAAGGAGGGGGTATGGCAACGCTCGCTGAGATCATTCAAGACCCCAATTACGTCAACGCCAACGCAGCGACAAAGAAGGCCATTTTTGACAAGTATGCGCCGCTTGACCCCAACTACACCAAGGCTAACGCGGCCACGCAAGAGGCTATTCGTGTCAAGTTTGGCGTAGCGCAACCGCGCGCTGCCGAGCCTGAAGGTATGCCTACTGGCCCACGGGCAACACCTCCAGCGTGGGCTAGCGAGTATCCGGGCCTGTACCGCGCCGCTGTTGCAACGCGCCAGCTAGTCGGCCCGACCGTTGAGATGGTGGGTGGCGTATTAGGTGGGGCCGGCGGTGCGGCCGCAGGCACGTTCGGCGCTGGGCCATTTGGCACGGCTGTGGGCGGTATCACCGGCGCTGGGCTAGGTTACGGCACGGCCAAACAGGGCCTGCGCGCCGTTGATGTGGCGCTAGGGCTTGTCCCACCCGACACCCTTGCAGGAGAACTTCAGCGCGCGGGCGGCGGCGTTGTTGAAGGCACTACTTATGAGGTCGGCGGTCGATTGGCCGCGCCGATCATCAACAAACTGGTGCAAGCCGGCGTTTCAGGTGCTGGCAAGATAATGGATCTTGGACAGCTGCCGAATCAGTTGGCGGCTAAGACCGCCAGAGAAGCGCTAGGTGGCCCAGAACAGGTTGCAGCCGCGCGAACTGCGCTGCAGGCCGCAGGCGCCGAAGGGTTGACCGCGCAGCAGGCGCTTGCGCGGGGCGGCGTTATCAGCCCAAGCGCGCAGGCCACGCTTGAGAAGACCATCAAGAAGTCGGGAGAACTAGGCAAACAAGCGCCTGTCGACACCCGCGCGGCCATCGAGGCCCGTCAAGAAGCAGCGCGCAGATCGACAATTGAAGGCGTGACGCCTGATCTGCAGGCGGCCATCGACGCCCGGCGCGTTGCGTCTCGACCACTCTACGAAGCTGCCGATCGGGCAGTGGTGACCATTGATCAAGAATTGGCCGATGTGATTGGCCGGATGCCCAACAACACGCTAGCACAGGCGGCCAACATCGCTAGGATGGACGGGCGTCCCTTCATCATGGGTCAAACAACGCCCGCCAGAATGGTTGAAACGGGTATGCTGGACGCAGCCGGCAGGCCCATCATGCGCGAGGTGCCTGCCCAAACGGCTCAGATTACCGGTGAGTCGTTGCACTACATTAGACGCGCTCTGGGCGACATCGCCTACGGCTCGCCTGCTGTCACGCAGGCTGGGCGCGACGCCCAGTTGGCTGCGCGCGGACTGTTGGACGATTACGTTGCTATTTTTGAAACAAGGGTGCCTGAATACGGGCAAGCCCGCGCTACGTTTTCTGCATTGTCCGCACCGGTCAATCAGGCGCAGGTACTGCGCGAGATGGTGTCGGTGCTAGAAAGACCTGGCGGCGGCGAGCGCATCGGGCCGTTCTTGAATGTGCTAGGCCGTGGTGAGCAAGCGATGCTGCGACGCGCAGGCGGCCGAGGCGCGCCACGTTTTGAAGCATTGAATGAAGTGCTGACGCCTGAGCAATTAGCTAGGGTGCGCGAGGTAGCCCGGCAACTCGAAACCGAGGCCGCCATCGGTCAGCAGATTAGTGCCGGCCAGCAGCGCGCTACCGAGCTGCTTAGGGATGAACTGCCCAACTACCGGCTGCCCAACATCTTCAACGTTTTCGCTACCACGGCCAACAGAGTGCTGGACACGCTAGGCGTAAGAGTAGGTAAGAAAACGATTGAAAAGATGGCCGAAGCGTCCTTGTCAGCCAGGTCGTTTGATGAACTGCTAGCAACGCTGCCTGGCAATGAGCGATCCAAGGTTTTGAAAGCTATCGGCGATCCCGACACTTGGGCTAACATTAAGCCGGCAGTTCCTAAAGCTGCGATGGGCGTGGGCGGGGCCATACAAAACCCCGAGATGCCCCCTATCAATAACCTGGCGCCCCAGGCGCCCGCAAACGCGTTAACGAGGTAATCATGGCGTTTGATGAGGCTAATTTTGACCCCGTGAGGTACGGCGTTTTATGGGAACGCGTACAGGTCATGGACAAGAAAATGGATCGCATGGAGCGCCAGATGGAGCAGCTGCTAGACATGGCAAGCCGCTCCAAGGGCGCTATCTGGTTGGGCATCGGGCTGTGGTCGGTTGTCACCGGCGCGCTTGGGTTTTTCCTCGGTAAGCATTAGGAGGACGTATGGCAACCAAGAACTGGATAGCAGGCGCTATCAAGAAGCCCGGCGCGCTGCACGCGTCGATGGGCGTCAAGAAAGGCGAGAAGATCCCCGCAGGCAAACTTGCCAAGGCCGCTGAGAAGGGCGGCAAGACCGGCCAGCGCGCGCGGCTTGCGCAGACTCTGCGCAAGATGAAGAAGTGACATTTCGACTTGGCGTGCGCTCCCGCGCGCGTCTTGAGGGCGTGCACCCAGACCTGGTCAAGGTCGTCGAGCGCGCTATCGTGCTGACCACCGTAGACTTCACGGTGCTAGAGGGTCTGCGTACCCTAGAGCGCCAGGCGCAGCTGGTTAAGTCCGGGGCAAGTCAGACGATGAATAGCCGCCACTTGACCGGCCACGCCGTCGACTTGGGCGCGTGGGTCACCAACCAAGTGCGGTGGGACTGGCCGCTGTACCACAAGATCGCCAAGGCGATGAAAGCCGCCGCGCAAGAGTTGGAGATCGCCATCGAGTGGGGCGGCGACTGGCAGAGTTTCCCAGACGGCCCACACTTTCAGCTGCCGTGGAAGGACTACCCATGATCCCAAGAGACAAGCTGATGCACCTAGCGATGGGCGCTGCGGCCTGCGCAGTGCTGTTTGCCCTGCACCATATGCCTTTGAGCGCTGCAGTGCTTGTTGGCTGCGCGGCCCTGGGCGTCTTTTATGAGGCGCAGCAGTGGTATCGCAAAGAAGGCGCGCCCGACGTCTGGGACGCCGTGGCGACCACGCTGCCCGGGCTCTTGGTCTATCTAGTACTGGAGGCACCTAAATGGATCCGCTAACCGTATTGGCCGCTCTTGGCCCATTAGCTGTTGACTTGGGAAAATCCCTAATTGGGCGCTTTATCCAGACCGACGGGTACAAGCCCACCAACGTGGAAGAGTACGCCAAGATGCGCCAGCTCGACCTGGAAATGTTCAAGGCCATGAATGAGGCCGGCGGTGCCAACCCATCCTACCCGTGGGTCGAGGCTGCGGTGCGGCTAATGCGCCCCGCTGTCGCTGCGGTCGTCTTGGGCACCTGGGCGGCGCTTAAACTTCAAGGCCAGGCGAGCGATACAGTCGACAATTTTGCTGCGGCCGTTGGGTTCTACCTGTTCGGTGACCGCACGCTGTTCTACAGCCGCAAGTCGAAATAACCGCACAGGGCAGTCGCGGCCCTGGCGGCAGTTCCCATAGGCGTCACAGCAGTTCAAAGCAGCGCGTCTCCTACGTCATCAGGGCTAGACTTTTTCTGTCTAGGGACGATGTTTTCGTACATTCTGCCTCTTTCTTCGTAGAAGCGAAAGGGCCAATTCTCACGACGCTTTCTTGGGTAACGAACCTGTGCAGGTTCGCACACTCCCGGCGCCGGCGCGTGCCCCGCGTGTCCTTGACTATTGTCCATGTCCCGCACACTGGGCATTTCATTTCACCTCCGTCACGCTGTGCAAATAGGCCGTCAAACGCTTTATACGCGTCTCATGGTACTTGCACATGGAGTCGGTGTATTCGCGCGCTGATAGGGCCTCTAGCAGCTTGCGCTTGGCGTCTTCCAACTCCTTGAGCGCCAACGACTCGGCGCTAGGCGCGCGGAAGTAAGACATCAACGGTTCAAACAATTCTTTCATAGTGGTTTACCCCTATAGTGCCCGCGCTTCGCGCAGGATCTCGCGCCGTTCGCGTTCGCAGCGCAGCATGGTGTAGCGTTGGTGCAGCCGCTCAAGGATCGAGATGCGGCGCTGGTTGGTGCGCTCATGGTTGAGCAGCTGCAGCACCTGATCCTCGCTCATCAGCGCCAGTTCTTTATTTAGTTTTCGCCAGTTCGTTTGCAATTCTTCTCTCCAGATCTTCTATTTGTCGGCCTATGCGCAGCATGGCGCGTTCGGCCCGGTTGTACACCTTGGCCCACAGCCGCTCGTCGGCTCGCGCCGAGATCAGCTTGGCCTTGAGTAGCTTGACTCTTGACGACTTCACGTTCTGCTCCTGATTGCTGTGGCGCACTCTGACGCCGTTGGATTGTTGTAGTTGGCGGCTATCTCGTCGCACAGCCGAGCGCACGCTTCACGTTCCACCAAATGTGGCTCTGGCGTCGTAAGGCGCGCGCGTATGGCTAACACCGTCTCCACAACGCCGTCCGGGCCAATAGCCAACGGGTCTTCAAGCACCTTCAAGGCGTGCCGCAGAAGTTCTCTATCTGTCATTTCAGTTCCTCCATTGCTATATTGCTGATGGCGCGCTTGTCGTGCAGCGCGCCCCAGATGCGTTCGTCTATGGTGTCGGCGGTCATCAGGATGTAGCACCAGACATCGTGGCGCTGGCCGGATCGGTGCAGCCGCCCAATGGTTTGTTCGTAAAGCTCAAGACTCCACGGCAAGGACAGAAAGACCAGGTGTCGACCTCCATGCTGCAGGTTAAGGCCATGACCTGCGGATTTCGGGTGCAGCGCCAATAGTCGAACGTGACCAGCGTTCCATCGCTCAACGATGTCAGCATCGTCCATTGTGGCGATGGTCGGGAATCGTCGCTGCAGCTCGGCGAGTTCTTCTTTGTAGTTGTAGACAACGATGGTGTTTGCATGTTGATTCTCGTTAAGTAGGTCATCGAGCGCGTCGAACTTGTGCGGGCTAAACCAGGTAGCGTGCGGGGCGTACACAAACCCGCAGGCCATCTGCTGCAGCTTTTGCGTGACCACGCCTGCGTTTTGGGCTACCGCTGTGGCGTTCGGGAACTGAACAATGAAGTCCTCTTTCATCGTGTCGTACGGCCCACGGTTAGCCATGTCCACACGCAGCTGCACCGTATGCAGCGGCGGCAACTTGTCCTTGTACTCGCCTGGCTCAAGCACGAACGTGGCCGGCTTGATGCGGGCCATGACCTGTTCCAGCGCGCCAGGCATCGGCGCCCATTCGTTGTAGTCTTTGTTGATCAGAAAAAAGTACTGTTGCTGAAACGCACCTTTGCTACGCCCGAGCAGCGACTGGTCAACGATCTTGCACTGCCCAAACACGTCTTCCAGACCGTTGCTAGTAAACGACCCGGTCAAGCCCCAACGGATCGGCACGCGCTTGATGATCTTCTCCAACGCCTTGAACCTGGCGCCGCTCGGGTTCTTCAGCCGGGTCAGCTCATCGAACACCACGCCGTTGAACCCCGCGTCGAACAGGTCGCGTTTTGACGCCTCAAGCGTATCCGCTAGCCACTGCAAATTGTCATAATTAGTCACAACTACCTGCGCGTCGCTTGCCAACGCGGCCAGCCGCTGCGCTGGCGTGCCCACGGCCACGGCCATGCGCAGGTACGGCGCCCACTTGGGCAGCTCCGTAGGCCAGACGCCGTTAGCCACGCGCAACGGGGCGATGACTAGCCAGCGCTTGACGTGATCGTGCTCAAGCATCTCATACATGGCCGTCAGCGTGATGGCCGTCTTGCCTGCGCCAACCGGTGCGAGTACCATCGCACGGTCGTGCTCAAACAAGAAGTCAGCCGCGCTGTTTTGATAAGGGCGTAGATTCACGCAAGTCGCCGGTTTAATAGCCACGCCCACAACGCGCCGCCCGCAATTTTGGCGACAAATTGCATGGCAACTATGTGCGGCATGAGCGCGCCGAAAGCAATAGTTGGAAACAAGATTGAATCCACAGCAGCTCCCGCCACGTTTGATCCGTTTGCACGAAACAACCACGAGCCTCGCAACCTAGCGAACGCGCCCCAATCTACTAGCGCGGCGGCGGTAAACGCGCAAGCTGACGCAATAGCTATTTGCCCCGCCGCCGGGTTAAGCACGAAAGTTAGCAGGCCAGTTGCGCCGATTAGTGCGCCCATCTGCCAGACCTTGAGTCGTACGTGCAACCAGTCGCGTAGCGCAAGGTCAAGCCCAATAAGTACAAAAGCATTGATAGGTGTAATGCTTGGGCCAAAAGTGGCGACACTTAAATTGGCCAGAGTCATGGCGATGGCGTAGGATGTAATTGCGATAGCGAGGTTCATGTTGACTCCTTAAAGTCGTAAGTTGCTGGCGCGTTGTGCGCCTCAATACGCAAACGCATCACTTGCGCTCGCGCTTCTTTAGTGGGCGGCAGGTAATTACCTTTCGCCCAATGCTTATCTATTCCAACGTTGCGAGCAATGTTGGTAGAGTCAGCGCTAGCAAACGGCAGACGAGTAAACACTTTAGGGTTAAGCATGCGAAGACCATGCAACTTCACTAATGGGCGGCCTTGTGGATCGCACACAGCGCGCATCGCTTTGTCAATTCGTGCCCACCAAGCATCGTTGCCTACCGTGGCGTATTGGCCGCTACTACCAATGCACACACGCAAATACGTTGCGCTTAAGCGCTCTAAACGGTCTATGCTTTCGTGCATGTGCCATACCGGCGCGCCAAACATAACGCCAAGCGGCCATTCATCCAGCAGCGCGTCATTAGCTGCTTCATCGCCGTCAATAACATCAGGTATGACCGCAAAGTCACATGACGGAATGCGGCGGCAATCTTCGGCCCACTTATAGAACGGGCGCCAGTCCTGCACGGGGCGCCCCGTTTTCCACGCGGAGAAAGCGCCGTTGTCAATTGCAAACGACTGGCATATCTCCACGGCGACACCAAATTGATCTGGGTGCGCAAACGATACAAAAGCGTGCCCCCCATTCACCGCGCAAACAGCAGTTGTTTGCGGCGTAATGGGAAGGCCGTGATAATGGATCATTTGCTGACCGCCTCAATGAAAGCATTGACTTCTTCTCTTGACTTCAACACGATGTAGTTCTGCTTCAAGCGCGTCATGTCCTTAGCGAACTGCTCTTGCAGTGGCGACAGTTGACCAGTGGCCGACTTCACTTCCACAAACACGACGCCGCCGCCTGGCAGCACGACGACGCGGTCAGCCACGCCTCGATTGGCCGGCGAGACGAACTTGTAGGCAATGCCGCCGAGTTCTTTGACCTTCTTGACCAGGTGCGCTTCAATCTGACGTTCAAGCATGGTAACCTCCGTGCTGCGCATATTATAGGGTCAAAAAGTTCTTGACAAGCTATTTTTATGTTGTGCTATGATCGGGCCTCCAACAGTACAGGAGAGTCCCCTATGACCCAAGTTGCAGCCCACTCCACCCTTGTGGGTGGCTCTACCGCTAGCCGTGTGATCAACTGTCCGGGCAGCGTGGCACTGGTGGTGCAGATGCCGCCCAAGCCCAGCAGCAAGTACGCCGACGAAGGCACGCTGCTGCACGACGTGATGAGTGACCTGCTGTCCTCAGACAAAGTCGCAACCGACTTCCTTGGCCGCGAGTACAACGGCATCAAGTTGACGCAGGAGTTGATCGACGAGAAGATCGCCCCTGCGCTGCAGGCACTCAACGAGATCGACCCCGACATGACGATGGAAGTCGAGGTCGAGTCCCGCGTGGGCTTTGGCGATTTGATCCCCGACGCGTTTGGATCCACCGACGTGTTGGCGCGGCGCGGCAACCGCACCATCATCCTCGATTGGAAGTTCGGCGACGGCGTGCCGGTGCCGGCTGAGAACAACAAACAGCTGCTCTTTTACGCAGCAGCTGCGCGCCTGACGCCTGAGACGCAGTGGGCGTTCGAGGGCACCGATGAACTAGAGTTGATCATCGTGCAGCCGCCCCACATCAAGCGTTGGGTGACTGACTTTGCAACACTTGACAAGTTCGTCGACGAGCTGACGCGCGCTGTCAAGCAGGCCAAGCTACCCAACGCGCGCCTGGCCGTGGGCGACCATTGCCGCTGGTGCGCTGCCAAGCCCATCTGCCCGCAGATGACCGGCGCCGTCGACCGCGCGCTCAAGACCAAGATCAACGCCATCGACAGTGCCCAGGTGGGCACACTATTGGCCCAGGCCGACCTTATCGAGGATTGGATCAAAGACCTGCGCGAGCTGGCCTTCACCATGCTTGAGAATGATAAGCAGGTGCCGGGGTATAAACTGGTAATGAAGCGCGCAACGCGCCAGTGGGCCGATGAAGCCAAGGCCAGGCAATGGTTGCAAGAACAGGGGGTAAACCCTAACAAAGAACCCGAGGTGATTTCTCCGGCGGCTGCCGAGAAGGCCCTCAAAAAGAGCAAGCTGGCGCTGCCCGACGATCTTGTCGTGGCAGTGTCGAGCGGCAGTACCCTCGCGCCGGAGAGCGATCCCCGGCCGGCGGTGCTTAACGTCGGGAAGCAGATTACTGCGGCCCTTTCTAAACTCCAGTAAGGAAGACAGTCATGTCAAATATCGTAACCTTCAAGCAAGCAAATCTGCCTGCAGTTTCTAGCCTCTCCACCGCGCTGCGTTCGCTTGAGAAGGACGTCGGCTCTGCCGGCGTCGTGCTCCTCAAGATGGACAAGACCGGCCATTGGGTCTACGGCGCTGACCAAACCGAAGTCGAGGATGATGCGACTTGGGCGGTCAATCCCTTCTCCTTTGTCCACGGCTTCATTGCCTGGGGCGACGGCGAAGTGTTGGGTGAGAAGATGGTTTCTGTCTCGCAACCGCTGCCAGAACTTGATGCAGCCCCGCCTAACGCCAAGAAGGGCTGGGAGACTCAAGTGGGCATGTCGCTGAAGTGCATCAGCGGCGAGGACAAGGATATGGAGGCGCGCTACACGACCACCTCGGTGGGTGGCAAGCGCAGCGTTCAGACCCTGGCTTTGGCGATTGCTGCTCAGGTAGAAAAAGACCAGACGAAGCCCGTGCCCGTGGTGCGCCTGAAGAAGGATCACTACACGCACAAGTCCTACGGCAAGATCTTCACGCCGGTCTTTGAGATCGTCGAGTGGGTCAGCATGGACGGCGAGGCCGACGCCAAGGCAGATGCCAAGGAAGAGGCCGCAGCTGAAGAAGCGCCCCGTCGCCGTCGTCGCGCGGTCTAATTGAACCGGGGGCCGTCAAGCCAGCGATCGAGGATGGTGACCTGCAGTGTTTTCTGGTTTTCCACTGCAGCTAGTCGAAACCCAAATCGAGGCCCCCACCTATGGAGACTGTGTCATGCACCCATACGAGGAGTTGTGCCATCTGCTGCACGAATACCGCCGCGCTTGTGAGGAGTACAACGACGACGGCGCGCTGCGCATGGCTATGCACATCCGCGAGGCCGCCTCGCGCTTGGTCGTACTAGCCGCCCAAAACACCACCACGCCCACCGATCTGAGCACTCTGGGGTTGTCCTCGTGAGCGCGCTGTGGGTTGACTTTGAGACGCGCAGCCGCTGCGACCTGCCGGCCAAAGGCGTCTACAACTACGCGCAAGACGCCAGCACCGAGGTGCTGTGCCTGTCCTATGCATTTGATGATGAAGAGGTCACCACCTGGCGCCCAGGCGAGCCCTTCCCGCACCGCGTGGCCGATGCCGTGCAGTATGGCATCCGCATCTACGCGCACAACGCGGCCTTTGAGCGTTTGATCTGGACGTACGTCCTCGCGCCTGACTTCAACATCCCCACCCCACGCCTGGAGCAGTTCTACTGCACGGCCGCCCAGGCCCGCGCCAACTGCGCGCCTGGCAGCCTTGAGGACGTGGGGCGCTTTGCGTCGGCCGACATGAAGAAAGACTACCGGGGCGCGCAACTGATCCGACTGTTGTCCATCCCGCAGGCCGACGGCAAGTTCCGCGAGGACGCAGCGCTCATGGCCGAGATGATCGCCTACTGCGAGCAGGACGTGCGTGCCATGCGCGCCATCAGCAAGGCCATGCGGCAGCTGTCGGACGAGGAGCTGGCCGATTACCATGTGAACGAGCGCATCAACGATCGCGGCGTGTCGGTCGACGTCGATCTGTGCAAGGCCGCAATCAAGTACGCCAACGAGGAGCTGGTCGAGATCGAGGAGATCGTGTCCGATGTGACCGACGGCGAAATCACCTCGGTGCGCAGCCCCAAGATGCGCGAGTGGGTAACCAAGCGCGTCGGCCCCGAGGCGCTCAAGATGATGACGCAGTACAGGGACGGCGAGCAAAAACTCAGCATCGACAAGACCGTGCGTGCCAATCTGCTAGTGATGGCCGAGGAGAACCCCGATGAGATACCGTCCGCTGTGGCCGAAGTTATCCAGTGCGCCGACGACCTGTGGGCGTCGTCGGTTGCGAAGTTCAGCCGCCTTGAAGCGCTTGCAGACGACGAAGACCGCCGCGTTCGCGGGGCCTTTGTATTTGCGGGTGGATCTGCTACGGGACGGGCCTCATCCTACGGCGCTCAGGTTCACAACTTTACCCGCAAGGTTGCTACAGCGCCCGATGATGTACGTCATGCAATGGTCAGAGGTCATAAGATTGTCCCAACGTTCGGAAAGCGCGTAACCGACGTTTTGAAGGGAATGCTACGTCCTGCGCTAACGCCGGCGCGGGGGCATGTGCTAATCGTAGCAGACTGGTCGTCCATCGAGGCGCGCATGAACCCGTGGTTGGCTAATCATTTCTCATCCAATGCCAAGCTAGACCTGTTCCGCGCCGGCGCTGACATCTACAAAGTCAACGCCAGCAAGACCTTCCACCTGCCCATCGAGCAGATCGACAAGGATCAGCGCCAGATCGGCAAGGTGCAGGAGTTGGCCTGCGGCTACGCCGGCGGCGTGGGCGCCTTTGCTGCGATGGGCCGCATCTACGGCGTGTATTTGCTTGAGTCGACCGCCCGGCAGATGGTCGACGCCTGGCGCCG
>Ga0129336_10001195_pt1 | contig 15639 bp, 6 predicted proteins | sample CPB6_02_DNA_FD_96878 | JGI IMG/M metagenome (GOLD analysis project Ga0129336, IMG submission 96878) | Freshwater to marine salinity gradient microbial communities from Chesapeake Bay, USA - CPBay_Sum_0.6_0.2_DNA | ecosystem: Environmental > Aquatic > Marine > Coastal | place: USA: Chesapeake Bay...
ATCGGGCGTGGCCTACGACGACGAAGGAAATCTCTTGCCCGGTTATACATTGGATGAAAACAATAATCCAGTGTATATTGGTGGAGATTTTGTGGAGCCGGCCACAGCGGACTTGGCCACTGTTGGAAGAAACAACGCTCGTGCTCAAGCAGCAAGGTCGGCAGCAGAAAACACACCATCCAGCGCAGACTGGCGTGTGCGATTGAGCTTGGCAGCCGGATCAGATTATCTATACAATCAAGATGATCAATCTGGTGGTTCTGGAATACTAGCTCCTTTGAGAAACACCAACGGTGTAGTGTTTCCTTACACACCCACTATTGAAACTCAATACCATGCCAAATACCAAACATCGGATCTTGTTCACAGTAATTATCGAGGATATTTCTATCAAAACAGTTATGTTGACACAATAAATGTCAAAGGAATCTTTACTGCACAAGATACCAAAGAAGCTCAGTACCTGCTGGCCGTGGTACATTTCTTCCGCAGCGTAACCAAAATGTTCTATGGGTCAAAGGACAATTATGCTGGAACTCCTCCGCCACTGGTTTATCTCAGCGGTTTTGGTAAATTTCAATTCAGCAATCATCCTTGCCTGGTAACATCATTCAATTACAGCCTGCCCAGCGATGTTGATTACATTCGTGCAGACGGATTTAACAACCTCAATATCAATTTGGAAGGACGCAGAGATCGGAGCTCTGGTGCACCTCCAGGAGGCACATTGGGAGGATTTTTGGCAAACAAGCTGGGTATTAACAAACTCTTTCGAGGCGGCGTAGCTACCAGACCTGTGTTGTCGGCAGTGAATATGTCAGTTAATCTAAACAAGAATATCAACAGCACTTATGTTCCGACCAAAATGGAAGTATCAATTCAACTTTTACCTGTGCAAACACGAAATCAAGTCAGCAAAGACTTCAACATGAGAGAATTTGCCAGTGGATCATTGATAACGAAAGGATTTTGGTAATGGCTGTTGTTTACGATTCGACTAGTCCTTACTATACCACAGGGTATAGTCAATTTTTCCTAGACGTCATGATCAACCGTCCTATACCCAAGGAAAGCGATGATCAATTGTGGGAAATAACACAAACCTATCAGTACCGTCCAGATGCATTGGCCTACGATTTGTATGACAATGCTGGCTTGTGGTGGGTTTTTTATCAAAGAAATCCCAACACACTGCAAGCACCACCTTTGGATTTTACTGTGGGAACAAAAATTTATATTCCTAAAATTACAACGCTGAAATCAGCTCTGGGGTTCTAAATCATGGCCCTTCGACCGTTCGCTGCTGTAGATCCTCGACGACTGGACAATCCAGTTACAGGTGGTATTAACACTGTCACAGGACAAGCTTTGAAAACATTAAATACAACACAGGCAACTTCGCCCAATGTGCCTGCTGGAGTCAACAACGGCCAGAACGAAAACGAAAATGGAGCATCGGCAACCACTGATCCTGGAGTAGGGGCACAAGACGACGGAACTACTGCAGGCATTCAAGAAGTTATTACCTCAGGCCAAACTACAAATAACTCTGTTTCGGTAGACCAAGGATATATCAAACCAAGAGCCAACATTCTTGATAATTTTGCAAGCTATACCTATCGTGCCTCTGTATATTTGTTGACACCCGAACAGTTGTCTCAACTGTCTACCAGCAAGAAAAAATCTGTTCGTGGTTTTCAATTGTTGTTTCAAAGTGGCGGTGCTCCGCAAAACAGCGGAGGAGTGGCTGGCGGTGTAGCACCAACCAACGATACACAAAATTCAATATCTACACAAGCCGATGCTGGAAGAAATCCAGCCTTCCCAGTGGACTTTTACATAGACACAATTACCTTGGTAACCAAAGCACCTGGGCCAGGTTCTCGCAGTGCTCATGGTGCAAGCCGGCTGAGTTTCACAGTTATTGAACCAGCAAATATAAGTTTAATAGATAGAATAGTTGAGGCTGTGCGAAATGTAATGCCCAACGGAGACAAGGCCATAAACTACAGTGCTCCAACTTACCTAATGGTGTTGCGTTGGTATGGTTATGACCAAAATGGAAAGTTGGTTCCGGGTATCACAGGCAGCGATCCTACGTTGGTACCCAGCGACACCAATGCAGTGATAGAAAAATTTATACCTTTTAGAATCAAAACTATAAATTGGTCAGTCAAGGGCAGTTTGGTAACTTATACATTTGAAGCTGCTCCGCTTGGTCTAGACATTGCCGCTGGAACACGCCGTGGTTCTATTCCTTATGACATAGAACTAACTGCAGAAAGTCTGGGAAAACTTTTGGGCGGAGAGCTATCTTATTCCTCGGCTACTGCCCCGGCTGCTGCTCCAGGTTCTACTACTACATCGGCATCGTCTACTCAAGCAACACAAGCGGACGTCAGAAGAATTGACAATGCAACAGCAGCCGGCAATCAGCCGCCACCGACACCGCCCAAAGCCAATGCAGCTCCTACCAAAACTACTATCACAGCAGGGCTGATGGAGGCCATGAACAAGTTCCAACAAGAACTTGTAAAACAACAAAAATACGAAGTACCCGACACTTATCGAATAACTTTTGTCAAAGGTCCCGAAGGTGCTCCGCTGATCGAAAATGCAACCATTGTGCCCCCAGGAAAAAAAGTTGAGAAAAAACAAACCCCAATGTCAGCACCGTCCACCAACAATGCTAGCTCTCTGGACCCAACAAAATCTTCAGTGAACGATCGTGCCAAAAATTTCACTGCGACTGCAGGTCAGCAACTAATACAGGTAATAGATTTGGCCATACGCAACTCATCTTACATATTGAATCAGGCATTGACCATAGAAGTTGATGATCAGCCTGTGTTGAATCCAGAAAAACTAGGCACCACAGTTTATTGGTACAACATTATTATGAATGCAAAACCAAAGTTACCTTATGACAATCTGCGTAATGATTTTGCCTATGACATTGAGTTTGTTGTAACTCCTTACATACTTCAAGATTTTAACAGCAAGTTCTTTCCTTTGACCAAGTTTAAAGGAGTACACAAATCTTATGAATACTGGTTTACCGGCAAAAACACAGCAGTACTTGAGTATCAAGAATCTTTGAACAACAACTACAACATAACCATCAGCGGTGCCAATCCCAAAAGCAGCAAAACTGAAAAACAACGTAGAGCCTTAGAAGGATCCATGCGTGAACAGCCATTTTATGCTTTCCAGTCCGGTAGTACAGAATCAAGACAAGGCTCTGACGGAAAAGACTACGAACCAAGTGCCAACGCTGCTGAATACCTATATGACCCCAAAGGGTTGTCTAACTGCAAAATGAAAATCATTGGAGACCCTGCCTGGGTCCCGCAAGGCAGTGTGTCTGGCAGTGTGGATGCCAACAATTTTAGTTTCGGACCATTTTTAGCCGATGGCACTATAAACTATGACAGTACGCAAGTGATGTTTGAAGTGGCATGGCAACGTCCCGAAGATTATGATCTAGTTACTGGTTTGGCTGATCCATATAACAAATCAAACAATAAAAAAAGACAACCAATACAAAGTCGTGTTTACACAACTACAACTATTACCAGTGAATTTAGCAAAGGATTATTTTATCAAAATCTTGAAGGAAGATTGTATAACTTTCCTACACCCCAACCCAACAACAAATCTGCAGGTGCTAGCTTGCCAAATGCTGGATTTGGGGCCGGAACCAGTGAGTTCGGGGATGAAGCCAGAGAAGAAACCACAACAACTCAGGCCAATAGAGCCACGGCAGACACTGCATCTGCAACTGGCACCGGTGTTGATACTGCACTGGTTCCAGCACCGGTTACACAAAATAACTTGCCAAAAACTCAAAGCAGTAACACTCCATCAATTCCTATTGTGCCCAACTCCGGAGCAACACCAAAAAACCCACCCCTACCAACGTCAAGCAATGGTATAATTTCTGGAGTACAAAACTTGTTTGCACCTGCCAAACTTGAGCAAGCCGATGTCAGGGCCATTGACAATGCCATTGCTGCCGGCGAAAACACAGCAGCTTTTGGAAGATTTAGACCGCCACGACCAAGGGCTCCGCAGATTATAGCTCGAGACGATCAATAAGGAACAAACATGGCAACTGAAGTACAAAGAAGTAGAGGTAGACCAAGCAATTACAAAATGGATCGCGGCGGCGTGCCCGCTGAGTTTGGCCCTTTCTACGGCATAGTAAAAAATAATGTAGACCCCACCAGATCTGGACGTTTGCAAGTTTTTATTGATGCATTTCAAAATGGCAGCGAAGACGACTCATCAAAGTGGACCACGGTAAGTTACCTACCGGGGTTTTTTGGCTCTACTCCTGCAAACCCTGCAGCCACAGGCATAGGAAGTTATGTAGATGGAAATCCCAATTCTTATGGCATGTGGTTTACACCTCCAGACATAGGCATCACTGTGCTGTGTATTTTTGCCAATGGTGATCGCAGTCAAGGATTCTATATTGGTGTGGTACCCAACGAAGGTGTGGGGCACATGGTTCCAGCTGTGGGAGCCTCAACTGCCTGGGTTGCCGAAAATCAAAATCAGGCTGATTATTTTTCAGGAGCATCAAGACTACCAGTAACTGAAATCAATACCAACAACATTGCTATTTCACAATCCGGCAGATTTTTTGACAAGCCCAAACCTATACAAGCAGTGGTTGCTGAAACAATGTTTCGACAAGGACTGATCAAAGATCCAGAACGTGGACCCATAAATTCAAACAGTCAGCGAGAAAGTCCCAGCACTGTGTTTGGAGTCAGTACTCCGGGTATTCCCATATACCAAGGCGGCATGAAACCTGGTGATATCCGTGACAAGATCAATGATGGATCGTTGAAGCCACAAGATGCCAAAGTGATTGGACGAGTAGGTGGGCACACATTGGTCATGGACGACGGCGACCTTGAAGGAAACAACAGATTGTTTCGATTCAGAACCAGCAGTGGTCATCAAATTACCATGAGTGATTCGGGTAATTTCTTTTATGTTACACATGCCAATGGACTGGCTTGGTTTGAGCTAGGAGCTGAAGGCACACTGGATGTCTACGCCACCAACTCAATAAATTTAAGAACACGCGGTGATATAAATTTACATGCTGACAGAGACATCAACATGTACGCTGGAAGAAACTTCAAAGTCAAAGCAGAGGATACAATCCAAATGGAAGCTGGAGTGGACTTTAAAGCAACTGCTCAAGAAGATTTCAAACTGTACAGCAAAAGCTATCTTGGTGTAAAAAGCGATGGCACCATAGCAATTAACAGTGCAACAGGCGGAAGCTGGGCCGGTGGCTCAAGTTTGAAATTTTTTGCCGGTGGTATTGATTTGAACGGCCCAGCAGCACCAACTGTGTCGGCGATTACTCCGTTGACCCAAACAATATTGGATGATACCACATTTTCCAGTGCCGAAGGTTGGATAGTAGAAACCAATGGATTGTCAAGCATTGTGAGTAGAGCACCAACACATGAACCCTATCCTTATCATAACAAAGGAGTTGATGTGGAAATTCCGTTAGAGGCCGGCAAGCCGCCGCCAAACCCAAGTGCTGTGCCATTGCCGGCAGGTGTGGAGATTACTAGAAAATCATGAGTAATTTTAATTTTAAACTTCCTGATGGTCAGAGCTTTGAAATCAAAATGCCCAGCGGTGCAACGTTTGAGCAGGCACAGGCTATTTTCAAACAACAAGTTGATTCAGGAGGACTTGTTGGGTTCCGAGTTGGCGATGCTGTCAACGCAGCAACACAGGCAGCAGATGGTCTTGCTGCTGCTGCCGCTGCCGCCCAACAAGGCGTTGCCGGAGCACTAAACGGCTTGCCCAGCGGTGCAAACTTAGGATCTATTTCTGCCAGTGTTGGACCTCTTGGTGCCGGTGCTGCCAATCAACTCAAGTCTGCAGCAACAGGTGCTTTGCCGTCTATTGCCAGTTTGACCACTGGTGCTAGTGCCACAATAAATGGAGCAATATCCGGAGCCACATCTGGAATAACTGCTGGATTGGGTGCATTGCAATCTGGACTGCCTGCTGTTGTTGGAGCACTAACTGGACAAGCATCTCAACTAGGCAGTGTTGCCAACAATGCCATCAAAACTATCAGCAATAATTTAACTGGCACGCCATTGTCCGGAATAAACGTTGCCGACTTTGCCAAACAAGGTCCAAGCCTGGGAGCCATTGGTAGTTTAACCGCACCCATGGTAACTGGCACACTGGCTCAAGCTAGTAAATTGATTGGACAACCTGCCAGTGACCTAACCAATTCTTTGGGACTGGGGAAGTTTGGACTGGATGCAAAACAGTTAGAAACTGCTGGATTTTTGAAGCCTGGCACAGCAGCGGCATTTCTTGAAACTGGCGAAGCTGACTTAACTAGTGTATTAAAAAGTCCGCTGCCCTGGACCGGCAAAGATGGAGTAACAAGTGTCACAGGCTTACTTAACAACAGTCAACTACAAGACAAAATACAACAAGGATTGATGACAACTGGACTGGATGCAGTGAAACAACTCGGCGTCCCCACTGACAAGTTAGCCCCAACAGCATTGAGTGGTGTGGCCACTCTGGCAGCAAAAGATCCTGCTGGTGCTGTGGCAGCATTGACCGGAGGTGCAGATTTACCTGCTGTGCCTAATTTGGGAAGTCTTGCTGATAAAGTCAAAGATGTAATGTCTAACAGTGCATTTGCTGTGAAGTTTACTGAAGGCAAAGTAGAACCTCCGCTGAAACAAGAAGAGTCGCCGCCGGCAGAAACCAACACAGTAGATACCGCCACAGTGGATGCAGCAGGAGAACGCATAGTAGGCAACAACAAAGTTCCTTCAGTGTTAGCAAGCAGTGGACTCAATGATGCAACAACAAAAACTGCAATATATGTTGCATTTATAGGCAGCATATATGCTGAAGGATTGTCAATTGAAAGCAAAATTCTCAATTTAAACGCAGGTTTATCAATTACTCAAGAGGCATGGAACACAGTTAATCAGGAATTTATAGCGATCAAATCCACTTACAATTCTAGAATCGAAGACGTTGAAAAAACAGCAGTGACCGCTATCAATGCACTGGGTGCTCCGCAAAACACAGACCTGGTTCAAAAGTTTACATCGGCACAGGAACTAATATCTAAATCATTGTTTCCGTTGTTTGACTTAATCAAACAAAAACTCAGAGATCTAGCCAACAAAATCAGCACATAAATATTGATATGACTACCTTTGTTGGCTTCAATACTCAGAATCAATACAAAAAATTTACTCTTCTTGATTATGAATTAATAAAGCGTGACCTCTTAAACGCTTTTAATATTCGTCAAGGACAGTTGCCAGGCCGACCAGGTTATGGAACAGTGCTATGGGATTATCTTTTTGAAAATCAAATTGAAGCAGTTCAACAAGGCATTATCAATGAAGTTCAGCGTGTTATAGCCCAGGATCCTAGAATAGCTGTAAGTGAAGTTCAAGTGTTTCCACAGCAAAATGGCATGTTAATCGAAGTACAATTACAAACAGTCAGCGGAGCCAACGCAGAGTTGTTGAATATTTTTTTCGATCAACAAAACGGCACAGCTGGGTACGTAGTATAACTACGCCGTTTTTTCTCTCCATAAATAAAACAACAATGACGGATAAGGTTAAACGGCAATGGCAAAAACCACTAGACAAACAGCGATATTTGGTGTAGAAGACTGGAAACAGATCTATCAAACTTATCGCGAAGCAGACTTTCAAAGCTATGATTTTGAAACTCTACGCAAAAGTTTTGTAGATTATCTGCGTCTATACTATCCTGAAACCTTTAATGATTACATTGAAAGTTCAGAATACATTGCCTTGTTGGATCTCATGGCATTCATGGGTCAAGCATTGGCTTTCCGTACAGATTTAAACACTCGCGAAAACTATTTAGACACAGCAGAACGTCGGGATTCGGTGGTCAAACTTGCCAATCTTGTGAGCTACACCGCCAAGCGTAATACCGCGGCACAAGGTCTATTAAAAGTATTCAATATCACAACAACAGAAAATGTTGTTGATTACAATGGTGTAAATTTATCAAACGTCACTATCAATTGGGCCGACCCAACCAATCCTGATTGGCTAGAACAGTGGAATACAATTATCAATGCTTGTTTTGTTGACGCTCAAAAAATCGGCAGCCCGGGCAACAGACAGGAAATACTGGGAGTAGACACCAGCGAGTACGCAATCAATTTAGTTCCTGGCTTTTTGCCTGTGATACCCTATACTGCCACCGTTGATGGTATCAACATGCCTTTTGAAGCAATGACTTCTACCAGCGTAGGGAAAGATTATCTTTACGAACCAAGCCCGGTGCCCAACACTGTTTTTAACATTTTGTATAGAAATGATAGACTGGGTTATCAAAGTGCAAACAATGGCTTTTTCTTCTTGTTCAAGCAAGGAACATTGCAAAATCAAGATTTCAATTTGGCGGAAAGAGTTAGCAATCGCACAGTCAACATCAATATTGAAGGAGTCAACAACGAAGATCGTTGGTTGTTCCAACTTGACGATGTAGGCAATATCAACAGAGAGTGGGTCTATACAGAAAACATCTATACTGCGGCTGCAGAACAAACCGAGCTACTGAGACCCATCTACTCAGTCACGTCAAGAACCAATGATCAGATTACCATGGTGTTTGGCGACGGGGTGTTCTCCGAAATTCCAGTGGGTACATTTAGAGCCTATGTAAGAAGTTCCAATGGACTTCAATACATCGTCAACCCAGAAGAAATGCAAAATGTGGTGTTGCCCATTGCCTACATTGATCGTAATGGTAATTTACAAACAATTACATTTACCTGCGGCATCACTCAGCCAGTAAGCAACGCTCAAAGCAGAGAGAGCATTGATGCTATCAAACAGCGAGCACCTGCACGATACTACACACAGAATCGCATGGTCAACGGAGAAGATTACAATATATTTCCGTTTACAGCTTACAACTCAATTATCAAAAGCAAGGCAGTAAACCGTTCATCTATTGGAACCAGTCGCTGGCTTGATTTGGTAGACAACACAGGAAAGTACAGCTCCACCAATACATTTAGCAGTGACGGTGCAATGTGGGAGGCTGACATTACGCCAACACTGTTGTTTAGCTATGACAATAGAAATCAAATCAATGATTTTATTGTCAACGATGTACAACCTGAACTAGGCAATGCTACCTTCAAGCAATTTTATTATGCAAACTTTCCCAGAGTAAGTGTCAACACTGGTGCCACAGCAGGGTTTAGTTGGAACCAAAGCACCACACTGGCCAACGAGACCACAGGCTATTTTAGAAATGCAACAGTAACTACACAATGGCCCAATGGTGCTCCTATCATGGTGGGCGATTTCAGTAGCACAGTGTTTCAGTACGTTGTGCAAAGTTGTTTGATAAAGTTTATTCCGCCATCGCCTGTGGCTACCAATGTAACCAATGGGTATTACTTCGATGCAAACAACAGACTCAAATACGGCACACTGGGACGCCCTGAGGATCATGTAGAAATTTGGGCCAGCCCAGTTGCAATTGTTGGTGACGGATCCAATAATGGCCAAGGAAATCTCTCAACTGGTCAGGGACCAATCACTCTAAATAATTTTGTGCCCACAGGTGCAATTGTTGATACAATTATTCCTGTGTTTCTTTCTGATCTACCTATTTCAATACAACAAGAAATGCAAGAGCAGTTTTTGTTGTTAAGAAACTTTGGATTAGGCTACGACAGCACTGGGTCAGTGACTGGTACTGCAGGCACCTGGTATCTTATCACAGAAAACAACTTGGATGTTGATGCTGCCTGGAGTCAACAGTATGCTGGAAACACATCTGGAACTAACCTTGATGCAAGCTGGGTGGTGCAATTTGTGGTGGTTAACAGCAATTACACTGTGACATTCCGTGGACTGTCATATTCATTTGGTAGTGTGATTCAAACACGTTTCTTTTTCTACGGTAATCAAAAAATCTACGACAGCAGATCTGGCACAACAATCAAAGATTTTATCAATGTGCTGGCAGTAAACACACAACCTGACTCAGGGTCACCTTTGCCGGGAGATATCTATACCACCATAATTGGTCAGCCAGTTGAAAGCGACGGTTATGTCAACGACTACCAAGTGCTTGTGAGCTATAGAGATTCTGACAATGATGGAGTACCTGACAACCCAGACTTCTTTAACGAAATTGTAGCACCTGATGTAAACCCAAATCTCAAATTGGTCTTTTTACAAAGAACATTGGATTTTGATGATTTGCAACGCTACCTACTGGTAGAGCCCGGTGTTGTCAACAGTGACTATGCAACCTACGACGACATAGAAGCAGCAAAATTTCAATATTCCCCGGGGCAATATTTTTACGCCTACGACCAGGGAACTTTTTGGAAAAATACAATCAGTACCACTGGGACGCTGACATTGACCGAAGAAGCCGAAGGGGACTGGTTGGCACGCACAGGCCGTCAATCTCTGTACTTCCAGTACCGTCATAATTCGCCATTGACCAATAGAATTGACCCGGGAACCACCAACATCATTGATTTGTATGTTGTGACACTTGCATACTACACTGCTTATCAAAATTGGCTACGGGACACCACGGGAACAGTGGTTGAGCCAGATGTTCCTACAATCAATGAACTTAGCACAGCTTACCAAGGATTGCAAGATTACAAAATGATTTCTGACAATATCATTTTGAACAGTGTGATCTTCAAGCCATTGTTTGGACCCAAGGCTGCGTCAAATCTTCAAGCCACAATAAAGGTAATCAAAGCATCGAACTCCACAGCCAGCGTGAGCGAAATCAAGAGTGCGGTGTTGACTGCTATGAATGAATACTTTTCCATAGACAAATGGAATTTTGGGGATACTTTCTATTTTTCAGAACTCAGTGCCTATCTGCACAAACAGTTAGGTACCATTGTCAGTTCAGTCGTTTTGGTTCCATTAGACCAACAAAAATATTTTGGAGACATGTACGAAATTCGATCTGAACCATCTGAAATTTTTGCAAATGCAGCAACAGTGGACAATATTGTTGTAATTGATGCATTGACCAGTACAAACTTGCGTACAGCACCAGGCAGCGGGGTAATTTAATGGCAAGAGTTAGAAGCGTTGATTTTTTACCAGAAATATTCCAAACTGATGCTAACAAACAGTTTTTAGCAGCTACCTTGGATCAATTGATCCAAGAACCAAAGTTTAAAAAAACGCAAGGATACATTGGACAAACAGTTGGTCCTGGCGTCAACCCCAACGACAAATATGTAATTGAGCCCTCGACAGTTCGTAACAACTATCAGTTAGAACCTGGAGTCATCAGTCTTGATCCAACCAATACTGAAAAAATTCAAGACGCTATAACTTATCCTGGCATCAATGATGCATTGGAATTTCAAGGTGCAGTGGTCAATAACCCACAACGTCTTTACAAAAGTGATTACTACACCTGGGATCCTTTTGTTGATTTTGATGCATTGGTTAATTTCAACCAGTACTATTGGGTACCGGCCGGACCAGATGTGGTATCGGTGTATGCCGATGCTATTCCCTTGACTCAAGATTTTACAGTCACACGCAGCAACGGAGTTTATACGTTTAGCGGTGCTGAAGGCAATAACCCCACCATCGAATTGGTTCGCGGCGGCAATTATACTTTTCAAATCTCCAACAACGCCAAGGAAACAGTAAATTTTAGAGTTCAAGTAGCAACAGGAGTCGGTGGAGCTTCTAGCTATCAAATTGATTATCAGGCCAATCCTACTTTGACTTTGGCTCGTGGTAATACCTACATTTTTACATTGAACAACACACAGGCGTATCCTTTCTGGATCAAAACTGAACCTATAACCGGACCTGGCAGTGCCTATAATTCTGGTGTAACCAACAACGGTGGACGAGTAGGAACAGTGACATTTGTAGTACCTCAGGATGCACCAGATACTTTGTATTACTCAGCAGAAAATGCTACCAATTTACACGGTCAAATCGACATTGTTGACAGTCAATCTGGCACTGGTCCTGGATTTTGGATTCAGACATTTCCGGGCATTACAGGAACCAATCCAAGTTCTCCCAATCTAAGCACTCGCGATGTGTTTGGAGTAACCAACAATGGCGAAGATCTTGGCACAATATCGTTTGCAGTGCCTTCTAAAACTGCACAGCAGTTTTATTATGACTTGACTGATATCGGCGGTGTAGATCTTTTTACTAATCTAGCATTTGATGACATTGATGGTGCAAATCTTGCAGACTTCATTGACACCTATGGCGGTATTGACGGCATAACTGATTTAGAAAACAAAACTTTGGTTTTCAACAGTGACACTATTGCAAGATCACTATGGCAAATAACCTATGTTGGATCTGGTTCTTCGACTACTTTGTCGGTTACAGAAGTACAAAATATACTTGAGCTCAGTAAATTTACAATTTTGTTTGGAGCTCAATATTCCAATACACAATGGTACAAAGACAATTCTTCGTACTTTGAACAAATTCCATTGTTGAGTGCCATTCAAGATATTTTGTACTACCAAGATGGAACTGATCCAGAAATATTTGGACGTATCAAACTTGTCGAACAAGACAGCGACAGCGTTATTGACATTGATGCCATTGTTGGACAAAAAAATTACACCAGCCCCAATGGTGTAGCATTTACCAATGGACTCAAAGTAAAATTTCTTGGCAACGTTGTGCCAGCAACCTATGGCTCAGGTTCCGTGTCATTGGTCTGTACTTCTACAATTTCTGGCATCAACATAATAAACTGCGATTCTACCCAAGGATTGCGGCCCAGTCTTTCGGTTGTGTTCACAGGATCAGTGTTCGGTGGAATTTCTACAGCTACAACTTATTATGTAAACACTGTGTTTAGCAACACTCAGTTTACTGTTTCATTGGTTCCCGAAGGCCCCACTGTTTCCTTGACCAACGCATCAGGAGAAATGGCAGCAATTGCCACTGCCTTGAACGAATACTATATTGCAGGTGTTGGCACAGCCATTGAACTCCTGCCTGTGAACAATTTTGTTGTGCCAGAGACTTATGCCACAGATGCCAATGACGACACTGTGTTTATAGAGCCCAGTGATCTTGATTATATCACAATCAATCGGGCGAGCAAGGATTTAAATGCATGGTCACGCAGTAATAGATGGTTTCACATTGACGTACTCAACGCCACCGCAACCTACAACGGCACAGTGGCACAGCTTGATAACAATTATAGAGGCAAGCGTCCAATAATTCAGTTTAGAGGCGGGCTCAAATTGTTTAACATGGGCACTCAAGGTCTGCAGCCTGTTAATGCTGTGGACTTTACAGAAACTGATGCATTGAGCAATGTCGAAGGCTCAACTGAATATACTACCTCCACCGGCTATGAACTAGTAGACGGAAGTAGAATTGTATTTGCTGCCGACGACGATCCAAATGTCAGAAACAAGATTTATGTTGTCAATTTTGTAACCCCAGACACAGTGTCACCACTGATTGATCAGCCTATCATTCATTTGGTTGTGGCGTCAGACGGAAACGTGGTTGCAGATCAATCCACTGTCTGTACCAGTGGTACACAGGCAGGAACAACATTTTGGTACGATGGAGTAGAATGGCTTTCGGCACAACAAAAGGAAGCCATTCAACAAGCTCCATTGTTCAATGTTTATGATGCAAATGGATTCAGCTTTGCCAATAGAACAGTATATCCAAGTTCTACCTTTACTGGTTCTAAGTTGTTTAGCTATGCTATTGGAACCGGTGTAGATGACCCAGTATTGCAATTTAAATTACAATATCAAAGTCTCAACAACATTGGTGACATTGTTTTTGACAACAATCTTTACACAGACACTTTTAATTACGTAAGTGAAAAAGTAGGACAAACCAAAAATATCAGTGACGGATACGTGTATGAATATGCTACTCGCACAGATTACACCAGATTACTGGGTTGGCAAAATGCAGTAACCACTACTCAAATTAGACAACAATTCAAGTTTTCTTATGATACTTTGCCTTTGTTGTTGGACGTTGCTGTACTTACGGATCAAGAAACAATAGTGCCAGCAGTCAAAGTATTTGTTGGATCCAAATTTCAAAGTCCTGATTCATACTCAGTGGAAGTTGGCACAAACACCACTTCGATTACATTGTTTGGCGATCATACATTGGGAGACATTGTTGAAGTTTTGGTTTTGAGCAATCAAATCAGCAACACTGCTTTTTATCAGGTTCCTGACAATCTGAGTCAGAACCCACTGAACAACAACAGTTCTAATTTTACTCTTGGAACAGTTAGAACTCATTATGGTACTATCTGCGAAAATTTAACTTCCTTGACTGGAACAATCAATGGCTCAAATAATTCTAGAGATCTTGGCAACCTGGTACCCTATGGTCAATTAATTCTACAGCAAAGCTCGCCGCTGACCTTGGCCGGATATTTCATGCGTAGTTCAAAATACAATATATTTGCTGCGTTGGACTACAACAATAGAGAATATCAAAAATATAAAAATCAACTACTAGAAGCAGTTACTCAGCAAACCATTGACTATGAAAATCAAACTACAAGTCAACTGTTAGATGTTGTAATTGATGCTGTAATCATTGGTAGAACTGAAGCCAATCCTTTCTATTGGAGTGACATGATCCCTGGAACTCAGGTGTTCACCACTACAAATTACACAGTATCTGTAACAACAACCAATCAATTCAACACACTGCAAGTATACGATTATACCACAGCAAATTTCTTAGGTATGAACGTATACCTCAACAACGAACTGTTGACGCGAGGCGTAGATTATTTTGTGTCAACAGTTGGTGCATTTATTACTTTGTCTTCAGATTTGTTTGATTCTCTGGTAAATGGAGATGTGATTTCTTTGCAGGAATACACAGCTACCTATGGGTCATATGTTCCTAACACCCCCACAAAGTTAGGATTGTATCCTGCCTGGGAACCTCAAATAATTTCAGTAAAAACATCCAGCGGCGATGCTCTGGTAATTGTGGGCCACGACGGCAGTCAGACTCCAGTATTCAATGATATACGTGACGACGTTTTACTTGAATTTGAAAAGAGAATTTACAATAATTTAAAACTTGATGACAATCCTGTGCCACTGGAGATCACAGATGTATTGCCCGGGCAATTCCGCAGCACCGATTATAGTTACGACGAAGTACAAAATATTTTATTGGAAAGCTTTTTGTCTTATGTGGGATGGAACAAATTAGACTACACCACACAAGATTATAATGGCAGTAATTCGTTCACATTCAACTATAGTCAGAGTCAAAACAAGTTGGATAACCAAACTCTATTGGGTGCCTGGAGAGGAATCTATAGATATTTTTACGATACCCAACAGCCAGAGGTTGCTCCATGGGAAATGCTGGGATTCACAGTCAAACCAAGTTGGTGGGAAATTACCTATGGTCCTGCTCCGTATACCAAAGACAACTTGGTTTTGTGGAACGATCTAGAAGCTGGATTGGTCAGAGATCCGGTGGCTCCTTACATTATTCCTGCCTATATTCGACCGGGATTGATTGACGTAATACCCACAGGTTC
>Ga0129336_10001196_pt1 | contig 15637 bp, 15 predicted proteins | sample CPB6_02_DNA_FD_96878 | JGI IMG/M metagenome (GOLD analysis project Ga0129336, IMG submission 96878) | Freshwater to marine salinity gradient microbial communities from Chesapeake Bay, USA - CPBay_Sum_0.6_0.2_DNA | ecosystem: Environmental > Aquatic > Marine > Coastal | place: USA: Chesapeake...
ATTTGTTTTAACATTTATTCCTCCCTCTTCACGAAGGAATGAATGAAACACGACATCTAAAATGCAATAAATGACACGCATGACCAAGATATTAGGACTTTTACTTATTTGCTCCCTTTCTTACAGCTTTGCACAACCTCCGGCCGGAGTAAGAGGAGGCGGATTCTCTGCCAGCGGACGATTTTACGGAAGAATTGTTGACGGAAACACCAATAAAGGAATCGATGCATCATCTGTTCAATTGACTCAAATAAAGGTCAATCCCCAAACAAAAGAAAAATCAGAATCCATCATTTCAGGTCAATTGACTAAACCCAATGGCGATTTTAGTCTAGAAAACCTGCCTACCAGCGGGGAAATGAAATTGAAGATCACGGCCATTGGATATTTGAGCCTGGAAAAATCAGTTAAATTTCAAGCTCCCAACTTTGATTTAGATCTCGGAAATATCAAGCTGGAGCAAGATGCAAAACAATTGGAAGAAATCAAGGTGGTGGCAACAAAACCATTCATGCAAATGGGTGTTGACAGAAAAATATTCAATGTTGAAAGAAACCTGGTCTCTACAGGACAAACCGCTACGGAATTGATGAAAAATATTCCCGGTGTAGATGTAGACATTGACGGCAACGTTTCTTTGAGAAATGCCTCCCCAACAATATTTGTAGATGGCAGACCAACAAACTTGTCATTGGATCAAATTCCATCTGATGCCATTCAAAGCGTAGAGTTGATCACCAATCCATCTGCCAAATACGACGCATCTGGTGGAACCGCAGGTATTATCAATATCATTTTGAAGAAAAACAGAAAAGCTGGTTACAACGGTAACCTAAGAACAGGTATTGATACAAGAGCCATGCCAAATTTTGGCGGTGACCTGAACGTGAAGCAAGACAAAGTGAACTTTTTTGTCAGTTCCATGTACAACAAAAGAAAATCAATCGGTACTGGTGAATCTGTAAGAGATGAATTTTTTTATACACCTACCGTACGATACACGCAGAACAACAAACCTATCACCAATGGTTTCTTCAACTTTAACCGTGCTGGATTGGACTACTTTATCGATAACAGAAATACCATCACGCTTGCGGGAAATTTTGTACAAGGCAAATTTGGAAATACTGACCTGCTCTCTATTCAAACAGACACCCTCTATTCATCAGGAGTGAAGTCCATTTTTTCTGAACGGGTCACTGATTTTGAAGGAAGATTCAAAAACTATGGTGCCACCGTTGGATTTAAACACCTGTTTGCAAAGCCCGGAAAAGAATTGACAGCTGATTTAAATTTGAACAACAGCAACAACAGCAATGGAGGTGGATTCAACACACAATATTTTGATGTAAACAGAATCGCCAAAGGCAATCCGATCAAACAGGCTCAGGAAGGAAAAGGTTCCAATACTTTTTACACTGCACAGATGGACTTCTCCAATCCACTCAGCGCTCAATCTAAAATTGAGATGGGTGCAAGAGTTGCTGTAAGGGATTTTCAAAGCGAAAACTTGAATTATATCAATGGACTGCCGATACTCACTTTGAATGCCAATTACAAATTCAACGACCGTGTGTTGGCAGCATATACCACCTATTCAAATGTTGTAGGCAAAAAATCCAATTACCAGGTTGGATTGAGGGTTGAAAATTCCAAATACTCAGGAACGCTGTTGACCAATGGCAAAGGTTTTTCGAACAGCTATCCTTTTAGCTTGTTTCCAAGTTTGAATTTTACACATCAGATATCACAATCACAAGACTTGCAATTCAGTTATGCCAGAAAAATAAACAGGCCGAATTTCTTTCAAATTCTTCCTTTTATAGATTATACTGATTCTTTGAATATCAACAGAGGCAACCCAGATTTGGTTCCTGAATTCACCAATTCATTGGAATTGAATTATCAAATTTCTATGAAAGGCAATCATGGCTTGTTCTTCTCAGGATACTATAAACAAACTGATAACTTAATAACAAGATTCCAAGTCAAAGAGGCCAGCACAGTGTCTAACAAAGATGTATTGATCAATACCTATATCAATGCAAACAATAGCCGGGCGTATGGACTTGAATTGACTTCAAGAAATCCAATTACAAAGTGGTTAGAAACAACCACCAACTTAAATATGTTCAATTCAAGCATCAACAGCTCCAATCTTCAGGTTGATCTCAACAATTCATTGTGGAGTTTCTTTGGTAAAATAAATATGAACATCAAATTGCCTTCGAGCTTCACTCTTCAACTGACAAGTGAATACCGCAGCAAATCAATACTCCCACAAAACAATGGTGGAGGTGGTGGAAGAGGTGGTGGTGGCTCGATGGGCGGCGGTGGTGGAGGCTGGGGCGGATTTACCCAGACCACGGCACAAGGTTATGTGATGCCTAACTATGGATTTGAATTTGCCCTGAGAAAAGATTTTCTAAAAGAGAAAAGAGGTTCACTCACCTTCAGCATGAATGATATGTTCAAAACCAAAGTATTTGGATCTTACTCCTCTTCACAATATTTCACACAAACAAACAGCAGAAGAAGAGATTGGCAAGTACTGAGAGTCAACTTTAGCTATCGATTTGGCAAAGTAGATGCCAGTTTGTTCAAGAGAAAAAATACGAAGGCTGGTGCCGACGGAATGCAGGAAGGAATGAATATGCAACAATAAATTGAAAGCCGCTGCAAAGCGGCTTTTTTTTATTCTCTTTTTCCAACAAGCATCGGAACAAATGAAAATTGATCAAATTTTTCTTCTACCAGACTGCCATCAGCCATTTTGGTTATTCGATGCATCCGCTGCATTGCATCCTCATCCAATGGAAGCACCATCATTCCGCCAGGCTTTAATTGGGCAATGAGTTTATCAGGAACAAATGGAGCAGCTGCAGTAATCAGCACCTTATCGAAAGGTGCATATGTAGGAAGCCCCTCGAATCCATCTCCGTAAAACATCTGGAGGGTTGGATATTTTTTCAGATAGGTAAATTCTTTATTTGCTTCGTATAATTTTTTTTGACGTTCGATGGTATAGACTTTGGCTTTTAATTCAGCCAATACAGAAGCCTGATAACCACTCCCTGTTCCCACCTCTAATATTTTTTCGAATGGTTTCACTTGAAGCAGCTGTGTCTGATATGCAACAGTATAAGGCTGAGAAATCGTTTGATCTTGACCAATGGGAAAAGCCCTGTCCTCGTATGCTTGCTTTTCAAAAGCAGAATCGAGAAAAAAATGTCGTGGTACACCCAGAATGGCCTGCAAGACTGCCTGATCGGTAATGCCTTTTTCCTTGATTTGATCAACCAATTTTTTCCGCAACCCTTTATGCAAATAACTATCCTCAGTTGTTCTCATGTATCAATCCTTGGTCACTCAGTTTAATTCAAGATCTTGTATGATGGCCTGGATTTTATCACCTGCCAATTTCCAGGCATGATCGAAATTGTCTGATTTCTCAAATTTTTCCTGAACGCTGAAATAAAATTTTATTTTCGGCTCTGTTCCCGACGGTCTTGCACTCACCTTGCTTCCATCTTCCAAAACAAATTGAAGCACGTTGCTTTTGGGAAGATCGATGCCACATACCTGTCCATTGTTCAGGTCTTTTGCTTCTCTTTTTTCATAATCATAAAGACCAATTACTTTAACACCCCCCAATGTGGATGGTGGAGCGGAACGATACTTTTCCATCATGGCAGCAATCTGAGCCTGTCCATCCCTTCCCTTTTTAGTAATTGAAATCAAATGTTCTCTGAATAACCCGTAAGATTGATACAATTCAATCAATTTTGAAAAAAGTGTTTTACCTGCTTCCTTTTCATATGCTGCCATTTCACATAATATGGCAACCGCGCTTACGGCATCCTTGTCTCTCAATTGATCACCAATCATGAGTCCGTAAGACTCTTCCCCTCCTATCACATAATTTTCTGTGGATTCTTTTGACTTGATCAATTCAGCAATCCACTTAAATCCGGTGAGTACACTGTAACAGTTGATATTGTTTTTTGATGCGATGATGTCTATCATATCGGTGGTAACAATTGTTTTGACCACCATGTCATTTTCTTTCGCGATGCCTTTTTGCTTTCTTGCTTCAATCATATAATTGAAGGCAAGCACTGCTGTTTGGTTGCCGTTCATCAGCACCCAGTTGCCATGGTGATCCTTCACCCCTATTCCAACTCGATCAGCATCAGGATCTGTACCCAGTAAAATGTCTGCATCGATTTCCGCTGCTTTTTTAAGCCCCAAACTCATGGCTTCGCTTTCCTCTGGATTCGGGTAGACCACTGTCGGGAAGTTGCCATTGGGCTCGATTTGTTCATCCACCAACACAATATTCTCAAAGCCATAGGCACTCAATACCCTTGGCACCATGGTGATGCCCGTTCCATGAATCGGTGTATATACAATTTTAAGATCTTTCTGTTTTTTGATCACATCCGGATAAACACTTAAGCTTTTAACCATGTCAACATATGCTTTATCCATTTCCTCGCCGATGAGATGGACATTCTGTTCTCCACCTTTCCATTTCACATCATCCACACTGGCAATTTTCTCCACTTCAACAATGACATTTTTATCGTGTGGAGGAACCAGTTGTCCACCGTCGTTGAAATAGGCTTTGTAACCATTGTACTCCTTCGGATTGTGAGATGCAGTGCATACAACACCTCCATGACATGCCTTGTGGCGGATGGTGAAGGACAATTCAGGCGTTGGACGCAGCGCTTCGAAAAGAAATACTTGGATGCCATTGGCAGCCATGACGTTGGCAGTGATTTCAGCAAAATGGCGACTGTTGTTGCGGCTGTCATGTGCTACAGCTACACGCAACTGTTGCTGGGGAAACATTTTTATCAGGTAGTTGGCGAATCCCTGGGTTGCCATGCCCACGGTATATTGATTGATTCTATTGGTTCCAACTCCCATGACTCCACGGAGTCCGCCCGTACCAAATTCCAGGTTTTTATAAAAGGCATCTGCCAATTCATTTGGTTGTTCAGTTTGCAAGCGACGTATTTCGGATTTTGTAGCTTCATCGTAGTTTCCATTCAACCATTGATCAACCTTGAGTGCAATTGCCTGTTCCATATCTTGATTTTAGCAAAAATAACAATTGAGTGTGATAAGATTATTCTAAATACGCTCCTTGCAAAATCCCATCCTTGAATACAACTGAAATATGATCTTCCAGGGTTGTGGCCAATGAAACCCCCACGTAATCTACATGCAATGGATATGTTTTATAACTTCTTTCAACCAGGGTTGCAGTTTGGATCTGATTCGGAGACAAGGCCAATAGAGGATGTATTGCATGAAGCATGGCTTTACCGCTGTTTACCACATCATCTACAATCAGTACATTTTTGCTTGTATAGCGCACCCCAGCATCAAGCTTGCAGTCAATTGGATTCGATTTGTCCAGCTCTATCGCGGAAAGTTCTATTTGGAAAGAGGAAATTTCCTGTAGAATTTTTTTCAGTTCCAGGGCCAGCAGGTATCCATTCTCCTTGATCCCTGCAATATGAATAGAGTTGAGGTGGGTATTTCGCTCTAATATTTGAAATGCAATGCGCCTCAATTTCATGTGCGCCTTTTCTGCGGTGAGTATATATTTCTTATTCATTTTGACATTGTTTTAAATGATACATCGTGTAATTTAGCATAACTAATTTTTTGCATGGAAATTTTCCAACAAATTCTTTTTGGAATTATACTTCTAATCGCTGTTTATTTCTTTTCAAAAAGAATGGCACTGATTAAAAAGCTCATTCTGCTGGGCAAAGCAGAGGGTTTGCATGATCAACCCATGAAAAGGTGGAAAAATGTTGCTCTGCTGGCACTGGGTCAAAAAAAAATGTTTAAAAATCCAACAGTTGCCTTGCTGCATTTGCTGGTGTATGCAGGATTCATCATCATCAATATTGAAATGATTGAAATCGTGATGGATGGTCTCTTTGGCACACATCGGTTTTTGTTGGGAATGCTCCCCTATTATTATTCCTTTCTCATCAATTCATTTGAAATACTTGCAGCACTTGTAATTTTCGCATGTGTAATTTTCCTGGTCCGCAGAAATCTGATACATGTAAAACGACTTTGGTCGAATGAACTGACAGGCTGGCCCTCCAAAGACGCAAACATCATACTTCTTGTGGAGATTGTACTGATGATGCTCTTTTTAAAAATGAATGCTGCAGATAGCTTACTGCAATTAAAAGGTATTGAGCCATATGCCAATCATTCAACAGGAGAATTTTATATTTCTTCTTTGCTTCATCCTTTGATGGATCGTTTTTCAATTGAAACGTTGCTGCTCACTGAAAGAATTTGCTGGTGGATGCACATTCTTGGTGTATTGGCATTTCTGAATTACCTGTCATGGTCAAAACACCTGCACATCATACTTGCTTTTCCCAATGCTTATTTTTCCAGGTTGGAGCCAAATGGAAAAATAAAAAACATGCCTGCGGTTCAAAACGAGGTATTGTATGCCTTTCAGCCGGAATCAGCCCCAGCAGCATCAAGCGATCCATCCCCCAGTTCTTTTGGAGCAAAGGATGTCAATGATTTGTCTTGGAAAAATTTGCTTGATGCATTCAGTTGCACTGAATGTGGAAGATGCACCGCTGCATGTCCGGCCAACCAAACAGGAAAGATGCTTTCCCCTAGAAGAATTATGATGGCGACACGTGACAGAGCGGAGGAAATCGGTTCTAAAATCAATCAGCAAATTGAATGGAGGTCAGACAACCGCTCTTTATTATATAATTATATATCAGAGGAAGAGATTCGGGCATGCACCACTTGCAATGCCTGTGTGGAAGCTTGTCCCGTCAACATCAATCCACTTGATATCATTGTTGAATTGAGAAGATACCTGATCATGGAAAAAAGTTCATCCCCGCAGGAATGGACTTCCATGTTTGGAAATATTGAAAACAATTTTGCACCCTGGAAATTTTCACCCGATCAAAGAATAAACTGGACAAAAGAATCAACATGAAAGTTCCCATTTGGTCAGAAGAAGTGAGCAAAGGCAATCAACCTGAAATTCTTTTTTGGGTAGGATGTGCTGGAAGTTTTGATGCAAGAGCTCAATCCATCACAAAAGCATTCATCACCATTTTAAACAAGGTTGGGATTTCATACGCTATTTTGGGTACAGAGGAAATGTGCACAGGAGATCCTGCAAGAAGAGCCGGAAATGAATTCCAATTTCAAATGATGGCCTACCAAAATATTCAATTGCTCAATGGCTATCAGGTCAAGAAAATTGTAACTGCCTGTCCGCACTGCTTCAATACGTTGAAGAATGAATACCCAGAGCTCGGTGGACATTTTGAAGTGATTCACCACAGCACCATGCTGCAGCAAATGATTGATGAGGGTAAAATCGTACTCAACGAGAACGGCGCATTCAAAGGGAAGAAAATTACCTTTCACGACTCGTGTTATTTGGGCAGGAGCAATCAAATTTATGAAGCTCCCCGATCTGTCATCGAAGCCTTGGATGCATCCCTGGTGGAAATGAAACGTTGCAAGAGCAATGGACTTTGCTGTGGTGCCGGTGGTGCACAAATGTTCAAAGAAGAAGAAAAAGGAAACAACAGGATCAATTTGGAAAGAACAACCGATGTGCTTGAGACAGGTGCATCTGTGGTGGCATCTGCATGCCCATTTTGCAATACAATGCTGACAGACGGTATCAAGTTGAATGAAAAACAGGAAGAGATCAAAGTACTGGATATCGCTGAATTGATCGCACAATCTATCTAACATGAACTTATCATATTCACATTTATTGCCTTCGGATTTCAGTGACGATTCAAGAATTTGGATATACCAATCCAACAGATTGTTCTCTATTGGAGAGGCAATGGAAATTGAAAAAATACTGGACCAATTTGCAATCGAATGGAAGTCTCACGGAACTCCGGTAAAAGGATTCGGAACCCTTTTTTTTGGCCAGTTCATCATTTTAATGGCAGATGAAGCGCAAACAGGCGTCAGTGGATGCAGCACAGACAGTTCAGTGAGAACGATCAAAATGATTGAATCTTCTATGAAAGTCTCGCTTTTTGAAAGAACGAACATTGCCTTTGTGGTAAAAGAAAAAATAGAAATCCTTCCATTGGCGCAGGTTCAATATGCAGTTGAGAAAGGATTCATCGATGAAAACACCCTGTTTTTCGACAATACCATTCAAACCAAAAAGGACTTTCTTGTAAATTGGATCATCCCAATGGGTAAATCCTGGTTAGGAAAACGTTTTCTGCCTCAAAATTAACAGATGACAATTTGTCACTTTGCTCGATTTTATTAATTTTGCAAAATGTTTGAGATAGAACAAAAAGTGATGGACGAATCCCGCCAGGGAGAAGCATATCAGGGTGAATTGGGTGCCCTTTCTGCTTCGAACAAGCACTTCTATATTGAAAGTTATGGCTGTCAGATGAATTTTAGTGACAGCGAAATCATTGCTTCCATACTACAGACAAGCGGGTTCGGCTCGACCAAAGATGTGGAACAGGCTAATTTGATTCTGTTGAACACTTGTTCCATCAGAGAAAAAGCAGAGCAGACCATTAGAAAGCGTCTGACAGAATTCAAAAAAATCAAACGCAAAAATCCTTCTCTGCTTATTGGAGTGTTGGGCTGTATGGCAGAACGACTCAAAAGCAAACTGCTTGAAGAAGAAAAGCTGGTGGATATTGTGGTTGGTCCGGATGCCTACCGCACGCTTCCACAACTGATCGAAGAAGCGGATACGGGTGCGAAGGCTGTAAATGTACTGCTGAGCAGAGAAGAGACCTATGCAGACATTGCTCCTGTAAGAATCAACTCAAATGGAATTACCGCCTTCGTCAGCATCATGCGCGGCTGTAACAACATGTGTGCTTTCTGTGTGGTACCCTTCACCAGAGGAAGAGAGAGAAGCAGAGAATATATATCCGTTGTTAATGAGTGCAGAGATTTATATGACCGGGGATTCAAAGAAGTGACGCTGCTTGGTCAAAATGTGGACAGTTATTATTGGGTCGACCCCATCACCAATCATGCAGTTGATTTTGCCATGTTGCTCGAGCAAGTGGCATTGATCAGTCCAGCATTGCGTGTACGATTCAGCACTTCACATCCTAAAGACATTACAGAAAAAGTACTGCAGACGATGAAGGCATATAACAATATATGCAAGTATATTCATTTGCCCTTGCAAAGTGGATCAACCAGGATCCTGCAATTAATGAACAGAACATACACGAGAGAATGGTACCTGTCCAAAGTGAAACGGATCCGTGAAACAATGCCTGATTGTGCCATCAGTGCTGATGTCATTGCTGGATTTTGTACAGAGGATGACCAAGATCATTTGGATACACTGGATGTGATGCGTATTTCGATGTACGAATACAGTTACATGTTTGCATATTCTGAGAGACCTGGAACATTGGCAGCGAAAAGATACAAAGACGATGTGCCGGATGAAGTCAAAAAGAAAAGGCTGGCGGAGATTGTATCTCTTCAAAACAAACTTTCATTTGAGAGCAATCAAAAAGATATAGGCAAAAAAGTGGAGGTGCTTATTGAAGGAGATTCCAGAAAAAGCAATCTTCAATGGATGGGAAGAAACAGCCAAAACAAAGTAGTAGTTTTTGACAAATCAGATACATCTCTCCAACCAGGGGATTATGCATGGATAGAAGTAACCGATTGTACGCAGGGAACCCTTCTTGGCAAATTGGTGTCTTAAAAGAAAACAACTATGGACTTACAATCTTTAAAAAATAGATTTGGCATCATTGGCAATTCACCTGCACTGAATTATGCGTTGCAAGTGGCATCACAGGTAGCCAATACAGATTTAACTGTTTTAATCGTTGGGGAAAGTGGCGTAGGTAAAGAAATATTTTCACAGATCATTCATGCCCTCTCACCCAGAAAACACAATCCTTTTATTGCAGTAAACTGTGGTGCAATACCAGAAGGAACGATTGATTCCGAATTATTCGGTCATGAGAAAGGTTCATTTACGGGTGCAGTTGACGCAAGGAAGGGATATTTTGAGACGGTGAATGGTGGCACTCTGTTCATGGATGAAATTGGAGAGATGCCACTTGGTACACAAGCCCGCCTCTTGCGTGTATTGGAAAATTCAGAGTTCATTCGAGTGGGATCTTCCAAGGTTCAAAAGACCGATGTAAGGGTCATTGCTGCAACAAACAAGGATTTGCTGATTGCAACGCAAGACAATAAATTCAGAGAAGATTTGTATTACCGATTGAATACGGTTCCGATCAGGGTCCCCTCGTTGAGAGAACGAAAAGAGGATATCATATTATTGTTCAGAAAGTTTGCAGTTGATTTTGCAGAGAAATACAGAACCAGTCCTATTCAACTCACCGAAGAAGCCAAACAGATGCTTTTGAATTATCCCTGGCCCGGCAATGTTAGAGAGTTGAAAAACATTGCTGAACAGATCTCAGTATTGGCCGAGGACAAATCAATTTCAGAACAGGTGTTGGAGAAATTTCTTCCTAAATTTTCTCATTCCAACCTGCCCATGTTGGTAGGAAGCAATCAGCCAAGTATGGGCAATGCAGAATTTATGAATGAGCGTGATATCCTGTATAAATTGTTTTTCGATCTGAAGAAAGATGTGACTGAGATGAAGAAAATGTTTTTTGAGATTGTTCAAAATCCATCTGTAGCATCTTCTGTTTCACAAATGGTTGAGGAAAATTTCCGTCAAGAGATTCCATTGAGCAGCAGAGCGACGCATGAATCCAGTAGCCATTCAAATATCATTCCAGTACACTCCAACCAACCGATGATCATTGCTGACAACAGAGATCTGGAAGAGACGATTGTTGTAGATGAATCACTCAACATCATGGACAAGGAAAAAGAATTGATTGAGAGAGCATTGAAAAAACACAAAGGCAAAAGAAAAGATGCCGCTTCTGATTTAGGCATTAGCGAGAGAACGCTTTACAGAAAATTGAAAGAATATGATATTGAGGAGTAAACAATTGAGTCATTCATTTGCAGTTCTTTGTTGGTGGCTGCTTGGCATCCTTTTTTTACAGGGCACATGTCGTTATTCTTTAAAAGATGCCGCGCCAATTCCTGCAGATATCAAAACAGTGAAGGTCTCCTTCATTGAAAACAAAGCCAGGTATATTAACCCGCAGTTGAGCCCCAAATTAACAGACAAGATTCGCCAAAAGATTGTAAACCAAACACGTTTATCTCAAACAAGCGACGAAGCTGATTTTGAAATAAGTGGATACATCAGCGACTATTCTGTCAGCACCTCTGGTATTTCACAGCAGCAGGTAGCCAGCAACAACTTGAATGTAACAGTGCATATTGTCTTCAGGAATAGAAAAGATGAGAAGAAAAATTTCGAAACCGACATTACCAGAAACTTTCCTTTCTCTGCCACAAAGAGTCTTTCACAGGCTGAATTGGATTTGAATGACCAAATGGTCAATAACCTGACCGATGAAATATTCAACCGAATTTTTTCGAATTGGTAAACACGCTATATTAGCATCATGGGGAAAGAGACAGACTTTATTGTACAATCACTATTCGACAGGGAGCATCTTGATGAACTTACCCTGGACGAACTCAAAGAGATGACCGAGTCATTTCCCTACTCTTCTATCATTCATTTTCTTTATACCAAAAAATTAAAATCGAAACTCCACATCGGTTATAAAGATGCTCTTTTGCATACTTCACTTTTTTTCAACCACCCCCAGTGGCTGACTTACCAAATGAATGATGATGCAGAAATTGGCATCTTTAGAAATAACAATGTTGAGAGAAGTGAACAAACATTAAAAGAAGAGCTGCTGGATGAAAAAACTGAATCTGTTTTAGCATCAAAAGTAGAGACAGAAGTAAAAGAGGAAGAAAAAATAGAAATCCCTATCGACCCCTACCATACAGTTGATTATTTTGCCTCTCAGGGAATAAAGCTTTCCAAAGAGGAGCAAAAAGATGAGCTTTCTAAAAAAGTACAAACTTTTACAGCATGGTTGAGAACCATGAAAAGACTGCAGACCGCACCTGAAACAATCACCCATAAAAACGTAGAGGAAATCTTCGGAAACCAGCAGGATGATGAGAACCAAGACCAAAATGAAGTATTCACCGAAGCGATGGCAGAGGTATATCTCAAGCAGGGACTGCGAGAAAAAGCAATTGATATTTACCATAAATTAAGTTTGCAAAATCCTGCCAATCACCTTACTTTTGCCGCTAGGATTCAACAGATTAAAGAAAATAAGATATGACAACCCTATTCATTGCCCTCATTGTCCTTGCCTCTGTTCTTTTAGGTATAATTGTACTGATACAAAATCCAAAAGGCGGTGGACTGGCAGGAAATATTGCAGGTTTCAGCAACCAGTTCATGGGCGTAAAGCAAACCACTGATGTTCTTGAAAAAGGTACGTGGATTTTGGCAAGTACGCTTGTTGTTCTATGCCTGGTTTCTGCCCTTGTCATCAAATCCGGAAAAGGAACAACCAATGACACCATTAAAAATATCCCTACAACTGGAGCCACCAGCAATCAAACCACTCCAGCTGTTCCATCTCAACCAACTGGTCCTGCTCCTGTAAAATAATTACAGTAAATCATAATATGCCCCGCTTCAACAAGCGGGGTTTTTTATTATATTGAATCATGGCAAAAGCGAAAAAGACAATCAGAAAAAAAACCACCAGGAAAAAAGGTGGTAGAACAGGTCTTTTCTTGATCTGCCTGTTGGCATTGCTGTTTGCTGGATTTTTCTATACCCTCTTCTTGAGACCCGCAACTAATTTTAAAGGAGAGGAAGTGGTGATAATAATTCCTGATTCAAAAACAAACAAAACCTTTGTAAAAAACAAAATCAAGGCTTCCATCAAACCTGCTCAGTATACCAGTTTTCTGGTGCTCGCTGAATGGTTTGGTTACTGGGATCATATCAAACCAGGGAGATACGTAATAAAAAAAGATGCAAGTATATTCAGCTTTTTCAGAAAACTAAATGGAGGTAGGCAATCTCCCATTACACTGACCATCAATAAGTTCAGGACAAACAAAGATCTATCCAGGTTTGTTTCAACAAAATTTGAATTTACCGAGGCAGAATTTCAGCAATTTATATTGAACAACGATTCTATATCACCTTTTGGCATAACTACTCAAACATTGATGACTCGCATCATTCCAAATACCTATGAAATTTATTGGAATGTGAGTCCAAAAGAATTCCTCGACAGAATGAACAAGGAATCAAATGATTTCTGGACCGACAAGAGGATTGAAAAAGCAAAAGAATTGGAGCTTTCAAAAGAAGAGATCTATACCATCGCTTCAATTGTGGAAGAGGAGACCAATGACAATGATGAAAAACCAATCATTGCAAGTGTCTATGTAAATCGCCTCAAGAAAGGCATGAACCTCGGAGCTGATCCCACCATCAAGTTTGCCTTGAATAATTTTGGACTGAAAAGAATTACACTCGCACACATCAATGCATCCAAATCCTCTCCCTACAATACATACAAACACAAAGGCTTGCCTCCGGGTCCTATTTGTACAGCTTCTATTGCCTCCATTGACGCAGTTTTAAAGGGCGAGAAGACAGACTATTTGTATTTTTGTGCAAAGGAGGATTTCTCAGGTTCTCATAATTTTGCTGCCACTGCCGAAGCGCATTTTAAAAATGCCAAAAAATATCAGCGGGCACTCGACAGCCTGAAGATTCATTAACCGAATATGATCAAAATACAAAGGATCATTATAGAAAGTTGGCCTGTCAAATCAATAATTGATTGGTCTAAGAAAGTAATACTGCCCGGATTCGAAGGAATCCCGTTGTACGATGTGGTCATTTTTTTCATGAAACAAACCCAGCAAATCGGATTGAATGAAAGGGCCGCATCTGTTGCTTTCAATTTTCTGATGGCCATTCCTCCACTTTTCATTTTTCTTTTCACTACGCTCTCCTTTTTCCCAGGCTCAAAAACACTTTACAGTGAAATTCTCATTCTGTTGAAAAATATTGTCCCCGACAACAGAACATTTGTGATGATCAAAAGTGTTACGGACGATTTTTTCTCGGCTGGAACCGGAACACTCTCTTTTGGATTGTTGCTTGCCCTTTATTTCTCATCCAATGCAACCATTACCCTGATGAGAACATTCAGGAAATCCATGCTACACATCGAAATTGAAAACAGAAATTTTATACAAATCAGGCTGGCTGCCATTCGGCTCACATTTATAATTGTACTCCTTATATTTTCAACCATCCTTATCATGTTCACACAAAGTATTTTCATTGGTTATATAACCAATCTGTTGAAAATAAAAAACCATTCACTCGACTGGCTGATTGTAACAACACAAATCATACTTACTATATTGCTGATTTTCTTTGCCATTGGATTGATTTATAAATATGCGCCGCATGTGCAGAAAAAATGGAAAATCAGAACGCCCGGCTCAATTTTAGCCACCATCCTGATCATCTCTTTCTCCTACCTGTTTTCCTATTGGGTCAACAACATTGCATCTTACAATAAAATATATGGCTCATTAGGCAGCATACTGATTCTAATGTTTCTGGTATTTGTAAACTCACTTGTGCTGTTGATTGGATTTGAATTGAATGTCTCCATCAATTCCATCAAAGCCATTTCAGAAAAAAGAAAACAATCTTGATATGACAACACAACCTCGCCCTTATGTTTTGGCTGAAACCAATTGGAAAGAAATCCAACAACATACATTTGATATTGCTGTCCTTCCCTGGGGTGCCACCGAAGCACACAATTACCACATGCCTTATGCTACCGATAACTACCAGGTAGATGCCATCGCCCACAAAGCAGCTGCGAAGGCATGGGAAAAAGGAACAAAAGTATTGATACTCCCTACCATCCCATTTGGTGTAAATACAGGACAACTAGATATTGCCTATTGCATGAATATGAACCCATCCACCCAATTGGCAATCTTAAAAGATGTTTGTGATGTTGTAGTCAGACACGGAGCTACCAAGTTCACTATTTTAAATGGTCATGGAGCAAACAATTTTGTTGCCATGATCAGAGAACTCGCTGGATTATTCCCTTCGCTTTTTATCAGTGTTATCAATTGGTATCAATCCTCCAAAAAAGACGATGTCTTTATAAACAAAGGGGATCATGCTGATGAAATGGAAACGAGCGTCATGATGCACCTCCACCCTGAATTGCTCCTGCCACTTGACATGGCTGGAGATGGGGCCAATAAAAAATTCACACCCAAAGGTTTTCAGGAAGGCTGGGCCTGGACCCAAAGGCCTTGGACAAAAATAACCAAAGATACAGGTGTCGGTGACCCTTCGAAATCGACACCAGATAAAGGAAAAGCATTCATCGAAAAATGCACTGACAACATTGCTGAGTTTTTCTGTGAAATCAACCAAAAAAATATTGAAACTCTTTTAAAATAAAACATACATGCTTCCAAGAGGTACCCTTTTGCTGTTCACCTGTTCTCTTTTAGCTTCAACACTTGGAGTTTCACAAACGATTCTAACAGATACAATAAAAAATATCAATCCAGAAAAACAATTGGA
>Ga0129336_10001199_pt1 | contig 15616 bp, 9 predicted proteins | sample CPB6_02_DNA_FD_96878 | JGI IMG/M metagenome (GOLD analysis project Ga0129336, IMG submission 96878) | Freshwater to marine salinity gradient microbial communities from Chesapeake Bay, USA - CPBay_Sum_0.6_0.2_DNA | ecosystem: Environmental > Aquatic > Marine > Coastal | place: USA: Chesapeake Bay...
GACAAGGCCCTCACTGGCGTGGCGCTCATCGGGCTGTCGTGGCTGGGCGACCTGCCGTGGTGGGTGACGATCGTGATCCTCGTGCGCGAGCTGGCCGTCACCGCGCTGCGGTTCGTCGTGATCCGCCACGGTGTCATCCCCGCCTCCCGTGGTGGCAAAGCCAAGACGGTGGCCCAGGTCGTCGCCATCGCGCTCTATCTCGCGCCCTTGCCCGACTGGGCCGATCCCATCAAGGCCCTGGCCATGGGAATCGCGCTGGTGCTCACGGTGGCGACGGGCATCGACTACGCCGTGCGCGCCCGTCGGTTGTCGAGAGGTTCGCGATGACCCCCGAGGATCTGGTCAGCGCGCTCATCGCGCGCGGGCAGACGGTCGTGACGGCTGAGAGCCTCACGGGTGGGCTGGTCTGCGCTGCGCTGACCTCCGTGCCCGGGGCGAGCGCCTGCGTACGCGGCGGACTCGTCTCCTATGCCGTTGCGGTCAAGGCGGATGTGCTCGGCGTCGACTCGGAGTTGCTCACCCGGCAGGGAGCGGTCGATCCTGCCGTTGCCGTGCAGATGGCGATCGGTGCCCGCCGCCTGCTCGCCGCCGATCTCGCGGTGGCCACCACCGGAGCGGCTGGTCCGGACCCTGATCCAGGCGGGCTCGTCACCGGTCCCGTCCCGCCAGGCACCGGCTATGTCGCCGTCGCTGGGCCGGAGGGTGAACTCGTGGCGGGCTTCGACTTCCCCGGGCTCGATCGCGAGGGCGTGCGCCGCCAGGCGGTGCAAACTGCCTTGGACCTGCTCGGTCGCGCACTCTCGACCGACTAGGCCGCCCCGCCCCGGCTGCAGCAGGCGATCGTCGGCGGGGGAGGGTAGCGTGGTCCCGTGATCGTGTTTCGCGAAGTCATCGGCGCGCAGTTGCGCCGGATCCGACTGCTACAGGGCCGCACGCTGCGCGACGTCTCGGCCGCGGCGTCGGTCTCCCTGGGCTACCTCTCCGAGGTCGAGCGAGGCGAGAAGGAAGCCTCGTCCGAGATGCTCATCGCCATTTGCGGTGCGCTCGGCGTACCCCTGTCGGTCGTGCTGTCCCATGTCGCGGGCGATATCGCCTCACTCGAGGGCGCACCGATCGTCCGGGCTGCCTAGTCCGGCTGGCAGTGCGGGCACCAGTACGCGTCCCGCTCGAATGATCCGCTGCGCTGCCGGCCCCACCTGATGCGCGTGCCGCAGCGCCGGCACGGCCGCCCCGACCTCCCATAGACGTAGTGCTGGTCACGCAGATCGCCCGTGGAGGCCTGTGCGCCTCGGGCGCGATTGGCCGACATGAGTCTGCGACCGGTCTGGATAAGGGCGTGCGCGTCGGTGATTGAGTCCACGGTGGCGTGTGGGGGGATCCCGCGCAGGAAGAGCGTCTCGGTGACATAGATCAGCCCGAAGCCGGCAACGATGGACTGGTCGAGCAGGGCGTCGCCGATGGCACGGTCGGGGTCGGCGCGGAGCGACGCGACGATCGCGCTGACGTCCACGTCCTCGTCGAGGATGTCCGGGCCGAGCCGCCCGAGGAGTGCTGCCTCGGCGCGCGCATCGAGCAGTTCGACGACCGGCAGCCGATAGCCGACCGCCTGCCAGTCAGCGGTCTCGAGGACGGCGCGCACCTGCCAGTTCGGACCGCCCTTCCAGGATCGGCCCTGGCGATAGAGGTGCCAGGTGCCGTCCATGCGGAAGTGGGTGTGCAGCCGCAGGCCACCGGAGAGTCGGAAGATCAGGTGCTTGCCGTAGGAGCGGACCTGTTCCACTGCCTGGCCGGACAGGTCGACCGTGGCGAGGCTGGGCACGCGCAGATCGCTCGAGGTGAGCTCGGCCCCGGCGAGGCATGCGTCGAGGCGACGCGCGGCAAGCCAGACGGTGTCGCCTTCAGGCATGCACCGATTCTGGCCCGTCGGGGGCGGTCTCGCGCTCCCGGCGCACGATCCGCAGGACCACGGTGATGGCGGCGATGCTCGCGGTCAGCAGGACGGCGTACGTCGTCCACCACACGATCGCGTCTGCATTGAGGGCGCCGAGGATGAGTCGGGCGTTCAGCAGGAGGATGACGCAGCCGACCACGACACCGAGGATGCGCGGGTTGAGGAAGCGCACCACCCACGCGGCCAGCGGTGCGGCGATCACACCACCCACGAGCAGCGCGAACACGATGCCCAGATCGATGCCGGCCGTGCCGAGTCCGATGAGGAATCCGAGGCTGGCCGAGAGCGCGACAATGAACTCCGCGGTGTTCACCGTTCCGATCACGCGCGCAGGGGTCAGCCGGCCGTCAGCGAGGAGTGTGGGAGTAGTGACGGGTCCCCAGCCGCCGCCACCGGTGGCATCGACGAAGCCGCCGACGATCCCGAGCGGGATCATGAGGCGATTGCCGGGTGTGCCGGGCTTGCGACGTGGAGCTCTCCCGAGGACGAAGCGGATGACGATGTAGATGCCGAGGATGAACAGCAGCGTGCCGGTGAAGGGAAGTGCTGCCTTGGTGGACAGGTGAGAGAGCACGGTGGCTCCGACGAAGGCCCCGACGGCGCCGGGGATGCCGATGCGACGTACGCCGGCCCAGTCGACGTTGCCGAATCGATGGTGGGCCATGCCCGATGCGGCGGCCGTGCCGAGTTTGGCCAGGTGCACCGAGGCCGACGCAAGTGCAGGGGACAGGCCGACCGCAAGCAGCAAGGTTGTGGAGGTCACACCGAAGCCCATGCCCAGGGCTCCATCGATGAACGACGCTCCGAAGCCCGCGAGCGCGATGAGGATGAGGCCGGTCATGGATCTCCATCCGGGGCCCGCTAAAGCCCCTATTGTCACCTAGGAGACATGACAATAGCAGGGCGGCGGTCGATCCGGGTGGCAGGCGGGTCGGGCGTGGCGCTAGTGCCAGGCGGCGGGGTCGTCGGTGAGTTTGCGCACGCGAGCGGGCAGGTGGCCTTGGACCACGTCGGCGAGGCTCACGGCTTCCAGGATCTGGCGCTCCGCAGCGCGGAGGGCGACGAGGACCTGGGGGAGTCCGGCGGCCGCTCCGGAGTAGTGGAGATCCTCTGGTCTGGTGCCGGCGACGTTGGTGAGTGCCCCGTCGACGGCCCGGATCACGTCGGCAAGCGAAATGTCCGTGGCTGCTCGCGCGAGGGTCCAGCCACCCTCCGCGCCGCGCCGCGCGTGGACGACCCCGGCTTTGCGCAGTTCCGCGAGGATCGCGCCGAGGTAGGACGTGGGGATGTCCTGACGGTGCGAGAGCTCGTCGGTGGTCACGGGGCCGTCGGGCGATGCGGCGAGTTCGAGCGCCGCGCGCAGGGCGTAGTCGGTCCGCCCGGGCAGTCGCATGGCCTGAGCATAGGCCTCGCATCGTCTCCGCGACTTGGCGACGCTCACGGGGCTCCGCGCCTCGCTCAGTGACGGAGAGTGTGCAGTGGGTGCCGCGTCAGCGACGCAGGCGCAGTCCGCTCGGCGTAGCGGCGAAACCGGCATCGACCAGGGCGCCGATGCGTTCATCGTCCCTGGCGAGGGCGCCCACCTCCTCGCCATCGATGCGCGTGATCGTCGTGGTCTGACCCGCGAGGGCGGATGCGAGTGATTGGGCAGCGGCGTGGACGTCCTCCACTGGCCACGTCGTAAGGGATTTGCGGCCGCGCGCCAGGTAGAGCGCGGGTCCGCCCTGGGCGAGCGTGACCCAGGCGCCCGCTGTGCGGGCCGGACGAGTGGCCGCTTCGGGCCAGGAGAGCAGGGCGCCGTAGGGCTGGGCCGGATCGGCGGCGGCGAGGGTGCGGTGCGCGTGGTCGCCGGTAGGGAGTGAGCGCAACTGGTCGATCGCACCCGGGAGCGCGAACTGCGCGGCCCCTTGACCCTCGAGGGCATAGACGCGTCGGCATCGACCGGCTTCCTCCATCGCCGTGAGGATGCGGTACGCCGCCGCGAATCCGCCAGGGAATCCGGCGGCGCTCACCGCCTCGCGCGTCACGATGCCGTAGCGGTCCAGGAGCGTCTCGATGACGGCGAGGTGGCGCGCGGTGGCTGACATCGTGGACGCAGGAGTCAGCGACCAGCGGCCGCCTGTCGGCGCACCGGCAGGCCTGGTGATTCCGGACCGACGCGATCTCCGACGAAGGGGGCGCACCGGCGTGCGCGGAGCGCCTCGGCGCATCGGCTCCCAGGTGTCGTTGGTGACCAGGCCCTGCCAGGCCAGGGAGTCGAGCGCCTTGGCGACATCGACTTCGGGCACGAGGCTCTCGGCCGATAGCTCAGCGGCGATCTCTCGTAGGAATCGCGCACCGCGGCGACCCAGCAGATCGACGATGCGGACGTGGAGGGGATCGGCGGGCTCGATGTGGCCCGGCGAGCCGGCGGAGCCGCCTCTATCGGGCTGGCGCGGCAGCAGCAGGGGCGCGAGGTCGGTGGGCGCCAGGCAGACCCAGCCATCGCGGCCGGGCAGTTCGCCCGCTCCCCACCAGACCACCTCTCCCGTGGTGATGAGTTCGTCGAGCAGCGCCGGGGCGTAGCCGCGCACGCGCGCCGGCAGGATCGCCGTCTCAAGTTGACTCGCTGGGAGGGGGCAGCCGGCCAGCATCTCGATGGCGGCGTACGTCGCCTCGATGCCGCCGCCGGGATCGGTCAGGCCCTGCCATGTGGGCAGGAAGGTTGCCAGGGTGCTCGCCGGCAGCGGCTCCATCTCATCGCGCAAAGCAGCGACGCTTCTGCGACGGATGCGCCGGAGCACGTCGCGATCGCACCACTCGGTGCCCGTGGTTCCCGGTCGGAATCCACCCGACGTGACCTTGCCCATCGACTCAAGCCGACGCAGTCCCTGTTCGGCGACAGAGGGGCCGAGGCCGAAAGCGTCGGCGACATCGTGCGCGGTGAAGGGGCCGTGTGTGCGGGCGAACCTCGCGATCAGGTCCGCGAGCGGGTCCGGGGCGACGTCGAGGAACGCGTCCGGGATGCCCGGCGGCAGCGCCACACCGAGGGCGTCGCGCAATCGGCCGGCGTCCTCGACCGCAGCGAGGTGATCACGTCCAGCGATGCGCACCGTGAGTGCGCGACGGGCATCGATGAGCGCGGTTGCCCACGATTCGTCGATACCGCGCGCCGCCCGCTCGTCGGCGTCGAGCGGGCCGACGACGCGCAGCAGGTCGGCGACGTCCTCCGCGTCCCGCGGCGCTGGGTCCCACCTGCCGACGGCACGTGCGACGGCATCGATGGCATCGGCATCGAGCAGGTCGCGCAGCGGCGCCGGGCCAAGGAGTTGGCCGAGGAGGTCGGCGTCGAGGGTGAGCGCGGCCGAGCGACGCTCGGCAAGCGGGGCATCTCCTTCGTAGAGAAAGGCGGCGACGTAGCCAAAGACAAGGGACTGCGCGAAGGGGGACGGCTGCTCGGTGACGACGTCAACGACCGTGATGCGTCCATCGCGCACCTGCCCGAGGAGTTCGCGCAGCGCCGGCACGTCGTACACATCGAGCACGCACTCGCGCACGGCCTCGAGCACCATGGGGAAGTCCGGGTAGCGGGCGGCGACGGAGAGCAGGTGGGCCGATCGCTGGCGCTGCTGCCACAGCGGGCTGCGCTTGCCCGGCATACGCCGGGGGAGAAGCAGGGCGCGCGCGGAGCACTCGCGGAACCTTCCCGCGAAGAGCGCCGATCCGCCCACCTCGCGCTGCACGATGTCACCGATGTCCTCGGGGTCTACGGCAAGGAGTTCGGTGATCGACACGGAGTCCTCGTCCAGGGTGTCCGGGAGGCGGATGACGATGCCGTCATCGGAGTGCATGACCTGCGGCTCGATTCCGTGCTCGGCGAGCAGGCGCTGGCCGATCGCCAGTGCCCATGGCGCGTGCACGCGAGCACCGAAGGGCGTGTGGATCGCGACGCGCCAGTCGCCGAGTTCGTCGCGGAACCTCTCGACCACCACGGTTCGGTCGTCCGGCAGAGTGCCGGTCGCCGCGCGCTGCTCCTCGAGGTAGGCGACCAGATTGTCGATGGCCCAGGCGTCCAAGCCGGAGTCCGCGAGGCGCTCGCGGGTGGTCTGGGAGTCGCGGGAGGCGCGCAGGAATTCCCCGACCGCGCGTCCGAGCTCGATCGGTCGGCCGACGGCATCACCGTGCCAGAACGGCAACTTGGCGGGCTGCCCCGGAGCGGGGGAGACCCACACGCGATCGGGCGTGATCTCCTCGATCCGCCACGACGATGCCCCGAGCGCGAAGACGTCCCCGACGCGCGACTCATAGACCATCTCTTCATCGAGCTCGCCCACGCGCGAGGTCGTCCCGATGAGATAAACGGCGTAGAGCCCGCGATCGGGGATCGTGCCACCGCTGGTGACCGCGAGACGCTGGGCGCCGGGGCGCGCGGTGATCTCATCGGTGCGTCGGTCCCACACGATGCGCGGCTTGAGTTCAGCGAAGTCGTCACCGGGGTACTTGCCGGAGAGCATGTCGAGGACGGCGATGTAGGCGTCATGCGGCAGGTCGCGGTACGGCGCGGCCCGGCGAATGAGGTCATAGAGCTCCTCGACGTCCCAGGTGTCCATGGCCACTATGGCCACGACCTGCTGGGCGAGGACGTCGAGCGGATTGGCGGGGACGCTGAGCGGTTCTATCGCCCCGGCGCGCATGCGGTCGACGACGACCGCCGCCTGGAGGAGATCACCGCGATACTTAGGGAAGATCACGCCGCGGCTGATGGCGCCGACCTGGTGACCTGCGCGGCCGACGCGCTGCAGGCCGCTCGCCACCGACGGCGGTGATTCCACCTGCACCACGAGGTCCACCGATCCCATGTCGATGCCGAGTTCGAGGGTCGAGGTCGCGACGACCGCGGGGAGTCGGGCCGCTTTGAGGTCTTCCTCGATGATCATGCGCTGCTCTCGACTCACTGAGCCGTGATGGGCACGTGCGAGTGGAAGCGGCAGGTCGCGCTCCTCGGCGACTTCATTGAGCCGGCCGGTGAGTCGCTCCGCCAGTCCTCGCGAATTGGCGAAGACGATGCTTGAGCGCTCTGCGGTGATGAGGTCGACCACGCGCTCCTCGACGTGCGGCCAGATCGAGCTGCGCCGCGGATCCGCAGCGGCCGAGCCGTCGATGTCGAGTTCCTCGCCCATCGCCGTCATGTCGGGCACCGGCACCACGACCGAGAGATCCCACGTCTTCTCCGCCGGCGGGGCGATGATCGCGACGTTGGTGGCCGGCGAGCCGGCCACGCCACCCCCGTCGGGCACACCGGGCCTGAGGAAGCGCGCCACCTCTGCATGGGGCTGGACCGTCGCTGACAGGCCGATGCGCTGAGCGGGTCGTGTGCTGAGTGCATCCAGTCGCTCAAGGCTGATGGCCAGGTGCGCGCCGCGCTTGGTGCCGGCGAGTGCGTGGATCTCGTCGATGATGACGGTGCGCACGTCGCCGAGGATCGATCGGGCCTGCGAAGTGAGGAGCAGGAAGAGCGACTCGGGTGTGGTGATCAGGATGTCCGGCGGTGATGTCGTCATCCGGCGGCGTTCGTCTGCCGGGGTATCGCCAGTGCGTACGCCGACACGGATGTCCGGCGCTTCGTGACCTAGCCGCTGCGACTCGCGCTGGATTCCCGCGAGCGGTGCGCGCAGATTGCGCTCGATGTCGACGGCGAGTGCCTTGAGCGGCGAGACGTAGAGCACGCGCGGACCGGTGACGGCATCGCGCGTGACCGGATCGCGCACGAGGTCATCGAGCGACGAGAGGAACGCCGCGAGCGTCTTGCCCGAGCCGGTCGGTGCGACGACGAGGGTGTCGCGCCCATCCGCGATCGCCGCCCAGGCTTCCTCCTGAGCGGGGGTGGGAGCGGCGAAGGCCGCGTCGAACCACCCTTGCGTCGCGGCAGAGAAGTCGGGCACCGGCCCATCCTGCCTTGACCCCCGGACGACGGCAGGGGGCAGACTGTCCCTGTGCGACTGACGGACTTCTGGGAGCGGATGGACGCCCTCTTCGGGCCCGACTACGCCCGCTCCTGGGCGCGCGACTACTCCCTGTCGGCCCTTGACGGGCGCAGCGCCGAGGAGGCGATCGCCGCCGGCATCGATACCCGAGAGATCTGGGAGGCGGTCTGCGGCGTCGTTGACGTGCCGTCCCTCCTGCGCTGATGCGCATGGGCTAACGTCGCGCCTGATGACCACCACCATCCCCGAGCTCGACGTCCCCGCGATCCAACGCCGCACCGTCGGCGTGCTCTCGATCAGCCAGATCTTCGGGGGCATTGCGGTCGCGGGATCCGTAGCCGCCGGCTCGCTCATCGCGGCCTCGGTCTCCGGCAGTGAAGCGGTCGCCGGCCTCGCGCAGACCTTCGGCGTGCTGGGTGCCGCTCTCCTGGCACTGCCGCTCGCGCGCGTAGCCCTGTCGAAGGGCCGCCGCGCGTCGCTCGCGCTCGGCTACGGCATGGGTGCCGTTGGGGCCCTCGTCGTCATTGCCGGAGCGCTGTGGCTCAACATCGTGCTCGTCCTGCTCGGCTGCCTGCTCGTCGGCGTCGCCTCCGCATCGGGTTACCAGGCTCGGTATGCCGCGGTCGACCTCGCGCAGGATGACAAGCGCGGGCGGCAGCTCTCATACGTCGTCTGGGCAGCGACCATCGGCGCCGTTCTCGGCCCCAATCTCTTGGAGCCCGCGGGGTGGCTTGGCATCTCGCTCGGCCTGCCGCAGCTCGCCGGCCCCTACGTCGTCACCGCGATCACCCTGGCGATTGCCGTGCTGGTGCTGCTGACCTTCCTACGCCCCGATCCCTACATCCTCGCCGCCGACATGCGCGCCAAGGTCGACGCCGAAGCCAAGCGCGAGGTCGCCAAGCCGCGACTGCGCGATGGCATCGCGCATTTGCGCGGCAATCGCGGCGCGCTGCTCGGCATGAGCGCCATCGCCATCGGCCATGTCGCGATGGTCATGGTGATGGTGATGACGCCAATCCATATGGCGCACGTCGATGTCACACTCACCCTCATCGGACTCGTCATCAGCGTCCACGTTGCGGGCATGTACGCGTTCTCGCCGATCGTCGGCTGGTCCGTCGACCGCTTTGGTCGCATCCCCGTCATCGTCGCTGGCATCGTCATCCTGCTCGCCTCGTGCCTGCTAGCGGGGCTGGCCGCGGGGGATCAGGTGATCCTGCTCGGTATCGGACTGCTGCTCCTGGGCATCGGCTGGTCGTGCACGCTCATCGCCGGGTCGACCCTGCTCGTCGACGATGTTGGCCCGGTCGAGCGCCCATCGGTGCAGGGCCTGTCCGACCTGGTGATGAACGGCGCCGGAGCTGTCGGCGGAGCGGTCGCAGGGATCGTCGTCGCCTTCAGTTCCTACGCGGTGCTGTGTGCAGTGGCCGCCGTACCCGTGCTCGGCCTCGCGCTGCTCGTGATGGCGTGGCGCAACGTCGCAATGTCGTCGCGGAACACGGGGGTCTAGGGGGACTTTTCGACGAACACGCGGACGCTGGCGGAGGCGGTCCACTAGCCTCCCGCGCGGGGGGGCCGACTGGGGCGAGCGCCCGGCGGGTCATGCTCGAGGAGGTCTGGCTGTGGCGGATGAGGTGGCGCCTCACGAGCCCTCCGGCATCCTGCCCGTCACCCGTCGGTCGATCCTCGGCGGTGCGGGTGTCATCGCCGCCGCGCTGGCGATCCCGGGCAGCGCGGAGGCAGCACTCAAGGCCATCACCTCACGCGCCGGCAGCCTTGACTTCGCCGTTCGCGATCGCGAGAGCATGCAGCGCCTCACGCTGAGCTTTACCAACGCGACCGTCCGCGACGGTCGCATCGTGCGCAGCGGGGCAAGCGCAGCCCGGATGGTCGTGGACCTCGGCCCGCAGGCCGTCATCGAGCAGATCGCTAGCGGCTCGCGTCCGGCCGCCCCGGTCAACGCGCGCATGGCGCAGTCCAGTCGCCTTGCCTTCGACCTGCCGGTGACCGGGCTGCCCGCTACTCGCGAAGGCCTGCTCACGTGGCTGAGATGCGAGCCGCGCGTGACGAGCCTGGCGGCCTACCCGGCGGGGGAGAGGATCCCGTCGGGCGACGTCGTATACGGGAATCCGAACTCTTCGCAGACGGCGATCGAGATTCCGTGGTTCATGGTCATGTCGCCGAGCGACGAGTCAGGCTGGGAGCATCCGTTCGTCGGGCCGACGCGCGACGGACGCACCGAGGTGTGGCAGACGCGTCTGGCCACGCGCACGTTCGACTCCTCGGGCAGCCCCACGGGCTACGACCACTCCTCCGACACCCTGCGAGTGATCTGGCTGCGCGACTCCACGGCGGCCAAGATGCTTGCCGTCCGGCGGTCAGGGATCGCGGCGATCCGGCAGCCCAACTATCCCTTCGCCATGCGACCTGATCCGCAGGACCGCTCGGACATCGGGCGCCTCACGGGCATGACGTCTAGCGCTTCGGGCACGCGCGCGGTCAAGGGCGGCGTCGCAGACCCGATCGACGTCGACCTCACCCTGTCCGCTCTCGGCGCGACGATGCGTGCCGAGGGTGCGTGGAACGAGCCGGGCGTCTCCGATCTGACGTCGTGGCAGCAGCGCACCTGGGACGGCCGCGACACCTACATCCGCACCACGCGCCAAGGATTCCTCTACCCCTTCGCCGTACCTGCCGTGCTGGTCACCGAGGTCACGCGCGAGTTCCTCGCGGATCGCAGCGGCACCGTGCGCGCCTTCGAGCGCGAGAGTCAGCGCATCGTCATCGCCGAGCCCCGCATCGACCTCGACGGAGCGAGCGGCGTACCGCATGGCGGCCGAGGGACGCCATTCAGCAGCATTCGCTTTCGGACCATGGCCACGCCGGCGATCACCGGAGCCGCCACGCCGCTGCGAGGCCAGTGGCAGCGGTGCACGGTCTTCGTGCCCAAACTGCCCTCGGGCGAGGCTTTCGAGTTCACCGTGACCGGCGTCGACAGGTCTGGCCGTCGCATCACCTTCGACACCCCCATGCTCTTCGCGGAGGACAAGGCGGTGGGGGGCAATCGCGCCAACTTCACCCGAACGGGATCAACGGCGCTGCGCACCTACTTCAACGGGCTGCCGGGCCTTGAGCGCCGCGCCCGGATGCGCGGTGTCTATGTCGCCTTCGCCGACGACGGAGGCGTCGACGGCTCGACCTCGATGCCGACCGTGAGCCTGGACTGGCACATCGACATCGGCAGCCCGAGTGGTTCGTCGAGCGATCTCGCCCGCGAGCGACGCCCGTACTCCTTCCCGCGCATGGAGCGCGCGAGCGTCAATGTCGACGGGGTTTCCGCCATGGCGGGCGACTCGCAGGGCATTGACGTGTCCTTCCCGGACCTCTACCTCTCTGGGGGCATTGGCGGCACCGACCTCGGCATCTATCTGCAGGGCATCGGCACCCAAAACGTCGGCGCTGGGGCCCAGCGAGGGGGCGGCATCAGTGCCCCGAGCATGGACGTCGCGGGCATCGGCCGCGTCACGGGTGTCCTGCCTGGCAGTCCCGGTGACCTGCCGTCCTTCGATGTCACCGTGCCCAAGATCAATCCGGCGGCGATGCTCAAGGGCTTCACTCTCTTCGGCGGAATCTCACTGGCCGACCTCCTGCCCGATCCCATCGAGATGCTGCAGCTCAACCCGTCAACGGGTGCGTGGGAGCCGAATCCGAAGGCGCCAGCATTCGCCACGGATCGCTCCTTCGACGTGGACCTGCCCGACATCCCCACCGAGGTCTTCATCCACTACGAGTGGCGACCGGAACTGAAGGTCGGGTCCGGTCTCGTCGGCAAGCTCCTCCCTGAGGCCGACCGCGCTGACTTCTACGTCTTGGTCGAGGCCAAGGCGAGTGCCCTCGATCTCGAGGCCTACTGGCTGGCCGAGGGTGCACTCACCAACATGAAGATCGCGTTCTTCGGCGACACCCCCTTCGTCTACGTCATCCTCGACCGCCTCGGCTTCACCGCAGGGTCCGCTCGCGCCAACGACATGCAGGTCGAGATCGGCGAGGTCGTCTTCAGCGGGGCCCTGGCCTTCCTGTCCAACATGGCGCGCTTCCTCGCCTTCGGCAGTGGCAACGGCCCGATCCTCGACATCGATGCCCGCTCCATCACGACCGGCTTCAGCCTGGCGGTGCCCGAGGTAGCGCTCGGAGCCGTGAGCCTCAGCGGCCTCGCCACCCGCGTGGCGATCAACCTGCCCTTCGGCGAGGACCCGGTGCGCTTCGGCCTGGACTTCTCCTCGCCATCGGACCCCTTCGCCGTCACCGTCATGGGCATCGGCGGGGGTGGATGGTTCGGCCTCGACGTCGGCCTCGATGGGGTCCAGTCGCTCAATATCGGGGCTCTCATCAAGGCCAGCCTGGAGATCGACCTCGGTGTCGCGTCCGGTGGTGTGAGCTGCTCCTTCGGTCTGCAGTACGAGATCACCGGGATCGGCGATGCCACCGTGATGTCGTTCACGGCCTTCGTGTGCATCAAGGGGCGGGTCGAGGTGCTCGGGGTCGTCTCGATCAGCATCGAACTCTGCATGGGACTCACGCTCCAACTGCCGCCACCGGGCGAGCGCATCAAGCTCATCGGCCAGGCGACCTGCACCGTCAAGGTCAAGGTCTGCGGTATCAAGAAGACCGTGCGCATCACGATGCGGCGCACCATCACCGGCGGCGTTATGCCCGCCGTTCCCAGCGCCCGCTCGGCACGATCGGCCATCGATCCGGCCGTCGATGCAATCGTGCCCATCACCTTCGCCGATGTCATGGACCAGGCCGACTGGTCTGCGTGGTGCGGAGCGTTCGCATGAGCACCAGCCGACTCGTCATCTGGACCCCTGTCGCCTCAGGGGTCCGACCCGACGGCATCTTCCGCGTGACCCTTGTTGCCACGCCCCAACTCACGACGACGTCGGACACCACGCTCGCGGCATACCCCGACTTCGCCGGTGGCGCCTGGTGCTCGCTCATCTCAGGAGGTGGTGGCACCCCACCCGCGACCTTCCAGGTGGTCATCGAGCCGCCCATGGGCACCATGGCTCAACGGATGGAAGCACCCGCCAAGCGCGTGTCTCCAGATCCGGACCCCAAGGTCTTCCAGACGATGTTCCCGGACTCCACGCTCGTGAAGTCCTACGTCGCCGATGATCTGTCGCGCACGCGCATCCGCTCGGTGGACACCGCCGGTCTCAACAACGCGCTCAACCGACTGCAGCAGCAGGTCTTCGGTGCCTCGCGCGCCATCCAGCCGCCGACGAGTGCACTCGTGGGCCCGGGTAAGCCGCTCGAGGGCTTCACAATCGATCCGTCGACCTACGAGCAGATCGCGCGCGCGCAGGACGAGGACCTCGCATCGCGGGGGTACACCAGCTCACCGGACACGTCGACCAGCGCGGGTGTCGCCACCGCCATCGTCCAGATGCGCCAGTTCGTCGAGCCCCTCGACACCGAGGCCAACGTGCCGGGGATGTTCGACCCGGCGTACCGGGTGCCCTGGCCCCAGTGGGAGTTCCACGAGAAGTTCTCGGTCCTCGACAGCCACCCGCTGCTGCTGCGCAAGTTGGGCTTCATCATCGACATCGAGTTCGATCCGGCTGACCTGAAGTACATGCAGGGTGGGGCGCCCGCGCCGCTGACTCCGGGCGATTACGAACTCCGCATCAACCCCCTCTATGCGCCCGGTCCGAATGCCGTCGACCTGCCGCAGGGTGCGGACGTCGTCGTCGGGGCAGTGGAGTTCGCTCCGCGCTACAGCGCGAATCCACCGACCGATCCGGGATTCGTCGATATCGTCGACGGCGAGCGTTCGTGGCCGGTGGTCACGAGCGAGGTGGGCAGCGAGATCGCCGCGACCACCGTGCTCGCATCCGGCTATCAGCGCATGGTCACCGAGCGTCTGGGCGGCGAGGATGGATACCCACTCACTCTGCCGGCGCGCAGCACGACGGGCATCTCGCTCATGGCACCGCGCCTGGCCGAGCGCATCCACCGCGATCTCGATCGCCAGTGGAATATCGCGCAGTCCCTCGACATCGCCGCGCGCAAGATCCAGATCGCCGAGGGTGCCGACATCATCGTCGGCTACCGCATGGACATCCGGCCCGCGGGATCGCCCGGATGGCTCAGTCTCAACTGGCGCAACGGCCTGTGGCGCCCGGATCCCGATACCTACGGCGCGGGCACGGTCGATCTCGGTGTCGACGAGGGCTGGACCGAGCCCGCGGGCGCCGGGGCGACCGGGTCCTCTGATCGCGAGCAGCGCTACGCGCAGGCCGTGAGCGTGTGGACCGGCTGGAGCCAGGCGATCGAGCGCCCGGGCAAGGCTATTGACGAGGCCAGCGAGGCAGCGGCGATCAATCCGCTGAGTCCGCCACCGCCGGGATTCGGTGCAACGATCGACTACGTTGCCCCGCCCGGGGGAGCCAAACTGCCGACGCTGCGCTTCGGCACCGTGTACGACCTTCGTCTGCGCATCGTCTACCTCGGCGGCGTTGCCAAGGACCTCGGTGCTGTCGAACCTGCCTCTGCACGGCGATCGGTGACGTACCTGCGCCACGAGCCGGTCATGAGCCCCGTCGCCTACCTCGGTGACATCCGCGGTGAGATCGTCGAGATCGGAGACATCAAGGGCGAGTCCTACTCCGGCGAGACGGTCGCCTGGTCCCAGTCTCCGGAGACCGTCGTCGTGCGCAGCGCGGGCAATGGCGCGGCGGTGGATCCCGCAATCGTGCAGACACGCTGGCTCACCCCCGTGCGAGTGAGCCCGTGGCTGGTTGAGCAGCACGGCCTGCTCGACTCCGGAGGCCGGCCCGATCCGGCGAAGTACTCCCAGATCGCCTCGCGCGATGCCGCGTTCTATGGACCGTCTACCACCGGCTACGCCGCGGTCGGCGACGTCATCGGCTTCGCGTGGACATCCCCGAGCCAGGGGACAACCCCGTTCTATCCCGATCCGCTGACATCCGGTGTTCTGGTGCGCGGTGTGCCCACGTCGGGAGGGACGCCGACGGAGACGGGTGCGTCCTTCGGCGGCACCTGGCCCGATGTCGTGCCGATCGGTCTCAATGTCGCAGGCGGCACTCCCGGTGCCACCGTCTCGGGGCAGACGATCGATCTGCGCGTCGCTCCCGGGCGCACCGAGCGGCTGCGCATCTCCTCGTCCATCCCGTCCGGGCAACTCAACCTGCTCGACCTGTGGGAGCGCGTGAAGTCGACCGCGTCCGCGGCTGATGCGGCCAAGGGCGCGTTCTGGCAGTTCAGCCCCTATCGCGATATGACGGTCGTCCACGCGACCAAGCAGCCGGTGAGTGCTCCCTACTTCGACTCGGCCGACACCTGGAACGGGGAGCGGAGCAACGGTGAGATCCAATGCGTGATCAGCGGATCGATGCACATCGACGAGCCCTCGACCGAGAGCGTGTCGCTCACCGGCACCCTCACCTCGGGCATCGACGGCGGCCCGGGCACTCCCGCGCCGGCGATCCGCGAGGCGCACGTGGGCGACATCGGCACCGTCAACGTCGCCAATCCTGCTCCCGGCGGCCCGACCGGGAGTACGGCGTACGCGATGGAGGCGACGGTCCAGCTCGAGGACACCCGCCGCCATGACCTCGCTCTGGTCGGCACGGCGTACTCCCGCTACGCGGAGTACTTCCGTCAGATCCGCCAGGTC
>Ga0129336_10001200_pt1 | contig 15612 bp, 17 predicted proteins | sample CPB6_02_DNA_FD_96878 | JGI IMG/M metagenome (GOLD analysis project Ga0129336, IMG submission 96878) | Freshwater to marine salinity gradient microbial communities from Chesapeake Bay, USA - CPBay_Sum_0.6_0.2_DNA | ecosystem: Environmental > Aquatic > Marine > Coastal | place: USA: Chesapeake...
CATGCGATGATCGCGCTGCTGAGCGGCAAGGATCCGTGGACGATTGTGCAGGAACTCGATGCGTGGCAAATCATTGCAGGCCAGCGGCAGATGAAATATCGGCACATGGTGTCGCGATTCATTCGCAGCGGCGGCAAGATCAAGGTCATTGAGCGCAGCCCGCAGCGTGCATGTGCTGAGCTGTCTCGCAACGGGCAGAGCCTGCTGGTCGAGATGACGTGGGAGGAGGCCGTTAATGAGTCGTACATTTGGCAGCGAGATGCCGCGACTGGCAAGGCGCCACGGTTCCTGAAGGACAATTCGGTCAACTGGAAGGCGCTCAAAGACAACTGGTCAACACCGCGCCGTGCCATGCAGATGATGTGGGCGCGTGCTGTGTCGGATGGTATCGCCACTATCGCAGCTGATGTGATGGGCGGCGCATACATTACGCACGAGATCAGCGACGAGCCGTCTGACGAGGTGATTGAGGGAGAGATCATTGCAGCGCAGGCTGAATCTCCCGTGGCTGAACCGTCCCTGCCTGCACCGCAGCCTGTGGCACCGCAGCCGCAGGTAGAGCAGGCGGCAGAGGCAAGCCAGCTGGAGCGACTGCGTTCGATGAAAGACGAGCTGCAAATTTCTGCTGGCAACTGGAAGCAGATCATCTCGAAATACGGAGTTGCCTCCGCGAAGGACCTGTCATGGGACGACGCAGATCATCTGGAGTCGCAGCTGATGAGGCAGATTCGCAACGCGAAAATGGAGCAAGAGGCGAAGGGCTTTTTCGACGAGTCGCTGAATGCGAAATGATTGCTGACCTGTGCGACCAGTACGGGGCAGCAGCAGTATGGTTCTTTGGCATTGACCTCCTAGGATTCCCGCCTACCTGGGAGATCAGTGCATCACAAAAAGAAAAGCTGGCGGGCTATCTGAAGAAGGAATTGGGTCATGTTTAGTACACGCGGAGTCGGCAAAAGCGACATGGAATCGTCACCTGTCGTTGACATGAAGGGCTGGTATCATTTTGAAGTCGCCAGCGTAACCTGCGATCTTGGCGTCACGAACCAGCAGGGCAACGTGCAGAGTCCACATGTGCTGGTCAAATGCACGGTGGTGCATACGGTGCCGGGCCAGAGCCCTGCCGGACGGACGTTGTATCATCGTCTGACGGTGGGCGGTCGCGGCGGCGGTCCTCCGAGCGACGGGGCGAAGAAGGCGACGCTTCGGTTTCTGGAGGGGTGTGGTGTGGTCCGGTGGGGCAACGTCGATGGTCAGCCCGCATTGGTCGACAGCGAAACGGGCAGCGATGACCTAGACGTTGCTACGTTCGAGCGTCTGCGTGGGCGGCACTTCATCGCCTACATCGACGAGCAGCCGAGTAATGACCCGAAGTACGGGCCGAGGTTCGCGATCCCATACGGGCGCAGCTACTCGATGACGGATGAGCGGGTGGCCGACAAGCCCCGCAACGTCGCTCTTTACCAGCAGTCGCAGGCTGGTGGAACTCCTGGCAGCACGATTGGTGCGCGCCCTACCCCGTCAGTCTCGTCAGTTCCTGACGATTTCTAATCGCTGACTGTAATCACAAAAACCACGGGGCATTGCCCCGTGGTTGGGGGCAAACATGACGACTATCAAGGCTACTCTCATGCGCGTGCGCGCGTACATCGAGCAGGGCGGATTTGCCGTGCTGGAGTACAGCGACAAATTATCAGGTAGAAAATTTACGGCAGTGGGCGTAGTGCTGCACAAGGACAGGCTGTGCGAGGGCATGGACTACGACCTGAGCGGATCGTGGAAGCAGCATCCCACCTATGGGATGCAATTTGCGTTCGACGGGCTGCGTCGTAACGCACCGAAAACCGAGACGCAGGTCATTCGGTATCTGACAAAATACTGCCACGGCATAGGCGAGAAAACAGCGGCAGCAATCTACCTGCGTTATGAGCAGGACAGCATTCAGGCGTTGCGTGAACGACCGGCAGAGGTGGCTACCGCCGTGCCACGGCTGGGCCTACAGATCGCCATGCGTTGCAGCGAATCTCTCAAGGGGCGTGAGGCGACGGAGGATGTGCGGGCTCACCTGCTGGATGTGTTTGCCGGGCTGCGGATCTCTGACGGCATCGTTGAGGATTGCCTGAAACGCTGGGGGCTAAACGCAGCCGAAGAGATCCTTCGCAATCCCTATGTCATGCTAGATGCGGGCATCGAGCGGGTAGGATTTCGCACGGCGGACAACGTGTGGCTCAAAGCAGGCAAGGATCCGACTGCCATGCAGCGCCAGATCCGGTGCCTGACATTCACGCTGGACAGCGTGAGTGGGTCAACATGGGTGCCGGAACATGTGCTGCGGCAGGAATGGCTGAAGAATCTCGGAGATCCTCGCATCATGGGTGGGCAGACGCCACCGCTATTTGACGAGGTGATCGAGCATTGCGAATCGGAGGAAATGATTGTGCGGCATGGCGGCTTGGTGGCAGCCCAAAAATGGGCGCGACTGGAGTCGGGCATCGCTCGCAATCTGGTCAGGCTGGGCGGTCGAAACTGGAATCGAGTCAAGACACAGGCAAAACGGAGGTTTGCGATATGAGCAGCGTGGACTGGTATACGCGATTTGGGACGCGATTGATGTGGCACGGCAAGATTCCGCAGCGAGTGGGCGGCAGCGGCAAGCCGATCTTGTTTGAGCCGGGGTCTCTGGGAACGTACGTTCTCATCAGCGATGAGGGCGGCGATCCCTACAAGGTGCTGCCGAAAACCACCTGCCCAAATGATGTAGGCGTGTGGTGCAAGTGGATATCGGACTCGTCAGCGGCGATGAGTGATGCAGATCAAAGGCTCGCTCGCAAAGCCTTGGCGGTGATGGCAAGCAGCCTGAAGACTTTGTACGGAGAGGATCTCATTGTATCGCAGGAGCTAGATCGAACCACGGCTACTGTGCGCGACATTGCGCAGAGCATGCTGGCGTGGATGACGATGCAGGCTCAGCGCGACCATGTGCGAAACACGGACGGCAGTATGTCCGAGCGTGCTGAGTGCCAGAGCATCAGCAAATACATGCAGATGGTGGACAGGAGCAGGGCAGAGGTCGGCAAGATGAAGCCGAAAAAGAATCCTCCGAAAGCACCTCCTCTCGACGAGTCACTGGCTGCCGAGGTTACTCGCAGGAGGTTCTCGCTATGAATAGGTGGCCTGACACATATCACATGGTCGAGCTGACCGAGCATCAGCGAGAGCGCATGAAGAGCGCCCTGTCGGGAACCGTGGGCATACTGACTGGCTGTCCCGGTGCTGGCAAAACTTTTTGCTTGGCGGTGCTGATGCGTCATCTGCTGGCAGAGGTCAGTCCCGATGACATCATCGTGTGCTGTCCTACCGGGAAGGCCGCAGTGCGGGCGACGGAAAGCATGGCACGAGCCAAGCTGAAAGTGCAGGCGACGACCGTGCATCGGGCGCTTGGCGTGCGAGTTTCTGTGGACGGGTTCGGCTTTCAGCATAACGCAGACAATCCACTGGCATGCAGATACTGCATTGTGGATGAGGCCAGCATGCTGGGCACGGCCATGTTTCACTCGCTGCTGGAGGCAATACCCGATGGCTGCTGCCTGCTATTGGTGGGTGATCATCACCAGCTGCCGTCTGTTGAGCCGGGCGCAGTGTTGCGTGACATGATTGAGGCAGGCGTGCCGCATGGCGATCTGGAACAGATCCACCGCAACAGCGGCAAGATCGTAGAGTGTTGCAGCAGCATCCGGCAGGGCGGTCCATTTGTTGCGAGCCAGTTGCCGAGCTATTTCGGTGGCCCAACTCAAAACCTGCGTCATGTGAAATGTCGTAGCAACGACGACGCATTTGCGCAGATCCAGACGCTGTATGCCAGCATGTCATCATCAACTCTCGATTGCACTTGGGACGTGCAGCTGATCACGCCGCTTAATGAAGGCACGCCTGTTGCAAGGCGCGAAATCAACAAGCACTTGCAGCAGGCGCTGAATCCCTACGGCGCGTCACTCAACTCGAACTACAAATTTGGCGACAAGGTGATGTGCCTGAAAAACAAGTTCTACACGAACTCATCCGGCGAAGAGGAGTTTGTGTGCAACGGGCAGATAGGCGTGCTTAGTGAGAGTCTTGACAAGAACACGGTGCTTATCGTGCTGCGTCATGCGGGCTGGAAAAACAACGAGATCGCAGTGCAAGTGCCAGTGTCGGACCTGCATGATGCGTGGGATCTGTCTTACGCGATCTCGATTCACAAATCACAGGGCAGCAGTTGGCCCGTGGTAATCATGGTCATGGATCAAAGCGGTCGCGGCCGCTTCATGGCGAACCGGCAGCTGATCTACACTGGGCTGAGCAGGGCCGAGTATTATTGCATCGTGATTGGTGGGATGGAATCTATCAGCGAGGCGTGCAAAAAGGATTCGATGGGACATCGGGTCACTGGCTTGGCACGCTTCATACAGGAGGAGGCGAATGACACTCGTAAAAGTAGGGCGCAGAGTGGCGTATGAGATATGCGACTTCACGATCATTCAGGACACGAGAGAGCAAACGCCTTGGACCTTTCGGGGTTACAAGTGCGACGCCCCCTATCAGGACCGTGATCTAGTGGTGCCCGTAAAGGTGGCGGGACTAAAGACCGGCGACTATTCGCTGGAGGGGTTTGAAAACAAGATTTGCATTGAGCGCAAAAGCCTAGCGGATTTGTATTCCACGCTGGGCTCTGGCCGCGAGAGATTCAAGGCGGAGTTCCAGCGCATGCAGTCGTATGATTATGCAGCAGTTGTCATTGAGGCAGACTGGCTGCAAATCTGCGCTGATCCACCAGAGCGCAGCAAGCTGAAGCCCAAATGCGTCATGCGTACATTGCTCGCATGGTCTCAGCGTTACGGAGTTCACATTCATGCCGCCAGTTGTGCTGGATTTGCAGAGCGACTGGCGTTTCGATTATTGCAGCGATATCACTTAGACGGCAGGAGGAAGAACCGTGTCACAAAAGAGTGCGGAGAAGTGGCAGAAATTTCATGTGCAGATTCTGGAGAATCTGGACATTCAGACTGAGTACGCTGCATTGGGCGTGCAGTTTGTCGAGGGGCAGGAGCCTAATGCCTTCGGCTGGCTTTCGTGCCGGGCTGTGGGGCGAGATGATCTGCATCCCAGTGCTGGCGTAAACATCGGCATGGGTCCAGCTCGCGGGCGTTACAAGGATTTCGGGGGCGATCAGGTCAGCTTGGGCCTGTTTGACTTTGCAGCCAAGTATGGGCCGTGCGCAGACTGGAAGGCGGCTCGCGAGTACTACGCCGTGAAATCAGGCGTGTCGAAGCCTCGCTGCGAGGAGTCGAACAATCGCGATGTGTTCGGCCCGATGTCGCAGCCCGGCATGGCATCGTGTCATCTGTATGCCGAGAGCAAACCGGGCGTTCTCTCGGAAGCAGTTGCCAGCACGGGCGCACATGAAGCCGTCTACAGTTACCGCTACCCCATGCAGCTGAGGCAGAGCGTGTTGGTGTGGAGGTTCTGGGGTCCGGCGGGTTTAGATGCGGAGCCAATCGGCTACCATGCCAGCCGGTATGACGGTGAGAAGATCTCCATTCACCAGCGCAACAAGTCGGAGCCTGACCGGGTTAAGACGCTGAGCAAAGGCAGCATCGGTCTGCTAAACGACTGGTGCTTGCGGCATTACCGTGATGCCGAGGTCATTTGGCTGGTCGAGGGGCTGTCAGACATGATCGTCATGCAGGGATTGCTGGGCGTGACTAACGTGCAGCATCTGGTGACGACGATGGGTGGTGCGTCAGCTCGCCTAAACGCGCAGCTGGTGAACGTGTTTGCTGGAAAGCAGGTGTTCGTTCTATATGACCGAGACGATGCGGGTGAGAAAGGCGCGTTTGAAAACGCTGCTCGGCTGGCGTCCATCTGTGACGTGCGTATCGTGCGGCTGCCAGAGCAGGGTCAGGATCTGCGAGACTGGGTGCAGCTGGGCAACGACTATCATCATTTGTTCTTACTGGCTGATCAGTCGCAGCAGGTGGTGCCCGGCAGTCAGGAAGTGGAGCAGGCAGTTGAGCAGCAGGAGCAGAGCCTGATCCGCGATCTAGGTGGTCGCGTCATTGCACGCAGCAACACGACCGGCAGGATCGCCCTATGGAACGGGACTGGCAGACGCTTGCACTGGCTGGATGGCCTGAACTGGATGGGCTATTACGACCTGTGCTTGTGCTTTTCCGGCGACGAATTCATGGCCCGGATTGCAGAGCGTGCGGCAGACATGGAAGAGGGGCAGCTTGCCTTGCGCGACTTAAAGCGAGAGATCGCTCGTGCTGCGGATCGATGCCCGCAGGTGGACGAAACTAAATGCTGGAAGGTCGGCTGCTGGCTGCATGGAGACGACATGTTGCTGGTCAACGGTCGGACGGCAGACGTATGCACTGGTCATGGGATCGAGGCAGTAGACGAGCCTATCTGGGGCGATCAGATCATCGAGTATCCAGCTGATCATCGCGATTGGTATGATCGTTCTATGCTGGCTGCCTGCTACGCCGCCTCTAGCCAGCAGTCTTGGCGGCAGCAATGTATGCAGGAGTTTGAGGGCTGGTTCCAGCAGTTCAGCAATTGGACGAGGCCCTATAGTCCGAGCCTGTTGGCGGCGTGTCTGGCAAGCAGTTTTCTGGAGACTGTCTGGCCGCTGCGCCCGCACATTGCGATCACCGGCCAAACGAATACTGGCAAGAGTACGCTGATCGAATCCTTTATCAAGCCGCTGTATGGGTCGCTGTGCATCAGCATGCTGGCTCCTACAGAGGCTGCCGTCAGGCAGGAATGTAACAGCGGCGCCAACGTCATCCTGATTGACGAGTTTGATACGGCTGGCGATCAGGCCAGCCTACTGGAGATGGCCCGTGCTGGCACACGCAAACAGTCGATCTCGCGCGGCAGCAGGACCGGCAAGGTAATTCGCTACCCCATCCAGCACTCGTTCTACTTAACTGGTGTCGGCTTGGAGAAGTACCTGACGAGCATCGTCGACCGCAATCGGTTTTTACTGTTATCGCTGGAGCCCTTTACGGTCGGCAGCAGCCATGCCCCATGCCCCCCATCAGAGGGGGAGTGCGTAGAGATGCGGCATAAGATGCTGGCTATCGTCCTGTCTGGGCGAAAACAGATCGTGCAGATGATCGCTGAGATCGAACGACTGCCATGGGTGGAGGGTCGCCTGCCGCAGGTATACGCCCTGCCCGTGGCCGTGCTGGCCTATTGCTATGGCTGGACCGTGGACCAGAGCCGCGAGTATCTGGAGGGACTGCTGGCCGATGTCGAGGACGAGGTTGGCCGGACGATTGCCGAAAGCAGCAATGCCAACATGGCGTTGTCCAGAATACTGTTGCAGCAGGTAAGGCTGCCCCGTGGCGGGGTGGCTACGGTGCATGAGTTCATGAGCAGCGGGTTTGTTGCCGACTTGGACAACACGCCGTATGGGCAGGAGATGATCAGCCATCTGGGCATCAGGAAACATGTCTCGCCTGACGGGCAGGACATGGTCTTTATCTCGCCCACGATGGTCTCTCACGCCATCGGGCGACGCGAGGCCATTACGGCCCCCTCCTCTATACGGTCGTCCCTGTCGGCCGTCAGCGGGGCCGTGAGTGGCATACAGATTCTGTGTGGCAGCCGGAAGCGCGGCGTCAGCGTGCCTCTAGAGGCATGCCTGTGTGCGATTGAGGGCCTGACTGATGATGTGCCGGACGATGAGCCCACGCCAGAGAACAGGCAGGGCAACGACACGTTTGTGATTGAGCTGGACGACGACTTTTAGTTGGCTAGATAGTCTAGATAGTTCAGATAAAAAAGGGGGCATGGATAAAACCATACCCCCTTTTTTGTTACCCCACTTCTGGTATCTGGTACACTTGTTTACCCAGTCAGGCATATCTTTTTTCCCCTAGGGGTCTGTTTTTCCGCATGTGCGCGTGTGCGCGCGTGCGCTCAACAGCGATTTGCGCGCGCGCGCACATTGCGCACACGGGAAAAACAAACCCCCTGGTGAAAAAAGATATGCCTGACTGGGTAATACGTTGTACCAGATGATTAGTTTCTTATTTCTTTTGGCGCAGGCTGTTCAATAGACATGCCGTAATTGCGTTTGACTTGATCCTCCATGGCCTCGCGTATGTCCTTGAGCAGGCTGATGATGGCACCGATCCTACCTGCCAGATGCTCCGTGTCTTCGATCTCATCTGACCGCAGGATCGCCTTATTGAAGTAAGTGCCGTCCCTCATTGCATCCAGTTTTTTGTTGATATCGAAGATGAGCCTCTGCGCTTTGCTCAAGGCATCGAGCGTCTCATCGCCCCCATCAATCTCCGCCCTGATGGCCCGGTTCATCCGAGTCTTGAAATTGGCCTTCTCCCCGTACGCCTGCCCCAGTTCCAGATACCCCATTAGTATTCCCTTTTCCTTTGAACAGCCCTTGGCTGTGAGATCGTTTTGGTGTCACAAACACTAGGTCTCTTGAGACAAGCTCATACCCCCATCGGCATGGGTCGCTTGGTTCATAGATGGGCACCCATTCATGAACCTCTCCATTCTGCTTAAGCCATGCCCTAGCAAACCTGACGCTTTTTTCTTGCTTTTCATTTTCTGGCGGATATGGATCCCATGGCAGGGCCTGAAGTAGCATTGCAATGTATCGGTCCCATTGTCTATGCAGCTTCTTGGCGTAGTCCAGTGTCATTACCGGCGTTTTAATCGGGCCGTAAATGCACGGCCTGTATTTCTCGCCCAGTAGCTCGGCTTCTCTGTAATGCAGGCTCCTCCAAGCATGAGGAACGGCTTGCAAGTTCTCGTAAATAAACTTGCACGCCGCATACTCGTGCCAGTTGATGTAGTAGTCAATGCAGTTCTCCTTTTGCTTGACAATGATGCCGCACTTCCCAAGGCTTTTTCCTATAAGCGTCTCGCTTTGTTTGTTCATGGCTCTGTTTCCTGTGCGAATTCTCCATGCGAAAGTTTCTCGCAGTCGCTTGCCCTTCATCGACGAGTCTAGCTGGGCAAGGATTGCGATAACCCCAATAATCATCTCCCCCATAGGGGTGGTAGGGTCTAAGTTGCAGTCGAGAAAATGGAACGACAGCTTATTGGCCTGCGCGTACTGGATTAGCTTGTGCATGTTGCTTGCTGACCGGCACATGCGGTCGACCCGGTCGACGATGACATGGTCTCCCGGCTTCAGTTCCGACAGCAGCTTGGCCCCACTGGGGCGTTTTTCAAAAGGCACTTTGAACGCACTGACACCGGGGTCCACATGCATGCCACCCCATGCTACGCCCATGGGCTTGAGCCGATGGTTGTAGTAGTCCATGATCCTCGTCTTCTGGCCGTCGATAGAGTCGTTAGCGGTCTGTTCCGCAGTGGATACGCGGGCATAGCCATAGGCCATGCCCTGCGCACCCATGCGGGATATCCGCTCAACTTCTCCATTAGGGAGAAAGCTAGTCATTAGTTACTCTCGTGACTGTCGTCGCGGAAAAAGGTTTGCAGGTTCTTGATTAACGAGCCGTAGTGGTACACCTCGTTCTTGCCAATTTCCATGATCCACTGGTTGAATGCCTCCTTATGCTGGTCGGCTACCATGCCGAGCAACATGCGGCAAGCAGTGTTCAGATGACGGAACTCCTTGGGGTCGTCAGGGAATGTGATGTCCCCGTTTTCGGCCAAGTACAGGAAGTGCTTGACCGCTATCACATCCTGCCCTGCCTCCACTTCGACCAAGTAGGTCACCCTTAATCGTTTCCCTCCACCGATCCATGCTGCACTCTCTGCGTCGACTCCAATGATCGACGTTCTGATGTTCTCCATCCTACTCTGGCTTTCACTGTTTAGCATGGTTCTTAACTCCTTGAAACACGAATTGAATCTCGTCAGGACCAAGGCCGTGATGGTACGCTACCGCACGAGTAAACCCTCTCCTGATTTCGACCCAGTCATTACCTTGCCATTCAAGCAGAGCCACCACATGTGGCTCTACTCGAACAATCGTATACCTGCCGCACTTGCTTGTGCGTTCTCTGCCTACTTTACTCAAGCACCATTCTCCGTTTCTTGACGGGCTTATTGGCAGACACAGCCATCCTAAGGTGCCCAGACAAGGCGTTTATGATTTCGTCAAACGCCCTATCGACCCCGTCTTTTGAAACAGCGCGCAGCATTGCGCCGTGATCGCTAGATGCGTTAATCCTGACGTGAAATCCATTGCTGAAAATTACAGCCTCAATTCTTTTTCTCCCCAATCCGTTGTCGATCAGAACAAAACTGCCTGCCGTGCGAACAACAAACTCTGTTCGCTTGCACAAGACTCTTTTGCCTAGAGCGGCGTGCATCAGTATCCTTCCATAAAGATCCTCCCGCTTCCACTCGTTGACATCCGCTTCTATCAATAGCTCTGGGTCACACTCTGGGCTTTCGTAGTCCCAGTGCGGCCTATAGACGATCTTGACTGGATCGCCTTGCACGGACGGGTCTGTGGCGTCCACTTTTGTTAAAGTTATCCACCTGCCTGTGGACCCAAGCACATAGTTCCATCCAGATGCTCTTCGATAGGACAAAAAGCCGAAGGTCTCAGAACGTCGCGCTATATCTTTGATAGTTCCGAAAATGTACGCCGGAAACGGATGGTCTGAGTCGTAATTGCACAAAGCAGCTTCAATGCAATCAGTTGCTTTGTGCCCCATTCCTTTAAGCAGCTTTATTGCCAATCGTTCGCGGATGTCGAGCGGCTTTATTAGCCATTCACGTCTTTGCTCAAGGCGAATGGCATCTCTTGCCTTCCGAATCAATTTGCGTTTCTCTTTCACGCTGTCTGGCGTGTTGCCAGATACGTCCATCAGGTTGGCTTCCTCGCTTGCCTCTTTAAATATGCCAGCCATTGAAGACTCGATTAGCGCGGCTCTGCTTTTTTCAGTTTTCTTTCGGTTGAAGCTCTCTAAGAACTCGTATGCCTTTGCCAAAGGCAAGTCAAAAAGCCTGCCGTCTTTTGGCTCTGCCAATACGAGTCTGATGCTAACCAAAGCGCCATTTCTGCGGGGCACGGCTACTGCCACCGCCACGAGATGGTCGTCAATTTCGCTTTTGCACTTTCTTGTTTTCCAGTGATTCTTAATGATGCCGGATCCTGCGCTTCCGAGGCTGTAAACCTTGTGACCTTTTCGATGTCGGTAATCGTTAGGCATATTCGATGCCACCCACTCCACGACGATCATTTTCTTCTTTTCTCTGAAAGCAGCCTTTCCCACACTGTCGGCAATTAGTTTGATCTTGTCTTCCAGCGTTTTAAATTTTTTGGGCTTGTACCAATCCAAATGGTAGAAGCACAAATCAGACATGTTCTTGCAGTTCCATAAGATTTTCATGCGTTTTTTCCTCAAAATAGCCGATGACAAGCGGCTGCGTTACGAAACCTGCCCATGCAGATACGTCTCGATCCATTCAATTCCTACTTCTACTCTTTTGGTGGAATTGCAGTAGGTCATGCTGGACCAGCCTTTTTTTGAGTATGCAGACGGGTGGTGTATCCTTTTCCCACCCTTAGTCTGCCAGTGCCAAGACTCTCCAACCATCTGCGGCGCGGCATCTCCCGCGACCACTTCGATAGGACAGTTGAGATGCGCATTCGCTTCCATGCGAATGATCCATCTCTCTTCTCGGGTCAAATTTATGCTCATGGCATTTACTTGCTCCCCTCAGTTCTTGCTGATGATGTTCTGATGGACACGGCTGCCATCGTCAGGCCATGGGCACCACCCCATGACAATACCCCTTGCGGGGTATTTCGGCTTCGTTATTGGCTCTCCTCTTCTTCAAGGAAGATGTTCTTGTCTAGTATTCCTTTGACGATTGTTTGCAAAGCAAATGATGCCAAATGTGCCATTTGCTTTATGTGGCCGTCTTCAAGATCTCTGATGTTTTCTGTTGCATCTTCTGAGCTAATCATTCTTTGGAATGTATTTAGGCATCCAAGAATTTCTTTCTCGTCCCAATGCGACATGGCGTCTGTCAGGATTTCTGCTTGCATGTCAATAGCTTTCGCCAGAGACGCGCTGAACACTCTCATGGCTTTTAATTCCAATCTCACCTCCAGTTGTTGTTGATGAGCCAGCTGCGCTCGCATTCGAGCGCAGCTTCTCGTGTTTCAAATGTGCCGATCTTGGGCCCACCGACTGGACTAAGATCGCACTCCCACTTTCCGCCCTCGACGGGCTCCACATGGGAGGCCCGCCGAATGTTCATATCGCCATGGCCTTTAAGGGCCGTCGCCAGTTCATCGTCATGAATGAACTGGACCTTTCCGTCTCGCACGACCAGCTTATTTACTGGCATTGTTGTTGCCCTTCGCTTTCATTGGAGTAGAACTCTGGCTTGGCCTGAAGCTCTCCGCCTGTACCCAATGCATCTTCAATGCGTTGGGTAAGATCTTTGCAGCTCGCACCTTCGTGTCCTTCAACGCTAACCACCGCTTTGCCTTCTTTGATCACAACCCTAATAACGCTCATATTTTTTCCCCTATGCTTGAATAAGCAGTTCAACTGTGCCGTCAGGAAGAATCTTCTCGCCCATGACGCTATAGCCGAGCATCATGGCCTCCTGTGTAGCGACTTCCGCGCTATACAGGTTCACTAGCCTGTTACAGTTCACCCCCACTACGGCTTCGATGCCGTAGCCGCCCTGCCAAAAATCGAAATGCAGGGTGTATCCGGGCTTGCCATCCCGGCGCTTGACTACGCCGATCTCATATGCCGTATCATTGTTTGGCATAGAGATGGCGTGTTCACATCTACCTAGGTCGGCTTGTGTGAATCCAGTCGGAATGGCGTAGTCGCCCACATGGCGACCGAACCAGCGATACGTTTCCTGTCCGTACCGCAATTCCAGCCCGAGCCGCTTAGCGGCCCTCTCTAGGCAGCCGAGATCAGTGATCTCAACTGCAACCTCCGTAACATGCGACATGTCATGCCTCCTACTAAAGAGAAAGAAAAGTAACGGAACGTCATACACCCCATTTGGCGTGAATGCCAAATGGGGTTAATGTGGCTCCGGTGCGTGTCCAACTCTTGTCGATCAATCAGAAAAACGGCGACGAGGTCGGTCAATGATCATCGCTGAAACTGCTTGTTTGACAGTTTCCATGTGATCCCTAAACCCGTCGCGAAAACTTTTGTGCTGGCGAAGCATTTCGGGCTCGACACAGCTTGTCACGGCACGCAGTTTGGTAACTACGTTGCTTAGCTGTTCGTTAGACCCAATGTCGAGACTCGCAAACTTATCGACGAATTCCCTAAAGTTGCCGATAAGGCTGTCATTGAACTTTTTGTGCTTTCCGTTTGCATCTGCGTCGGTAAGGCGCTCAATACAGTGCTCGAGAAGGCCATTCAGCTCCTCGATAAAGGCCGATTCGGCCATTACTACAGCTTCTTCAAAGCGCTGTTTGATGCGCAACTGCTCTCTCTGATAGATTTCAGGATGCAGCTGCATTAAATGCTGAGCCGGAACAACCTCCATGTATTCGTGGCCGATCTTAAAGAGATCGACTACGCTGCTTGGATAGTCATCTGGGTTGTACAAGTCACCGAGGTCTTCCCGGGCCTTTTGCTTGATCTCCCAGAACTCGTGCTGAAACGCGATAAGGGCGTTCTTCAGTTCGTTCCTGATCTCGTCGAGTGAATATTCAAACTCACTGACGCGATCAGTCCTCAGCAGTCGGATGCCGTCTTCTGGGTAGGGGACAGTTACCCCTAACCAATACTGGCGGGCCTTGTTCAGCGCCGCCGTGATTGGGCGGTAAAGTGGATGTTTAGTATTGATCAGTTTCTTGGAAGCTGAAAAATACTCCTCGCTTGCGTCAAACTCGTTTGCGGCTCGCCTGTTGTGGGGGTCATCAAGGGCTTTGCGGACCCCCCACCTGTTGATTCGCAGCCTTACAGCTACGGTTTTGCTTCGCAACTCAGTTGCAAAGTCAGTGCTTGCCAAGTCGGCAACACTCATGGAACATCCTCCACGTTAGAGTAGAAAAGGAGTAAAGAACCGAAGGTGAATCACTCATTGAATGAGCCACCGTCGAGTCTCGTCGTCCACCCTGTAGCCCCGTCCGTCGAGAAATGACGGCGGAAACCGCTCGGATTGCGGCAACCCGAAGCCGAACCCCTCCGGGTGGGGGTCCGGCTAAGTTTATAGCGTTAGCTACGCTAGATGGCCGTTCGACGCTTGAACGTCTCGCGGTCAAACGTAGCTTGGGCCTCCCCGGCAAATGCACCGGGGAAGTCGCTGCTCAGGTATTTGCCAGTCGCCTGCATACGCAGCTTGGCAATCTCGTCCCGAGACCTGATGGCCTCGGGAATGACGAACGTCGCAGCGTCCAGCAGGCTACAGCCAAGGCTGTACGCCTTTTGGCAGCAGCGCTGGACGTTCCTACCAGACCAGCCAGTGTCGTCTGGCAATTGCTGGTCTGGCAGCTTGAACGCTGCCATGTGAATCTGCCAAGCAGCGGCAAGCTGCTGCTTGTTCGGCAGATCAAAGAAAAACGTGTCGGTAAATCGGGACTTAAGCGCCCCGTCCAATCCCTCGATGCTATTGCTTGTGGCGACGAACAATGCGTTGTCGCCTGCAATTGCATCTACAGTTTTGAGTGCAGTACGCAAGTTCTGTTGGCTTTCGCCAACCAGACTGCCCTGCATCTCGCCCATGTCCATCCTGATAACCAGACGGTCGAACTCACTGCCCATCGCTTTGCAGAGCTGCGATTTACCGCAGCCGGGCACACCAACCAACATCAGCCCGAAGACTTTGCGGTCTTCCATATAGCTCAGCACCGTGCCAAGCTGGTCACTGTTGACGCCGCTCAAATCTTTGGTGTGACCAAGGCCGCTTTTCTCGATCTCATCGAGCCACACAACTGCTCGCGGTTTCATGGGGCCCGTCATCAGGCCGCCCAAATACTTCTTGACCTGATCGCAGCCAGCGATCTGGTCAAATCGTTCAGTGCCTTTGAAGCACTGAAGGCCTTTAGTCTTTTCGATGGTGGTCACTTTACGCGACCACACATCGTTGACCCGGACGCCGTCCTTACTCATGGACATGGCGATTGCCTGTTCGGCCTCGAAGGCCGACAGGCCGCGAACAGCGTTAATGATTTCGCCAGTAGTGGCGTTATCAACTTGCACATTCGCTGACTCACTCAAGTCTTTGACAACTTGAGCAAGCTCTTGGTCGTTAGGGAGCGGCTCGTCAAAGACGACCACATCCCGCGCCAGTTCTGGCGGCAAATCGGCCATAGAGTGGCCGACCAATACCAGCATGCGACCGTTCATCTTGAATCGGTCTCTTAACAACCATATCGCCTGAATGGCAGGCGGCATGGAGTAAAAACGGTTCGACATCAAGATGAACACCATGGTTTCATCTGGCGTGTTGCCCGCCGCCTTGATGGCGGACAACACATTGGATTCACAGCCGCCAAGGTCGCCAACGATCTGTTGACCCGCTTGATTGAGCGGTTTAAATCCGTCAATCACGTTCCAGACGACCTTGGGGCTGTCTGGCGACACGCTCTCTGCTATGTTGCGAAGAGTTGCCGCCGGG
>Ga0129336_10001201_pt1 | contig 15586 bp, 12 predicted proteins | sample CPB6_02_DNA_FD_96878 | JGI IMG/M metagenome (GOLD analysis project Ga0129336, IMG submission 96878) | Freshwater to marine salinity gradient microbial communities from Chesapeake Bay, USA - CPBay_Sum_0.6_0.2_DNA | ecosystem: Environmental > Aquatic > Marine > Coastal | place: USA: Chesapeake...
TGTCTGATTCCAAGAGTTCGCTTGCACGCTTGGCCAGCACTTCGGCTCCGCCGGCGAGAGCGGCCAATTCAGCGGCGACCACCGAGTCGGGGGCGGGCTTCAATCGTGATGCCGCACCGTCCCACCACCCGCCGTACAGGCGCCAGATGCCGCGCACCACGAACTCGGGTTCGTCATAGAGCGGACGCATGTACGGCTTCGCAAGGGTCTCGGCCGGCACCTTCACGGTGTGGATGATCTGATCCAGCGTGCAGCCGGCATTCATCATCTCGATCACCTGACGCACGAGCGATTCGAGCGATTCGGCGATGTCACCGAGCACGGTGGCGATTCGCTGTTTACCAGCGATTGGGAGCCCGTGGGCGGGAACCAGCAGCTCTGGACCTTGAGCGATCATGCGCCGGAGAGACTGCGCCCATTCGAGTGCATAACGCTGAACCTTCTGTGGGTTGCCGGCATTCGGGTAGTTCCAGATCACGAAGTCGCCAACCATGATCCACTTCTTGTCGGGAAACCAGGCCCACAAATGATCGTCGGTCTCACCACGACCATGGTGGAACTCCACGTTGGTGTCGCCGAAGGTGATCTGCATCATGTCGTCGAAGGTGTCGGTGGGTCGCAGCGTCGCGCGAGGGAGGAAGCGCTTCATGTTCTCTCCGATGTCGAGACCCATGTCGGACTTGATGCCACCGAACTGTCGCTGGTTGATGAGCACGTTCCATTCGTTGGTGGCGTTGTAGCGGTCGATCCTCGTAGCCACGTTTTCGTGCGCCACCACGCGCAATGGGCGACCGGTGCGCATCGCATCTTCGCTCCATGCGGGGCTACCACCGATGTGGTCGGCATGACCGTGGGTGTACACGAGCGAATTGAACGGGTCTTGGCGCCAAGTGCGCAGCGCATTCACCACGTTTGTTCCTGCGCCCACGCCGGATGCATCGAAGGAGACGAGACCATCTCCCGAGTCCCACGTCACGCAGTGGCTGAAGCTCTCCACGATCGAGAGGTTGTCGGCGAGTTCGTGCAATTCATTCGTCACCCTGTTGACGGGTTGATCGATGATGCCTGTCTCAAGGACGCGCTCGGAGAGTTCCAGTGGGTGCATGGCGCCCACCTTAGAGTCTTGCCTGCGGCTCCTTCGGAAGGCCGAGTACACGCTCCGCGAGGATGTTGCGCATCACGTTCGAGGTGCCACCCATGATCGTGTACGCGGGCGCATAGGCGAGGCCTTGGGTGACGTCGTCCCACAAGGTTGCCGACATTCCCAAAACTCGGGAGACGAACTGCGCAATGCGCCACTCGAGTTCCGTGCAGAAGCACTTGGTCGCAGCCGAGAATCCGGCAGGTGCTTGTTTCAGCACTTCGCGAATCACGAGGATGCGCCCCAAGCGGTAGCCGATCTCGATCGCCGCCATCTCTTGACGGATCAAACGGTTGCTGCGGTCTGCCTGCTGTGCCGCTATGTCATACAGGGCCTTGTTCGACACCAGTCGGTCGATGCCGCCGCGCTCGTGTTCGAGTTGTCGCATCGTCTGGGAAAATGCCGCGCCTTCACGTCCGACGAGGTTTTCCTTCGGCACGCGGACATCGGTGTAGAACACCTCACAAAAGTGGCGGTTGGTGGTCATGTCGGTGATCGGGCGCACTTCGATGCCGGGCGTGTTCATCGGCACGATGATCTCGCTGATTCCAGCGTGGGGCGGGCCTTCGTTCGACGTTCTGCAAATGAGGTAGCAGTAGTCGGCAACTTCGCCGAAGCTGGTCCAGATCTTCTGACCGTTGACCACGTATTCGTCGCCATCCAAACGCGCAAACGTCTTCAGTGACGCAAGGTCGCTACCCGCATTTGGTTCGCTCATCCCGATACACCAGGTGGTCTCACCACGCAACATGTCGGGAAGAAAGCGTTGACGCTGTTCTTCCGTTCCATAACTGATGAGTGCTGGCCCCATTTGCCGATCGGCAAACCAGGAAGCGGCGATCGGTGCACCTGCCGAGATCATCTCTTCGGCGACGATCAGTCGGTCGATCGCGGGTCGACCACCGCCACCATGTTCGGTAGGCCACGTCATACCGATCCAGCCGTGCTTGGCAAGTTCCTTGCTGAACTCCCGTGAGTAACCATTCATCCAGGTGTCGTTGAACCGTCCGTATCGAGAAACGGCATCCACGGCCACCTCGCGGGCCCGGGAGCGCAGAGCCTGCTGTTCCCTCGTCCACGCAAAATCCACGGGCAAACCTTAGGAGTGGGGGGACAAAGTGCCCGAGTTTGGCCGACAGATTCGGTTCCTCGTGTTGCGTACAAGTAAGATACAAGTGTCGTCCACCCCCAAAACCGCGCGTGCGAGGTAGCCATGTCGAAAATCAAGGTGCAGAAGCCGATCGTCGAACTCGACGGTGACGAGATGACTCGCATTATGTGGCAATTCATCAAGGACCGCCTGATCCTGCCGTACCTCGATGTCGAGCTCGAGTACTACGACCTCGGCATCGAGCATCGCGACGCCACGAGCGACCAGGTGACCATCGACGCGGCGAACGCCATTCTCAGGCACGGAGTTGGTGTGAAGTGCGCGACGATCACGCCGGACGAGGCACGCGTGAAGGAGTTCAACCTAAAGCAGATGTGGAAGTCGCCGAACGGCACCATTCGCAACATCCTCGACGGCGTGGTGTTCCGCGAACCGATCATCTGCCGCAACGTGCCGAAGCTCGTCCCGCACTGGACGAAGCCCATCGTGATCGGTCGTCACGCTCACGGCGATCAATACCGTGCCACAGACTTCAAGGTTCCTGGTGAGGGAACCGTCACCATGACGTACGTGCCGAAGGACGGCGGCAAGCCCATTGAGATGAAGATCGCCGACTTCAAGGGATCCGGCGTCGTGATGGGGATGTACAACTTCGACGAATCGATTCGCAATTTCGCCCGCGCAACTATGAATTACTCGTTGCAGCGCAACTTCCCACTGTTCCTCAGCACGAAGAACACGATTCTCAAGGCCTACGACGGACGCTTCAAGGACCTGTTCGAAGAAGTGTTCAACACCGAGTTCAAGGCGAAGTTCGATGCTGCAGGTCTCACCTACGAGCACCGTCTGATCGACGACATGGTGGCCTGCATGCTCCGTTGGGAAGGTGGCTACGTGTGGGCGTGCAAGAACTACGACGGTGACGTGCAGTCCGACACCGTTGCCCAGGGGTATGGCTCACTCGGGTTGATGACGTCGGTGTTGCTCACGCCGGATGGCAAGGTGATGGAGTCGGAGGCTGCGCACGGCACGGTGACTCGTCACTACCGCGATCATCAGGCCGGAAAAAAGACGTCAACCAATCCCATCGCGTCGATATTCGCGTGGACTCGTGGTCTCGAGCATCGCGGCAAGTTGGACGGCACTCCCGAGGTGATCGATTTCGCCCGCAAGGTGGAGAGCGTCTGTGTAGAGGCTGTCGAGGGTGGCGAAATGACGAAGGACTTGTCTCTCCTTGTCGGCGGTGCGTCGGCACCCTGGCAGACCACAGAGGAGTTCCTGGCAACCTTGGACCGCCGCCTGCAGGAGAAGATGTCCCGCTGAGCACGGTGGAAGTACGGCCAATTCGGCCAGACGACGACCTGGAGCAAGCGGGCGAAATCGTTGTTCGCGCCTACCTGGCGCTTCCGCGTTATCCGTCGGATCCCGAATATCACGAGGTCATTGCCGATGTCCGGGGTCGGCTGCACGAAACGACGGTGATTGGCGCCTTTGTCGGCGGGCGACTGGTGGGATGTCTCACGTTTGTGGTGAGTCACGAAGGCCCTCATGCCGAGCATGGTGATGTAGACGCGACATCATTCAGATACTTCGGTGTCGATCCCGACTCGACTGCCCGAGGCGTAGGCAGGGCAATGGTTCAGTGGGTGATCGACGAGTCGCGACGCCTCGGCAAGAAGCGCATCTCGATTCACACGATTCCCGTCATGCACTCAGCGATGCGGATGTACGAGAGCCTCGGATTCGTCCGCCGGCCGGACCTGGATCAGGTGTGGGATCCCGTGGTGGGTTGGGCTTACGTCAAGACGCTCTGACAATGGCAAAGTGGTGAGATGCGTGCAGTAGTTCTCACCGCATTTGGTGGCCCTGAAGTCTTGCGAATCACCGAAGTGCCAGACCCGACGCCGGGTCCGGATGAAGTGTTGGTCGACGTGGCAGCAACGGCACTCAATAGGGCCGACATCTTGCAGCGAAAAGGTTTCTACCCGAATCCGTTTCCAACCGAGCACGACATTCCCGGCATGGAGTTCTCGGGCACGGTCGCTGCAGTGGGAAGTCGTGTGACGGCATGGCGTGTGGGTGACGAAGTGATGGGCATCGTCGCCGGAGGCGCTTACGCCGAGCGGTTGGTGATTCACGAGCGTCAAGCGATGCGAATTCCCCGTGATGTGGCCCTCGTCGATGCGGCGGCGATTCCCGAAGTGTTCATCACAGCGTGGGACGGGCTCGTGGTGCAAGGTGGTCTCACCTCAGGGCGGTGGGCGCTTGTCCATGCCATCGCCAGCGGTGTGGGCACAGCGGCAATTCAGATTTGTCACTCGGTCGGTGCACGCGTTATGGGGACGTGTTCAACATCGAAGGTCGAGCAAGTTCGTGCGCTCGGAGCCGACGTCGTCGTCGATTACACGAAGGAGGACTTCGTCGAACAGGCCCAACGAATGACCGATGGTCGGGGCGTGGATGTCATTCTCGACCCGGTTGGCGGCGATTACTTGGATCGCAATGTGGCTTCACTTGCGTTGAAAGGCCGAATCATTCAGATCGGGTTGATGGCTGGTGTTGGCTCGTTCAATCTGGGGGCCCTGCTACCTAAACGTGCGTCGCTTATCGGCTCGGTGTTGCGCGCGCGCCCGCTCGAGGAGAAGGTGGCCATCTCACAGCGATTTGCTGCAGAAATGTTGCCGCTTTTTGATTCAGGCGACATGAAGCCCATCGTCGACCGGCGTTATTCATTGGCGGAGATCGCCGAAGCGCACGCCTACTTGGAGTCGAATGCGAATGTCGGGAAAGTGGTGGTCAGCGTCCGCTGATTGATCAGCGCTTGGTGATCGGAATGTAGTTCCGCTCGTCTGCGCCGGTGTACCACTGGCGAGGACGGCTGATCTTTTGATCTTTGTCGTTCAGCAGCTCGCTCATGTGCGCCAACCAGCCCACGGTGCGCGGGATGGCGAAGAGCACCGTGAACATTTCCACCGGGAAGCCGAGAGCTTGGTAGATCAAACCGGAATAGAAGTCGACGTTCGGGTACAGCTTGCGTGAAACGAAGTACTCGTCCTTAAGTGCGGTTTCCTCGAGCTTGAGTGCAATGTCGAGCAATGGGTTCTTGCCCGTCACCTTAAACACTTCGTATGCCGTGTCCTTGATGATTCGGGCACGTGGATCGAAGTTCTTGTAGACGCGGTGGCCGAATCCCATCAGTCGGCCTTCGCCACGCTTGACACTTTCGATAAAGGCAGGAACGTTGTCGAGTGAACCGATGTCTTGAAGCATGTGCACCACCGCTTCGTTCGCTCCGCCATGCAGTGGGCCGTAGAGCGCAGCCGCTGCAGCCGCAGTCGACGAGAACGGATCGGTATTCGCACTCGACACCACACGCATCGCGGTGGTCCCGCAGTTCTGCTCGTGATCGGCATGGAGGATGAACAACATGTCCATTGCTCGAGCAAGCACGGGATCTACCGAGAAGTCGTCGCCGATGCGATACATCATGTTGAGGAAGTTCTCGGCATAGGGCAGCGCGTTGTTCGGCAATACAAAGGGGAGACCCTTGCTGAAGCGATACGTCATCGCTGCAATCGTCGGCACTTTCGCTACAAGACGAAGAATCTGCTTGTCGAGCGACTCCTTGGAGAAGATGTCCTTGGAGTCCTCATAGAACGTTCCCAGTGCGGCCACGGCAGAAATGAACATGCCCATCGGGTGTGCGTCATAGTGGAAGCCGTCCACGAAACGCTTGCGCATGTTCTCGTGGATCATCGTGTGATGAGTGACATCGAAGGTCCACTGATTCAACTGTTCGGTGGTGGGGAGATCGCCATTCAAGAGGAGATAGGCCACCTCGAGGAAGGTTGACTTCTCGGCAAGTTGCTCGATGGGGTATCCGCGATAACGGAGAATTCCTGCGTCGCCGTCGAGGTAGGTGATGGATGAGGCGCACGCTGCCGTAGAGAGAAATGCAGGGTCGTACATCCTCAGTGCCGGGTCGAGGTCGCGCAATGCTGCCGACGAAAAGACGCCCCCGACGATCGGTACGGTCACCGACTTGCCGGTTCGGTCATCGGTGATGGTGATGGTTTCAGCCACCCTGATTCCCTTCTCTGTCGGGAAGCTTCCTCTTCCCGCAGTAAGTGTAGGGTCTGGCCCTCGATTGACTCCGATTAGAGCGGAGTGTTGTCGTGTTTACGAGGTGCGAGACGTTCCCGCTTGTCGCGGAGCATCGCGAACGCCGAGGCGACTTGGCTGCGGGTCTCACTCGGCTCGATCACGGCATCCACGTATCCGCGCTCGGCGGCGACAAATGGGTTGAGGAGGCGCTCGGAATAGTCGGCCTCGAAGGCTGCTTTTTCCTCATCGGAAGCCTTTCGTTGGAGGATCGCCGATGCTTGTCCGGCCCCCATCACCGCGATCTCCGCAGTCGGCCAGGCCATGCAGACGTCGTTGCCCATCGTCTTGGAGTCCATCACGATGTAGGCCCCGCCGTAGCTCTTGCGCAGGATCACACAGACTCGGGGAACCGTGGCTCGGGCATACGCGAACACGAGTTGTCCGCCATGGCGGATCATGCCGCGCCACTCCAGGTCCTTTCCCGGATAGAACCCGGGCGTGTCAACGAGGGTGAGAATCGGGATGTTGAACGCGTCACAGAACGACACGAAACGTGCTGACTTTTGAGAGGCTGGAATGTCGAGAGTTCCCGCCAACACCATCGGCTGGTTCGCAATCACGCCGATCGGTTCACCACCAATCGTGATGAATCCGGTGATCACGTTTGCTGCCCAGCGTTCCTTGAGCTCCAGGAAGTCTTCGTCGTCAGCGAGCGCCTTGATGACCTTGCGTACGTCGTAACTTCCCGTTGCCACGGACGGGATGATCTCACCGGCTTCGGGTGTTGGTCGATAGATCGGGTCGGAAGTGCCGAGGAGGGTCGGCACATGATTGACGTTGTCGGGTACGAACGACATCAGGTGCTCCAGCGCGGTACGTGCATCGTCCACGTTGTCGACGATCACGGACGCAACCCCACTCTGTTTGGCGTGGGCATCCGATCCGCCAAGGTCTTCGTTGGAGATTTGGATGCCGGTGAATTCCGCGACCATCGTCGGGCCTGAGACAAAGGCGTAGGAATCGCGAGTCATGATCACGAAGTCGGCCAATCCGATCAAGAGGGCGGGGCCAGATACAGCGGGTCCGTTGACGATGGTGAAGGTAGGCACCACGCCCGAGCATTCGGCAATCGCCCGCGCCGCCTGTCCCCAACCATGGAGCGCAGGGATGCCTTCCAAAATATCTGCGCCCGACGACGCGATCTGCATGACGAGAGGGATCCGCTGATTCAGAGCAAACTCTGCAGCGTTGGCGATCACGCCCGATGCTTCGGCTGAGAGAGCGCCACGATGCAGGGAGGGGTCGATGTCGACCCACACCACATTGCGACTGCCCACACTGGTGATTCCGGCTTGTGCCGCGCCTTTCACCGCGCGTTGCAGGTGCAGGTCGCGCGGAATCTCGGTGGCCTCTGCCGTCATCTTTGCCAGATTAGTTCTCTGTGACAGGTCGTCGGCCTGGCAGGAGTAGTTCCGACGAGATGTTCACACCATGTTGTTGAGCACCTGCTTGTTGCACCGCAATGCGAACGACGCTGTGCAGCGCGCGTGTTGCTTTGTTCGGTAGCGGTCGACGTTTGGTGGCCCAGCCAACGAGACGTCGCGGAAGCTCGGGAATCTGAACTACATGCAAATTCTCAGCGGCGATTCGAGGCACCGCAGTGGATGGTACGAGTGTCGGCCCAAACCCGTCGATCGCCAACGATGCGAGGAGACGGACACCATCGATTTCAGCTTGTGCTCGCAATGCAACTCTTCTCGATGCAGCCGTCTTCTCGATGATCCGTCGGAGTTCGGTGTTGCGCGGGGCCAGTAGCAGTTGATGATTCGCCAATTCCGCGAGGGTGACGGTGTCTCGTTGCGCCCAAGAAAACTTGGGATGGGCGAGCAAAACTATTTCTTCTGAAAACAGCGGATCGACGTTGAGCTCGGGGTCGGCGATGGGGAAGTGCACGATCGCTGCGTCCAAGTCGCCGGAGATCAAACGCGGAACGAGGTTCAAGGTGCCGCCCTCCACGACGGTGATCCGCAATTTCGGGTGTGTCGCATGTGCAAGCGGCAGCATCGCGGGGATCAGCCAGCGACCGGTAGTGCTCAGGCATCCCATCCGGCTTTCGCCCTCGATCTCGAGATCAGTGGAATGAATGTCTGCTTCGATGTCCTGCAGTTCGTGGATGATGCGTCGTCCTCGCTCGACAACTACCGCTCCCTCATCGGTGACCTTTCCGGAATGGCGATCAACGAGGGTGACGCCAAGTTCCTTTTCCAGTCTGGAGATATGTGCGGAGACATTGCTCTGGACGGTCTTCAGGTGTCGTGCAGCCGCGGAAAACGAGCCGTGCTCGGCAATCGCAATCAGGCTGGCCAGGTGGCGCACCTCCATGGGGTCAGGCTAGTCATGGCTGGAAGACCTATCGGAAAAAGTGATAGGGAGAATCTGGCGTTCGCCTTGAATGCTTACCCCTGGGTAGGCAATACTTAAGGCAACAACGGATGGGTTTCCCCCAAATTCCATCCAGAAGATATCCCTAGACGGTTCCCCCAAACCGCGGGATACAGGTTGAGAGGCTCCGCTCTGGCGGGGCCTCTCCCATTTCTCCCGTTATTTACTGCTCAATTGGGCTAGTGCCGCGGGGAGTGTGGTCGACGGATCAGCTTGAGCAGGTTCATCACCCCGAACCCCACCACCGCTGCGCCGAACACGCGTGTTCCAAAGGGAATGTCCTGGAAGGCCAGTCTCGCACCAATGTAAATCGCAGGAAGGTAGAGCACGATCAGGATGGACCGCACCAGTGGAGAACGTGGCGTCTTTCGCCACGTGAAGATCATCGCGATCAACGCGACGAATGTGTAGCCGAGAATCAGCGCAACGACGAGTGCGAGGCTCTCCACTTACTTGCCGGCCACCTTCTCGCGCACAATGTTCAGTGCGCTGCCTTTTTCGAACCACTTCACCTGTTCGGGGCTGAACGTGTGGAGGCCCTCAAAGTCGATGGTCGTTCCATCTGCCTTGTTGATACGGCAACGAACTGGGCGGTCGGGAACGGGCGGAAGGTCGAGCACGCTGACGGTGTCTCGTTCATCGATCTTGTCGTAGACGGTGGGATCGGCGAAGGTGAGTGGAATTAGCCCTTGTTTCTTCAAATTCGTTTCGTGAATTCGAGCGAACGAACGAGCGAAGATCACGACGCCGCCGCGGAATCGCGGCTCCATCGCTGCGTGCTCGCGAGACGAACCTTCCCCGTAGTTCTGATCACCAATCGCGCACCAACGAATTCCTGCTTCGCTGTAGCGCTTGGCGATTTCGGGGTATGAGCGCGTCTGTCCGTCGGTCGAATCCCAGCCTTCACCGACCTTGTCGTTGAAGGCGTTGACTGCTCCGATGAACAAGTTGCCGCTGATGTTTTCGAGGTGTCCTCGATAGGTCAGCCATTTGCCGGCGGCCGAAATGTGGTCGGTGGTGCACTTGCCTTTCGCCTTCATCAGCACGGGCAGGTTCTCGTAGTCCTTGCCGTCCCATGCGGGGAATGGTTCGAGGAGTTGCAGTCGATCGCTCGTCGGACTCACTTCGACCGCGATCGAAGAGCCGTCTTCGGGCGGTGCGACGAATGTGTCCTCGCCGGAGTCGTAGCCCTTCTGCGGGAGCACCTCGCCGGTGGGCGCCGAGAGTCGGACTTCGGTGCCATCGGGCGCGGTGATCGCGTCGGTGGTGGGATCGAAGTCGAGGCGACCTGCTAACGCCAGTGCAATGACGGTGTCCGGGCTGGTCACAAACGAGAGCGTGTTCGCTGAGCCGTCGTTGCGCTTCGGGAAGTTTCGATTGAACGAATTGACGATCGTGTTGGGCTTTTCCGTCACGTCTTTCGCCCGTTCCCACTGGCCGATGCACGGTCCGCAGGCGTTAGCGAGAACGGTGGCGCCGATCGCTTCTAAATCGGCAAGCAGTCCGTCGCGCTCGATGGTGGCGCGAATCTGTTCAGAGCCGGGAGTGATCAACAGTTCGGTCTTTGCTTTGAGTCCTTTGGCTTTGGCTTGCCGCGCCACGGATGCTGCGCGAGTGATGTCTTCGTAGGACGAATTCGTGCACGAGCCGATCAATGCCGCAGAGATTTCCTTCGGCCAGGAGTTCTGCTCAGCAGCTGCTCCCACTTCGTCGCCCACCTTGTGTGCGCGATCGGGGGAATGAGGACCGTTGATCAGTGGCTTGAGCGCGGAGAGATCGATTTCGATCACTCGGTCATATGTTGCGCCTTCATCGGGGCGGAGGTGTGCCGCAACGGCATCGGCAGCTTTGGCAATTTCGGCGCGACCGGTTGCGCGAAGGTACTCGGCCATGTGCGAGTCATAACCAAAGATTGAACAGGTGGCACCAATTTCAGCACCCATGTTGCAGATGGTCGCCTTGCCTGTTGCCGAAATTGAATCGGCGCCGGGGCCGAAGTATTCAACGACCGCGCCGGTGCCGCCTTCGACGGTGAGTACGCGGGCTACTTCAAGGATGACGTCCTTCGCGCTCGACCAACCAGAGAGCTCGCCGACGAGTCGTACACCGATCACCTTTGGCCAGCGAACGTTGAAGGGAAAGCTCGTCATCACGTCCACCGCATCAGCTCCACCGACACCGATAGCGATCATGCCGAGTCCGCCGGCGTTGGGTGTGTGGCTGTCGGTGCCGATCATCATGCCGCCGGGGAATGCGTAGTGCTCGAGCACAACTTGGTGAATGATGCCGCTGCCCGGACCCCAGAATCCGATGCCGTACTTTGCGGACACGCTGCGGAGAAAGTCGTACACCTCTTTGTTCGAGTCGACGGCGACGCCGAGATCGATCTTGGCACCCGACTTAGCGAGGATCAGGTGGTCGCAATGTACCGTGCTCGGCACCGCGGTGGTCTTCAATCCGGCAGTCATGAACTGCAGCAGAGCCATCTGTGCGGTGGCATCCTGCATTGCCACTCGATCCGGATCAAAGTCTGCGTAACTCTTGCCTCGCTCCATTTCCTGTGTGCTCGGTTCGCACAGGTGGTTGATCAACACCTTCTCGGTGAGCGTGAGTGGGCGACCCAAACGCTGGCGGCCCAACTCGACGTTGCCAACCAGTCGCGCGTACACGCCTTCAACGAGGGAGAGTGGGGTTCCTGCGCTCACGGTCATATGTATGGAGTCTCCTAGTGATGCCCGTAAAGGACACGGGGGCTTGCTTTTTCAACGATCATAGACAAGTGTAATACAAGTGAGAACCATCCGATATCACGAAATTGCCGCGAACCTTCGCTCGCGGGTTCACTCGGGTGAGTTGGTCTCCGGGCGATTACTGCCGAGTGAAGCGGAACTCTCCAAGAAGTACAAAGTGAGTCGAGTCACGGTGCGCCGTGCACTCGAGTTGTTGCGTGACGAAGGAATCGTCGATGCTCGGCAAGGATTCGGGTGGTTCGTCCTGGGCGGCACGGTCAGTCAGTCGCTCGCCACCTTGGGGACGATCGAAGACCAGATGACCGCGAGTGGCGTTCGTTCGGAGCGACTCGTGATCGAATACGCATTCGAGAAGGCTAACAAGCAAGTGGCCAAGGTTCTCGGCGTCGATCAAGTGTTGCGCGTTCGACGAATCAATACTGCCGATGGTGAACCGTTCGCACTCGTCACGGTGTGGTGTCCTGCAGAGTTGGGCAGGTCGCTCTCGCGTCAAGATGTGGAGCAGTCATCGTTCCACGAGTTGCTCGATCGAAAGTTGAAATCCGCTACGCAGACGATCACGGCAGACGCCGCTTCGGCCGATGAAGCACGGCTGTTGGAAATTCCATTGTCGGCACCTGTGTTGCGGTGTGAGCGAGTGACAAAAGACGCTGGCGGCCAGGCGGTGCTGCTGGCACAACACGTTTTCCCTGGGCACAAGACCAACTTCGTGGTGGAGTTGTCGTCCACGACGAAGTCGATTGCTCCCTCCGGATTGCGGCTTGTCGACTAGCGCTTCCTCTTCATCATTCCTCCGTTCGGGATCAAACGGCGGGGCACGATAAAGGGTGCTACCGGGGGGTTTGCAACTCACCCCGTGAGTTGACATCTACTACGTAGATGTCAAAAAAAATCTGAGAGTCTTGAAAACGACTACCAACGACCCCAGTGCGTCACCTGGTCGAGGGGTAACCGGGTTGCGGGTTTGAAGTCGGTTCCTTGGGTGTAGGCGATCGGGAACATGCCGCCTTGTGTGACTTTTTCGAACGGGATTCCGAGCAGTTCGGCAGCTTTCTTTTCACCGTCGAGGATGAGGTGAATGGTCGTCCATGCCGAGCCGAGGCCACGGTTGCGCAAAGCAAGCATGAAACTCCACACGGCGGGCAGCAATGAACCCCAGCCGCCGGCGCCAGTCGCCACGTCCACATTTTCCAGACGGCCTTCGATGCACGGGATCATCAAGATGGGGGCCTTCTCAAAATTCTCAGCCAGATACGAGGCAGAGTTGCGAACACGGGGGAGTTGTTCATCACGAATGTCGCCTGTCTCGCGCGCGGGAAGACTCGAATAGATTGCCCAATTGGCTCGATAAATCTCGGCAAGTGCTTTCTTTGTGGCTGCATCCTCGATGAACACGAAGTGCCAGCCTTGGCGATTGCCGCCCGTCGGGGCCTGGAGGGCAATCTCCATGCATTCTTCGACGATCTTTCTTTCGACTGGTCGGTCGAAGTCGAGTCGCTTGCGAACACTTCTGGTGGTTCGTAGAACTTCGTCGGCGCTGAAGTTGAGAGTCATGGCTTTGAGTCTTGCAGGTGCCCCATGCCACGATGAAGGCCCAGGAAAGGATTCGAAATGTCTGTTTCGGGAGTGGTGGATGAGCGCGTGACCCTCAAGGTGCGCGACGGTGTGGCCACCGTGATGATGAATCGCGCTGACAAGCGCAATGCGCTCGACAACGCGATGTTCGCCTCCTTGGCCGCCGTGGGTGAACACCTGAAGTCGGCGCCGGGTGTACGGGCCGTCGTGCTGTCTGGCGAGGGTCAGTCGTTCTGCGCTGGTCTCGACTTTTCGTCGTTCCAAGTGATGGCCGGCGGGAACGGATCGGTGAATGCAGGTGCGATGGCCGATGGTCGGATTACCCACCTCGCTCAGCAGGTCTGTTGGGTCTGGCAGGAGGTCCCTGTTCCCGTGATTGCCGCCTTACACGGACATGCACTCGGTGGTGGGCTACAGATCTCACTCGGCGCCGACGTCCGTGTTGCGCATCCCCACACGCAATTGTCGGTCCGCGAACTGTTCTGGGGTCTCATCCCGGACATGACGGGAACTTTGATGCTCAGCCGATTGGTGCGACCCGATATCGCCAAGGAACTGGTGTTCACCGCACGCATTCTTCCTGCCGAGGAGGGGCAGCGAATCGGGCTGGTTACCGAACTCGCCGAAGATTCGCTCGGGAGGGCGACGGCAATCGCCGAGGAAATTGCATCCCGCAGTCCGGATGCGGTGCGCGCGGCGAAGCGCCTACTTAACCGGCTTGCAGTGGCAGATGCCGCTGATCAGTTCGCGGCAGAGCGGGACGAGATTCATCGCTTAATCGGCTCGCCGAATCAGGCTGAGGCGGTCACCTCGTATTTCGAAAAGCGACCGCCACGTTTCGTCGACCCCGCGTGAAATTCTCATCACCTCGGTAGAGTCGCAAGACGGAATGTCGTTCCGTCTCCGGCTTCAACCGGTGTGTGAATTCTCCGGCAAGACAGGATGACTACAACACTTTCTCCGCTCTACGACCCACGATTCGAACACGACTCCTGCGGTGTCTCGTTCGTGGTGGATGTGAAGGGAAGGGCATCGCACCGAATTCTGTCAATTGGAATTGGTGCGCTGTGCAACATGGAGCACCGCGGTGCGACCGGCACAGAGCCCGACACGGGCGACGGCGCCGGTGTGATGTTGCAGATCCCCGATCGCTTCTTGCGACAGGAAGTTTCCTTCGAGTTGCCGAAGGTCGGCGAATACGGCGTAGGTATCACCTTCCTTCCACGCGACCCGGGCGTTCGCGCGCGGTCGATTCAGTCTCTCGAGCGCATTGCGGCAGAGGAGGGATTAAGTGTTCTCGGTTGGCGAGATCTGCCAATCGACGATTCAACAATCGGCACAAGTGCGCGTCGAGTGATGCCGCATTTCGCACAGTTGTTCCTTTCCGATCCACTCGGCTCTCATGGACTCGAACTCGAGCGGAAGCTGTTCATTGCTCGAAAGAGGATTGAACACGAACTCTCAGGTGACCAAGCGGTGTATTTCCCGTCGCTGTCTTGCAGAACCATCGTCTACAAGGGGATGCTTACCACGCCCCAGTTGGCTGAGTTTTTCTGTGATCTCGTGGATGAACGAATGGAAACCGCTCTGGCTCTCGTGCACTCACGGTTTTCCACCAACACTTTTCCTTCGTGGCCACTCGCGCACCCATATCGATTGATTGCACATAACGGCGAAATCAACACGGTGCAGGGCAACCGCAATTGGATGCGGACACGTGAGTCGACGATGTCGAGCGAGCACCTGCCCGGATTGCAACGTGCTTTTCCCATCGTGACGCCAGGAGGCTCAGACTCTGCGTCATTCGACGAAGTCCTAGAACTGCTCGTGTTGTCGGGTAGGCCACTTGCCCACGCGATGATGATGTTGATTCCCGAGGCGTGGCAGTCGAACACCTCGATGGATGACTCGACGAGGGCCTTCTTCGAGTATCACTCCACCATGATCGAGCCTTGGGATGGTCCGGCATGCGTGTCGTTCACTGATGGCACCCAAATTGGTGCAGTTCTCGATCGCAACGGATTGCGCCCCGGTCGCTTTTGGTTGACCAATGACGACTTGCTGATTTTTGCTAGCGAAGTGGGTGTAGTCGATGTCGATCAGTCCACCATCGTGCGCAAGGGTCGACTGCAGCCAGGCAAGATGCTGTTGATCGACACCGCCGAGGGTCGAATCGTTCCTGACAGGGAGATCAAGCGTCGCCTAGGCGAGTCGGCACCTTATGCGAAGTGGTTGACCGAAGGTATGACGCACCTCGAGGATCTTCCTGAGAGTGAGCACGAATTCGTCAGCCATGATGACCTGTTGAAGCGGCAACAGGTGTTTGGCTACACCAACGAGGAATTGAAGTTGATCCTTGCGCCCATGGCGGGACAGGGAATGGAGCCGATCGGCAGCATGGGCACGGACACGCCGATAGCGGTGTTGAGCGAGAAGCCCCGATTGTTGTTCGACTATTTCCAA
>Ga0129336_10001203_pt1 | contig 15569 bp, 27 predicted proteins | sample CPB6_02_DNA_FD_96878 | JGI IMG/M metagenome (GOLD analysis project Ga0129336, IMG submission 96878) | Freshwater to marine salinity gradient microbial communities from Chesapeake Bay, USA - CPBay_Sum_0.6_0.2_DNA | ecosystem: Environmental > Aquatic > Marine > Coastal | place: USA: Chesapeake...
CTATTTAGATAGTTTTCCTTGATAGCCTCTGACCATTCCGTAGCCCGTTTGACTTTAATGGTTACATCGTTAGCGTGTAGATACTTCTCTACATCAATGACTTCTGACTTTAAGATTCTGGCTTTTCTAGCCTCGTCTAAGTCTATTGCTCGTTCTTCTAAGCTCATATTGTCCTCAGTTAATATAATTAGCTGCTTCGTTAATTCGCTCAAAAGCCGTTTTAAGCCGTTTTCTATCGGTGTCTGATACCTGCCTACCTTCTGACAAATCAAACGCCGCTATGGACGTAATAAGTGCCTCAAAATGGATTATTCGAAGAAGGTCTGTCGCATAAAATGGTCTACGCTCAGGTTTTTGTCGCTGATTGTCAATTGTGTAGCCTAATTTATTCTCTTTAGGAAACAAGTCACCTAAATCCATACCGACTGACGTTACTATTTCCTGAACAGAACATCCAGCAAAACACTTGAGCAAAATGCGACCATCGTCAAGTGCCGTGATTGCTAGGCTAGGACTACGATCAGCGTGAGCAGGACAGCAAGCAGTCCACCGGCCTTTGGAGCCTTTAACTTTCTCTAAGCGGTTAAGTAGATTTCCGATCATAGTACGCGCCTTTCCATATTCATAACGTTAGTTGTAGGTGCTGTTATTTCGTCTTCCCAACGCTTTGCATTAAGCCATGTCGCTGGATGTGGGACAAATTGAATTTCTTTACTGGCAAGGCCTTGTTGATTGATTGCATCTAACATTTTCTTTAGGACAACATCATCAGGCTTAATCTTTAGCCAAGCCTTTTCAGCATTAGGTTTTGCTACCTTACGAGGATATTGCTTCCAGAAAACATTAAATCGATCTATATATTCTTTTTTATGGGTATTGGGTATTGGGTATTGGGTAGCATCGATTTTTAATGCATCCGCATCTATTTTTAATGCGTCCGCATTGCTGTTGCATTGCTCATGCATTGCATCTGCATTTTTACCCCATCTAGCTTTTGCTGCTGCTCTAGCTTGTTCTGATTTGCTATAAATTCCATTTAGTACTTTATCGCAACGTTTATGACGATAAACCTCCTCGTCTTTTACGAAAAAAGTATCAAGAATCATCTGAACAGAATCAGGATTTGATCCAATCTTAAAGGCCAGCTTTTTAGCATCTGCTGGCAATGGCTGTTCTGTGTCGTAGTACATCCAAATTAGCCGTAAATAGGCCATCGTGTCTGAATCAGACAGGGATGCAGTATCGCGCTGAAAGTCACCGATGTGGTGCTGGTAGTAATGCATATATGCCTCACGTTATTGGCTGTCGTTACTAAAGTAGGTGGGTCAGGCAGGACGGTAACGAATCGTCTTTTCGGGTTGCACTCCCTAGCCATTCCCTGTTAACTATACCTTAACGCCTCTCAAGGTGCAAATCCTACATACGCTGCTGCTCTCAAACTGCTTATTACTACGGCTACGCTTGCAACCCTGACAGATCCTAGTACCGAAATAGCTGCTTTTCGTTGATTCGACTGGTACAGACTTTGAAGGATCGCTGCTCAATTGGTTGACCTCTTGGTGACAATTTGGGCAAGAAGGTTTGCAATGGCTTCCACTGCAACATTGGTGCTGGCTCATTATCTTCTTTCATAGCTTGTGGCTCCTTATTATCCTGCATTTCTGTCTATCCTCATGGCTAAAGTCAGGACTAATCTCAGCCACCATACAAGGCAGCTTTGGTGGCATATTATGCACTTTAATAGCCCAATGAATAGCTAATGCGCCACAAATGAACCAAAACACAATTATTAACTTTTCAGCAACTTTCATAATCTCCTCCTGTAATTAAGCTGCCCGTAGATATTGCCCATGTAGAATATTACTGTCAATTGATATTATCTATCGGCAACAAATAACTGATAGAAATAATTTTGCACACAGTCATCATTTTTAGGTATAGTTCACTCACCGCAACACAGCGGCTACTAGGAGGCTAATATGAATAAATATGAATTGCAATATTATTACCTTAACGAAATACAAACAGGTCATCCAGACGATTTCTTGTGTGACCTAGAAAATCATGTAATCGCTGAGGAATTTAGCAATATTCTCTACATCTGGTCTAAGTATCGTTTTGATGCAGATAAGCTGCGCCAGCACATGAGCAATGAAATAGCTGCAATGATATGCAGAGCAACTAAATCTGCTCCTGACGTTGAGTTGACTAGCCAAGATTGCCGTGAATATGCTGACGAACTACGAGGCAAATAATGGAAAATCCGATTATCAGTGACGTTAGGACACAGGCCTTCAAGGACGGTATTGCCGAAGGCATGGAAATATGCCGCCAGATGCTCTGCAATACGTTAGGCAAGGATATAGATTCCTTCGGTAAAGCACTGGCACAAATAGATATGATGATTATTGAAATGGAAAGGATGAGGCGTGAACAAACTACTATCAACGAATGACTGGTTTGCTAGACATCCTGTTTTCTGTGGTGCAATAATAATCGTTCTTTACATTGTTTCTTGTTCAATATGAGTAAATCAATCCTAGATCCATCGTTTAAATATGTACCCGCTTCTAGCACTAACATTGCAAAGACATTTGCAAAGGCTCGTAAAGAAATGCAAGCTAAGACTAATCCGGTACAACCTGTACAGGAAGTCAAATCACTCAATATCATCGAGTATAAAAAATTCAATAAAGGGTAAATAATGAATAATATTAATGAAATAAAAATAATAACTCCTGAAGATTTGGTTCCAATTTTGCACCGTGAATTAGAAACAATTAAAACTGATGCCAGAAGAAGACCACAGAGCTTGCCGCCTCGTTTAAAAATACCGGGTAGCGCAAAACTTTTATGGCTTGAGCAAGATGTGCTTGAATGGATAAATAATTGCAGAACAAATAAAACTACTGAGGATAAATAATGTCTGAATATCAAGTGTACGCAAAGCTGCAAAAAGCTAGGATGATGTTACAAGCTGCACCATTAAAAAAGTCAGGTCATAACAAGTTTGCTGGATACCAGTATTTTGAACTAGGCGATTTCCTTCCAACAATTAATCAGATATTCCATGAACTCGGACTCTGCTCAGTTGTTAGCTTTACTAAAGATTACGCTGAGTTACGTATTATCGATACTGATAACGGTGGCTGCATTACATTTAGTAGCCCGATGGCTGATGCCAATTTAAAAGGCTGTCATCCGATCCAGAATCTAGGTGCTGTAGAGACGTACTCACGCCGTTACTTATACGTTACTGCGCTAGAGATCGTAGAGCATGATGCGCTAGACGCTACAACAGGCGCAGATGCTCCTAAGTCTGCCAAACCGATTACCAGAGACGTATTCGATAGCATGGACTTCAATTCACAAGAACTTATCCGTAGCATTGGTGTCAATGTGATTTCATTGCTATCAATGGATGATGTAGCTGGTGCTGTTGAGTATATTGAACAATCAGAGTTAGACGCAGATTCTAAAACCGCCCTTTGGAGTCTGTTGGATAGTAAACAACGGGCAGCAATTAAAAAATACACTACAAGGTAAATATGAGCAATTTTGATAATACTAATCGTGGCATTCTGTCAAAGAACCTGAACAAGACCGCTGATAATCATCCAGAGTATTCAGGCTCACTTAATGTAGATGGCACTGATTACTGGCTATCAGCATGGATTAAAGAATCTAGCAAAGACGGTAAGAAGTTCTTTAGCCTGTCAGTTAAGCCTAAAGATGCTGCAAAGCCTAAAGCTAAGGCAAAGCAAGAAGAAGATTTAGGGGATTTCGATCAGGATGTCCCCTTCTGATCTACGGAGAGAAAGCAATGCTGGCGGGTAGCTTTGGTCAGTTCATCCCAAATCATTGTGAGTATCTCCACCCTTACGGCCTAAAAGCGGATGCTGTGAAATGGGTAGCTGGAATCTAATCACTGCCAGCCACAGAAGTAGCGAGTAAGGCCACCATTATGGGGAAAGCGGATGCTATATGCGCCACACTGGTAAATAACTGGATGTAATGCGGTATAGACGCAGCGAGTACCCAACCTTTACGAGCCGAAAGCAAGACTGTTATTTGATTAACGTAGTGGTTCATCGACCAGTTTTGTGAGTAGGCTCACCAACACAGGAGATAAATATGAAATACCTAATCGCACTTTGGCTAGCAGCAACAGCAACTCTTAGCTATGCGGCTTGTAATTACAACAGTTATTGTGGCCCTAACGGTTGTGTGTACTGCACAACCTGCTGTTATAACGGTAATTGTCAGACCACTTGCAACTAAGAATACGCCTAGCCGGTAGTGGCGTGTAACTCCGGCAGCAGGGGCTAGATCCTCCTTTGATGCAGTCTCCGACATCTAGTGACCCTGCACCAAGATGAATGAGTAGGCCATAGGGCGACAGTGGCATAACGTACACGGCTAGCAAGGGAATGCAACCTACTCATCCATGTTGGTCAACCATAGGAGAAATACGTGATTCTTGATGAACTACAAAAACGATTCGACATTAAAAATGACCGTCAGCTATCCATTAAGCTAGGTGTAGCTGCTCCAGTTCTTAGCCGACTGCGTAACGGTAAGGCTAAAGTCTCAGCAGAGATGATGATCGCTATCCATGAAACCTTTGGACTGCCAATCGCTGAGATTAAGGAACTGTCTAAATGAGTTGGAACATTGTTGAACTAGACGTAATCCGCTGGGCAGAAGCTAGAGGAATCATAGCTAACTCAGACTCTAAAACACAATTACTAAAAGCAGTCTCAGAGATGGGAGAGTTAGCCGATGCCATTATTAAACGGGATAGACCTACTATTATTGATAGCATTGGTGATGTGCTTGTTTGTCTTATTGTGGTGGGGGCTTTAGAAGATTTAGACTTAACGAGATGCCTAGAATCGGCCTACTTGCAAATCAAAGATAGAAAGGGTACATTACTTCCCGGAGGTGTTTTTTTAAAGGAAGAATAATGCAAGGCAAACAACAAAACTTGATTGGTTCTAGGTTTGGAAATTTAACGGTTATTGAAAATTGCAAAAAAGAAAGCAGAAATGGAAATTTCTGGATATGCCAGTGTGATTGCGGAAATAAAACTGGATTAATAAATACAAATTCATTATTGAAATTTAGGACTACAAGTTGCGGTTGTTACAAAATAAAAAGAATTAAAGATACAAATACTTCTCATGGAATGACAAAAACAAAAACATATGTTTCATGGAGATCAATGTGGGCAAGATGCACTGACAATAAAAGAAGGGACTATGATTTTTACAAAGATAAAATTCCTTATGATAGATGGAAATCTTTTGAGAATTTTTTATTAGATATGGGGGAAAGACCTCCAAATACTTCATTAGATAGAATTGATAATTTAAAAGGATATTTTAAAGAAAATTGTAGATGGGCAACATATAAACAACAAGGAATGAATAAAAGTTCAAATATTTATTTAAATATTAATGGAGAAAAATATTGTTTAAAGGCTGCTTGTGAATTATTTAATACATCATATGGAAACGCAAAGGCAAGAATAAAAAAAGGATGGGATATTTATGAAGCAGTCTCAACTCCAAAAACAAATAGACATGAAAGAGCAAAAAAACTATCCAACCATATGGAAAGTATTTATCAAGGATGAGTGACTCTATCAACCCTCAGCACTATCAAGATGGCGGTATCCAGACCATCGACTTTATCGAGGCTAAAGCCCTTAATTTTCACCTTGGCAATGTCGTTAAGTATGTCTCTAGGGCAGGTAAGAAAGGTGACAGGCTAGAGGATTTACTCAAGGCTCAGTGGTACTTAAACCGTGAAATAGAAAGAATTTCCAATGGCTAGACCTCGTAAGAATCCAGAAGATCCTAAGTGGAATAAGCAGCAAAAGCCAGATGAATGGATACTGCTATTTTCCTCAGCATTTGGAGGCCTAGTTTCTAGGGGCGGTATGTCTATGGATCAAGCTATTAAAACAGCATCACAATACGCTGATGAGGCTTATACAGCTATTACCTCACCCCTAAAGTAAACCAGACCTTCATCTTCGTTGAGAACCTCACATAGCTCTGGCGGCATTAACTTACCTTCATAAAAGGTCAGTACCGCAAAGCCAGACCTGTGATTCCTCGTTGAGTCTTCGGTATACTCAAATTGATCGCCCCAAACGTTAGCTAGGCTTCCAGTGTCTACCCCATATCTCGTGCCTGTCAGGTCAGTCCAAGGGGCTACCTTTAGGGAATGAAGGTGACCATTTACGGTACTAAGCCCAGATTTTAGGGTTGCGTTATATGAGGCGTGAATCCCGTTATATAGCCGATGTTTTATTTGCGTATGTTGATTGACCATAATGCTGGTTGAGAACTTCCAACGAGGGAAGTGGTCAGTCAGGTTCATGCCCTCAACGCCTCGCCAAGTATCCCCTACCTGAGCCGCTAAACGGGCGTTAAAGCGCATATCGTGGTTACCCCATGTCCAGTTTAGGGAAGCGCCTTTTGCGGCCTTCTCAACCTCATTTAGACGCTCCTGACAGGCTTCTAGCTCTTGTTTTACAGTAGGAGTAGATCCCCAGCCTGAAACTGGATGACGGGAGATGCTAGCTCCGTCGAATACATCGCCATTCATAACGACCATCTTTGGTTTTAGTTGCTTGATGATCTTTACGAATGCACGGTGAGCAGTGCTGATAATGCCGGGCCAGTAATGACAGTCAGAGCCTACGATAATCGTGCCATTCTGTAACTCTACGTTAACCCTGACATTGTTTTCAGGATACCGAACCTTAAAATCAGGGCTTTTACTGCTAATCCCAACTAAAACAATACCGTTTTTTTCCTCAATCTTCCTACGCCTAGATTGAACATTCCTCTCAGATATTTTTAGTATTTTTGCTAATTCAGTAACAGACCCATATTTATTCCACAAAGCAATAAATTCTTGCTCTGTGCAAGATTGTTTTCGCATGATCCCCTCTAATTAGAAAAACGATGGAATTCTCCGCACCAGTCATCCCTTGCTGCTACCGGGAAAGTGCTATCAAAATCGCTATCGCCCATATTGATTAGGACTGGAGGATAGCGTCTGCATAGCCCAAGGTCTTCTTTAGGCTCAACATCAAAGAATGAGCAAGACTGACAAGCTGGCATACAGTCCGCAGGTAGCTTCTTAGTCATTAGGATTTATTGCCTTTGTACTCAGGTTCAACTGGCAACAATTCAAACGAATCAACGTGCCAAGTTCTATTTTCGCCAGTTTCAAAGACTACTAGGATTGCATTACTTCTTCGTGTCCAGCAGAAGCGGATATAAGAATCCTTACCAAAGGCATAGCCATCATTCATACCTCTAGCACCACAATACTGGTCTCTAGTCGTTATTACCGTCCAGCCACCGGCATTGTTCTGGAAACCTGCTGCTTCTTCTGCAAAACTATAGCAACTAATTAGCGATAAGACAACAGCAAGTTTCTTCATGCTAGCCTCCTAAATAAAGGGCTTTTTCATCGTTTCGCCTCTTTACAAGGCCGGGTAAAACTTTTCCACCACCTTTTGTGTACTTCAGGAATTCCTTAGAAGCACCATCATAATCACCTCGATTATGCTTCTGTCTAAGGGTACTTCTCTGCAAGGCTCCTAACCCTACATTAAAGGCAAAGCTGACCAGCGCATCCAACTGTCCTTGACTAGCAATAACAGGACAATAACGGGATACGCCTCGTATAAACCGAGCAAGATCGGCCTTAAGAATCTCATCGACTTCCTCTTTAGAAAAGATACGGAAATGCTCTATCTTTAACGGGAAATTCATCCGTTCAGCCATCTTCAAATTACCCTGCTCTGGGTACAGAACATGACCGACACCAATAGTCCACAAGGCAGCAGGACAGCGGTAAGGCTTATACCTTACTCCCTCGTGTTTCTTGAGCATTAGTAGGGCTTTGTCGCTAATCATTTGCCAAATGCCCGACCACCGAAATGGAAGCTTATAATCGCAGCAAACAGGGCTTGAGTTTCATCATCCCAAAGCTGTTCTGCCATATCGTTAAAGGAAACGCCTGATTCAAAGCCTTTATAAGCCAGAACCGCATCCAAGGCACACAGAAGCCCAAAGAAGCCATAGGTAATCACAGGACGTACCGAAGCCCTCAGATTCTTCATCCACTGGCTAGTACCCTCACTGAGCTTCATATCGTGAGCATAAATAGACTGTAGTTCAGCCTGTTGAGCATTGATTAGAGCTACTCTCTCATCAGAGGCAGACTGTACCTTGATCTCGTCTAGCTTAACTTCCTCAATACGCTGTTGAGCAGCAAAGCCCTCTTTAGCCAATGCCAACTCACGCTCAGTCTGCATTCTGGCTAGTTCTAATTCATGCTTCTTGTCAGACTTGTCCTGAAAGAAGTCTAGTATCTTGGGCAAACCACCCATTAAGAACGACGTAAAAGTAGATAGTAAAGTAAGCATTAGCCCCCCAAAGTAAACATCCAAACAATACCGATAATTATCAGTATAGAAACAATAGCACCTATCGATACAGCAATCATGTCTTGTATAAATTGAATCTTCTTGGCTTTCTCTCGTCTAGCAGCCATCTCCAAAGCCTTGAGATGCAGTTTATGGTCTACTTCTCTTTGCCGACGATCTGCCCTAAGTTTCTCTAACCGACCCATGAACTCGTCGTACAAACCGGGTTCCTGAAACTGGTAGATAAACATCTCTTTAAGATCTTTGTAGAACTGCTTTAGCTGCCTCTCAGCAACCATCATCTCAATGACTACCTCAAAGTCATTGCGGCTATCCTCTGCTGGTGGATTCTCTTGGAGTTCTTTAGCGTGTGCTATGCCTTCTTCTGCCTTGCCAGCAGATGAAAAAAAACTGGTAAGCGCTCCTAATGATTCATGAGCAGACTTACCAGCCTCAGCGCATTCTCTGATCTCGTCAAATGCTTCTTTAGCGACATCAAAAGCAGCCTTAGCCCCTTTGATGACCATCAGGGCTGTGGCTACTTCTATCATTTAGGCAATGTACCGTTACCAGCCATCCAGAACAATAGGCCTAATGCACCAGCACCTACTATCCAGAATATCTTTTTAACGACAGAGCGACCAACTTCTTCATAGATTTTCTTGAAAGCTACTTCTGCGGCACGTTCCGCTATAGCTTCAATCTGGTCATCAGAGAGAGGCATTTTTTCCATGATTAGGCCGTCCGTTTCCACATATAAACAACAATATACGGTTGCAAGTTAGCATTAGTCCCACTAGATCCAGCAGAGTCAATTGTAATACCAGTAGTATTTGTGCTTGTATTTGTTGTTGTATGCGAATTAAATGTTTCGCTACCCGGATCATAAGATATTTTATTACTCGCTTTATCGTATGTATGAAAGTGACCGGGATCAGTTATTGTATGCGTATGGCTTACAACAATAGCATTAGCTGAACCACCAGTTTCTTCAGCGGTATCAAATGCCGCATTGCCAGCATCCAGACCAACCATGACACGACCAGCACCAAAGGCCACCCAAGTACCAAAACCAAGTAATGTGCCGGGATTAGTGCTACTAGAAGCATTGGTATAGATAGAACCAACTGGATAAACAGCAGCTAATGCAGCCTGAACAAATGCAGTAGTGGCAAACTTAGTTGTACTATCACCAAAGCTAGCAGTCGTACCACTAGCAGTACCAGTAACAGATAAGTTACCGCCTACTGTAAAGTTATCACCATCAGTACCAGACTGCATATCCTTTAGCTGCGCCATAAGCTCACGGATAGCATTGTTAATACCACTAGGAGCACATCCTTCAGCGATGTTAATACCACCTATATCAGTGTTATTAGCCGCTGTTGCGCTGTATTCGCTAACCTTGTTCTTTGCCATGATTATCTACCCATAATTAGGTTAATTTCTTCCTGAGTAACTGGCTCTTGTTGTGGTGCAATAAGACCACGAGTAATAACAGGAGCTTTACCAGAGATAGCTGTTCTTGGTTGCCTACCAAGGCGCAATGTTTTCTCAAGTTCAGCATAACGATTGAGACCTTGCTCTGTAGCAATCTTTCTTGATGCAGCACCAACCATAGCCGGAGCAGCCATAGTAAATGCCCCAGCTTCAGGGCCAAATACTTGCTGTCCAACAACAAAACCACCAGCAGCAGGAATAACGCTAGTAGGAGCAAGTTTTCCTACATATCTAAAGAAGTTTTGCAAATTGCCACCCTTAGCAGCCTGACGAATAGCCTCTTGTTCAGTCTTGCTAAATGCCCTCATTAACTTTTCATTAGTAGCTAAATTTGTAAGGCGACTACGTAATGCTTGTTCCATTCCTGACTGTGTGAAATTTGTTTCTGCACGAAGTTCAGCAACATCAAAAAGGTTCTCAAGAATCTGGGATTTCTTTCCTTGTTTCCATAACTGCCTAGCATCTTTTAATGCTTCAATGGCTTTTTTATCTTGCACCCTAAATTGACTTGGAGTTGCATTTTCAATAAACCCATCAATCTTTTCAATCAACATACCGCCAAATCTTCTATCGGCAGGATCATTACTCATTGCTGAAATAAGAGCTATCCTGCGAAGACGATCAAGCTCACTCATTGAAATTGGCTGTCCTGAAGCAGACTCAAGACGTTTTAATGCTGCATCAGCTTTAGGCGTTAAAGTTGGATCAACGCCTTCTCTACGCAACTCTGATGCTGTTTTAATTGCAAAGTTATCAAAATCTGTTTTCTTAAACGCAACACCAGACTTATCAGCAAACTCGTAAAGTTTTCCAGCAGTTGTTTTTAGCTCTTGTGTTGTAGGTATGTAATCAACTTCTCTTGGTCTTAATCCGACAGAAAATGGCGCTCCAGCAGCAACACTAGCAAGCATCGCTGGGACAGGGCCATAATTTTCGCCAACCACTTGTGATGCAGCAACCGATGGAACAGTAGCAGCTAGTTGTCTACCCGGTTGTTGAACCATTTGACCAGCAAGACCTCTACCGAATTCAGTTGTTGCAGTCCTTACAATTGATGGCAAAGTAGCCAATTGACTAGCAGTACCAAATAATCCACCACCAGCACCCTGAATAACTCTCTCGCTAGTAGTTTCTGGAACAGGCAAACCTAATTGCGTCAAAAGACCTTCAACAGCACTGTAAGGAGATGGTATTTGATAATTTTGTGGCAATACTACATTAGCGCCTTGAGTAGCCATTTCAGCCAACGGAAGTACCAAAGAACCTGCCAAAACTCCCGGTGGGCCAAAAGGAAGCCCAGCAGCAGCACCAACGGCTACAGGAGCAGCGCCTCTAAACGCAAGTCCAGTACCTCTAACAAATTCTTCGCCAGCAGTTCTAGACTGTTGCTGTGGCTGCGTAGTAGTGATAGTACTTTGCTGCTGCTTTGTAATCTCCTCAAGACCAGCAGTAGAGACTTTATCAATCTGACCAGATTTAATATATTCAAGGTCTTTTGTTGATAGTTTAGATAAGTCCATTACTTGCTCCTTCTACGCTCTAATTCTTTGGCAGCAGCATCTTCCAAGGAATTACCTCCCTCTAGCTCAAAATAATCAGCTAATCCTGCTGTGGTTTTATTTTTACGCAATCTAGATAAATTTTTATTATGTGCAGATATTTTAGAATTAGCAGTTTTTTCTAATGCGTTAAAAAGCGTAAGAACTTCTTTAGAAGTAAATTGAGCAAAATTACCGGCAGCAGCACGAGCAATCAATGCACGTTCATTTTCAGTAATTGCTCCTTGACCCTTCATCGCTTCAGCAGCAGACAATTCCAAACTAGCAAGACCTTGCATAGCCTGAGATGTTCTTGCAAGTTTTTCGTCAATGCTTCCAGACGTAAAACCAAGAGAAGAAGCAAGTCTGTCAATATACATACGAGATGTAGACAACGGGCCAGAATAAACACCTTCCTGAATCAATGGTCTAATCGAGCTTATTGTTGACAAAGTTTGCTGTGCAGAAATCGCTTGTGAATGAGTTCTGCTTATGCCCTCAGCAACTGATTTACCAAATTCTTTCTCAAATTCCTTATTGCCAACATTAACGCTTAAAAGAGCCCTTCCAGCTTTAGCAACTTCTATCTTTTTCTGTTTTAATCTTTTATCAATTTCTGCTATCTGTTGAGGTGTGTAATCTTTTGGATCAACACCGGGCGCAACTTCTTGAGCAACACGATATGCTTCATCTTGATAATTTGTTTGAGCACGTTTGAATTCAAGTTCTTTTTGGTTATATTCAGCTATTTTATTTTGCAGAGTAGCAATTTCATTAGTAGCATCTTTTACAGACATCTCACCAGTGCTAATAGATGCTTGTAAATTGTCAATAGCATTATGAAATTGTGTTGGAGCAGATGATTTCAAAGTTGGCAAATTTTCAGCCAAATCAGAAGAAAGCACACGTGATCTTTGCTTATCTATCTCAGCAATTGCTTTATCATTTGCATCCAGTTCATTTTTAAACAGCGGATTATTTTGCCTTGTACGCAAAAACTCATTTCTTTTAACAAGAACTTCTCTATTTCTTTCTAGTTCAGGCAATTTATTTTGACGAGTAACTAGAACCTGAGGAAGCATTGTTTCGCCACCAGAAACAACTGGAGCCTCAGCAGGAGGAGCCTCAGCAGGAGGAACATTAGGTGCAGTAGGTTGTTGCGACAACTCATACTCACGTATGTTTGCCCTATTCCTAAGCTCATCTGCCAAGGATTTATTACCCAATTCACCATCAGCAAACAAGGCAAACTCACGCAACTGCTCAGGAGTTTCTTTGCCTGTTAGTTTTGATACTTGAGCTGTTTTTAATCTCTTTATTTCCTCATTAACAAGAGGCAAACTAGCTCTAGCACTTTCTAAAGTTTTCTGTGCAAGTGGATTATTAGCATATTTAGCAGGATCTGATTCTATTTGAGCTATTGTGTTTTGCAGTGCTGTTTTTCTAGATATTTGTGCATCCAAATCAGAAACAGGAGCTTGCGGTGTAACTTGACCAGTAGTAGTTACGCCAGTAGTTGCTACGCCAGCAGGTGCTACTTGACCCTGAATAAAAGCAGGAACAGCATTCATTTGAGGCTGTGCAGACGGTACGTTAGAAACCTGCTGACCTTGAGGCATTAGTGATTTTGCATTAGCTATACCAAGCAGCCTATTGCCCAAAGCCTCATTGCCAAGAACAATTGCTCTATTAGACATCTGCATCAATTGATCGACAGTCTCATTGCCTGTAACTTGAGACAACTGCGTAAGTTCAAATTTATCTGCTTGAGCGTAAGCATCTTTAGCAGCTTGGGCAAAATTAGGGCCAGCAAGTGATAGCCGTTTTCCTTCAGCACGTAAAGAATCCGCAGTAACTTGACCAGTAGGCGCTTGGAATCCTTGCAATCTTTCACGCAAAGCAACTTCTTCTGCAAACTTACCAGTATCAATATCAGCCAATGGTGCAAGATCTGGATATTTAAGTTTTGCAGCCTTAATAGACTCAATCCTGTTAATAGCTTGCTGTTGTTGCAGTGCCGCACTTTGCAATTGCTGTTGCTGGATAATGTTCTGCAATCCTTGTTGATAAGCACCACCAGCAGCACCAAAGCCACCAGCCAATGCACCAAAGATATTCTCAGCAGCAGAACGTCGTGGCCCTATCTTACTCATGCCTTGAGCAAGCGCAAGACCAGCACCTAGCAATCCCTGAATATTCGCTGTCTTTTTCTGCTGTTCTAGTTGCTGAGGCGATATAAGCCCAAGCGTCTGCAAGCTATCGTAAGTCGTAGGTGCAGCAGAGCCAAATATATTAGGAATGTAATCTGTAATTGCCATATATCACCTAGATAAGTGAAACTTTTGGTGAGCCTAACTGGTACTGTGGAGCCTGTGCTTGCATAGGATTACCACGAATCAAACCGGGGGACTGTAACTGCCTCTCTGGTTTTTGCAACAAGCTCTGACCTGATTGCAATGCCATTTGCGTAAGAACTGGATTCTGTTGTGCATATTGACCAATTTCTTTTGCACCAGCACCTAACTTATCAAGGAATGACGGAGCAGTATTGCCAGCCATTCCCATCCCTGTATATGCAGCAGGAGTCCCAGCACTAAGAGCCAAATCAGCAGACAAGCCTTGACCTATAAGGTCATCAACGCTACTAGCAGCAGCTTCAGTAACAACATTAGACATTGCTGGCACAGCTTGTCCAAATCCACCAACAGCACCCGGCATAGTTTGTACAGCATTACCAGCCATACCAAGACCAGTATTAGCTGCTGTGCTAGTAGCAGTGTTAGCAGCAGCATTACCAAGACTGCTAAATCCGCTAGTAAATGCACTTCCGAAGCCACCCAAAGCACCACCAAGCAATGCACCTTGCAATGGGTTTTTTCTATTAGTAGCAGCCCCTATAGCGGAGCCAATAATCATTGGAGCAGCAGCAGCACCCATTATTTGCCTCCCTGCGGTGTAGCTGTAGTCTTAGTCTCCAGAGGAGCACCATAAAAGACATTAGCAGCCTGTTGTAGACGTTGCATCGGAAGATCCTGAGCAGCCAACTGACCTTGCAATGCTTGTTGAGCATAAGCCTCTTGAGCCTGACCAGCTTGGAGTAAACGCTGAATATCAGCATAGTCAGCCTGAGCCATTTGAGGAGCAGCCTGAGCAGCAAGTATCTGACGCTGACGCTCTGCCTCAGAAGACTCAAATGCCATTCTATTACCAGCTTCCATCAAGTTTCTAGCAAAGATGTCTTCTGCTCGACCTTCTTGCAGACCTGCCGCTTCAGATCCATAGCGACCAGCAGAAGATGCTTGCGATCTAAGGGCTTGAATATTGCGTAAATATTCATCAGCAGCAACTCTATTTGTTTGACCCAAAGCACCCGCTAGGAATGGATTAACGCCTCGTCCTTGAATCGTAGCTAACTGTTCAGCTTGAGCCGCAGGGATCAATGGATTACCAGCCATAGCCCGTCTAGCAGACTCAGTAATCGCTTGTTGAGAATATAGTGATTGCTCAGGAGTCAGCGTAGCAGGAGCCTGTGGCATACCCTGATACAGACGTTGAGCCTCACCCAGAGAGTAAGTTATAAACGGCTTAAACTCCGGAGCTATTTCTGTTTTGGTTTCTTCTGTACCGCCGCCACCACCCATATCACACCTCGCATATCCATTTACGAGGACGGAATCCGTATGCTTTAGCCCTACGTTCCCATCCCGGCCTATGGCTGGAGAATGTCAAATATTTAACATTAGCATCCCTAGCCATACTTTTGATAAATTGTAAACCTTTTTCAACCACTTGATAATCATTTTCTAACGTCCAAGCAGCCCAAACATGGAGTTCTTGACCCATTGGCTGAAGGATAAAGAAGCCATAAAAATGGTTGTTCTTCAGGACTACCCAAAGCATAGCCTTTTGATTGAAACAGTCGGTATAAACATCCTCAACTATCCAATTCTCAGGACTTTTAGTTTTAATCTTTTCTAGGCCGGGCTTAATAAAAGCCCACCATTTTCTTAGGTCATCGACCGGGATATATTTAAATTCTGTCATCCGACGATTATATAACCGTATGTCTTATCCGC
>Ga0129336_10001204_pt1 | contig 15559 bp, 11 predicted proteins | sample CPB6_02_DNA_FD_96878 | JGI IMG/M metagenome (GOLD analysis project Ga0129336, IMG submission 96878) | Freshwater to marine salinity gradient microbial communities from Chesapeake Bay, USA - CPBay_Sum_0.6_0.2_DNA | ecosystem: Environmental > Aquatic > Marine > Coastal | place: USA: Chesapeake...
CGGTTGGGTCCGTTCCGCCCGAGTTAGAATCAAAAGATACGTAGGCATCATGCACCCATTCCAACAGGTTGCCTGTCATGTCGAAAATTCCGAAGCCGTTTGCGCGGAACTTTCCGGGCGGTGCGACAACGACATAATCGTCAGCCCAACCCTCGAGCACCCGCGACATCTCAGCGGCTGCTTCCTGACCGGGAAGATTGCCTATCCCCGCCGGCGGCGGCAATGAATCCCCCCACTCATAACGCTGGGTTCGCGATCCAGCTCCAGAATGTCGAGCGACGTATTCCCACTCGGCTTCGGTCGGAAGGCGATAACCGGTGTTTACCGGCTGTACCAGTACCCATACCCCGCCTTTTTGCTCGTAGGCCGCGGGCAGCCCCTCTTGGGCGGATAGCCAATTGCAGTACTGGACTGCGTCTGTCCACGTTACGTTACTGACGGGTTGGTTATCGAGATCAAGCGTTCGCTTACCCACGAAGCCCGACGAGTGCGTTGCCTTGAAGCGTCGAAACTCACCGTTCGTAACCTCGCGTGTGCCCAAATAAAACGCTCGGGATAGCGTGACTCGACGCGGGAATTCATTGGCTCGTCTACCCTGCTCGCGCCGCTCGCTACCCATCACGAAGGAGCCCCCCTCGATAAGACGGAGCAAGGTTCCGGTTTGGGCTCGCATCGCGGGTGCCGGCGGCTTCCAATCTTTGGCGCGGCCAGCGGGAATCAGTCGATACTCGACGGTACGTTCCACCGCAGCCGATAGATCGACATCGATCCGTTCACTCTGTAATCCAGTCTTTCTGAGCTCGAGAGTATGACGGCGAGCAGGAAGCTCGATCGTCAGCGGGGTTGTTCCACGGACTACTCCTTCGATCACTAATTCGGATTCGGCTGGCTCGCCCTGTACGGTCAGTCGTACCGGCACGGCCTTTAGGTTTAGTCCCAGCGCCAACTCGCGATTCGACTCTGCAAACACTCGACGCTGCTCGGCTACGTAGCCTTGCAGAGATACGTTGATATCGTGATTTGCCCCCGCAGGTAAGTCGATTGTGGCCGGTGTTCGTCCTCGAAATACTCCACCTACTGTCACGTCGGCACCTGCGGGACGAGAAGTCACGCGTAACCTGGCATCTGGCGCGCCAAGCTCGACCGGTCCGATACGCTCAACTTGTCCCGCTTTGAGTAACACGGCGCTCTGCCACGGCTTTGCTCCCTCGGCTGAGATCGTGAGTCGATGTAAACCTGCTGGAAGATCGATGCGTGCGGGCAAAGAAATCGACTTCGAATCACCGACGGTGAGCTGCGCGCCAGATCGTGTTGCGATGACATCCAAAGTCCCCCACGAGGGCTGCAATCGAACACTGAGCGGCTGTCGAACTCCCCGCCCCTCAACGTCGAGTTGTGCAACATGATCAAGGTGGCGATCGGAGCGCAGCGTAATCGTGCGCTTCCCGCTCATCACCAAGACCTCGCCCGGCGCGAGTCCGACTTCGGCGCCGTCGACGAAGACCCGTGCAGTAACCTCCTCGGTGTCTATCTCCAAGATTCCCGGCTTCTCGACGAGCCGGAGATCGATAGCGATCGGAGCGCCGTCTCGGACTGTGACGTTGCGTTCTATGGGCTCATAGCCCATAAGCTCCGCTCGTATCGTTCGCTCGCCCGGCAATAGCAATAGCGTTCCTGCCGATCGCCAGCCGAACCCTGAACCGGAAACCTTTGCTTCTTCGGGCACGACAGTCACTCTGACAGGCTCCAGTCTTGATAGTTGAAATGCGAATAAGCCGAAGAGCATCAAAACAGTACCGGCGATCGCGAGCGATTTACGATCGAAAACAAATCGCCTATCAGTACCATGACCGTTGCTCGATCGCGTATCTCCGTTATCTAGAGACAAGCTCGCAGCGATGATTTTTCCGTCTTTCGAAAATTCGTCAGTATTGCGTTCGGCTAAGCTTTCGATAGGTGCAATGGTCTCGTTACCTTCAAGGTGACGAACTTCGACGCTCGCATCGGTCTGGATGACGATGCGCGCTGCACCCAGCGAGAGAACATCTCCTCGATGTAGAACAACGAAATCCCCTGGCCTCACGGGCGAGCCGTTCAGCCAGGATCGCCCGCAAATCAGGGTGACCCCCAACTGTTCATCGACGATATCGAGCACTATGGCGTCGGATTCCGCGCCCGGCACGACGACATCATCGACTTGTCGACCACCGAAACGACATGGCAACTCGACTTCCCGATCGCCCGCAGGCTCGTGAAGCCAGATCACGAAATCGCCTCCGTGCATCGTATCGTCACGACGACAGTCGTCGAGCTAGGCATCACGGTGAACTCTTGGCGTACATCACGATAGCCCGCGCGGCTCCCAATCGCGACGTATCGGCCCGGCTTCAAAGACAGTTCACGTCGGGTAAATGCACCGAAGTTTCCGACCCGCTGCACACTCACCGTGGTCATACCGTCTGATTCGAGTACGGCAAGAACAGCGGTATCGTAGAGGCGAAGCGTTTCCCTCAATCGATCAGTCTGATTTTTTAAAACAGAGAAATTTTCCTGGAAGCCGGATGACTGCGACAGCAATCGCTCCGCCTCCCGACGAACTTCGGGTGCAGATAGTCGAGCCGGATTTGCGAGCAAAGCCTCTATCCGACGTGAAAGCTCAGCGCGGGGCGCAACTCGAATACGTCCATCTCGAGCGAATTTCAGCGTCGTGTCACGAGCAAGCAACGTATCGTATCGAAGCAAAGCCTCACCCCAACGTTCGGCATTCTCGAGCGCGACGATTTCCTCGCGGACCACGCCAAGATCCCTGCGCTCTCCCGCTGCCTCGATCTGCGCGAGGATCTGAGGCAGTTCGGCAGCTTCAGGTCGAAGACTCGCGGCACGAGCGAGCGCGGCGCGCGAGTCTTGTGTGCGGCCGGCACGGAGCGCAGCCAGAGCGGCGCCGATTTCCCGAGCGTATTGGTCAGATCCGATCCCGGCTCTTGCCCTTGCGACACCCTCGCGAGCGACGCGATTTACGGGATCAGCCCGCAGCACTTCTTCGTATCGCGTCAGGGCCTGCAAATGATCAAGCGTCAAAGAAGCGGTTTCCGCCTCAACCAACGCTTGCAACACCGGTCCCAGCGCGACGACGCGCGCGATCCCTTTTCCGGCTGCCTCGCTGGAGGGGTCGATACGCTGAGCGAGCTGATACGCCTGTCGTGCAACCTCGAGCCGACCAGCATCCAATGCCGCGTCGCCGTCGCGCAGCTGTCGCGCGAGGATCTGCGGTCGCTCATCAGCAATTCGGGTGAGTCGCTGGAAAGCGACACCAATTCGATCGAGAGCCAAGGTGTAATCACGGCCGGCTTCCGCCTCGAGTGCGAGCGCGCCCAATGACTTGGCTGCAGCGAAATTAGCGCCTCCCCAAACCCCCGCGCCCTGAGTTTCGAGTTCTTCGAGCAAAGTTCGGAATCGAGAGTCTTCTTCCTCGAACCGGGTAACCAAGGCAGGGTCTGGCATTCCCATACTCGGTATCGGGGGTGCACTCGACGCTTGCGGTATTACCACTCTTTCGGGTTTAGCTGGCGGATTAACGAAGCGTGGTAATACGAGAAAAACGGCTGCCAATGTTGCGAGGAGCAAGACGAGTCCGATCCAAGCACCCATCGACGGCTTCGTTCGAGTAACAGCTTCCGCGCGTTCGGGGGTAACTTCGTCGGGGCGAATCACTTTTGCTGCGACAACCGGAGTGAGTCGTCGCGACTCGAACGAACCTAACGTGCGCGATATCTCTTTTAGGTCTTTTGGTCGCACGTGCTCATCGCCAGACAGCATCGCCATCACGAGATCAACGAGCCCTGCAGGCATCGCGACGGATGTAACCAGCCGCGTCGGCGGCAGTCCGGCCCGTGCACGCGCCGCATCCGGAAAATTCGGCGGATACCCCCCGAGTAATTCATAGGCGAGCGCGCCAAAGCCGAAGAGATCATCGGCTGTCGATGCAGAAGAGCCCGCAAGTTGCTGCGGGCTCGCAGAGAACGGCGACGCCACTTTCTCGACCGATGACTCACCCACTCTTGCCGCGACGCCGAAATCTGCCAGGCGTGCACGACCGTCGAAGCCGATCATGACATTCGAGGGTTTGATATCACGGTGTACGATCCCGCGCTCGTGCAAGCCTGCGAGCGCCTCAGCCACTTCACGAAGCGGGCCGAGAACTTGGGTCCATGATTTTGCCCTTAAGGATCTCGCATCTGATGATGCAAGCTCCATGGGCAACACTGCAAAGCGATCGTCGGAGAGCGGCTCGAAGTATTCGAGGATGCCCTTTCCCGCTCCTTGGCGCGCTATTTCATACTGCGCTCGCAGGGCCGGGAATTTCTCTCTCGCCAAGACTTTCAGTGCAATCTGAGCCGAACGCAGCTCGTCGAGCACCCGCCAAACCTCGCCCTGACCCCCACGCCCGAGTGGTTCGATCAGTACGAAGCGATCTAGAAGCCTTTGGCCTTTCGAAAGTGTCGCCACGACACCTCAGGAGCCCGCAGGCACAGTTGCGGGCGCGCCGGGAACAGCGCCTGTTTCCTCGGCGTAAATTGCCGCGAGAAGGCGACGCCATTCGCGGTATTGTTCCTCGGCCGTGCCGACGAGTTTCAGCGAACGCCCTTCGACTTCGACGATTTGTGATCCCGCTTCGTTCTCAAAACTTCGCGCCAACTCTTTGACTTCCTGTGCTGCTGTCTTGGCGTCTTCGAATTTCTTGATGCCAGACATCACTGCAGCCACGCCACCGACGCCACCGCCATATCGAACGGCATCCTCGATGCGCCGGCAGTTGTAATCGGACTCCCCACACTGACCCGAGACAAATATGCTGGCGAGCACTGCAGCGGCTCCGAGGACCGTCCGGGTTGTCGCTTGCGCACGTGCCTTGTCTTCTTTTTCGATCGCTTCACGACTCGTTCGCCGATAGCCTGCATAAGAGTCGAACAGCCCCTCCGAGAATTGCTCGTTATATCCATCTAAAGTGTCGATGACCACCGCATCACGCTCACGAATCTTCTCAACGCGCGAAAGTGCTGGGTCGTCTTTCGAAGGCAGTCGACTTATTTTGATCAAGCCACTCTTGTCTTTGGTCAGATAACCACTGAATGAGCGTGGATCGAGATCTTCGGCGAATCTCAGCGCAGCTACTCTGCGCACCTCCTGACGATCGGCCACCGACAATCGCTCACGAGCATTCAGAAGATCGTCGGCGATCTGCACATAGACATTCTTGAATGGGTCGCGAGCACGCATCGCAGCATCGGTTTTGTACGATCCGAGATCGGCTTCACCTGAATAGATCTTGTCGTCGATCCACGTACGGCCCGCCGCATCGACGGCTCGAATTTCAACTTCCAGACGCCCGCCCGTCGATTCCAGAATTTTTCCCGTGATCAGGATGTCGACGAAGCGGACGCCGTCGGGAACCACGCGCACCGCTCCCCACTGCCCAGTAGTTTCGAGAGTGCTCTTCAGTCGGTTAGCAAGCAGTCGCGATTCGGCCTTCCGAACGTCGGGGTAGATCCGTCGCTTATCCAAGGCCTCTTCATTATCTTTGATGGCTTCGGGGATGTTCGCATCGAACGTTTGAATTGCGACATCCAGTAGCTCGGCCTCGGAAATTTGTTGCTTGGCCTGTACCGCTTCGAGCTTAGGCAAGGGCCGCGTTTCTTTTACGACGCAAGCACTCAGCGCAGTAAGCGCCAGAAACGCAAAAGCCGAAGCTTTCAAGGCGCGACTCAAAGGCAAAACGTCAACCCCTGCCCTGAACATTGCGCTTGTACTCCATGTATTCCTTCCAGAGCTTTTCCTTCAGCTCAGGGTCTGTTTCCTGCTCGGCGGCCCGGCGTAACCGCCGCGCGACGATGTCGTCGTCCTCTCCAGATGGAAGGCTTCGGTCAGGGGCGCCGCTTGCGCCTCCGGCGATGACGCCTCGATCTTCGCGGTTGCCCCCGGTCTCCTGAGCTCCTCCGGAGCCGGATTGTCCCGTGCGTTCCGAGCGCAAATCGCCCTCGCGTCTGCCGATTCCACCTTCGGATTCTTGCGTAGATGCAGTGGTCGTTCGGTTTGAAGCCCGGGCATCACGCTCGGCGGCCGTACGCTGCTGTTCTTCCTCGAGCGTCTTGTCGAATTCGCCCAAGGAGTCATCGAGAGTTTTGCTGAGAGTGCCGCTTCGCTCTTCGGAGGTGGTGGCCTCGCCCGAGGTCGAAGCGTCGCTGTCGCTGCTGTCGGAGCCGCTCCGATCGGAAGCCGTGCCGCCACCCATGATGATGTCGCCCGACGAGCCGCCGGATGTACTCGTGGATCCACCTTCGGTGGACGGCATAGTTCCGCAGCCCGCGAGAGCGAGCGACGATATCAACGAAATTAGTGCAATATCTTTGATGGTCATGACGGATCTCGATTGACTCAACCGCCGCCTTTGAAAAAACTCTGCAACTGATCGGCCAGTCGATTGCAAGCGGTGTTCTCCACCCGCGCGATGAAAGGCAGCGGAACGACAGCGCCGACGATAGCGGACGTACCAGAGACGTTCGTACCGACACTGCCCGCAGACTTGGCTTGCTTGAGGTCCCAAATAGTCGCTTCGAAATTCGACTCATTTTCCCACCAGCCGAAGCCGATGCACCCCGCAGCGCCGGGCGCAGCGCCGCAAGCGATGCTGCCGCCGCCATCTATTTTTCGGGTGCCGCCGTCGAGCCAGACAAGGTAACGCACTCCGGAAGCGGCGACTCGTTCGCTCACGCCGGGTCTCGCCAATAATTGCGTGACCGCTTCAGGACGCGAGGGGGCCGTCGCAGGCTCAAACCAGGGGAAGAGTTCGTCGACGAAGCGATTGTTGTCGTGCACCGGAATCGGGTTCGGGCCGCTGGCGAGGCCGCGGCCGACGCAATCCATGAAGTCATCCTCGGCTGAGGTTCCTTCGATCTGAGGCTTGGCGAGGATAACGACCGACTCTCCCGAGGCGATCTGGGTCGGCAGCTCGCGCGACTCCTCGATTCGGGCATTCATGCAGCCGCCCAGGCCGACGGCCACAGCGACGGTCAGAAGCGAGACACGGACGGCTTCGGAATGCATCTTAGGCGGCTCCCAAGGATCGGGGTCGAGTATGCCACGCACCCCACGTTCGATTGACCGGTAGCCCCTCGGCCCGGTTCCCGGGAACAGGGACTTTGCGAAACTTTACAAGGTGTACCCGGTCAAGGCGGCTGGGGGAAGCGGTCGAGGCGCCTAAGTTCCGGGAACAACTTGAGATAAGCCGCCAGGACGACGAGGCAGGCCATGCCGCCGTACGCCACCGCACGCACCGGACCCCACCAACTGGCGGTAAGGCCCGATTCGAATTCTCCGAGCTCGTTCGAAGCCCCGATGAACATCGCGCTGACAGCGCTCACTCGCCCTCTGATCTCATCCGGCGTCTCGAGCTGAACCAGTAGGTGTCTGACGAAAACCGACACCATGTCTCCCGCGCCGAGACAGACCAATGCAGCTACCGACAGCCAGAAAGACGTCGATAACCCGAAGACCACCGTCGCGATTCCAAAAATGGCAACGCCACCGAACATCCATAGTCCGACGTGTCTTGAAATGGGACGCCGGGCCAACCAAATTGCTACGAGCGCGGCGCCCACTCCCGGAGCAGTTCGCAGGATTCCCAATCCTTCCGGCCCTACCTTGAGAATGTCAGCCGCAAACATCGGCAATAAGGCTGTCGCGCCGCCGAACAGGACGGCGAACAAATCTAGGGAAATGGCGCCGAGTACCGTTCTACGCTGAAAAACGAATCGAAAGCCTTCTGTCAGCTCACGCCATGATGCCGGTGCCGATGTATAGGTCACGGGCCGCGGTGTAATCCTCGCGAATAGGAAAGTAGCGAATGCGATCAATGCGAGGGTGATTACATAGACGAGTAATGCACCGACGGGCTCCTCGCGAGCTTCCCCCAATGCGTAGATGATTCCACCGAGTGCAGGGCCGATGATCACGGCTACTTCGAATAGCATGGAATTGAGCGCAACCGCCGATGGGAAAACGTTGGAGGGAACGAGGTTGACGACCATGGCCTGCCCCGCGGGCATCCATAAGGCCCGCGCAGCGCCCAGCAACGCCATCGCGACGAATACCCAGAACACGTCTCCGCTGCCACTCAAGGAAAAGGCAATTAGCACGGCGATGCATGCGGCATCGATGACATAGGCAATGAGCATGACGATGCGGCGATCAGTCCGATCAGCCAATTGCCCCGCCGGCAACACGAGAACGAAGAACGGTAGAAACTGGGCCAGCCCAACCAGACCCAAATCGAGCGGATCACGCGTCGTGGAGTAAACCTGCCATCCAACGGCCACCCCGAGCATCTGCCAGACCAAGGTTGCGATAAATCGCCCGAGGGCGAATCGACGAAAATCCCGGTGTTCGAGCGCCGCTCGCATTCCCATCCGCCCTGCCCCCGACGTCCTGTCGGTGGCGCCTATCTCAGGATCGGTCGATTGGTTCATGGCGGGGTGTTAAGTTTCATCAGCGAATCAGCTCGCGGAGTCTCTCATGTCCGGCTCGGTCATCACTCGTCATTTTGCGACCATTGCCACAGGGCGATGGGGCGCACGACAGGTGCACTATCGTCGCGTCGGCTCTGGTCCGCTCGTCATCCTTTTTCACCAATCTCCGCTCTCGTCGCGCGACATGCTGGCTACGATGGAAAAGTGGAAGTCTCACTTCACCTGCATCGCACCCGATTCTCCCGGCTTCGGTCTTTCCGATCCGCTGGGTGTCAAAACAGCTTCGATGAGCGACTTTGCCGATGCCGCCATAGAGTTCATGGATTCTTTGGGGATCGAGCGTGCGGCCGTTTACGGTTTTCATACGGGCGCAATGATTTCTGCGGCACTCGCGGCAGCTCATCCGAAACGTATCGTGTGCGCAGTCGGTAACGGTTACGTGATGATGTCGGAGAAGGAAAAGAAAGACATCGTTCGTCATTACCTACCGCCATTCAAGTCATCTTGGGACGGCTCGCATCTGACTTGGCTATGGGCGCGAATGCGCGAGCAGACAATTTTCTTCCCGTGGTACGCCAAGGGACTTGCGAACCGCCTCTATAACGATGTGCCGCCGCCCGAGGTATTGCACTCTGCTCTTCTAGACTTTATGCGCTCTGGAGATCATTACCGCGTCGGCTATCGTGCCGCGTTTTTGATGAAATCAGATCGCGCGCTCCGAAAAATGTCCGTGCCGATGCTGGTGACAGCCTATGCTTCGGATGTACTCGCCACCCACCTACCGCGCATCAAGGGCGCGAGCCGCCGAGTCACTGTTCAGCGTGGAGGATCTTTCGACGAGACCCACGATCTCTGTCGCCTCTACATCGCTGCACACAGACCGCCGAAGGCACCGAGAGATCGTCCTCCTACAGCGATCCATGGCGATCTGATCCAAGACTATGTCAATTTAAAGAATGGGCAACTTCGATTACTCAAAAACCTTGATGGCAAAGGTCGTCCAGTCGTCGTGCTGCATGATGCCCTCGGTTCAATAAACTCCGTACAAGAAGTCACGCGTGGATTTATCGGTCGTCGGCCGGTGATAGCCATTGAGCTCCCGTGCCACGGCGAGTCCGATGATGTATTGAAGCGGTCTAAATCATCGATTAGCGACTACACGGGCATCATCCGCCAAGCGCTAAAATCTTTGAAACTTGGTCGCGTGGATATCGTAGGTCTCGGATTCGGCGGACTTGTCGGACTTGAGCTTGCTTTACGCCATCGCTCGCTCGTAGGCACGTTAGCCATCGTAGGCATCGCTGATCTCGAGGGTCGGGTCGCCAAAGACTTCATCGCTCGGGGAACGCCTGACATCGAACCGAACTGGTTCGGTGGCTACCTGTTGCAGGCCTGGCATATGGTGAGAGATCAAGGCTTATTCTGGCCCTGGTATCAGCGTCGCGGAAGTTCCGCGATTCGACAGGAGCCACAGGTCGATCCCGTCAGAGTTCAACAGCGTGTCTTGGACCTTTTTCGTTCAAAGGGCGGTTGGCAGCGCGCTTTTCGGGTGCAGTTTTCTTATCCGTGGCGTACCAAGCTCCAATACGCCATGCGGGATTCGTCGTTTAGGATTGTGCTCGCCGCGTCTGAAGTCGATCCCTTGCAGAAATCCACATGGCGCGTTGCTGATATCGTACCCAGAGCCATCAGATTGCCCTTACCCCAGTCCGAGCGTCGATGGGCCGCGTCTCTAATCCAAGTTTTTGATTGAGGAACGATCGCTTGAAAAGACTGTGCGTATTTTGCGGTGCGAACGCCGGGAACAGTCCTTCTTATCGTGAGGCGTCTGAGGCTTTGGGTCAGGCGCTCGTGCGCGCGGGAATCGGTCTCGTGTACGGCGGAGCTGGAATCGGACTGATGGGCATCATCGCAGATACCGTTCGTAATGCAGGCGGAGAGGTTATCGGAGTGATTCCCCAAAATCTGGTCGACCGCGAAGTGGCTCATCGAAAAATAGACGATCTTCGCATCGTCGACTCCATGCACGATCGCAAAGCGCTGATGGCAGAACTGTCCGACGGGTTTATCGCACTCCCAGGAGGCGTTGGCACACTAGAAGAGCTTTTTGAGGTATGGACTTGGGGACATCTCGGTCTACATGAAAAGCCCTGCGCACTGCTCGATGTCGATGGCTTCTACGCTCGCTTATCGCAATTCTTAGATCATGTCGATCGAGAAGGATTTTTGAGGCAGGGGGTACGCGACATGCTTCTGATTGACAACGACGCCGATGCGCTAATCGCACGTATGGCGCGCTATCGAGCGCCGGCGACGCCTCGCGTACTAACTCTGGCGACAACCTAACTCGAAAATCGGCAGCGCCGCGATCAGCGCGGTGCCGTGTCTTCGATGATCGACTGCGATCGTTTCTCGGCGATCCACTCACGCCAAATAGCCATCAGCACGGCGAGAATGACGGGCCCGATGAACAGCCCGACGAGACCGAATGCAGTCAGCCCGCCGAGCACGCCGAATAGCACGAGTAAAAATGGAATTCGTGTTGCGCCGCTGATCACGAGAGGGCGGACGATATTGTCGATCCAGCTCACTGCGGTGAGCCCCCAAATCGCAAGTCCAATGGCCGCTGTCGTTTCGCCGGTGAGATACAACCACACGCTCGCGGACCCCCATATGAAGGGAACGACGAAAGGCACGAGTCCCACGAGGAAGGTCAGCATTCCTAGCAGTAGCGGGACAGGAAGCCCTGCAAACCAGTAGCCAATACCGGCAAGCGTGCCTTGCGCCAAGGCTGCGAGCACGATGCCGTAAACCACGGCTTTGACGGTGTTTCCGATCGCTTCGAGGTAGTGCTGGACACGTACCTTCCCAAAAAATTGCTCGAGCATCCGCCCGACCTGAGAGGCGAAATACTCGCCATCGCGATACATGAAGAATAGCGACACCATGGCGATAACGAGCTTGACGAGATTTCGGCCAACACCGCCGAGCATGGCGCTGATCTCGCCCGAGGACTGTGCAAAAAATTGACGGATGGCTGCATCGATGGCGCCGGGATCGCGAGCGACCTGAGCGAGTATTTCTTGGAGGCGCGGGCCGAGCAGCGGGATATCCGCGATGAACTCGGGGATTTTCAGTGTCGCCAGGAGCGGCACGATCTCGCGATAAAAAGGCAGAGCTTCTGCTTTGATGAGCAGTGCAAACCAGAAAATCGGTAGGATGATCGCAGCACTCAATAGCAATGTCATGAACAGTGCTGCGAGTGTTCGTCGGCCACTGCAGATACGAACCAATCGTTCGTTCATGGGCCAAGTGACATACGCGAGGATCGCTGCCCAGATCACCGGCACGATGAACGGCTGTAGTACCTGAAACGCGAGGAGTACTAGGACGGCGATGAAGCCGACGACCGTCAAGGGCCTCAGCCATTTTCCTTCCGTAAAATCTTCCAAGATCACGTGGAGGCTCCGGATGCAGCGAACACTGTCAATACCAAAAGCGCACAAACGCAGAGCGTGAGGACTCGTCGCAGATTGAGATAATCCGATGAGAGGGTATCGACGTAGGTTCGATGTTCGTAGAGCCAAAACCCGCCGAAGCCGACGACCAGAATAGCCATGCCTTTCTCTCCACCCACGATTATGGCTACCACGCCGATCACGGAGGGCAGAGTCGAGCCGACGACAGTCTTGAGCGACCAAGGCAACCTGCCGGCGAGTGCAAGCCCCCAGTGAACGGCCGCAACGAACGTCAGGATGACTGCGCCCCAAGCCGTTGCCAACTGCAAGCCGAAGGATTTCGTAGCTTGCGAGTCACCGAGAGTGGCGAGCCCACATGCAAAAACAAACGGCAGCAAGCCGAGAAACCCGGCCCAGCGCGCAGCGGGTGTTAAAGACTTAGAATCATGGGAGGGGTCGATCACAGTACTCATGGGGAATTCATTGTGGCAGGAGAAGATGACGATCGTCACCTCTGTCGGTGTAACCAATCCGACAAAACGGCCGCGACGCCTTCCGGATCCTCGTGATGCATCATATGGCCGAGCGTGGGGAAATCATGAACCTCCAGGCGTGCGAAGCAGGACTTGAAGCGCTCCAATTCTTCGCTTCCGTCATGTGTGCCGAGCCGCGCTCGATACTCGGACTCTCCCGCCAGCAAAACCAAGGTCGGGGCCACGATACGACGCCAGCACGCTTCAGCTTCCTCTCGGCGATACAAGACAGGATTGATGAGGCGATGCCAAGGATCGAAGTGCAACATAACGCCGCCCTCGGGGGTCGGCCTAGTCCAAGTTTTTGCGATAAACGCGGCAATCTCTGCCGTCAGCCGCGGATTGCGATGTTGCAACAGTTTGGCGAGGCGCTCGGGTGAGTCATAACGCGTCTCGCGAACCCCTTTATTAATCTCATCCAGCCATTGTCCCAAACGGTCAGGTGCGATCGACGCGTCGACTCGCGGAAGTCCAAAACCCTCTAATGACGCGATTCGTTTAACTCTGGAGGGGCGCACGCCCGAGTAAAGGCTTGCGATATGACCGCCCATGCTATGTCCGACCAAAGTCGCTGCACTCTCGTGATAGTGATCGAGAATTCCCTCGAGATCGGCGAGGTAGTCCTGAAACCAATACGGGGCATCGTTGCGTTGGCTACCGCCGAATCCCCGCCAATCGGGCGCTATGAAGTGATAGTCCCGTGGCATTGCGTCGACTAGGAACTGAAAAGTGTCCGAGCAGTCCTGAAATCCATGGAGCAGAACTATCACGGGCGCGCCCTGCTCTCCCCAGTGCACCACGCGATGGCTCAAATTTCTGACGGAGATCGTCTCCTCGCGCGCGGGCACGATGGCCTGATAGCAGTGCATGTCGAACTCAATTCCCCAAAAACAATCGGTATGCGGGGTTCGCCGTTTCGTCGATCCACGGATATTGCAACTCGGCAAGGTGCGACAAAAATTCATCGCGTGTGGAATCCGGTACCTGAATTCCCGCCATCACTCGCCCTGCATCAGAGCCATGATTTCGATAGTGGAAAAGTGTGATGTTCCAGCGTGACCCAATGGCTTCGAGAAACCGCAGCAAGGCGCCCGGCCGCTCCGGAAATTCGAATCTGAACAGCCGCTCGTCCGTGATGGACTCTGCATGGCCACCAATCATGTAACGCACGTGAAGTTTGGCGAGCTCGTTATCCGTCATATCTGTGACGACGTAACCGGCCTGCCTTAGCGCCGTGATGACGACGCTACGCTCATCGCGGCCTCCCGGCATGCCGAAGCCCAGGAAAATCTTCGCGGCACCTGGCTTCTCGTAGCGATAGTTGAACTCGGTGACGCTACGGCGCCCGAGTGTCCGGCACAGCTCGAGAAAGCTTCCGGGACGCTCGGGAATTTCTACCGCAAGCAATGCCTCACGTTTTGCACCGATCTCTGCGCGCTCGGCAACATGCCGAAGTCGATCGAAGTTCATGTTGGCGCCACAGTTGATGGCAACAAACCGCCGACCGGTACAGCCCTCTCGAGTGATGTATTTTTTTACGGCAGCGACCGCAAGCGCTCCAGCGGGTTCCACAATTGAGCGCGTATCCTCGAAGATGTCTTGTATACCCGCGCATATTTCGTCGGTATCAACCAGCAACATTTCATCTACAAACTCGCGTGCGAGTCGGAAGGTTTCGTCACCGACTCGGCGTACCGCGACCCCATCTGCAAAAATTCCTACTCGCGGCAACGCTAGTCGCTCACCCGACAGCAAAGAATCGTGCATCGCGGTGGAGTCCGCAGCGTTGACGCCGATGACTCGGATGTTCGGATGTGCATGTTTTAAGTATGTCGCGATGCCTGCAATTAGACCGCCACCGCCGACAGGAACGAACACAGCGTCGATCTCGCCGCCCGTTTGGCGCGAGATCTCAACGCCAATCGTGCCTTGACCCGCAATGACGTCCGGGTCATCAAAGGGATGAACGAAAACGAGATTCCGTTCCCGAGCGAGCTGGAGCGAATGCTCGTAAGCGGAGTCGTAATCGTCTCCGTATAAAACCACCTCGCCCCCGAGATCCAGCACGGCCTGTACCTTGATCTGGGGCGTAGTCACCGGCATGACGATGAGCGATGGGATCTGTCGACGAGTCGCCGCGAGCGCGACGCCCTGTGCATGATTGCCCGCCGAGGCGCATATCACCCCATGCTTCGCGATGTCTGCAGATAAGCGGGAAATCTTGTTGTAGGCGCCCCGAAGCTTGAAAGAGAAAACTGGCTGAAGGTCCTCTCGCTTGAGTAACACATCGTTAGCGAGGCGACGCGACAGTCGCCCTGCATGCTCCAAAGGGGATTCGATCGCTACGTCATAGACGCGCGCATTCAGGATGCGATCGACGTAGTCGGCTGCGGATAGCGCGCTCATGGCAGAGCAGCATAACCGAGGTGCCAGCGCCGGATATACTGCGCGCCACATATGCGGCATGTCTGGACTCTCACGATCGCGCAGGCGTTTGCCGCCTGCAGCACCATTACTCTCGTTACCTTCGGAGGGATTGTCGGAACGCATATGGCGCCGACACCGGCGCTCGCAACGCTGCCGTTATCGATGTCGATCGTCGGCCTTGCCGCGATGTCCATGCCGGCCGCTCTACTGATGCAGCAGATCGGCAGACGGCCGGCGTTCATCGGAAGCGCACTGTTAGCCGCTCTCGCAGCCTTACTCTGTGCCTATGCCATCGTGCGAAATGAGTTCGTGCTGTTCTGTGTCGCGGGACTACTGATCGGAGGAAATATGGCCTTCGTACAGCAGTATCGGTTTGCCGCTATCGAATTCGTTAAACCAGAAGACGCCGGGCGAGCCGCTTCCACGGTGATGATCGGAACTCTGATCGCTGCTTTCGTCGGCCCGACGCTCGGCGGCGCCGTCAGCGATGTCGGAGACTGGCCCCAATACACCTCTTCTTTCATCACGCTCGCCGGACTTTGCCTATGCGCCGCCCTCGTTCTGACCCGGCTACCGACGATGTCTACAAAAAGGCGAGAGCAGCAAACGGTATCCGCCA
>Ga0129336_10001205_pt1 | contig 15554 bp, 21 predicted proteins | sample CPB6_02_DNA_FD_96878 | JGI IMG/M metagenome (GOLD analysis project Ga0129336, IMG submission 96878) | Freshwater to marine salinity gradient microbial communities from Chesapeake Bay, USA - CPBay_Sum_0.6_0.2_DNA | ecosystem: Environmental > Aquatic > Marine > Coastal | place: USA: Chesapeake...
ACAACAGGAACCATTGAAAAATCTTTGATTCACAGTAAAGAAAGCAAGATTAGTAATAGAGGTGAAGTCAGTGAAGGTATTCTTGGTGCAGCAATGTTTGCTAAATTTACCAAGAGGGAATCAAATGAAGAAGTAGGCGTAGTTAGCCCTGCAGACATAACTAACGTACTTGATAATTTACAATCTCAAGGAAATGATACTTATAGTGTCACTGTCAATGATGCCAACAGTGACATTGCAGACACCATTAGTTTTGTATTAAGACTAAAAACAGGACCATATCAAGATTTAATGAATCCGCTTAAAAGAAATCTTATTGCAAATGACGTCAACAGTGCAGCGGCCTATGTTAATAGCGCAATGGCCGAACGCTATAGCAAGTATTTTTACCTCAACGGCAAGGCCGATGAAATTAATATTATGGCCGACGGCGCGGCTAGCGAAACTGAAAAGAAGTCGGATGTTTGGGTAGGTATTAGAGATAAAAACGGTGCTATGCGTACCTTAAAACTTAATGCCAGTTTAAAAGTTGGCGGACAAGCACAATTTGGTCAAGTTGGCGGTAGCAGTGCGGAATCAATGACAACATTATTTGGTTATTTTGGTATAGATGTTTCTCCTTATCTTGATAAATTTGAAAAGCAATCTAAGAAAGATCCTGTTGCTGCTGTAGAATATATGTATAGACAGATCACCCAAGATTTACAAAACAAATTAGCCGGCAATGACGACACCGAAGAAGCTCAATTTGTGGACCAGGTTGCACACGCAGTTACACACTTTGCTACATTAGGTGATCCCAATGTAGAGCTTGTGGACTTTGACAAAGGTGGATTTAAGATTCTTAGATTTAAAAACCTAGAACATAAGTTACGAACTATAGATCTAACAGCTAGTTATACTGGAAAGACCAGACCCGAGATCAGTGTTCACGATGTAGCGAATCCTAAAAATGAATTGATTGCGATTCGTTGTAAAGTAGAAAATAAACCAGCTGGTCCGTATGTGCGTAATTATATCGAAAAAGGTCCTTTGCTCGAAGAAATTACCAAAGTTCAAGAACGCAAGTTTCAAGAATTAGAATTACCAGATCCAGAAACAACTAGAATCCAAATAAAACATCCTGGTAGAAAAGCAGTATCAAGAGACAAAGATACTTCACCTCGTCGAAAAAGAGATTAAATCTTCACTTTGACTTTCTAAAAATTACCTGTTATAATAAAATATGAAAATTTATATTGCAATGGCCGAAACTGAAGATGGTAATCGTATTATGGAAAATGCTTACCGAACTAGACAAGCCGCAGAATTGGCCGCCAAATCAATGGCAGAAGATTTGACTCAAGGTGCCAAATGGAGAGTAGTGCCACTAGTTGAAGATATGGATTTAGTTGATGAATGATAAACAACGTGAAATTCTTGTGATAACTCAAGAAGAATGTGCTGAGGTTATACAGGAAGTTAGTAAAATTTTTAGATTTGGAATTGATAATCAACACAAAGACGGTATGTCGCACCAAGAAAAACTTGAGCAAGAAATAGGTGATGTATTGTGCATGATCAATTTGTTAACCACACACGGACTTGTCAGACCTGAGTTTGTATCACAAGCAGTAGAAAACAAAGCCAACAAATTAAAACAATGGAGTAAGATTTATGACTGAGTTGTACCGAGGTTTATTAGAAATACTGGTTATGCGATTTATAGAACAAGTGGAAACATTAAGAATGCATATTAGAGCAAACAACACAGGCTCAGTTGAAAACTTTGAAATTGACATTGGTGTAACTGGTTTTTGGAATCTCATGTTAGAAACTGTATTTACAATCTTTTGTATTGTGTTTCTCATTACAGGAGTTTGCTTGGCAGCAGTTCTTGCTATCTGCTCTTATCCATTTGCTGCATTTATAAATTACAGCAGTTGGTTATTATCTAATACAAGAAATCCCAATCAAGATAAACCAATTATAATCAAACAAGATAATGACCAAGAAAAAAAGTAATTTAGCAAAAGGTCGTAATAGCTACGATGCCACCATTGATGATTCACTGGTGGCTTTTTTTAATAAAAATATTACACCATACGCTACCGAAGCGGGTGGTCCAAAATTTGATCTAATTCCTGTTGAAAAACAAAAAAACATCATGGTCAATGTTGCTCGGATGCATGCCGAGCAAGAATATAACCGTATAATGGATTTAGTGAAGGTACTTACTAAACAGGCCGCAGAATTAAAACGTAGATTAGAAATTACTGATGCTGTACACGCTGCCAAGTACGATTTTCAAATTTATCACGGGCAGTGTTACTGGTTGTGCTTTGATAGCAAAATTGACAACACTAGATTAGTGCCGTTAGGACCAAGCGATTGGACTTGCGGACCGCCTGATCATTATACCTATATAGCTCAAGTAAAATGGTTAGGAGATTATACCTGGGTAGAAGTTCCTACCACACAAATGTCTGAGAATAATACTGAACAATCTTAACTAGCTCTACTTCAAAAATAGCCTTGGGCTCCCAACCGAGAGATTTTAATTTTGTATCATTGATACTATACCTTACGTCTTGCCCTGGTCTGGTAATACTTAAATCCAAATGAGTGTTAGGGTCAACTTCATTTGGGAAAAAAGCATCAATAATCTGCATGGCAATTATTATATTTTGTTCTTCGTAGTTTCCGGAAATATTATAGATTTCGTTCTGTACACCAGATTCAATTATTTTAATTATTGCTGATGCTGTATCACTTACATGAAGCCAAGTTCGACGTGGTAAGCCAGCATCGTGCAAAGGTATTGGTCTACCTAATTGTAAACTTTTAATACTTTTAGGTATAAACTTTTCAGTGTACTGACCGATGCCATAATTGTTGGTAGGTCTAACAATAACATAAGGAACCTTAAATGTACGTGCCCAGGCCAATATCAATTGATCTGCGGCCGCTTTGGTAGCTGAATATGGATTACTAGGCTTTAACAGATCTGTTTCTAAGTGACTGCCTTCTTCAATGTCTCCGTAAACTTCATCGGTGCTAAAATGCAGCAAGGTTGGCATTTTGAACCTATGACGCTCTTTGATTAAGTTTAGTAAGTGATGTACACCATTGATGTTGCTACGTAAAAATACATCTGAACTCACAATACTATTGTCAACGTGAGTTTCGGCAGCAGTATTAATAATGTAATCGCAATCATACAACATTTCTAAATCATTGATGTCTGATTCAATAAATTTGAAGCGAGTATTTTTGGCTAGGTTAGGTAAGAATTGTGTATTGGCAGCGTATGTTTTTTTATCAACACCAATTACATAATATCCTTTGGCTAAACAAGCTTCAGTGACATGATAACCTATAAACCCCAAGCATCCTGTGACGTACACTACTTTTTTGTTCATATTTTTCTTGTTAAATTTAGATAAGATGGTTCTGCGGAATTAATGAACACTGGCCAAATATCTTCTAACTCAGCAATTGACTGTGGTTTGTATAATTTGATATTTGGTAATGCACTTAGTACCTGTTCGTCATCGTGTGCCCAGTGACTGATTCCATCATGACTGTAATCTCGATCTCTTCCACTACCAATTAATTTTACAGGTATTTGTTCATGGTTCACATAGTTACGTAGAAATTCAAATGGACGATATAGTAAAAAGCTACTCATTGAATAACACACTGGAACCAATCCTTCGTTGGCCATTCCGATTGCTGCCCCTATCATTAGTTGTTCAGCTGCACCTACATTGTAAAATCTTTCTGGAAAAGCATTACGAATTTGATCTAGAATACCAAAGCCCAAGTCGGCTGTAATTACACGAATATCTTTTTGATTGACCATTGTGTCTAATAATAGACCGGCACATTCTTTTCTCATTTAATCAAAGCCTCGTAATCTTCAGGTTTAAGAACATAATAGTGTGTGAGTAGTTCTTTGGCAAAAGGCCAATTGGGCGGACTGCTAAATCTTACATTTATTCTCGGAAGAAATGCTACCAGACGATGACTGAGAGTAATGGTATCAATCATGTCATATGCGCCCATTCCGTTTAAATTTACATATACGTGCAAATTATCTATTTTGTTGTCGTTGATAAAACGCAGTGATTCCCATATGCTTCCTTCTGCACATTCACCATCACTTATCATGCACCATACATTTTTTTCAGGAGTGGCCAGTGCGTGGCCCACTGCTATAGGCAGTCCTGAACCAAGACTACCAGTAGAACAATACAAGTGATTTTCTAAATCTCTTCCTGGATGTATTCCGTGTTTGTGTAGCATTGCTACAGGATCTACTCCGTAATATTTTTCTAATACCACGTATAAAGCAAGTCCTGCGTGTCCGTTACTGAGAATAAACACTTCATCGTCTTTGCGCTTGGCATATATTTCTTCAATAATAGGCAAAGCACTCAGTGTCGAACTTAAATGACTAAGTCGTTCTTGATAGGTAATATCAATTAATCGTCGTTCTAATTCACTCATTGGCTTCCTTGAAAAGAATTACTTTAGTAGGACCGCCTGCATCAACTTCGCGTTCAATTCTGTGTTTGAATTTGGCTACAAATTCGTTGTAGGCCTTGCCAACATCGACAACATTAACATCATCTACAACAATTTGTCCGGCTCGATCTCCTAACAAACGAGCAGCTATGTCAAAGTCAATTACCACATTAGGATAATGATGATCGCCATCAATAACAACTATGGAAATATTCAAGTCTTGGCACTGTTGATCTGTTAATTGTGCTGCATAACTTGAGCTGGTCATTTCATATAACACTACATTGGTTAATTCTTTTGTGTATTCTAAGAAATTTTGTTTTTGTTGTGCTAACCTTGATCCTGTGTCTACACCCGAATGATCCACAGTGTTTCCGTCCTCGATAAAAGGATCAACTGCGTAGCAGGTTTTTTTTGGATTTTCTTGTGCGATTCGAGCAAAACCTGCGCCATTAAATACACCAATTTCGAAATAATTTCCTGGCAGCGGTGGCAAAATCATTGCCACATAATCGTAGACACTCCCACTCAACACAGTCATATTATCTCCAGGCAAATAGTTGATCGTGAATTACTGATTCAGTTTGATAACCGTGACGTTGAAATAGTTCTGCAAGTTGTTGTCTATTGGCTTCTAGATTTCCAGGCCAGGCATTTTTATCTACATCTGTTTGGTGTACTTCTATAAACCAAAATTTTACTTTATCGGCTACAGGACCTAAAGTGGCATCAGTAAGTGCCTGCATTTCTGAGCCTTCGATATCACATTTAACAAAATCAACATAATCCAGACCTTCTTTGAAAAATAATGTTTCAAGAGTCATACATTGAACTTGGGTCTCAACACCGTTGCGGTTTAGCATACTGTTGGTAGTGCTGTTTTCGTTGATGTAAAACGATACCATTTCATTGTGTGGACCAATCGCCAGTTGAATTGGCTTAATTTTACTGTTTTCTTTTACAATTTCTTGTAAAACATCAAAGGTATTTGGTGTTGGTTCTACAGCAATAATTTTGCTGCAACTGTCTACAGCATATAGGCTGAATAGACCACAATTGGCGCCTAAGTCCATTACAACCATATCATTTCTATCTGCGAATATGGGATCGTACATTCTATCTTCGTTGATTTGTTTAATAATGATATCCGTGTAGTTTTCGGGATTGTTAAACCAATTGGTTACATTATTATCTTCGCTCTTGTAAATAAAGTTGTTATGTTTGCTTGTTTTAATTAATTGTTCTATCATATTTGGCCTTTAATAAAAAATCTCTAATACCTGTTTCTAAGTCATATTCGCAAACAAATCCAATAGAATTTGATTTGCTTGTGTCGCACACCCAGACATTGTTTTCAAATGCCTTTCGCATTTCTGCTACTCGAGCAACTGGTGCTTTGGTGTTGCCAGTAATGTTTTCCCATAAGTCGCAGAGATCAAAGTTACTTGTTTGCAAACCACTACCAAAATTTACAATTTCGCCGGGAGCAAGATCCCAGTGTTGTAATACTAGATCTATACCACGTACAAAGTCGTTGATGTAAATGAAATCGTGATGCCCTTGATACAGAGTCATTGGTTCGTTGTAGTTGAATGCTCGATACAATCTTGGAAACAGCCTATGCGTTCTTTCACCAGGTCCGTATACACTATATGGACGTACTATCCAAATTGGTAACTTGTGTAATCTTGCCCAACCTTGACACAACAGTGTTGCAGCACCTTTAGTGGCTTGATAAAAATCAACTGGTTTAAGTAGTGTGTCTTCGGCAGTGGCATGATTGGTAGGACCATACTCGCTGCTTGATCCTATTTGTATCAAACTACAATGTTGATCACATTGTTTCACATATTCCAAGATAGTTTGAACCATTAGTATATTAGGCTCAAACATATGTTCATAATCGTAAATTTCTGCAGCCGAGTTTATGATAGCGTCTGGCTCAAATCTTTCAAGACACTCCCGCAAATATTGATCTCTATGAAATTGATACACTTCGTGTCCGCGATTGGTGTAGTACTCAACCAGGTTTTGTCCAACAAAACCTGTAGAACCAGTTATAAAAATTTTCATCGGATTACTTGTGATAAATGAAAGTTGGCACGTTCTATACGTGTGGGTTTATAAGTTCCCGGCCAATGCACAATCCAATCACCCGGCTCCCAAGCACCACTGTTACCTAAAATATCAAATCGTGCATCACAATAGTCATAAATTTGAGGTTCATAACTGTTCATGTATTTTTGCGGAACTATTTTTACAATGTTTTGATATTCTTCTATGGTGTCAATAATTACTTGTTGTTCTGCCCACTCAATTTCTTTATATGATTCTTCTTTATCTAAAATCATTTGTAGATAAGCACGGCCTTGATCAGTATTGCGAGCTAAAAAATTTCCACTGTTCAAGTTTAATCTATCAACTGGCACAATAAAATGGTAATCATTATCAATTTTGTCTTCGATTCTGATAGTCTGATTGGTGATCATTGCATCACATTCGGAAAACAATAACCATTCAATTTCTGGATTCTGATTTAAAATTTCAAGAGCAAAATGAATTTTGTTAAATCCAGTTATTGTGCTATACTTCATTTCAGTTAGGACATAAAATTTATATCCATATCTTTCACAATATTCTTGTTTGGATTGATTTGTTAGAGCTGCTAGATCTGAATAGTTACTGTCGTGTAAACTTGCAACGGCGTGCATAAATGTCCTTGAAATTCAATGTAAGGTATTTATTATACTAAGTATTGACATGAAAATCTACGATTGTTTCACATTTTTTAATGAATTTGATTTGCTAGAACTAAGGTTAAGTGAGCTATATGATCACGTTGATTATTTTGTTCTAGTGGAAGCCGACCGAACATTTCAAAACAAACACAAGCCATACTATTATGATCAAAACAAAGAGCGATTCAAATCTTGGCACGATAAAATCATAACAGTTAAAGTCGATCATATGCCTGAGGATACAGATACCTGGGGTAGAGAACGCTATCAGCGTGATATGATTTTGTCTGGACTTACATTTGCTCAACCAAATGATATCATTATGATTGGCGACGTTGACGAAATACCCAGAGTTGACACTATTCAAAAATTGCGTGATAGTAAACAAAGCATCTGGGGTTTTAGAATGCCTTTGTTTAATTTTAAATTTAATTACATGATGTATACACAAGATTACTATTCAGTTTGGTCCGGTGCTATACGTCGTGATTTATTAAACAGCCCTGAGGATTTTAGACGTATGCGTCATATGCTCAATCAATGTGCATATGACTTCAGCGATGACAATGTTCAAATAGTTGAACACGCCGGATGGCACTTTACCTATTTGGGCACTGAAAATTTCGCCAAAGATAAAATACAAAGCTTTGCACATCAGGAAACCAATCGGCCAGACGTGTTAGATCAACTGGATGTAAACGAAAGTATCAAACAAGGAGTCGGAATAATTCGTTCTAACACGGACTACCTGTTCAAGGCAGTAACGTTGGACGATTACTTTCCAAACACTGTGATTAATAATCCTGTTAAATATAAAAATTACATATTAGATGGCGCAAATGAAGGTGCCAGAAATTTATTACCTAGGTAAAAAATGAGACCAACTTTAGAAATAACCACAATGATAGGCTGTCCGTTAATGTGTAACTACTGTCCACAGGATAGTTTACGCGATGCCTATGGAAACGATATTAAGTATATGACTTTTGAAGATTTCAAAACTATCATAGACAAGCTTCCAAAAGACGTAAGACTAGACTTCAGCGGACAAGCCGAACCGTGGGTAAATCCTAATTGTAGTGACATGGTGGAATATGCATTGAAACAAGGTTTCAAATTGGCGATTTTTACAACCTTGTACAATTGGACCGAAGACACTGTACATAGAATGGGGCAGTTGTTGTTGGAATATGCTGCACAGATTGAAATATTCAAAATACATTTTCCTGATGAAAAAGGTAACATGAAGGGTTGGAAATTGACACCTGAATGGGAGTATGCCTACATTGGTATGCGTACCATTGTTCAAAATGCCGGTATCTACTATGAAGCAATGACAATGAGCGATGATGGTGTTCATCCATCTATTCGTCATTTACCGGGTGTAGGAGTCAGTCACAGCTGGTCTGTGGCTGCACACGATCGCGCAGGAACTTTGGACACAGACAATGTCAAACAACAACCAATTAAGTTTTCTCCCAAACATCAGCAACCAATAAAATGCAGCAAGACTGATTTTTACAATCAAGGTGTGTTATTACCAAATGGCGAAGTATTATTGTGTTGTATGGACTATGATAAAAAACACGTAATGGGCAATTTATTGGAACACGGATACGAAAATCTGTTCACCAATCCAGAAATGATTAAAATAAAAAGTTTAAATTCTCTTCCCTACTATACTGATGAGTCATTATGCAAGGGTTGTGTTGATGCAGTTGTTGACTTAGCACAATAATCTGTGTTAAAATAATGATTCAATTAATATGGAGTTACCATGTTTGAATCAATCGAAATTCGTCGAGTAGCCAATGGCTTTGTTGTCACAGTGCATTTAGAAGATGAAACAGTGGAATATGTATTTGACACTGCCCGCAAAGCAATGAGTCATATCAAGCAATTTATTGCGCCAAAAGCTGGCGAATAAATATAAGTTGTACATTCAATTAAACTGAGGTTTCATGTCAAAAAAAGTATTAATCACCGGCGGTGCTGGATTCATCGCACATCATGTAATTGACTTAATTTTAAAAACCACCAACTGGCAAATTATTTGTCTTGACAGACTTGACATTTCTGGCAATCTTAATAGATTACACGATATGCTCAAAGAGCACGATGCCGTTGAAGTAAGTCAGCGACTGCGAATAGTATTCCACGATCTCAAAGCAGAAATCAATAGCCAAATTGTTCACGATATTGGACCAGTAGATGTCATTTTACATCTAGCAGCCGGTAGCCACGTTGACCGTTCAATCGCCTATCCAATGGAGTTTGTGCAAGACAACGTAGTAGGAACAGTGAATTTATTAGACTACGCAAGGAAAAATTTACCTAATTTGGAGAAGTTCGTATATTTTTCCACCGACGAGATATTTGGAATCGCACCGCCTGGTGTTTCTTACCGCGAGTATGATAGATATAACAGTACCAATCCCTACTCTGCGTCTAAGGCGGCAGCGGAAGAGTTTTGCGTGGCGTATGAAAACACTTACAAGATGCCTATCTTTGTTACGCACACTATGAATGTGTTTGGTGAACGACAACATCCGGAAAAATTTATCCCGGCTACTATTCAAAAGGTAAGAGATGGGGAAACAGTCATCATACACAGTGATCCAACGAGAACCGTGGCTGGTTCGAGAATGTATATCCATGCCAGAGATGTTGCTGAGGGTCTTATGTTCATACTCGGCCTCGAGAATTATCGTCATCAAGGGGATTACGGACACGCCCACTGCCCTAAGTTTAATCTTGTTGGTACTGAAGAAATTGACAACCTTACACTAGCACAAATGATCGCTCGAGCAGTAGGTCAAGAACTGAAATACGAAATGACCGATTTTCACAGCAGTCGTCCTGGACATGATATGCGCTATGCATTAGATGGTGGATTGTTAAAATCTTTAGGATGGGAACCTAGAATTAAACTAAGTGAACGAATAGACGAAATGGTCAAATGGACACTAAAAAATGAAAGATGGTTACGTAAATGACTAAACACTGTTTTATAGTTACAAGTGCAGTTAATAGCAAATTTGGAATTTACAATTCAGATGAACGATTATCACAAACAATTATTACGCTGCAAAACATTAAATTTCGGGTTCCCGATGCAAAAATTATTGTAATGGAGTGTGCTGGTTCTCCATTAACTCAAAAACAAAGTGATCTATTAGAACAACACAGCGACCTTGTTGTTGACTTCAGTAACGATTCAGATGTACAAGCAATTTATCAAAGCGACAACTGGGATGTGGTTAAAAATTCAACAGAAATTATGTGTTTTGGTCGAACATTAAGATTATGTAAAAATGACGGCGATCTAGAAGGTTACGATAGAATTCATAAAATGTCTGGCAGATACATTCTCAATGATGATTTTGATCTTGGCATTTACGACAAGTACCCCAATCGAATCATTATTGGGCCAAAACATCAGAGTCAATTTCCTTTTCAAATTACCGGAATAGAACTGCAATACATGGCCAGATTATGGTCATGGCCCGCCACAGAACTTGATACAGTAATTAAAGTTTATGAAGACAGTTTATCCTATATTGGTCAACGGGTAAGTCAAGGCGGTTACGCGGATATAGAACATGTTCTTTATAAATTTTTGCCAACTGAACTAGTCCAAGAAATTCCTGTATTAGGCGTAGAAGGATTTATAGCACCAAATGGTGTACCTATTAAAAACTAAATTATGGAAAACTGCAAAATAATTTCAGAATGTTTGGCCTGTGGCAATGACAAGCTGTTGACAATTTTAAATCTAGGCCATCAACCGTTGGCAAATAATTTTTCTAAAGATCTAGATAACAATGAAATTTATCCATTAGCGATCAATCAATGCACAAATTGTTTTCATTTACAATTAACACACGTGGTTGATCCTGGTATTATCTATCAAAATTATTCCTATGTCAGTGGTACAAGTCAAACATATTTGGATTATATGTGGTGGTTCGCAAAATGGACTAGAGAATACACAGGCACACAATTTGGAAGTGTGCTAGACATTGGTTGCAACGATGGTAGTCAACTTGATTTTTACAAAAAATTAGGATATCTTACCTATGGAGTAGATCCTGCAAAAAATTTATACAAAACAAGCACTGACAAAGGGCATCAAGTAGTTTGTGGATTTTGGAATGAACAATCTATAGGGAATCTGGACAACAGGCAATTTGATATAGTCGTGGCGCAAAACAGTTTTGCACACAATCCAGATCCACTCTCATACTTGACAAAGCTTCAGCCATTAATGAAACCAAACGGTTTATTTTTTATACAAACCAGTCAAGCTGATATGGTCAGTAATGGAGAGTTTGACACCATATATCACGAACACGTGAATTTTTATAATATTAACAGCATGAACGAACTCTGTAAACGTTCGGGGTGGTACTTGCTTGACGTAATCAAAACGCCTATACACGGAACAAGTTATGTTTTTGTTTTAGGATTAGCAAAAAATAGACCCGAACACGTAAAAAATCTAATTGCAATGGAGTCATTTTTACTTGATAATGGCACATATAAGACCTGGACTAATGGTGCATCTAAAATTGCAAACGAGTTCAGTGCTAGATTGCAATTGTTTAGAGATCATGGATACAAAATAATAGGATATGGCGCAGCAGCCAAAGGAATGACTTTGCTTAATTTTGCAAATGCTCAACTTGATTGTATTATAGATGACAATCCAATCAAACAAGGATGCTACAGTCCTGGACAAAAAATTCCTGTTGTAAGTATTGATCATTTAAACAACTTTTCGTCAACTGACAAAATATTATTTGTGCCACTTGCTTGGAATTTTTTCACAGAAATTAAAAATAAAATATTGCAAAAAAGAAATAATTCCAATGATAAATTTTTACGATATTTTCCGGAGGTTGAAGTTGGAGTTTGAATTTCCTGTAATGGAATTGGTTGACAGGTACACTATAGCACAAGTCAAACATAATCGCACTGGTGGTGCCAATCAAGCCGAACTTGATTTCTATGAAGCACAAATGTCCAACATTGATAAGACATTGATATGGAACGAATTACAAGCACTCAAAATTTTACACGATAAAGTTTGGAGTCTAGAGGACGATTTTAAAAAATGTCGTATTGACGGAACAGACTTGGCCGAAGTAGGACGACGTGCTTTAGAAATTAGAGATTATAATCAATATAGAGTAGATTTAAAAAATACTGTGGCAGCCAAGTTGAATGATTCAGTAAGAGAAATTAAAACAAATGTATGACACTGGTGAATACAATGTAAAACTTGAAATTCCTACAGATAATTACGTTGTCTATAACCTTTTTCCATCACATTTAAAAACTATTTCTAGCTTCCTTGATGCAATTACTGTAAAAAACGAAAAAACATTAATTATATTATTAGGAGCTTTTCAGTGCTTGCAAGAAAGAGATTTTTGGATTCAACCAATCAATGAGTATGCAAAAACGAAGCCCAATCCAATTGTTGTGTTCACTGGAAAGTTAACACCTGATATAGAATACAGTGTACCACAACTAGATTTTTTATACAGTAGAATTTCCGTTTTTGAACTAGTAAGCAATTATTATTGGAACACAAATTACCAAAACGCTCGTAGAAAATGGGATCAAGACAGTGACGTTTTTAGAACTAAAAAATTTTACTGGGCCAGTTCAAAAGACTGGTATACAAGACGATATATTTTAGCAGGACTTGTAAAAAACAATCTGTTACAAGATGCATTGGTAAACTATAAATGTATAAACACAGATATTCCGGGACCCTGGATCAAGCATCAGATCAATAGTGAGTATACCAATCATATACAACAAGAATGTGAATCAATATCGCACCTGCTACCTTTGCCATTTTTGGATAATACTATAGAATTCCCACAAACAGATGTAAATTTTTATTTAGATAGTATGCTAGGAATAATTACTGATACATTTTTTAACACTGGAGTTTTTTTGAGCGAGAAAGTTTTCAATGCAATGAATTATCAACAATTATTTTTTTATGTGGGCTATCAAGGAAGTTTAGCCTATTTAAAAAATAAAGGGTATGAAATATTTGAAAACATAATTGATTTAAGTTATGATAGTATCAAAGAGCCAGGGCAACGATTGGTGGCAGCAAGAAAAAGTTTAATTGAGTTTTTAAATCGACCAATTGATGAAATTAGAAACGACTATAAAAAGTCTATACCGTTGATAAAGCACAATAAAAAATTAGTGCAAGAACAAAAACCAGACATGGCAATAACAAAAATTTTACAAGATTTTTTACATGAACATAGAACAGCCTATTAAAATTCTAGTTAGACGACGAGCTGCATTGGGAGATGTGATCATGAGCACCGGGGTGGTGCGCGAACTCAAGGGCCGTTACAAGTGCCTAATTGATATAGCAACAGAATTCCCTAACGTGTACGATAACAATCCTAATATCAGAGCTATATACCATACTAACGCAATGCCGGATCCAGCTGCCTATGATTTGTATATTAATCTGGATGATGCTTACGAGCTCAATCCGCTTAATCATTATCTTGACAGTTATTTCTATCGCGCTTTTGGCACATCAACAGTGGATAACAAAACACCAGAACTGTTCCCAACACAGTCGGATGTAGATCTTGTAAATGGTTTCTTGCAAGACAATCAAATTGACAATTACATTGTAGTACATATTAGACAATGGTATTGGCCTTTGAAAAATATGAGTTGGGATACTTGGTATGTAGTATTTGAACGTCTATTTACTGCCAGAACAGATTTTAAAATTGTGTGTGTTGGTACAGCGCAAGATGGTTTTGTAGAGCATCCATTGTTTGTTGATGCAAGAGACCGATTGAATGTGCAACAACAAAAGTTATTAATGGATCGTGCCCGATGTTTTGTGGGTATAGACAGTGGACCATATCACATAGCCACAGCAAGTCAAACACATATAATTAGTTTGCACACACATCTGTTGCCTGAGCGTATTGCTCCTCAACACAAACTTTATACTGCCATCAAGTCAGATGTAGATTGTGTGGGCTGCAACGATCATCAAGCAAGGCCAGTGAGTCAGGTAGTATGCAAGCACGGCGACTTTCGCTGCAAAGACAAATTTAATGCAGACAGAATTGCAAATAACATTTTAGAAATCCTATGATATTTAGACATTCAGGCACATTCGGAGATTTAATTTACAGTCTAAGTGTGGTTAAAAAAATGGGTGGCGGAACATTTGCTGTACATTTAGAAAATATAGAAAACTGTGTTGCACAATACGGTTATAGACCCGACGAAGTGGATCCTGCACATCAAGGACGATTTCGTAACGCGGATTTTGATTTGATTAGACCATTATTGTCTAGACAAAGTTATGTAGACAAAGTGACTGTATGGACCGGCGACCATGATGTTGATTTAGATAGATTTCGCGGAGTGCTATTTCGTGGTTTCGAGGGCAACTATGTTGAAGCATATCATAGAACATTCAATTTGCCATTTACTCCCGACGTTTATAATGAAACTTGGCTAGAAGCAGACGCCAAAAAAGTAGCAGCGATTGTTATTAATAGAACATTTAGATATCGTTGTCCGCAAGGTAACGGATCCTGGCAAAATATTTTGTCACAATCAGATATTGTAAATAATGGTATATTTGTTGGAACTCAGGACGAGCACGAGGACTTTGTTCGGGTAACTGGTTTTCCTGTAAAATATTATGCTGTCAAAGACTTTAAAGAATTGACAGATGTGATTGCCGGCGCCGACCTGTTTATGGGCAATCAAAGTGCTGCGTATAGCATAGCAATGGGTTTAGGCAAGGCCTCAATACTAGAAACAATTAAAATTAAACCTTTGGTCAACAACGAATGTTATTTTCCAAGAGACAACTGTCAATATTTTTAAATGAAAAAATTTATAATTCCAAATTGGTTACACAAATCTTCTACAGTTAACGTAGAAAACTTAGGCACATATGCTGAAGAATTGCATAATTTAGTAAATGCAGTGGTAGATTTAGAGACAAGTAACACAAGATTTTACGCTATCAGTGACATTGAAAAATTTAAAATATATTGTCCTAAATTGTATTCGGATTTACAAAGTCTTGGATTGGCTTCTATTTTATCCTGGGTCGGGTTTAGTATTATCAATGCACGGTGGGCGAATCAAGAATTCAAAATACACACTGATCCAATCAGTCATGATTCCATTGGATTAAACTTTCCAGTGTTAAATTGCGAAAATTCTTGGACAGTTTGGTATGCTCCCGAAAGTGTCACAGAAAGCAATATGCCGTTTGGT
>Ga0129336_10001207_pt1 | contig 15536 bp, 12 predicted proteins | sample CPB6_02_DNA_FD_96878 | JGI IMG/M metagenome (GOLD analysis project Ga0129336, IMG submission 96878) | Freshwater to marine salinity gradient microbial communities from Chesapeake Bay, USA - CPBay_Sum_0.6_0.2_DNA | ecosystem: Environmental > Aquatic > Marine > Coastal | place: USA: Chesapeake...
CAAGGCTTTCTCATTTGATGATCGCAAACCTTCATCATTCGAAGGACAGCCAACCCGCGCGAAGAATGATCGCTTCGATGACAACCGCGCGCCAAAACGTAAAGATCATCGTGACGCGCCCGCACAAGAGCGTGACGCATCGAGAAGCTTCAAACCAAAGACCGGCAAAAAACCTTTTGGTGCAAAAGCCCGCCCGCCTCGCGCTGGTGACACGCCTTCATCAACTGCAAAACCCTATCGTGCGCACAAAGCGAAATCATTTGGCGGGAAGAGGGATGGCGCCTCTGATCGACAAGGAAAATTCAAACGCGCGGTTTAACGGCGACGATTGAACAAGCTAAACAGCTCCGCCATTTACATATTTTATTGAATGAGTGGCGGAGACGGTGTCATCCAGAACATGATCCCAAGAGATCCAGATTACTCTCTATAATACAGTAAAATCAATAACTTATTGTGGATTCCTTCTGACGAAGTCTTGAAAAGTCCAATCAAATCTTCCAAACTTGTGTAGGTTGGTTTGTAGGTTTAACAATGATGTTCGTCGGGGGTCATTCCAGTGCCATCGTTAACCGCCCTCAAAGTGGCGAAGGCCGCTCACCCCGGAAAGCACAAAGGCCCAGCCCTTCTATCGGACGGGCATGGCTTGAATCTTCAGATTATGCCCGGCGGAACCAAGTCTTGGGTGCTAAGATACAGGTTCGCAGGCAAATCTCGAATGATGGGCCTTGGGCCTTATGGAGATGGTAAAGATGCTGTCACCCTCGCCAAAGCGAGAGAACTGGCTGCGGAAGCCCGCGCACTTGTGAAGAGAGGCGTCGATCCTATTCAAAGGCGTAATTCCGCCGCTCAGTCTGTTAGAGATGAGGCACTACGCGAAGCCTCCCGGTCCAAAACATTCGAAGATGCCGCTTATGAGTATTTGGAAGCCCACGAGGTATCGTGGCGTAATGCAAAGCACCGTGCACAATGGCGCTCGACACTCGAAACTTATGCATTCCCAATCATAGGGCAAATCCCTGTGGCTGAGATCAATGCTGAGGCTGTGGAAGCGGTTCTTAAGCCGATATGGCAAACGATACACGAAACAGCCTCGCGTCTACGGGGCCGCATTGAGGTCATTCTAGATTATGCAAGGGTAAAAGGGTGGAGATCCACGGACAATCCGGCCCGCTGGAAGGAAAGCCTAAAATATCGATTGCCAAGCCTATCGCGCGTAAAAAGAACTCAGCATCGCCCGGCTCTACCTTGGGCAAAAGTTCCCAGCTTTATACAAGAGCTTGAAACAAAGAGAGGCATAGCTGCCAAGGCCCTGCTCTTCTGCATTCTGACTGCCACTCGGCCCGGAGAAACACGTGGCGCCACATGGTCTGAGTTCGACTTAGAAAAGCGCGTTTGGACAATCCCCGCAGTACGTATGAAAGCCCTCCGAGAACACCGCGTGCCGTTATCAGAAGCCGCAATTAAAATCATCGAACAGATGGCGCCCTACGCAGTTACTAAAGATAGTCTCGTCTTCCCGAGTTCAAAAGCGAGGGCGCCGCTAAGCGATATGACCTTATCAAAGATCATAAGGAATATGAATGAGGCTGCTGGCGCTGAGCCATTGCCTTGGATCGCAAACGACGGCAGGCCCGTTGTTGTCCACGGCTTCCGCTCAACATTTAGGGATTGGTGCGAAGAAGCAACGTCAACGCCGCGAGCTGTCAGTGAATCTGCCCTCGCCCATACATTAGAGAGCAAAGTTGAGGCCGCATATAATCGAACTGACCATTTCGAGAAGCGGCGTGTTCTGATGGAGGAATGGGGGAAGTATTGCACGCGCAATCTAAGCTAACGAGTTACGCGCCGGTAAAGCGATACCAAGCGGGACTCCTCGGGGATTTCTCGTGGGCTTTGAGATCAGGTCGAAGACCCCGTACCCCCTATTGAAGGGCGTCGCTTATAGGTTCGCCCCTTTAGTCCTGATTTTCCACGGACCATGAGCAAGTGTGAAATATACGGGGACCGCTACTATTGCGTGAGGGGCGAAAGGTACCGGGATGGGTGTGGTTTAATTAAAAATACCGGCGATAATCCAAAGCCTTGCAGCAAGTGCAAAGAGCCGAGGATGAGGTAAATAGGTGGAGGGCTTTTGACAGATGATACCTGTGGTAATCATTATCAATTAGGGTGGGAAGCTTAAATCATACCAGTAAAATTCTTGCGAAGAGCCCCGTGAAGTCGAACTCTACTTTCACGCCCTACGCAGAAAATAAAAAATTATACGCATGGTGCAAATTTATAATAATCTAAAGCTAGTTGTCCAATTTCTACACGGTTGACTCGCAGCTATCAGATTTAAACCCGCCTAAATCTTGCCCGAGAACCCGCGGTAGGCAACCGTTTGGAGATTGCTTCAGTGGAGTGTTTTTAGGTCGAATTTGTATTGCTAAAAATTTGACTCGAACCTCCGCGATAAACTTTTCAATTGCGAAATCTTCTACACAGTGAATGGAGCTAAGATAGTATTTGAAAAAAGGCCACGTAACTACAACACCATCAGGACGCACTCAACGCGACGATATCAACCGCCAGCACCTGAGTTCCTGCAGTAGCCGGCTCCACAACTCAAACGAGCGAAAGCGGCCTACTAACGGCTGGCGCATAACGGAATACCAAGCTAACATAACCACAAAATCAATCTATGAAGAACAAATACTATACTGCCATAATTTTGTATAGTGAAGCTCGTGTTATCACCCTAAATTATCAAAAAATTAACACCCTTCAATGCGAAAATTCAATATTCCAAATCACAACTAATCAATTGATCAAAACCATTTTGTGGTATTTGGAATTCATCTTCATAGAATTTGATATCTGTTTGTATATTTAATTTTGTTCTTCCTATCAGAGATTTAGTATTTTTTTGATTTAATTGATTTTTTTCAAAATTTACCACTGTATCGTATTTAATTATCTTATTTTCAAATTCAATTGCGATCGCATCGGTCCCATATTTTTTTAGATTAAAATTCTTTTTCAATGAATATATTTTCATAATATTTTCCCACTTCGAGAGTTCCTTTTCATTTAATTTTCCTTCAATACGTCCTAAAGAGAATATATTTTTATCGAGCTTTATCAGCGGAAGTTTTTGGACTTTCTGTTCGTTAATTAAAAATGCCGAGATATTGCCGTGGATTTTTCTTTCAAATCGAAAATTATAGTCACGACATATTATATTGAAGCCATCAATTTTTCCATTTTTTAATTCGATCCATTTATCAACGATAGGCGTCGAGGCATAAAGAGGATTTGCAACAACGATTAAGATAAATGCTAACATTAACTTTTTGATGAAACTTGACATAACTATCCTCCCTTAAAACTCTTATTATTTTATCTAATAGGAAGGTCAATAAAATTGTAGCACATTAATGCCATAATTTCGCCACATTAGAATTTTGCATTCTAATCATAGATTCGCCGAAATAAATCTACACGTTTTATTATCAAAATAACCTTCAATCGAGCGAAAGCGACGAACTTGATTGTAATACGTATCAATAAAATCAATTTTAATTTTATTCCGACCATGAATATCAACAGGATGAATAATATTATTTTTAAACATAAAGGATTTTGGGAAACGCATTTGTCTTTTCATGCCTCGAATAAATGAATCTTGGCTGCCATCAAATCTATTTAAACAATGAATGGCAAAATTTTTAGAAAGCATACCAACATCAGAAATTTCATTATTATAATTAGTTGGCTTGATCATTGAAATAAGTTCTGCATCAGATTTATATACAAAAAAATAAATATAAATTCCAGCCAAAGCCAATGGCAAAGTCTGTAACATAAATATTAATGCAATACTCTTTACGTCACCCCGCTTCATTGAATTGCTATTTAACGTTTTCATGAGAATCCAATCTGAAATATTTTTAAATTATTTACACGCAAATGTTACAGCATAATACATCTTCTCCGTATATCCAAAAACCACCTACTTTGATAAGTAATAGAAGATACAAGTCTGCCGTAAACCAATTTAAAATTCAATATAACTTATTTAATTTCAAACTCCTATGTCGTAATGAAAATTTGAGGAATCATAATTGTTCAATATTTCAAAATCATAGCATCATAAAATTGACATAATATTATCATAGGCGTGAATAGTGGAATTGAATCTAATCCTCAAAAATCATTCAGCTTCAACGCTATCATGTTCGCAAATTTTACAGATGACTTCGATAAACTATCGTAAATCGTGTCTTGGTTTCATAAAAAAAACAGAAATGTTCGGAGTGGTGATTTTATGTCTTCGCAGTCTCGCCTAATGAGTTTTATTCACAACGAGGCTGCAGCAGGGTTTGTGCTCGTTGTTGCCGCTGTGTTGGCAATTATTGTTTTTAATATCGACCCGCTTCGCCCACACTATATTCAAGTATTTTCCACACAGGTTAATATTGGTTATGGTGACTTAAGTTTGTCAAAGCCATTCTTGCTGTGGATAAATGATGGTCTTATGGCAATCTTTTTCTTGCTCATTGGTCTTGAGCTTAAACGAGAAGTACTCGAGGGACATCTGTCCTCCTCAGAACAAATTATACTCCCTGCTTTTTCCGCGATCGGCGGTATGGTCGCTCCTGCTTTAATTTACCTTTGGATTAATGGTTCGAATGTTGAATTGATTCAGGGATGGGCTATTCCTGCTGCGACAGATATTGCTTTTGCTCTTGGTGCTCTCTCTATAGTCGGACGTTCTGTACCGATTAGCCTTAAGATTTTTCTGCTAGCACTCGCTACACTCGATGATCTTGGCGCAATCATAGTCATTGCTCTTTTTTATACGCCCCAGATTTCATGGGAAGCATTAGCCTACACGGGGGTTGCCGTTTCCTGCTTAATTTTATTGAATCGTATACGTGCCGATCGCACTTGGTACTATCTCGTTACAGGTGCGGCGCTTTGGTTTTGGCTCTTGAAATCAGGTGTCCATGCAACTCTTGCAGGTGTGATACTTGGTCTTTCAATACCATTAAGAGATCGCAATGGTCGACTGCTTCTCTATGCGTTAGAGCAGCGTCTACATACCGTTGTTAAGTTTTTAATTCTTCCCATATTTGCGTTTGCGAATACAGGTATCCCAATAGCTAGTCTTTCGCCCGTAAATGCTGTTGAAGCTTTACCGCTCGGTATCGCAGCGGGTCTTACAATTGGTAAGCCTGCAGGTATATTGTTCATGTGTTGGGTAGCAGTACGATTAGGTTTTTCTGGTTTACCCCAAGGTTGCAATTGGATTCATATCTTGGGTGTTGGATTTATCGCAGGTATAGGGTTCACTATGAGCCTCTTCATCGGTTCACTTGCGTTTCCGAGCGAAACTCTTGCACCGTCGGTTCGAGTTGGCGTGATATATGGTTCTCTTTTATCAAGTGCCATTGGTTTGTTGGTTCTCAAAACTGCTAGGAAACAAGATGAGAGGTAAAATTTAGCAAATTAAAAACTAAGTTCGTTCTCTATTGCGGTAAACATCTGTAATATCCAATACTCGCTGCTGTCTCCTAATACGCGCGGCATCAATTAACATTCGACCAGCCCATCGATATACATTTTGATCTTTTACTTGCTGGCGCATCAAACGCATTCGCTCGTTCTGTTCCTCGATAGACATTTGTAAACCTGAATGGAGCGAATCGGCCATTGAAGAGGCATCGTAAGGATTTACGATTAAAGCTTCGGTTAACTCACGGGAAGCACCAGCAAATGTTGATAGAATTAGCACTCCCTTTTCATCGTCCCTTGCAGCAACAAACTCCTTAGCAACAAGGTTCATTCCATCGTGTAAGCTGCTGACAATACAAATATCTGCTGCACGAAACAACTCAAAGACTTCTACTGGCTCATGATGACGAATGATAAGATGAATTGGCTTATAGTCGCCTTCTTGATGTCTTAAATTAATTTCATCTGCCAATTGTATCGCCTCATCTTGTAGGCGATTATAGCTTGCTAGATTGCTACGCGTAGGAGCTGCGACTTGAATGAAGCAAAATTTGCCCTTCCATTCCGGATGATGCGAAAGTAAAATGTCAATAGATTTCATTCGATCAAGAATTCCCTTAGTATAATCAAATCTTTCAACTCCAACAGCAATGCGCATATTTTCGGTAAGACCAAAGCGCTCTCGAACCACTTTATAGCAGGTAGCTACTGGCGCTTGGTCTTTCATTGCTGTTGGAGGCCACTCGATTGAAATCGGGTATGGTCGAATGCGCGTTTCTAAACCGCCTAATGTCACCGACGAGTTTTCCCGATCAATTCGACTCTCAATAAAGCGATCAACTGTTTCAAAAAAATTGTTACAATGAAACTGCGTGTGAAACCCAATAACGCTGCTACCCAGTATTCCGTCAAGAAGCTCCTCCTTCCAAGGGCAAATGCTAAAAATCTCAGAATTAGGCCAAGGGATGTGCCAGAACGTAATGACTGTTGCTTTCGGAAGAAGTTCACGGATCATTCGTGGAGCAAGGGCGAAATGATAATCTTGAACCAAAACTATTGGATTAGGATTTACAGCCTCCCTTTTTACTGCGTTTGCAAAGCGTTGGTTAATTAATCGATACATTTCCCAGTCTTCCTTACGAAAAGTTGGGCGGACGTAAGCTGCATGACATAACGGCCAAAGTCCCTCGTTAGCAAAGCCGTAGTAATAGCCATTCTGCTCCTCGTCGCTTATCCAAACGCGTCTTAAAAGGTAGGCTGGATCGTCTGGCGGCACTCCAATCTTATCATGATCATTGACCACCTCTCTATCTGCACTTCCGCTACCATGTGCGATCCACGTTCCACCACACGCACGCATAACGGGCTCAAGAGCCGAAACAAGCCCACTTGCAGGTGTTTGGAGCTTAACTTTGTCGCCGTCATAATTATGAATATATGGCTCACGATTTGAAACAACAATGATTTCTGCATCAGGCAAAATCGCTAAAAGCAAATCGTGTAGTGATTGTGCTGACCATTTAACCTCGAGCGAATCAGCCTTGCCTCGCGCAGCTTCAATCTCCTTGAAAAGTAAATCAATTTGGTGCTGTATCTCCGTATTTTCTTGACCATAATTATCAACACGTTTTCCTTGCCTTGTATTCTCGAGTACTAAGCGAAGTGTTTCATTGCGCCTTTTAAACAAATAAATGACGGATGCGGCTCCGAAAATAAAAATAAGCACCCCAAATCCTAAGAGTGTAGCAATTATATAAACCTGTATCTCCCAAGAACGTTGCTCGATGTAGGATAAGTCATTCAATATTATAAGATAGGCTACCCCTTCTGGAGCAGATACTGGATAAGTACCGACAATGACTGTTTTTCCTTTATAGAGAATATGAGAGAAACTTTCGACGTCCGTACGAGCTGTATTTTTACAGGAAAAATTAGAAGGCATCAGATCAGTTGCGGTACTCACTATGCCAGCTTCATCACACAAACCAACAGCTAATACGCGCTCATTTTCTGCTACGCCCGCCAAAATATCTTTGAGTCGCTTCTGATCTTTATCGGCGAGGGCGCGGCGTATTGATCCCTGAACTGAGCCATGAATTAAACGTGAGCGTGAGATAACATCTGCATTTGCCCATTGTTCAAGTAATGTCTTTGATGGTGGAACAGCCAACATAATCGTGGCGAATAGCATTATTAAGCCTAATAAGCCCAGAGCAAAATAACCAAATTTTTGGGGTAAATTTAACAAAAATTTCAACGGATATCACTCCATGGCCTACTCAATTGAAGGGCGCAGTTGATAAGTCCTGATAAAGAATAAGTTTGCGGATAATTGCCCCAAAGTTCACCGGTCATTGGATCAATGTCCTCAGATAAAAGACCCGCCATGCTCCGGCGCGATAGCATTTCTTCAAAGAGACTTCGCGCTTCGACGGTACGACCCACTTTATGAAGAGCTTCGATTAACCAAAAAGTACAAAAATTGAAGGCGGTCTTTGGCATTCCGAAATCGTCTTCAGTAGCATAGCGTAACATGAATGAATTCCGTCGCAATTTGTCTTCAATCGCTTTTAAAGTCCCCTGAAAGCGCGGATCTTCGGAATCAAAAAACTGTAGATCAAGAAGTTGGATGAGACTCGCATCCAAATGATTACCATCAATTGTTGCTGACATACTATTATCATCCGGCCGCCATGCACCCTTTTCGATATAGTGTCGAATATGTTGAGCGCGTTCATGCCAAAAATCAGCGCGTTGACTTAGTCCGAGGTTTTTCGCCGTATGGGAAAGACGATCACACGCAGCCCAACACATTGCGGTCGAATATGTATGAACGAATCTTTTGGTACGAAATTCCCATAAACCGGAATCTTTTTTATCAAAACTTAAATATGCTTGCTCGCCTACTCTTTCTAAAGCATCGAAATCGGACAAATCAGAAATACGGAATAAACGTTGATCAATGAAGGCTTGAACATTAGATAAAATGATCTGACCGTAAACATCATTTTGTATTTGTTTATATGCTTGATTACCAACTCTGACGGGACGAAGTCCACGATATCCATTAAGTCCGACTTCAGTGCGTTCACAAAGATTTGGCTCCCCGAGAACTGTGTAAACCGGTTGAATATGTCCTTCGCCAGAAAATTCAACAATATTCCTAAGAAAGCCAAGAAATCCTTCAAGTACATCTAGAGCGCCTATACGGTTGAGTGCTTGTACTGTATAATAAGCGTCCCGAATCCAACAATATCGATAATCCCAATTGCGTTCAGAGTCTCCATGCTCAGGGATTGATGTTGTTATAGCCGCTACAATCGCACCGGTTTCTTCATGTTGGCAAAGCTTAAGCGAAATGGCAGCCCGTATAACTTCATCTTGCCAATCTGGGGGAATCGCCAGCCCACGGGTCCACATTTTCCATTCAGTTTCTGTCTCTTGTAACATTCGCTCAAGAGCACCGTTTATTTCCTCGTCAAAGGTCTCATCGGGACCAAAGAAAAAATGCAAAGGTTTTTCTAGACGAAAATATAATTGATCTCCTATCAATGAGACGGGCGCATCAGTAGTCAGTCGATAGCTTTCGCGATCAAGGACGTAACGAATATGATTAGATCCGAATGTATGCGCTGCTTCGGCAGCGCCATAAGCATAAGTTGGTCGAAGTTTCATTTGAATGCGCGGAGCGCCTTTAAGAGGTCGTAATATACGAGCAAATGCGGTTGGGCGGTATATTCGGCCTAACCTCTGTCGACGCGGGCAGAAATCAATGACTTCCATTATATTGCCTGCTGCATCTTCAAATGTACTCACAAGTATTGGAGTATTTTTACGATAGACCTGTCGAATGCTCTTGCAGCCATCAATTTCAATTATCCAGCTACCCTTTCCGATATCATGATCAGATGTTGGTTCACTGAGAAGTGATGAAAAAATAGGTTCTCCATCAACACGCGGAACACAGCCCCAAACTATTGCGGCCCTTCTATCAATCAAAGCGCTAACCTGACAATTTCCGATGAGCCAAAGGTCAAGATTGGGAGTCATAAATTATCACTCATACTGGCTCTCCTAAGCCAGGTTCGCAAAGATTTAACATCTGGAAGCGAATATAAGGCTCTTGTTTGACGCTCTGGTCCAACAAGGATACCCGCTCCACCAAATTCTGCCGCTGCTTCAAAGCCGGCTTCATCGGTCAAATCATCACCGATGAATAGCGGAATTCCATTCTTCATAGTTTCGATCATCATGGAAGCCCTAACCGCATCTCCTTTATTGGAGGTATGATATTTTAGCTCGACAACTTGCTTTCCAGGTTGAATAGCCAGTTCATCATTTACAGCAATATGACGCGCCAACTCCAAACAGGATTTTTCTGCAAATGGTGCAAGTCGATAATGTATTGCGATCCCAAATGGTTTTGTTTCAATCCATACGCCAGGATGATCCTTAATTAACCTATTTAATTTCTCGATTATTTGTGGCTTAGGAACAATGCCATTCGATTTTGAAAATGCCATATTAGGATAAATAAATTCCGCTCCATGACTGCCTGATATGAATACCTGCGTGTGTTTCAAAAAATGTTTTATCTCACTCGCGGGACGGCCGCTCACTATGACAACCCTACCGCTCAATTGCATGAGAAGCTCATTTATCAAGTGAACTATATCTTTGCTAACCGAAACGTTTTCCGGACGTTCCGCAATTTCAATCAATGTCCCGTCAAAATCAAGAAAAAGGCTTGCCTGTTTAAGTAATTCGTAAGGTGGTGACGGCAGCTTTTCCGTGTTTACTATTTTCATTCAATTCTTATCCAATAAATGAGCAGCAACTGAAATCGGATTAAGTCTTCAAGGTAATTATGGCCTAGTCGAGGCAAGTCGAATTTCCACCGTTGTAGAAAGTTCAAAGGACCACCGACCACGGAACTAGGCCAGCGATGCCCTCCCTTTTTTGCCAACTGCCAACTACGGTCCACCGCGCGTCAGTAAAGCCATTACAAGATGTTAAAAAGTACAGAATCGTTCTATATTATGAACAATGCTAGCCGCCCTTGGGGGGCTCTTCAAAAATAGATATTGCGGATGACCCCATGAATGGCGAAAACACAAAGACAAGTTCTGCCAATTGCGATGGACAGCACATTCTTGGTCTCGGCACGAGATTTGGCCCTAATTGGCCGGGGCGAAGATGCCTAGCCAAGACCCGTCAGGGAGGTAATTGTCAGAAGCCCGCTCTAAAGGGGAGGAACCGCTGTCAGCTCCACGGTGGGCGCTCAACAGGGCCAAGGACCGAGGATGGTCGAGCTCGGATCTCTGCCCTTCATTACAAGCACGGTAGGCGAACTAAAGAGCGGATCGCTGCGGATCGCGAACGCGCCAAAGCTAATCGCGAGATCTGGGCTGCGTTACGCGAAAGGGTCGCTTTGATGATAGCGGACGGAACCCTTCCGCCAGACTATAAGATATAAAACGCCGACGAACAATTTCCTGACATTCCTGATTGCGCGCACGGATATGAATATAAATAAAGAAACCTTACTATCTTTCGCACACGCAATCAGGAATGTCAGGATTTCACCCCCGCTCGGCCTAAAGAGCGCAAATGATAGTGACAAATCTCCCTACGACGACGCTCCTTTTCCGCTCGGTCCTTGTAAATTTCATGAACGCGCGGATTAACAATCCAACTCCTAGGATTTGGGTGTGAGGCTTCTTGGGCAAGCCACCCATAATTACAGAGGTTTTCGGCAACAGGCGCTACAATTTCAATAGCGGTCCGATTATTGGAATCGGACCGAAACTCGCGCACATTTGCCGTCAAATCGCTAGGCACCAACCGTTCAAGCTTCCTTGATATGATGTAATTTGCCGCCGCCTGCTCACGCCGGAACAAAATGGTGCTTTCGGCACTGAAGAACTGCATGGCGTGAGGCACGACATAGCCAAAGAAAATTGTCCGCGCCGCAACGACTGTATGATGGGGGATGGTGTTTGATGAACTACGCAAAGCATGAAGCGGGATCAATATCCTACTAAAATGCGAAAGGGCTTTCATCGCCCACCCGGCAAAATCAAAGCCGGATGACCCGCTACCGTCAGCAAGCATAAGGCCAGCCTCCTCAATCTCCGCGATGATCGCCTTTGACTCCTTGGATAAAATTAGATCAGCAGGACCGCGAGCCGCGATAGTCCGAATAGTCTTTTCAAAAAACTCATCGGTTTTGCGTGTATCGACATCTTGGCTCAACCGCCCGGGTTCAAGATTTACATAAATAAATCGCTGGAGAAGTCCATCATTAACGCCACGATGTTTTGCGATGACGTCGGGTTGAATGCCGCCAATGACACCGAATGAAAAATTTGCGACAGCTGTCATGCCGCTCGAAACCCGAAGTATATTCGCCGGCCCACCATCATATCCCGTCAAATAATATGCTTTATCGCTGCTACGATTTTTATATCGATCCATCGAATTAAACATTGTTTCAAGTTCATCGACATGGATCGTCGTTCCTCTTTCTTGCTTAGACAAGTGCTGCGCCATTGCCTCAATCGTTGAATCTTGAAGCATATAAAGCCGGCATGTAGGTGGCTCTTCGACCTTCTTTTCTTGCGTTGATTTGGCCTTAAACCGATCCATTTCCTTTTTATATTTGATGTTTTCTTCGTTTTGAATTTTTTGAAGAGGTGCTCTCGTTTTTGCCAGAATGGGTGATTTTTTAGTTGCAGGAAGGCCAACTAAGGCAAACCAAAAATTCTTACCGCCCGAAAAATTACTGTTTTCCCGAAACATCACCCGCGTTCTTGCATCCACTGCTGCAGATGTATTTGCGAGCATTGCAATCGCCACTGCCCCCGTATCGACGCCGAGGCTAGCCGCCACGTTTGTTACATATGCCCTCTCATTTTCATTTAGGGCTTCCATCGGGAAAGGAACCGTTGAGGCAGAAGAAAAAATATCGATTGGGTCTTTAAAATTATCATTGGATGAGCTGGCCCCAGATTTGGCCTCATCGCCTTGGTAACCGACATCCGAGAGACCATGCTCTTTCAATAAAGTCTTAAGTCGCTCCTTAAATTGGGCTCCGGCTCCCCACCGCATAGCAATTTCTACATCGATTGCATCATGGCCTTTTCGGCCAAACAATTGCTTTTCTGCGCTCAGAATATCATTCGCATGAAAACAATGGAGCCTTTCAACCCCGTCGTCACATCGATTGATGATAATGCCCGCCGTCTCAGGGTCGCCGTCGTTAGGATAAAATCTTCCTGACCTTTGATCATGGTGATAGCCATATTTTAAAAGAAGGTCGCTCAACGTCCCAAGCTTATTTCGCAATGCATCGAAGACTGAATTGGGCTCATCTCCTGAGTCACGCTTAAAGCCAGCATGCGCTGTCTTCGACGCTATTTTATTTCTTTCAGCTTCAATAGTGTCAAACTCTTCAGTTGCAGCCTCAATGTAAGCCTCGTATTCGATTAGATTACCCCGGCTAACAAAGGCTTCAGCGAACTCCATATTTTCTTTTGAAGCGCGCGGGGTATAAAAGATGGCTTCGGCGCCTAACTTCGTGAGGTCGATGCAGTCAGAGAGCCCTAGATCTTCGGCAACCCTTTTAACAACGAACTTATCGATCCCATATTTTCGATTATACTCACCCCGTTCTTCGTTCGGGTCTGGAAACTGTGCTTCTTTTAACAATGGAAGGACAATCCGATACCGCGTGTTCCCGGGGCAATGGGAATGAGTGCTATAACAAATCGCATAAATGCCCATCTCCTCCAGTCGGGAACGCATCTCGGAAACTGAAGGTGGCTCTGGGCCTAAACTCGCGTCACCATCTTGCTGTTTAGACGACTTTTTTTGCTGCTCGACGTCGAGAATAATCCCCGTTCGAGCTTTAACCTCCGTCTTTTTTCTGCTCCCTAAAAAAGTCGCAGGGGCAATTGCGCCGCCGTCCTTTTCCCCCAACAAATGCCGAGTAAAAACTTGTCCAGCCTTCTCTGGGGTGTACCTCAGGACGTTACTACTTTCGGAATGATGTTTGCTCTGAAACGAGGTAAGGGCGAACGTTGGCTCATCACGATCGATTTGAGCCTTGGGGATATTTTTGCGAGGGCGCCTCATTTTGAAGCTCCCTTCGTCTTTGATCCTGCCGGATTAGACGCGCGCGTCATGTCGATCCGATTTTGAACCCAATCGTCGAGATCACTCTCAACCCAGCCTACAGATCTCATGGAGATCTTCACTGATTTTGGAAATTGGCCTTCTGTCATCAGGGCATAGAGCGAGCTTCGGCTTAAGCCGCAGCGTTGAAGTACATCGGGAAGCCTTAGAATCTTGGAAGCCATTGTCCTATCCCCTCGGGGTTCGTTGACGATGGCTCCCTATGGTGGTTGTCAGAAGAACAAAGAAAATGCTTTCCAAAAAATCTGACAAAGTTATCTTGCGTTACCCCGACCGCCTTGCTTACCGCTCTCACTGCGAATTGAATAAAGGGCAAATTCCTTTTGTTGTTGCGCAGATATAGTGGCGGCTAACTTTGAGATCTCCCGCTGAGCAGCTTCAAGCTTTTGAACCGCTTCGTTATACATCGGAACCAAATCATTGGTTTCTGCTGGGGCAGGTACACCTGAAACATCCGTACCTACCCGCGCTACAAGAGCCGGACTACTAACAGTGATAGAAACAGATATCGGAAGGTTGGGAATGTCCCGAAGTTTCGCTAGCCCTTTTTGCTCGACAGCCCAACCAAATAAGACGCCTGCGGGTATTGCCGGTCGCGACGGGAGATCCCCTTTCGATTGAGCTTCTGCAATTCGCCCATGTATTCGCTTGAACGCAACCCTTCTTTCGCGACCTTCAAACAATGCCTCGGCTATAAAATTAGCGGCGGCGGCTTTGGTGATGCTCGCCTGACCGATCGAATATTGGTCGCGCCTTGCCATGAGATACTTAGAGCTCTCTCTAAATCGAAGACGAGATCACTATAACTCTCCCCACCCTAAATTTGTACGGGTACGTCCCACGGGATACGAAGCTTTCCCCAAGACGGAAGCAGATACAAAAGACACGGATTTTTGTAGGTAAAATTGTAGGTTAAGTGCAGTCGATCTATAGCAAGTAATTGAAAAATATAAATATTATTTCTAAAAATGGCGGAGACGGTGGGATTCGAACCCACGATACCCATTTCTGGGTATGCTCATTTAGCAAACGAGTGCCTTCAGCCTCTCGGCCACGTCTCCGTTACGTGGCGATATGCCCCATTTCAATCCGCTTTGGCAAGCCGCGCAGGTCGGGATCCGCGCATTCACGCTGAATAGCGGATCAGGTCCCGTGCCCGGCGTTGGGCAAGAGCGATCTCTGCGGGCGTCATCTCGGCCGCGAGTTCCTGCCGCAGCCGTAAAGCGTCCCGCGCGCCCCGCGCCGCCGCGAGATTAAAAAGGCAATGCGCCTCAATCCGGTCTGCCGCGTTGATCGCCTCAACAATCAATCTTTCAGCCTCGGAAGCACCGCCTGCGGCACTTTTCGTGCCTTCTGTCCCCTCAAACATGATAACGTTCCCTTCTGGATGGCGGCGCTTTTGAAAAAGCCCCGCAGAGCGCTCCTGCGCCCCGAAACGCCATCAAATCAGGTCCCCGTAAGCGCCTGATAAAGAATTAAGGGAAAAATTTTCGAAAATTTTAGAAACCGGGCGAAGGCACGCTTTGAGATCAAGCCGTAAGGCGCCACCCCAGATCCGCGCCCGCTTGAGAGCAGTTATGCAGGCGGGAAAAACCCTCTTTACAGAGACCTATGAAAAGCTAATGACATGATCTTGAAAATTGTCTTCACAAACCGGAGCGGCCTTATCCCTTTGACGAATTCAACGCTTTTCGCGTTGCAAAGCCCTTCCCTTTCCGATCAATGCCTCTCAGAAACGCGGCAATAAGCTGCGGATGACATCAAGAAACCCAAACCGCATACAGGTGGACCTCTATTATGACCGCAATCAAAGTGACCGGCGCGCTGAAGCCCCGTTA
>Ga0129336_10001208_pt1 | contig 15526 bp, 17 predicted proteins | sample CPB6_02_DNA_FD_96878 | JGI IMG/M metagenome (GOLD analysis project Ga0129336, IMG submission 96878) | Freshwater to marine salinity gradient microbial communities from Chesapeake Bay, USA - CPBay_Sum_0.6_0.2_DNA | ecosystem: Environmental > Aquatic > Marine > Coastal | place: USA: Chesapeake...
GAGTGGGCTGCCAAGATTTCCGCGAGCAGTATTCCGATCAAACAACGCTGAGTCTGCGCGACTAGAGCCCGCGTCGATTAGCCAAAGTCAGGGGCGCGCGTGCTGGAGCGAAGCAGCCGGCGCGGGCGGCGGCGATTTACCGGATTCCATGCAGCCGCGCAGTTTCTTAGCGACTGCGGTCAACAACTGACTGACGCGCGATTCGCTCACGGAGAGCACCGCACCGATTTCCTTCAGCGTGAGTTCCTCGTCGTAGTAAAGCGCGACGATGAGCTTCTCTCGTTCGTTGAGTTCTGCGATTCCCGCCTTGAGTGCCCGAACGACGAGCTCTTCCTCCACCTCGTCTTCAGGCAGCGGCGTTTCGGCTGCGAAATCGATTTCCTCAAGCGTCGTCGACTCGGCTAAACCTTGATTGCGCCCACGCAGGGTATGATAGCGAGCGACGTCGAGCCCCATCTCGGCTGCGATTTCACGATGCGTCGGAGCCTTCCCAGTCGCGTTGGCGATGCGAGCTTCGGCTTCGCGTGCCTCGACGGCCACCTTGACGGTACTACGTGGCGCCCAGGAGGCGCGACGAATCTCATCGAGCATGGCACCCCGAATGCGCAGCTTGGCGAAGGTTTCGAAATCGTTGCCGCGCTCAGGATCGTAAGCTGCCAGCGCCTCGATCAAACCGACCATACCCGCTTGAATGAGATCAGACGGTTCGATCGCTGCAGGCAAGCGCGAGCGAAAATGTGAGGCGACTCGCTTGACGAGACCCATGTGTGCAGCGACATCGGGCATTCCTGCCACTTCGATATCGGTGCAGTCCGCCACGGATTCGTAGGAGTCGCGACGCTTCATGATAGCGTCGCCTTGGTACTAGGCCCGAGTCGATCGAGCAAGAAGTCCGGCGAGTCGAGCTCCGCTGGCAAGGCAGCGAGATTCGCCGCAATCTTGCGCAACGCCGCAACCGCCGGTGTGATCTCAGACGACTCCGCAAGCAACTGACGACGCCGTGTAGCGAGCGCCACACTTTCGTCACGCGGCACGACACCCGCCAGCGACAACGGCAATCCGAGAAAGCGAACAGCGACTTCGTTGAGGCGGGTGAACACCGCTTCACTAGCCTTCGAGTTCGTGCTGTCGTTGACGATGATCTCGAATTTTTGGAATCCAAAATCGCCGTGCATGACCTTGATGAGACCGTAAGCGTCTGCCAGAGATGCCGGTTCGTTGCGAATAACGACCATCAGCGAATCCGCCAGACGCGCAAGCGTTGTGACATGCGTGCCGATACCCGCTCCCGTATCGATCAGCAGAAAGTCTGGTTTAGGCGCAAGATCATTGAGACCTTGCAACACACGCGCTAGCCCACGTCCATCGAGCTCCGCCATATCACGCTGCCCAGAGGAGCCCGGGATGATCTGTAGACCAAGAGGCCCTTGCAGCAATGTCTCCTGCAAACTCTTATGACCTGCCACCACATCCGACATATCGAACTCGGGCTTCAAGCCGAGCAGCACATGCACGTTGGCAAGCCCTAAATCGCCATCAAACAAAGCCACACGCTTACCCAAGCCGATCAACGCAGCCGAGAGCTGCAGACTGATGAAAGTCTTGCCGACTCCACCCTTGCCGCTCGAAATAGCGATGATCTTGGTGCGTGTGTTTTCCATGGTTACCCGTTACTCCGTCGCGCTTTGAGGTTCCGATAACGCGAGTTGGAGTATAAGGCCTAGGCCTTGTTTGATCGCCGCGACATCCATTGGCTGTAATCGAGCACTCGGATCCGCAGAACTGGCAACGCCCCAGAGTGACTTGCCGCACTCGGCGATCGTAGTCAACAAGCCTAGCGGCATACGTGCGGCGTCCCAATGCGTGAGCATTACACCGGCGATTGGAAGCGTCGACTGCAACCATCGCAGGGCTTCGCTACGCGAAATCGTCGCTGGTAACACGAGAATCAAGCGCGCACTCGGCGAGATGCTCTGGCACTTCTCTTGAAGCTCACCGAGTGTCGCGCCGGCTGAGTCGACGACGGCATTTGCGGGTGCCTTGGCGCCCCACCCAGCCTCCACTCCGGCGCGATCGGTCATCGCAAAGAAGCGCTCGCGACTGCCCGGGCGAGTATCGCGCCATGACTGAACGATTCCCGTATCGATCGCCAACTGAATCGCGAGTGTCGTCTTGCCTGCACCAGCCGGTCCCACGAGGTGACAACCAGACGTATCTTCGATCCGCGAGAACGCCAGATCGTCGATCACTTGCTGAGCCATGGCATCGAGATCATCGATGTGATCGAGTAAGCGTGTCGCGTATTGGCCTGAAACTCCCTGCTCGAGCATCGCCATGCGTTCACGCACGAGCGTTGTCGTACCACCGCTGCTCGAAAGACGCTTCTCCAAGGCTTGTAGTTCCTGACGAATCGCTTTGACAAGCGCAGAGCCGTCTACCGGCGCAGACATCTCGACAGACTGCGAGACACGCGTCTTTGCTTGCAACTTATCCTGGGTGGAGATCTCGGCGTTTACTTTCGCATCAATCTGGCCGCGTTGTGTCGGCAACACCTTTGTGACCTGGGCGGCCAACTCGTCGCGGAACCCGGGAGCCGGTACGAAGCCATCGTCCTCTGCTTCAACGCACACCAAAAGTTCGGTGACATTACCGACCTTATTGGTCGATAAGATCAATGCATCGCTGCCATAGCGTTGCCGAGCCCGTTCACTGGCTTCGCTGAAAGTATCTGCTGTGACTCGCTCAATACGCATGTCTTAATATCCTCAGGCCGCCACACCTTGGCGCGCTTGCACCGTGATGCTTTGGGTAACTTTCAGATTCGTGTCTTCGGGCAGTTCGGAGTACGACAGTACGGCCAAGCCGGGTACCCGCGGCCGCAAAATGCGCGACAACCAAGGTCGCAGTGTCGGGGACGTCACGAGAACGGCCGGACGATCTAGGTTTAGCTCTTCCTGCGCGGCTGCATTCACCGAACGCAACAGGCCTTCGGCCAACTCGGGTTCGATCGGTACGTTACCACCCTGACCGCGGCGGACAGTCCCGTGCAATACCTGCTCGAGTTCGGGAGCCAGCGTCATCACATTCAACTCTTCACCGTGCGCCACGTACTGCTGAACAATCATGCGACCGAGCGCGATTCGTGCCACTCCCGTGAGCTCCTCGACGTCCTGCACCTTCTCGACGATCGGTGCAAGCGCCGCGAGCACGCCGCGCAAATCGCGTATCGCGACACCTTCGGCAAGCAAGCCTTGCAATATCTGAGTAAGCGTACCGATCGGCAGCTTCTTCGGGACCAACTCCTCGACGAGTTTCGGTGCAGCTGCGGCCAACTTGTCGACGAGCTGTTGCGTTTCGTCGTGACCCAATAGGAGATGCGCCTGATCCTGCAGAATCTTGTTCAAGTGAGTCGCGATGGTCGTGCTCGCATCCACGACGGTATATCCGAGTGACCGCGCGTAATCGCGCTGCGCCGGATCGATCCAGACGGCGTCGAGGCCAAAGGTCGGATCTTTGGTTCGAAGTCCCTGCAACTCCCCGTGTACCATCCCCGAGTGAATCGCAAGTTCGCGGGTGGGCTTGACCTCACCGCGTCCGATCACGACTCCGTTGATCATGATTTGATAAGCGTCCGGACGCAGATCGAGGTTGTCACGAATGTGAACCTGCGGAATCAGGAATCCGAGTTCGTAAGTCAGCTTCTTGCGGATACCGCGGATACGCGTTACGAGGGCGCCGCCCTGCTGCGTGTCAATGAGTGCAACCAAAGCGTAGCCCACTTCAAGACCAATCGCATCGGCTTGCTGCACATCGGACCAGGTGAGCTCACGTGGTGCCGCCGGCGCATCTTCGGCTTTTTTGGCCTCTGCCACCGTCTGCTGTTTTTTCTTGGTCATCAACCACGCGCCTGCAGCCGTCACAGCCGACAACGCGAGAAAAGCCAGATGCGGCATGCCAGGGATGATGCCGAGTAGCGCGAGGATAGCGGCGGTCAACCACCAAGCCTCAACGTTGTTGAATTGCGTCGTCGTCTGGTCGTGCAGCGTCTCTTCGCCAGAGACACGCGTGACGATGATTGCGGTTGCGATCGACAGCAACAACGCGGGCACCTGTGCCACGAGACCGTCGCCCACCGCGAGCGTGGAATAACGCTCCATCGCCTCGCCCATTCCCATACCGTGCTGCATGCTACCGACGAGCACGCCGCCAATGATGTTGATGAGCAATATCAAGATACCGGCGATCGCGTCACCTCGCACGAACTTGCTCGCACCATCCATCGAGCCGTAAAAATCCGCTTCTGAGGTGATCTCCTTGCGACGCGCTCGTGCCTGATCTTGCGTGATGAGCCCTGAAGCGAGATCCGCATCGACCGCCATCTGTTTACCGGGCATGGCATCGAGGGTAAATCGAGCAGTCACTTCCGAGACGCGCCCGGCGCCCTTGGTCACAACCACGAAGTTGATAATGACGAGAATCGCGAATACGACGAGGCCCACAATGTAATCACCGCCGACCAGCACCGAGCCGAAGGCCTCGATCACGGCACCGGCCGCATCAGACCCCTCATGGCCAGAGCTCAGAACCACACGGGTTGAGGCGACGTTGAGCGCGAGGCGCAGCAAGGTCGCAAACAACAAGACCGTCGGAAAGACCGAGAATGACAGCGGGCGTGCAGCCGAGATCGACAAAAAGATGATGACGAGCGAGAGTGCGATGTTGAACGTGAAGAACAAGTCGAGCAGCGGCGTCGGCACCGGCAGGATGAGCATGCCGAGTAGCAAAAGGAACCCCAAGGGGATCGCCACCGCTTGTAGCGGCACGTTACCGACCCATTGTCGAAGGTTCGACGGCAGTGCAAACGGCATCGACGCCATGCTTAAATTCAACCGAATCAATCAGTTACAAACTCGACCGGCAATCCCTGTCGGAATTTACCGATCCCCCGCTGTGAGGATGCAAACGCGATGCCAAGCAAACGGCCGACGGGCCCTCAAGTCGAACCGCGCGCCGTCGACTCTATTTACGGAACTCATACCGCCGAGCGTATCTATGGCACCACATCGATCCGTCCTCGCGTTGGGGCTGTGTATTTCCGCATTGGCGGGGTGTACCAGCGTCAGCTCGACCACACGTCTTGCCGCCGAGCCGGTGGCTGCCCCCGTTGTATCGAACTCGCCAGGCGGGTCGCCGGTCGCCGAACGTTCGTTCTTTCGATTACCCCGCGCCTCGAGCCTGTTCTCGAGCCTGCGACGGAGTAAAGCCAATGAGGCGATCGCCAAAAAGGATCCCAGTGAGCTGATGCCGACTGAGGACCTGATCGTCGTCGGGTACGCCTCCGTGACGGCACAACCGAGCACGGATGCGGCCGAACGCCGCTTGATGGCAGCGCGAGCATCAAGGCTAGATGCCTACCGCAGCATGGCGGAACTGGTCTTTGGCGTTCACTTCGGCAGTGAGAGCACCGCCGATGACTCGCGCTTGCGCAATGACAACACGCGTACGCGTGTGTCGGGCCATCTACGCGGTGTGGAAATTGTAAGTATTCAACCACTCGGCAACGATACGTATCAGACGACCTTGCGCCTTCCCGCAGCGGAAGTCGGTCGCCTGCGCGCGGGATCTGGCGGTCGATGAGCGATCGGTCGTCGATGTCGTTCCGAATCGTCGCTGGGCTTATCGCAAGTGCAATGTGCGCTGCTGCGACTAGCCACGCCCAAACGATCGGACCGACCCAGTCGATAGATCACGACGGCGATCCGTTCGCGCGTGCCGAGCGAATAGAAGCCTGTCTACGTGATTCGGGGTCAGCATCACCCGAGGCGTTACGTCTCTGCGGACGGCAAACAACGTGCCCCAAGACAGCCGTTGCCAGTCGCCCGATCCAATTAAATTGGCGCGATGGGGAAGCGCACCCTGCGTGGACCACCAATGATCGCGCTCGCCTGACCGACCTAGGATCAGCACGTCTGGCGGAACTGCTCGAGCGACATACCGGCACACACCGAGTGAATAGCGACGCGCAAGCGGCAATGATGACGGTCGAGACTCGATTCTCCGGGACCGACTCGGCACATCGGGAAGTTGGCGATTGGGTGAAGATGCCGCGCGAGGTTACCCTGACGCTGCGTCTGCAACGCGCCGGGACGAGTGAGGTGATTGGAGAGCACACGGTGCAAGCCCGTATGCCGATCGGCATACGTCCTTATCAACGCGAAACGAGCTCGGCAACTTGGCTGCAACGCAGCTTGGACGAGCTACAACGCGGGGCCTCGAACCTACTTGATACCTACGCCTGTGAGCCGGTTGTTTTCCCGTTCATCAAGACGCCCAAGGGTCGGCTCAGCCTCGATTTGCGCGGATTGCGGCAGGTTCAGCCAGGACTGCGTGTGCTACTCGTGCCGACGACGGGAGTGGCCAGCGCCGAACCGTATGCGGTGGCGCGAATCACCCACGTCGAACCCGGACTCTACGCCCAACTGGATGCTATTAGCGGCGATCTAAACGGTTGCACGAACGGCGACTGTGTCGCCGTCGCGCTGTAAGGCGGCTTAGTTCGACGCGGATTTCTTGAAGGCGGGCACACCCGCCTGCATATCCGGCGCTTTTCGCTCCAGCAGCGATCGAAGTTCCGCCACTTCCTTGCGCAGCTGAGCGACATCTTCGGCCGTCTTGCGCAACTCCCGCCCCTGCGCCTCCGACAAGCCGTTGGCCACTCCACGGGCCGAGCGTGACGCGTTGACGGCAGAGGCTAACTCATTGAGACGCCCCTCAAGTTTGGCGATAGCCTTGTCCACGGCGACCGCGTTCACTCGCGCCTCGATCCGCGCAATGGCCTTGTCCAGACTAGCCGCGTTAGCGTCACCGAACTTGTTTAAAGAGCGTTCGATGATCGCAACGCGAGCCGCCTCCTCCGCCTTGATTGCGGCCGGGCGCGCAGCCAAATCGGCGCGCGCCGTGCCGAGGATTTCCTTGAGACGACGCGACTCCAGGTCGATCATCGCCCCGCGATCCGCTTTCGTTTGCTCACGAAGTACCACCATCGCGCGCTGAGTCGTATCCTGTGCGACTGTTTCATATTTCTTCAGCACGTCTTCAAACTTGGCGACGTTGTCGATCGACCGATTGAGTCTCTCTATTTGCGCCGCCTGATTGTCCATCGTTGCGACAAGCGCATCGCTCTTGGCAGAAAGATCGCGAAAAATGATCGCGATCACCACGGCAAGGACGAGACCGATCCCGAGAATCACCGCACCAAGAATCGCCGGTGCATTCCGAACAGCCTTGGTTGTCTCTTCATTGATCTCGACCACCCGCGACAAACGCGCCAAGGCCTCACTCGTGATCTGAGCACTGTCATTCGCGGCGTCCGCAGCATCCAGCACCAGGGACGTCAGTGTCTCGAGCGGACTTGGCTGCACCTCGGTGCTTTCCGTCGAATCGGTCGATTTATTCTGTTCGCTCATGATATTTCACCACTTCCAGGGTCTAGCGCTGCACGCCGCGGCGCAGGCTCTTGGTTCGCGCGATCGTCGCTTCGATACGCTCACGAAGCTTGTCATCGAACGTCAGCGCCTCTTTGATGCGCGTGACCTCTTCCAACATCTTCTCAGCCTTGTCGTAAGCGTCGGCGAGATGAGCCTGTCGCTCAGCGAAACTCTCGACGATCTCATCGGCTCTTTTCAGACTCTCCTGCAGAGCGTCGACCTGCACCGAGCCGTCAGTGATTGGTTCAGGCGCCTGCCCGATAAACACCTCATTCGGCGACGCCGCGGGCGCCTCACCGACATACACCTCGTTCTGCGATAACGCAGGTGCATCGCCGATATAAACCTCATTCTTCTGGAAGCCGACTGCCGCTCGGTCGACGGCTGAATCAGATACCGCCGAATTCGTGAACTGATTCATCCTTTGCGGGCCGCTACTGGTCGATTTCAGTACGCCGTCGTCGCCACGACTATCGTCCGGGTGTTTTTTTTCACTCATCGCCATCAGCCTCGCTGCTTTGCATTCTGTATGATCACGGGATCTACACGGCAGGGTCCCACGGCCCAAATCTGCTTGAGGTGTCGGTCAGCCGCCTCAAGACCCTCGAATGGGCCGACCTGGAGTCGCCATTTTTCCTGTTCGCGCAAGACCCGAGTTGGCACACCACGTCCCAAACGTTCTCGCACGATATTGAGTGTCGCCTCGTCAGGATAGATGCCACACTCATACACTCTCAAACGATCATCAGCGGTCAACTGTGACTGGATCGCCCAAGCGCCACCTATCAAAACCACCAATAAAATGACTGCCGTCACGATCGGTCGGTAGCGCTGGAACCAAGAACGATCCGTCGCGTCGAAACCGCGTTCCCGCGCGCGCTCTGCCGCCAACTCCGCAAGTACATCGGCTTTTTCAGTTGACGAGTCGAGCACAGGCGACTGGACAACCGGCGCGGGTATGTCTAAGGCGATCGAAGCGGGTTCAGTAACAGGCCTTGAGCTGGCTTCCGGTTCAGCGTTGCGTACAGGCGCCGCGGCAAGATCGAGAGCCCATACCGCGACACCCCGCAGAAACTGCTGCATTTCGTCCGGTAAAAAACCCTCATCGGTCATTTTCCAGAACAACACGACACGTAGCGCAGATCCTTTCAAGGCTCGCGCAATACGTTGAGCCGCTTGCAACTCCAGCAAAGGGAGGGTTTCGGCGTTATCGATCACCAACAAACGCACACCATCGACGTCGTTTGTCACAGACAGTCGCTCAACTGGAATATCCGCAAGCAAGCGATTGGCGGTATGCAGCACTGCCTCGACGCCACCTTTTTGGTGAAACTCGACCTGCGCGCCTCTCGCCCGAACATTTCGTAAGTAGTCGCGGGCGCATTGCGAGAGCAACTCGGGAGAGTGCGCCGCGACCACCAAGACATCGACCGCGCCCTCCTCGGTGGCCGACACCACCGCGTCCAACGCCTCGCCACCCCGAAATCGATGAAAGGTTGGCTTACTCATCACGCTGCACCTGAACTGCGTTGACCAAATTCATCGTACTGGAATGTCTCCGGTACTTCCGGCTGTTGGAACTCGGGTCTTTCGAGATCCGACGACAAAGCGCTTAAACGAAATACATATGCCAGAACGGCGGCTACGGCCCGATAGAGCCCCTCAGGGATAGGTTCATCGAGTTCCGTCGTGTAATAGAGGGCGCGGGCCAGCGGCGGTGCCGACACCTCCGGAACCCCGGCTTGTCCGGCGCGCTCCTTGATGGCTCGCGCGACCTCACCTTTGCCTTTCGCCAGCAGGATGGGTACACCGCTTCGCTCCTCGTCATATTCGAGGGCTACGGCGAACTCGGTGGGATTGACGATGACAACATCGGCCTGCTTGACCTTATCCAACATACGCCCACGACTCAGTTCGCGCTGTTTGCGTCGAATCTGCTGCTTGACCTCCGGGCGACCCTCGATGTCCTTCATCTCATCGCGCACTTCTTGCTTGGTCATCCGCAGACGACGCAGATAGCTCCAGCGCTGGTACGGGACATCGAGAATGGCGATTGCAGCCACTGCGGCTGAAATCAACGTAAAGATAGTCAGCGCGAGCGATGCACCATCAGCAACCATCCGCTCCAGTGAATCGCGCGACATGGCCACGATCTCCTCGCGGCGCTGCCACAGCAACGCGACGAGCACGCCGGCGATGGCTGCAAACTTCATGAGGTTGCGCAAGACTCCCATCAACGCCTGCGTACCGAACATACGCTTAAGTCCGTTCAAAGGATTGAGCTTCGACCCCTTCGGCGCCGCGGCTTTCGCAGAGAAGTGAAACCCGCCATTTACCGCGGCTGCGAGCAACGCAACCACCAGCGCCACCAGAAACAGCCACTTCACCGTCCACAGGCCTTCGAGTATCGACCAACCCAGCGTCGTTGGGAGGTTATCGAGATCATCGATCTGACCTCGCGTGAAAGTGAAGCTTTGCTTCATCAATCCGGCAATATCCTGATAGATCGTCTCACCAATAAAGGCGATCACCGCACAGAGCGCCATGACGACCATCGCACCGCCAAAATCCGGCGATCGCGGTAATTCGCCACGTTCACGCGCCTGTTCCAGGCGTCTTGATGTGGGTTCTTCCGTTTTTTCTTGACCTTGCTCTTCGGCCACGGCTTAACCCACTCCGAGCAGTCGGGCGCGAATATATCGCTCCGCTAGCTGCCATAGCTCGATCATGCGCTCGCCGATAATGGGCATCAGCACATAGAGCAGTGCGAAGCCGGTCAGCAGGCTGACGGCGAAGCCCACGGCAAAAACGTTGAGCGAAGGAGTCGCTCGCGAGAGCGCGCCTACCCCGATGTTCACGGCTAGCAGCGCGAGCAACATTGGCGCGCACAGCAGAGCAGCACCACGGAAAATCACACCAGAAAAATCAATCCAGGCCTGCAAGTCGAGAAGGCTGAACGAACCTGGCGGTAGCGCGCGAATACTCTCGGTCATCATGCTGATGATCACGGTATGCCCGTCTGCAGTGATGAAAACCAACAATCCGATCAGATTCAGAAATTGGGACAAAACTGGCGTAGAACCCATGGTCGGATCGAAAGACTGTGCGAAGCCGATACCAACCGACATGGAAATCTGCTCACCGGCCAACACCACGGCCGATGTTACAAACTGCAAAACCAGACCAATCGATACGCCAACGAGGGCCTCGCTCAGCAGCGTCAACAAATTTGGCTGACCAAAGGGCAGCTCCGGAGGCGTCAACGCGGTGGGCATGGCAGGCAACATCAAGACGCACAAAACCAAGGCGTAGATCAATCGGATTCGCACGCTACCCGCGATCTGGGTAAAGAGTGGCGCGGCGAGAAAGAACGCCGTCACCCGAGTAAAGGGCAACAAGACGGACTCCATCCAGCTGAGCACGAATTGGCCGAGCTCGAGCATTCCGTCATCCCCCGATATCCGGAATCCGCTCGAAAACCTTCCGAGTGAAATCGATCAACAACTGCAGCTGCCAGCCCCCAACCGCTGCGATGAGTAAAGTCACGGCGAGCAGCTTTGGCAGGAAACTCAAAGTCATTTCGTTGATGGAAGTCGCAGCCTGAAAAATACCAACGGCCACACCTACGATTAGAACAAGCAGGAGAATCGGCCCGGCCACCAAAGCACCAAGCCAAATGGCTTCGCGCGCGAGATCGATAACTTGCGTCTCGTTCATGAACCTGGCGCTCCGAAACTTGCCGCCAAGGAACCGACGATCAGCGCCCACCCATCCACAAGCACAAATAACAGCAGCTTGAATGGCAGACTGATCATGATGGGCGACACCATCATCATGCCCATAGCCATTAGTACGCTGGCTACAATGAGATCGATGACGAGAAACGGGATGAAGATCAGAAACCCGATCGTAAACGCCGTCCGAAGCTCACTGGTGATAAACGACGGAAGAAGTACGTGTAGCGGCGTTGCCATCGGCTCCTGTACGGGGTCGATCTTCCCGAGGTCCATGAACAGCTTGAGATCCGACTCTCGAGTTTGTGCCAGCATGAAACGCTTCATGGGCACAATGCCGCGATCCAGCGCTTCTTCAAAGGGTATCTTGTCCTCGACATAGGGCGTCAACGCGACTCGCTGCACCTCATCGAAGGTCGGCGCCATCACGAAGAAGGTGATGAATAAAGCCAGACCCACTATCACCTGATTCGGGGGTGTTTGAGCAGTTCCCATCGCTTGTCGAAGCAGACCTAGGACGATGACGATTCTCGTGAAGGCCGTCATCGACAATACGATCGCCGGCAACAAGGTCAGGAGGGTGACAAGCCCCAAAGCTTGCAACGTCAGGCTGTACGCTTGACCACCGCCCGACACCGGCGCTGTCCGAAGAACCTCGATGGTGCCAAGATCTTGTGCCGACACGACCGGCATCAAAAAGATAGCCAGCAACACCGAAGCCACCACGCCTAGGCGACGCAAAAGAGATGTCATCGGTCAGATCCCGCGCTGAGACTGCCGGTCCCGGCAGGTGCCGAGCCGAGGCGAGTAATCGAATGTGGCGTGACGCCCAAGAGCACGTCCTCTGAGCCGAAGCGAACCACCAACAGCTTTTCACGCGTTCCGACACTCAGATGTCCGACCACCGTCAATGGCGCTTTAGACGTCATTCCTGTCACGTTGAAGCGACGCAAAAGCCAAATAGCGAGCGCCAACAACGCGCCCACTAAAATGATCGCCGAGATGTAACGAACCGGATCCATTGGTGCCTTAGAGATGTTTGACGCGATCTTCCGGATCCACGACCTGCGTCAAGCGGATACCGTAGCGTTCATTCACCAGCACGACCTCGCCACGAGCGATCACCGTGTTATTGACACAGACATCGAGGGGTTCGCCCGCCACACGATCAAGTTCGACGACGCTTCCTTGTCCGAGGCGCAGCAGATCGCGAATACGCAGAGACGAACGCCCGACCTCGACCGAGACGCTGACGGCTACGTTTTGGATGAGATCGAGCTGCATCGCCGACTCACCCTCGCCGTTACCCTTGGCGATGGTGCCTGTTGAAATTTCATTCATGCTGCGGATGCTCCTGATGTCTTGAGGGTCTTGCCGCTCGAACTCTTCCGATCGCCCGACGTCGGCGTCGTCGCTTCGGAGAAATTCGAATCCCCTATGGGTTCGATGCTGATCGAATCACGGTTCTCGATCGGTTGGACGACATTCGTAATACGAACAGCGACCGAATTGTTGGCTGTGCCGTACTCGGCATCGAAAAGATGCGCCGACTGAACAAGGACGCGCACACTCTCCGGCGGCTTGAACCAGATGGTATCCCCTGGCTGTATTGAAGCCAGATCGACCGCCGAAACTCGAAGGTGAGCCAGTTGCGCCACCATCTGCAACTCCGTATCGCTGATCGCATCCTGCAGTTGATTGGCCCAACGCGCAGCGAGCTTCTCGTCTCGCTCACCCGACTGCAGACGCCCTCGCAGCAGCAAGCGAATCGGCTTGAGCGCAGAAAATGGATACATGATCGAGATGACACCATGTACGCCCGCACCGAGTTCGATGTTGAAGCGGTTAACGACGACCGTTTCCTTTTCTTCGCCAACTTGCGCGAAGGCGGGATTAGTCTCGCGACTGACGTACTCCATGCCAAGTGCATACACTGGCGACCATGCCTCGCGCAGATTCTCGAAGACGGTATCGAGAAGTAACTGAATGATGCGCTCTTCGGTCGGCGTGAAGCTGCGCTGCGCTGCGCCATCGATAGTGCCCGAGCCCCGACCGCCAAAAAAACTATCGACAGCCCCGTACACGACGGACGGATCGATGGTAACGAGACCATAGCCGCGCAGCGGCGGATATCGCACGATGTTCACGCTGCAGGGCGACGGAACACTCTGGATGTACGAGCCGAAAGTCGTCACCTCGAACGGACTGATCGACACCTTGACTGCTTGCCGCAGCAAATTTAGTAGTCCGCCCCGCAGCTGTCGCGCGAAACGATCATTGATCATCTCGACCGCAGCTAATTGGGAGCGCGAGGTCGTATCAGTCGAAACCAGGCTGTAGCTTTTGATTGCAGAGGCGGCAGATTCACCGACGTCCGGCGATACATCGACTTCGCCACTCGCCATCGCATCGACGAGTGCCTGCACCTCGTCGCTTGTCAATACTTGACCGGAGTTCGACATGATATTCGTTGGGCGTTATTGGAACACGAAGTGTGTGAACATGACTTCTTCGATGCCGCCGAAGTCCTCGTTCCGGATGAGAACGTCGTTCATCGCATCACGCAACGCAGCGGCCAATCGTGCACGCCCATCGATCGACACCATTTCTTCTTCGCTGTATTGGCTGACGGTGGCAATGATGGCGGCCTCGATCGCGATCTGGTGTGTCGTCACACGCTCGACGATCTTTTCGCCGTAAAAGGTTTTGTACGCGAGCCGGAACTGCACGAACTTGCGCGAGTTGGGCACATTCAACGTAAAGTCACGCTCGATCGGCTTGTAGGTCGCTGCGAAACGTTCCTCAGGCGGAATCTGCTTGGTTTCAAGCTGCGGACCATCCGGAACTTTCGGCCCCGCAGCGCCTTCAGCACCGGCCTCACCTTCGGCGGCATGACCATCGGCACCATCTCCGCCGTGTTCGGCCCCCGCCTCGGCGACGGGTTTCTTATCGAAAAAGCCCGTCAGGAACAGCGTAGCTCCCACCGTGCCACCGACGAGCACCAAGACGCCCGCAACGATACCGACGATGAGGATGAGCTTGGACTTTTTCTTTGGTGCCCCCTCTTCGCCCTCGACCGGCGCCGCTTCGGGACCCTTCTTTTTGTCGTCTTTCTTGTCAGCCATGTTTCTGTACCACTGTTAACGGTCTACACATACACGTCGACCGCACGAGTCGACTGCTCATCTAACACACCCGAACCGATGCCAGGGTTCACACTCGCCTCTTCGGCAACCCGACCCTTCACACCACCGAGCGCAACAAATTGTTCGGCGAAGTCCCGCGACTCACGCGAGCCAGACTGCGCGAACGACCAACCGGCCAAGTTTAGCCCTGCCGAATCCAGAGATTCGCGTAGTTTAGGCAATGCCGATTCGAGTAGGTGGCGAACATCCGGATTAGCGACCGCCACGCTTGCCACGACCTGATTGCCTTCAAGCTGCAGTTCAATATCCATCGGACCAAGGTGCTGCGGATCGAGCTGTAGGCTGACGCTCCAGCGGCTCTCGCGAATCTGCTGCAACAAACGTCGACCCACCTGTTCGGCGAACTCCTCAGCACGCTGTTCGATCGGCAAACTTCCATCGGGCACCCGCACCGGCGGGATCGTCTCGGCAGGCGGGGGTACCAGCGACTGACCGACATTACCCGCCGCGGCGCCACCGGCCGAGCTGATCGAGGCAACTGCGACAGTCGAGCCAGCCGCAATCCCGGCAAGTTGGTTCGGCGTATCCACTACGGTGCCAAGGACACGGTGATCGAGCGTCATCCCACGCAAGGCGGCCGAGGCCACTACGAAATCGCTATCCGACAAGGTCTGCGCGCGCTCTGCCTCAAGCGCCACGACGCCATCGGTCGGGAGCTCGCGTAACGGCGAGATCCCCTCCGAACGATGCGCAACGGCACGCCATCGGAGCACATCTTCATCGCTCAACGTTTCGGCAAATTCAAACGACGGCAGGACCGGGGCCTCAGCATCCGAGGCGACTCGCATATCGACCGCCTTGGCGATGAGACCCGCGCCCGTCGCCAATGAAACACTCGGCACTACCGCCGAAGCTTCGCTGGCGACGATCGCGAGCGATTGCGGTTCAACCAAGAGCGCCTTCGGCATGGTCGCCGCCTGCAACGCGACGACGAGTGCTGGCGCCGGGGTGCTCGTTGCCTTGGCAACAGCAGGCACCGCACTGACCGTAGCCGTGGCGCCGATCGGCACCGAGGGCGGTGCCGTGTCGAGGGCGGTCTGCTGCAGGAGCAGCTTGGCAAGCCCGCGATCAATCCCCATCCCAACGGCGAAATCCTCCA
>Ga0129336_10001211_pt1 | contig 15512 bp, 15 predicted proteins | sample CPB6_02_DNA_FD_96878 | JGI IMG/M metagenome (GOLD analysis project Ga0129336, IMG submission 96878) | Freshwater to marine salinity gradient microbial communities from Chesapeake Bay, USA - CPBay_Sum_0.6_0.2_DNA | ecosystem: Environmental > Aquatic > Marine > Coastal | place: USA: Chesapeake...
CCTTTTCGTCCTCACTTTGATGGAGCGAGTGGCAAAGTTCGAAATCTGGCGCACCAACAAGATCCTTGCAACCGATTTCCCAGTCGTTCCGAACTGGTTCCAGAATCCCTTCTTCTCCTGGGACGGCGTCAAGGAGCGTGTCACATCGCTACGCAGTTGGATGGCGATCGCCTACGTCTTCATCGCCTTCGGATGGTCGATCTTCTCCTTCGTCCTCGTCGTCTTCGGTGTCGCAGGACTCTTCGTCATCTTGGCTGGGACCGGGGTGGTGATTCTCTCTAGCTTCAGCAGGTCCTTCGAAGTAGTCGACGGTGGGGATACCTTCTCTGGCTCATTCCAATTCTTCGGCTCTAGTGGTCAATTACGCCTTGAGATCGGCGATGAGATCGATCGTGGCTATCTCACCTACAACATCGAATCGTGGTGGTCGATCCTCGTCGGAGTGATCCTCATCCTCCTTGCGCTCTGGCTCATCCCACGTAACACCAGGGCTATGGCGCAGATGGTCGAAGGGCTCCTCTCCGGCGGTTTCTATGGGTCGATCGAAGCGAAGTTGAGATCGTGGGTGGATCGACGGAAGGTGAGTGAGAGAACGGTCCGCGAGGCGATGGCTGATGAGGTCGCCAGACCCGAACTTGCCGAACTCTCGAAGCGAGAACGTGAGATCCTCGCGTTGATGGCAGAAGGTAAATCGAATGCTGGTATCGCAAAGAGCCTCTACATAACCGAAGGCTCGGTGGAGAAACATGTATCGAGCATCTTGAGTAAGTTGGGACTCACCGTAGAAGCGGAGAATCATCGACGCGTCTTGGCTGTCCTCACATACCTTGGTCTCAACAAATAGAGTAGATACACGATTGATAGGGTGAGTTAGTGAGTAACCGCGCGCTGCTGGTCAAAGACCTTTCGAAGAAATATGGTGAGAGATACGCGCTCTCGCATGCGAACTTCGAAGTCCCGCTCGGAACCATCTGTGGTTTCGTCGGACCCAATGGTTCGGGAAAGACCACGACCATTCGGATGCTCCTTGGTTTGATCTCACCAAGTGGTGGAAGTGGCGAAGTCCTCGACATCCCCATCTCAGAACCGGAGCGATACCTTTCATTCGTCGGCGCGATGATCGAGGGACCAGCCTTCTATCCCGCACTCACCGGTTTCCAGAACCTCAAGGTCTTGGCAAGGATCGGTGGATATTCCGCTGATTCCATCACCTCTCTTTTGGAGTTGGTCGGCCTGGGGGATCGAGGGGATTCCAAATTCAAGACCTACTCCCTCGGCATGAAGCAACGTCTTGGTATCGCAGCAGCGCTCCTTCCCAATCCGAAGTTATTGATCCTTGATGAACCGACCAATGGCCTAGATCCGGCAGGAATCCAGGAGGTACGTGATCTCTTGCGCCGGCTCGCTGATGGTGGGATCACAGTCTTCGTCTCTTCGCATCTACTGAGTGAATTGGAGATGATCAGCGAACATCTCGTCGTCCTTCGCGAAGGCGAGGTGATCTTCGCTGGAAAGACGCGCGATCTACTGGCGCAACATCAACCGCATATCCGCATCCGTGCCGTCGAACCTAGCGGCCTTCAGATTGTCAGGGAGTTGGCAGAGGCTGCTGGACATTCCTGTGAGGTGAGAGGCGATGAGCTCTACATCGTCGCGAACGAGAGTTATGGCGCCGAGATCAATCGTCTCGCTTTCACTCGCGGAATCACTCTTGCTGAGATCACACCGCTTCGACCAAGTCTCGAGGAGACCTTCTTCGAGATGACTGAATCTGACTCAAACCCAGAGAGCGAGGGGAAGTAGATGTTTCGCGTCTTCTCTGCTGAATGGGTGAAATTGCGTAGACCGACCCTCCTTCTTGGGACGCTCTTTGCGGTCGGTGGTCTCGTAGCGATGGTCACGGCCGTCATCTACCTCTTGATCGATGATCCTGGTGGGAACGGTGATCGTGGACAAGTGATCACACGAGAGATGCTCGCTCTTCCTTCTGGTTTCGCACTCACTTTCTCGCAGTCGGCAGGGTTGCTAGGTCTTGCGGCGCTCTGTGTCTTTGCAGCGCAGACCGCGCAGGAGTACACCTACGGAACGCTTCGAAATCTCTTGGTCCGACAACCATCACGGATGAAGGTCCTTGCTGGAAAGTTCCTCGCGATGTCACTCTTCGCACTGATCGTCGTGATCTTCTCCGCATTGATCGGTATGGGTCTTTCGTATGCACTCTCTTCGCGCGCGGAGGTGGTGACCGATGCTTGGTTCACCTCCGATGCGATCTGGGACACCTTCAACTCCTTCCTCAATGTCTCTTTCGCAACTATCGGTTATGGCATCGTCGGTATGGTCCTTGGACTTCTCTTTCGCTCGCCTATTAGTTCGATCTCGATCGGTGTGATCTGGATCTTGATCGTGGAGTCGATCCTCGTCGCCGTCCGTCGATCCCTCGCCGACTACATGCCTGGGACTCAGCTGAGCAATATCGGCCAAGGTGGAAGCGCTGACCTGAGCTATGAGTATTCGATGCGTTATGCAGTGGTCTTCCTGATCGTGATCTCAATCATCGCATCGGTGCTCTTCAAGCGACGTGATGTAGCCAACTAAGAGCGCGACACACTCTCAGCGCAATTCCAGCATTCCCAAGCACGCTGTTTTATCCTTGGCACCTGTCCACTCCTCAATTCCCCAGGGAGCGTATGTGAGATCTCGTCGTTGGATCGCGTTCGTTGCGATCATCCCGCTCCTTCTTCCACTCTCTGCTCCTGCCGTCGCGAAGACTCCTAAGCCAACCTTGAAGGAGATCCGCGAGGCGAAGGAGAAAGAAGCGGCGAAGAAGGCGGCCGCCGATAAGGCACAGGCGAAACTCAATGCCGCGACGAAGACGCTCAAGCAATTGACTGCTGTCGCGAATGCCGCGCAAGCACGTTATGCGAAAGCGCGTGCTGATCTCGCAGTGGCGACCAAGAAGGCGAATGCCGCCGCGAAGCATTATCGCGAAGCCGTGGCTGCCGTGACCGAGACCCATAATCAGATCGGACGCCTTGCAAGCAATGCCTACATCATGGGTGGTGGCTTCACTGACCTTGATTCGCTATTGAAGGCAGATGGTCCGCAGGATCTTATGGATCGCTACGCGGTCCTCGATTCTTTGGGTAAGAACAATAAGACCGCTCTCACTCGTTACAAGTTCGCAGAGGCAGTCGCGGAGGGTGCGAAAGAAGAGGCTGATGCCACAAAACTCCAACAGGAGATAGCGACTGCGAAAGTCGAAGAGACTAAGAAGGAAGCAGAGGCTGCAGAGGCAGAGCAGCAAGCAGAGGTCGACAAGTTGCAGAAGGTCCAAGACCAACTCGCGAAGGAACTCTCATCTGCACGAAGAGTCCGAGTCACTTTGGAACAGCAGCGACAACTCGCACTCCTTGAAGAGGAGAACTCTCGTCGAGCGACACAGACTCCGAATCAATCGAAGATCTGGACCGATGATGGTTTCTCTGGTCGCGCAACGGTGAGGACGACGACGGAGCAACGCCTCAAGGCGGTGGAGTTCGCGAAGAAGCAGGTCCTTGCGAAGAAGCCTTATGTCTGGGGCGATGAAGGTCCGAACGCTTTCGACTGCTCCGGCTTGGTCTATGCCGCGTATCGGAGCGCAGGACTCGGTTGGCCGAATTGGGATCGACTCAACTCCTCGCTCTATTGGGGCTATACCAAGCGCATCCCACTGAATGATCTAGAGCCTGGCGATCTTCTCTTCTACTCCTACAAAGGAACTGTGAACACCATCCACCACATCTCTATCTATGCCGGAGATGGAATGGTCTGGGAAGCCCGGTCCAGGGAGAAGGGACTTCGCTATTCGAGTATCTACTCGATGCCAGGTCTGATGCCGTATGGAGGCCGGGTCTAACCTTCGGGAGTGGCTCAAGAATCCAAAGCACTCGCTGAAGTAAGAGCTGCGGTGCGTTGCGTTCTCGATCGACTTCAACCTGGTTCGAGGATCGGTATCGCCGTCTCAGGCGGTGCAGACTCCATGGCTCTTGCCGTCGCGACGAAGATGGAATCGGAAGAAGGAGCACATCAACTCACCGCCCTCATCGTCGATCACAGATTGCAGGCAGGAAGCGGTCGGATCGCAGCCGAGGCGAAGCAGACCCTGCAGAGGATCGGTATCGAAGAGGTTGAGATCCTCGAAGTCGATGTCGAGATCACTGATGGACTCGAGAGTTCTGCTCGACGCGCTCGCTATGGCGCGCTGGAAGAGTATGCGAAGAAGAATGGAATCGCTTCGATCCTTCTCGGCCATACCAAGAACGATCAGGCAGAGACTGTCCTTCTGGGGTTGGCCCGAGGATCAGGGACAAGATCACTCTCCGGCATGGCACGAGATAAAGGAATCTTCATCCGTCCGCTCCTTGGTATCGAACGGAAGACGACGGCGCAAAGCTGCGAGGATCTCGATATCGGTTATTGGCAAGACCCGCATAATGAGGATGAGCGATTCACACGTGTTCGTGCTCGCCGGCTTCTCGTCGAGATGGAGCGAGAGATTGGACCTGGGATCGTGGATGCGTTGGCGCGCTCTGCTGACTTACTTCGAGATGATGCTGATGCCCTCGACGGCCTTGCAAAGGAGTTCTTCGAGAGAATCGACCCACGGGATATCGATGTCACATCCCTCGCCCGACTGCCTCGCGCACTCCGAACACGGGTCTTGCGGATGGCGATCTATGCCGTCGGGGCGCCATCCGGCTCATTGAGCGCAGATCACATCGCCCCTGTTGAGGCCCTTGTGAGTGATTGGCACGGTCAAGGCCCCTCATCGCTTCCAGGTGGTGTGAAGGTGGAGCGAAAATCGGGCAGACTTTCGCTCTCCCAGCGGGGTCAATGAGTCGGTTGTAGTCATCAGGAGGAGTTCCTTGGATCTCGAATCAGTGAAATCAGAGATCGATCGTGTCGTCATCTCAGAAGAGGATCTCCAAAGACGCCTCCAAGAGTTAGCCGATCAAGTCACCAAGGACTATCAAGGTCGCGATCTGCTGATGATCGGCGTCTTGAAGGGCGCTGCGATCGCGATGGCTGACCTGGCACGGATGATCGGACGCCATGTCGAGATGGATTGGATGGCGGTCTCCTCATATGGCGCCGGAACGAAGTCGAGCGGTGTCGTGCGAATCCTCAAGGACCTCGATCAGGATGTCACCGGTCGCGAGATCCTGATCGTCGAAGACATCCTCGATACCGGGTTGACGCTCTCCTGGCTCAAGGCGAATCTTGAGTCTCGTGGCGCTAAGGATGTCGAGATCCTCACTGTCTTGCGAAAGCCAGAGGCCACCAAGGTGGACATCACGGCGAAGTACATCGGTTTCGACATCCCCAACGAGTTCGTCGTCGGTTATGGATTGGACTTCAACGAGCGTTATCGAAACCTCCCATTCATCGCAGTCCTCGCGAAGCACATGTACTCCTAAGGTCGTATCGATCCCATGAGAGTGAGCAAGCCCGCCAAGTCGACGAAGCAAGATGCGAAGTCGAATAAGAAGAAGCCGCAGAAGAAGGGTGCTCCTGTCCCTGCTCGAGCCCGCTCCTTCCTCCGCCGTCCTCTCTTCTGGATCATCCTTGCCATCTTCGTAGTCTCGATCGTCGGTCGCGTCTCCTCCTCGAACGATGGTTTCACTCGGGTCGAGACTTCGGCCCTTCTCGCAGCGATCTCGCAGAGTGAGGTGGAGTCGGCGACGATCGTCGATCGTGATCAGTTGATCCGTGCCGTACTCAAACCGGGCGAGGCGATCAATGGTGCGACGAAGATCGAAGCCTCATATGTCGTAGGACAAGAACCACTGATCGTCGAACTCCTCACCAGCAATCCACCACCGAAGCCGTGGGATGTCGAAGTCCCATCACAGAATCTCTTCGTCACCTTCCTCTTCTCATTGGTTCCCTTCCTACTCATCGCATTCCTTCTCTTCTTCCTGCTCTCACAAGCGCAAGGTGGATCCCGGGTCTTCACCTTCGGGCGTTCCCGTGCAAGGTTGCAATCGCCTGATGCGCCGAAGACCACCTTCGCAGATGTAGCGGGAGCAGATGAGGCAGTGGCCGAATTGAAAGAGATCAAGGACTTCTTGGCGGATCCGAAGAAATATCAGGAAATCGGCGCGAAGATCCCTAAAGGCGTGCTTCTCTATGGTCCACCGGGAACTGGAAAGACTCTCCTTGCTCGCGCAGTTGCCGGTGAGGCGAAGGTTCCCTTCTACTCGATCTCAGGTTCTGACTTCGTCGAGATGTTCGTCGGTGTCGGTGCCGCCAGAGTGCGTGATCTCTTCAATCAGGCGAAGGAACATGCACCGGCGATCATCTTCGTCGACGAGATCGATGCTGTCGGTCGCCATCGTGGCGCAGGTATGGGTGGTGGCCATGATGAGCGTGAACAGACCCTCAATCAGTTACTCGTCGAGATGGATGGCTTCGAAGCCAACGGTGGCGTCGTCTTGATCGCTGCGACCAATCGCCCAGACATCCTCGATCCTGCACTTCTGCGCCCTGGTCGATTCGATCGACAGATCGCGATCGAACGCCCTGATCTCAAGGGTCGGGAAGCGATTCTTGCTGTCCACGCGAAAGGCAAGCCACTTGCTGAGGATGTCGATCTCAAGTCATTCGCGCGAAGGACCCCCGGTTTCACCGGCGCTGACCTCGCAAACGTTCTCAATGAGGCGGCGTTGCTCACAGCAAGGAACAACGTGAAGGTGATCGATAACGCCGCCGTCGATGAGGCGATCGATCGCGTGATGGCAGGTCCACAACGCAAGAGCAGATTGATGAGTGATGAGGAGCGTCGCGTCACCGCTTATCACGAAGGTGGACACGCTCTCGTCGCACATGCGCTTCCGCATACAGACCCGGTTCACAAGATCACGATCATGCCAAGAGGTCATGCCCTCGGTTACACCATGGTCCTACCTGATGAGGACAAGTACTCGGTGACACGAAATCAGATGCTCGATCAACTCGCTTACACGATGGGTGGAAGAGCAGCCGAGGAACTCGTCTTCCATGATCCGACGACCGGTGCGGCGAATGACATCGAGAAGGCGACCGCGCTCGCCCGTGCGATGGTGACGCAGTATGGAATGACGGAGAAGCTCGGCGCCATCAAACTCGGTACGAGTGATTCAGCACCATTCTTGGGTCGAGACTATGGTCATCAACGCGACTACTCCGAGAGCATCGCAGGAGCGGTCGATCAGGAGATCCGCTCTCTGATCGAGAACGCTCATCAAGAGGCATTCGACATCTTGGTGGAGAATAGAGCGATCCTTGATCGTCTCGTACTAGAACTCCTGGAGAAGGAGACGCTCGGCAAGGAGGAGATCGCAACGATCTTCACCGAGGTACGCGGTCCGCAGCCACGGAGCGCATGGACCGGATCAAGTGCGCGAAAACCATCCTCACTCCCACCTGTCGACATCCCGGTGCGAACCAATGGTGCTGATGAGTCGAGCGCGCAAGAAGAGAAACCAAAGCGTCGCGCCAAGAAGGTTGCGCCTAAGGGCGAGTGAACGGATGAGCGAGATCAACCACGTCTCGATGGATCCTGACGACGGACGAGCCAAGGGCGAATTCGATTTCGATCGCGCAGAACGTGCGGTCAAGGAACTTCTCCTTGCACTCGGTGAGGACATCGAGCGAGATGGACTTCGTGACACCCCGCGGCGAGTAGCGAAGGCACTCGCGGAGAACTTCGCAGGGCTCTATCAGGACCCACGCGAAATATTGCATGTCACCTTCGATGCCGGACATCGAGAGCTCGTCATCGTGCGAGATATCGAGGTCTACTCACATTGCGAGCATCACCTCACTCCTTTCCATGGCGTCGCACATATCGGCTACATCCCCGGAGAGAGCGGTCGGATCACAGGGTTGTCGAAGCTCGCTCGCCTTGTTGATCTCTTCGCAAAGCGACCACAGGTACAAGAACGACTTACGACTCAGGTAGCGGATTCATTGATGGAGATCCTCGGCGCTGCCGGTGCCATCGTGATCTTGGATTGCGAGCATCTCTGCATGTCGATGCGTGGGGTACGAAAGCCAGAAGCTCGGACAGTTACGAGCGCAGTCCGCGGAATCCTGCACAATCCAGCGACGCGAGCTGAGGCGATGTCGCTGATCCAATCGCGTGATCGGCGATAGATGACCACGCTGGTGATGGGGATCCTCAACGTCACACCGGATTCCTTCGCAGATGGTGGCAGACATCTTTCTCTGCCTGATGCGATCAAGCGCGCCGAGGAGATGATCGCTGAGGGCGTCGACATCATCGACGTCGGTGGTGAGAGCACGCGACCCGGAGCCAAACGCGTCGATGAGGATGAGGAGTTGCGACGAGTGATCCCTGTGATCACGGAGATCGTGAAATTGGGAGCGGTGGTCAGTGTCGACACCATGCGCTCCAAAGTGGCAAGTGAGGCGATCAAGGTTGGCGCTCGTTATGTCAATGATGTCAGTGGCGGCCTTGCTGATCACGCGATGTCATCGGTGATCGCCAGTCACTCTCAAGTGCAATATGTGGCGATGCATTGGCGGGCACACTCGGAGAAGATGGCTGAGGCAGCCATCTACAAGGATGTGGTCAGCGATGTCCGGCGTGAGTTAGCTACGCGTACCGAGATCCTTGTGACCGAAGGTGTCGATCCCGATCAGATCATCATCGATCCAGGTTTGGGTTTTGCCAAGGAGCCAGAACACAACTGGAAGCTTCTGCGCGATCTCGATCGGATCGCACTTCTCGGGTTTCCACTTCTCGTTGGCGCTTCACGGAAGAGATTCCTAGGCGAGCTCTTGGACGGTGCATCCCCTGACGAGAGAGATTTCGCGTCAGTGGCAGTGACCACGATGCTTGCCCGAGAGGGTGTCTGGGGAGTTCGTACACATAGCGTCAAACCACATAAGGATGCGATCAAGGTGGTGGAGCGATGGACGAGATAGCGATCATCGGTATCCGTGGCTTTGGCTATCACGGACTCTTCGAGCACGAGAAGAACGATGGCCAGGAGTTCTTCGTCGATCTCCGGATCAAGACAGACCTCTCAAACGCTGGCCAGAGCGATCAGATCGAAGCGACGATCGACTATGGAAAGGTCTCGCTCCGAGTCAAGGAATTGATCGAGAGCGGTTCCTTCAATCTCATCGAACGACTTGCCGAGGTGATCGCAGCGAGTCTGAAGTCGGAATTCTCCATCAATGCCATCGAGGTCACCGTCCATAAGCCGAACGCTCCCGTTGGCATCGAGCTCGAGGACATCTCGGTGACGATTCGGCGATGAGAGTAGTAATCGCACTGGGGTCGAACCTAGGTGATCGCCGGGGCTACATTGATCGCGCAATCGATTCACTCAAGGAGCATCTCCGCATCGATGCCATTTCGACATTGATCGAGAGCGAACCTGTTGGTGGACCTGAACAAGGTGATTACCTCAATGGTGTCCTGCTCGGAGATACCGAACTCTCTCCCGAGGAGTTGATGTCGGAGTTATTGCGAATCGAATCCGAGCTCGATCGAGTGCGTAGCGTTGCCAACGCACCGAGGACGATCGACCTTGATCTGATCGATTACGAAGGCAGGACCCTCTCGTCGCCATTACTCACACTTCCCCATCCGCGGGCACATCAACGCCACTTCGTCATCACTCCCTGGTTTGAGATCGATCCAGAGGGCGTACTCGTCGGTCATGGAAGCCTGCGGGAGATCGTTGCCGCGAACGGTTGGTAAGAAGAGGTCTATCCTTAGCCCTCTCACTCAGCTGAGGGATTGCCCGGTACCGCCACGGACTGGAGCAGGAAGAGATAGCCATGATCACAACATCTGAGCGCGAATCAGAGCTCGAGGCCATACGCGCTCGCCTTGATGCGCCCGTGATCTTCGTTCCCACGATGGGGGCGCTCCATGAAGGTCATGCAGCGTTGATTCGACATGCGGCTTCGCTCTCTTCCTCCGTGATCGTCAGTATCTTCGTCAATCCACTGCAATTCGAAGATCCTGCTGACCTTGCCAAGTACCCCAAGACCTTGGAAGCAGATAGAGCATTGGCAATGGAAGCGGGAGCAAGATTCATCTGGGCGCCAAGTTTCGATGAGGTCTATCCAGATGAGATCGAACGGATCCCTTCTGGTCCTATCGGAGCGATCCTCGAAGGTGCATCGCGTGCGGGCCATTACGATGGCGTCTTGACCGTGGTCAAACGCCTCTTCGAATCGGTACGTCCAGATATGGCGATCTTCGGCGAGAAGGATTTCCAGCAACTCTTCCTCATCAAGGGATTGGCCAAGCGCATGGGGATAGAGATCATCACTCACCCCACGGTTCGTGACGAGAATGGTCTGGCGCTCTCCTCGCGCAATCGTCGACTCAGCGAGGCAGGCCGCGATAGCGCATCAGTTATCTATCGAGCGCTCATTGCGGCGAAGGGCTCGTCGACTCCAAAGAAGATGATGGAAGAGATCCTTAGAAGTGAATCGGCTTTCACAATCGATTATGCCGAGGTGATCGACGAGGAGAGTTTCGAGGTCATCGATGATGGAAAGAAGTCGATGAATCGTCGCGCATTGATCGCCGGATGGATCGAAGGAATTCGCTTGATCGACACGATCTCGCTAGGGGATCGATCATGAGACTCCTTGCTCCTGCTCCTGGTTGGAGCATGAAGTGTGATGTGATCGTCGTCGGTTCTGGAGTAGCAGGACTTACCACTGCGCTTCAGATACGTTCACACAATCTCTCGGTCATCCTCGTGACGAAAGCCAATATCGATGAGGGATCTACGAAGTGGGCTCAAGGCGGTATCGCTGCAGCCTTAGGGCCAGGAGATTCACCCGCAGCCCATAAAGAGGACACTCTTACCGCAGGTGCAGGACTCTGTGATCCGAGTGCGGTCGAGGTCCTGGTGACAGAAGGTCCAGAAGCGGTCCGACGTCTGATCGCACGCGGCGCAGTCTTCGATCGATCGATGACCGGAGAGATCGCACTCACTCGCGAAGGTGGACACCTTCGAAATCGAATCCTCCATGCAGGTGGCGATGCCACAGGTCAAGAGGTCTCGCGCGCTCTCCTTGCTGCGGTGCGTGATGACAAGGGAATCGAAGTGATCGAACACGCGCTCGTCCTTGATGCACTTCTCTCCGATGAAGGGGAGATTGCGGGCGTGACGCTTCACGTGATCGGAGAGGGAAGTCGAGATGGCGTAGGACAGATCGAGGCAGGAGCAGTCGTCATCGCAACGGGTGGGCTCGGACAAGTCTTCGCGCAGACGACCAATCCCTCTGTCTCGACCGGTGATGGCGTCGCACTCGCACTCCGCGCTGGAGCGCGGGTCGCTGATGTCGAGTTCATCCAATTCCATCCCACAGTCCTCTTCCTCGGCGAGGGATCGAAGGGGCAACAACCTTTGATCAGCGAAGCAGTCCGTGGTGAAGGAGCATTCCTCGTCAATCACCTAGGTGAGAGATTCATGGAGGGCGCGCACCCACTCGCAGATCTCGCGCCTCGAGATGTGGTGGCAAAGGAGATCGAACGGCAGATGCGAAAGTACGAGATCGACCATGTCTTCCTCGATGCTCGCGGCATCTCGAATTTCAACGAACGCTTCCCCACCATCTCTAGCTCTTGTCTGGAGCATGGCATCGATCCAACGAAGGACCTGATCCCGGTCGCACCAGCATCTCATTACGCATCTGGTGGTATTCGCGTCGATCTCAACGGTCGAAGTACCGTTCCAGGTCTCTATGCCTGTGGTGAGACCGCATGTACCGGAGCACATGGCGCCAATCGCCTCGCCTCCAACTCACTCCTCGAAGGATTGGTATTCGGTGCGCGTATCGCTTTCGATATCGCGATCTCCATCCGGCGCGATAAGAGCGTCGCCCCTGATCGCAGGAAGCCGATCCTCATCGATGCAAGCGCGCGTCGCAAGATCCAAGAGGCGATGAGCCGTGGTGCTGGTGTGGTTCGGAGCAAGGAGAGTCTCACTAAGGCGAAGGACGACTTGATTTCGATCAGATCTCTCGCATCGACCGATGCGCATACCGCCTCATGGGAGACGACCAATCTTCTTCTCCTTGCTGAGGCGATCGTCGAAGCGGCGCTGAAACGAGAAGAGAGTCGTGGCTCGCACTGGCGCGAGGACTTCCCATCGAGAGATGATCGTTGGCTGGTGCGCATCGAAGAGTGGTTGGTCGATGGAGAATTGAGGTCAACGACGGCGCCGCTGACCGTCCACGAAAGTGGGGAACGGAGATGGGGATGAGATTGCGAATCGATGATGAGATCATCGCTTTGATCGATCGCGCCTTGGAAGAAGACCTCGCGGGTGGTGTCGATGTGACATCGGTTGCGACCATCGATGAGAAGAGTCTGGGTCAAGCGAACTTCATGGTAAAGGCACCTGGCGTGATTGCAGGCCTTGATCTCGCAGAAGCAGTGATGTCGCGCTGTGGCGTTTCTTCGTTCAAGAGAAAGGTCGTTGATGGCGCAGAAGTGAAGACAGGCACGATCATCGCAACCGCCGAAGGACCTTTACGTGCCATCCTCTTGGCTGAGCGAACTGCCCTCAACCTCATCTCACGAATGAGCGGGATAGCCACTTCGACAAAGCGCTGGGCTGATGAGGTATCGGGAACCAAGACGAAGATCCGAGATACTCGAAAGACCACACCAGGGCTTCGCGTCCTTGAGAAGTACGCAGTTCGCGTCGGTGGCGGTATCAACCATCGCTCCTCACTCAGCGAATCTGCGCTCCTCAAAGACAACCACATCGCAGCAGCAGGCAGCATCTCGCAAGCCTTCCGCGCTATACGCGAGAAGTTCCCAGAGGTCGAAGTCGAAGTAGAGGTGGATACCTTGGAACAACTCGAAGAGGCACTCGATGCTGGTGTGGAGTTGATCCTTCTCGACAACATGGACCTTGCCATGACGAGGAAGGCCGTGGAGATCACCGCTTCGAGGGCAAGACTCGAGTCATCGGGTGGGATCAAGCTGGAGAACGCCCGTGCCTATGCAGAGTGTGGCGTCGACTTTCTCGCCATTGGAGCCTTGACTCACTCTGCACCGATCTTGGATATCTCGCTTGAAGTACTAACACCATTTGTCGATCATGAAGATGGAATCGAAGGGAAGTAAGAGATGCTACTTGCAATCGATGTCGGGAATACCAATACCGTCCTCGGCATCTTCGATGGCGAGAAGTTAGTTCAGTCATGGCGCGTGAAGACAGATGCCAGAGACACATCCGACGAGATGGTGCTGCAATATCGGGCGCTCGTCGACGGATATGAGATCTCAGGGATCGCAGTCAGTTCTACCGTTCCGGCCGTCCTTCGCGAGATCCGAGTCATGATCTCTCGCTACTTCTCATCGATCAAATGCATCATCGTCGAACCAGGGATCAAGACCGGCGTTCCTTTACTTGTCGACAACCCGAAGGAAATCGGTGCTGATCGCATCGTCAATTCACTTGCAGCGCACACGCTCTACCCAGATGGTCCTGCCATCGTCGTCGATTTCGGAACTTCGACCAATCTTGATGTCGTCTCGCCGAAGGGTGAGTTCCTTGGTGGCGCACTCGCACCAGGGATCGAGATCTCGGTTGATGCGCTCGCGTCGCGCGCAGCACAGCTTCGAAAGGTGGAGTTGGTCAAGCCGCGTTCAGTCATCGGGAAGAACACCGTGGAAGCGCTGCAATCAGGGACTATCTATGGATTCGCAGGACAAGTAGACGGCCTCGTCGATCGCATCGTGGAAGAGTTAGCAAGCCTTTATCCCGACAGTGGCACTGTCTCCGTCATCGCAACTGGTGGACTCGCACCCTTGGTACTCGGAATCAGCGAGACCATCGAATTCCACGAACCAGATCTCACTCTCATCGGCTTGCGTCTGCTCTATCAGCGAAACTAGCCGATAGAGTTCGCGCATCATGAGTGATCACACCGATGATGTCGACGACCTTCCGGAACAGCTCCGCATCCGCAGGGAGAAGCGCTCAAGCCTGATCGAGCGTGGAATCGAGCCATATCCAGTATCGGTCCCGAGGAGCTCCACGCTCAAGGAGTTACGAGAGCGATTCGCAGACCTTGCCATCGATGTAGCAACGGGAGTGACGGAGAGCGTCACTGGCCGTGTCATCTTCAAACGCGACACCGGAAAGCTCTGTTTCGCGACGCTTCGTGAAGGCGATGGCACAGAGTTACAGGCGATGTTCTCACTCGACAAGGTCGGTGAAGAGAGCCTTAGCGCTTGGAAGTCCGATGTCGATCTCGGTGACTTGGTCTCTGTCACTGGTGAGGTGATCACCTCCAAACGCGGTGAGTTATCGATCCTTGCTTCGAGTTATGCGATCGCTGCGAAGACCTTGCGACCACTACCTGTGGAACATAAGCCGCTCTCTGAGGAGACTCGCGTTCGGATGCGGTATGTCGATCTCATCGTCCGCCCCGAGGCACGCGATATGGCGCGGATTAGGCCGAGCGTGATGCGCTCGCTTCGCTCCTCCTTCGATTCCAGAGGCTTCATCGAAGTCGAGACCCCGATGCTTCAGGTGATGCATGGCGGCGCTGCAGCAAGACCCTTCGTCACCAAGAGCAATGCCTATGACATGGACCTCTTCCTACGTATCGCCCCAGAGCTCTACCTCAAGCGCTGTGTGGTTGGTGGACTCGAGAAGGTCTTCGAGATCAATCGCAACTTCCGCAACGAGGGCGCAGATTCATCACACTCGCCTGAATTTGCGATGATCGAGACCTATTGGGCCTATGCCGATTGGGATGCGATGGCGACATTGACGCGCGAATTAGTGCAGGAATCAGCGAAGGCGCTCTTCGGGTCTCACGTGGTCAAACACTTCGACGGGCGCGAGAGTGACCTCGGTGGCACTTGGAAGGAGATCGACTTCTACACCGCGATCTCAGATGGTCTCGGAGAGGAAGTGAGTCCAGAGACTTCCTTTGATGAGTTGGTGAAGATTGCGCAGAAGCGGGGCATCAAGGTCGATCCGAAGTGGATCCATGGGAAGTTGGCGGAGGAGATCTTCGAAGATATCGCGGGCGAGCTCTTGAATGGCCCGATCTTCGTCAAGGGATATCCGGTCGATACATCGCCGTTGGTGAGGGAACACCGGGAACGCGCTGGCATCACCGAGAAGTGGGATCTCTATGTAGATGGCTTCGAATTGGCGACCGGATACTCCGAACTTGTCGATCCGGTGATCCAACGTGAGCGACTTGTAGAGCAAGCGAAACTCGGTGCTAAAGGCGATCTCGAGGCGATGCAATTGGATGAGGATTTCTTACGTGCGATGGAGTTCGGTATGCCACCGATGGGTGGCATGGGTATGGGTGTCGATCGACTCTTGATGGCGCTCACTGGTTTGGGTATTCGAGAGACCATCCTCTTCCCGCTCGTGAAACCAGAAGAGTAAGTGATGATCGAAGGGCTGGTAGTCCGTCCTGCGACGACACACGATGTCAAAGTGGTTCGTGAG
>Ga0129336_10001212_pt1 | contig 15512 bp, 16 predicted proteins | sample CPB6_02_DNA_FD_96878 | JGI IMG/M metagenome (GOLD analysis project Ga0129336, IMG submission 96878) | Freshwater to marine salinity gradient microbial communities from Chesapeake Bay, USA - CPBay_Sum_0.6_0.2_DNA | ecosystem: Environmental > Aquatic > Marine > Coastal | place: USA: Chesapeake...
TCTCCCCTCAATGCCTGTCCGATGAAAGCAGGCAAGGCCCTGCCATCGTTCAATCTCATCCTTGGACCATAGGTGTTGAAAATCCTTACAATCCTGGTATCAACTTTATGATACGTGTGATACGCCATTGTAATGGATTCCATGTATCTCTTCGCCTCGTCATATACACCGCGAGGACCAACAGGATTTACATTGCCCCAATACTCTTCGGTTTGGGGATGCACCAATGGATCACCATACACTTCAGAAGTAGAGGCGACAAGTATCCTGGCTTTCTTATCCTTTGCAAGCCCCAAACAATTGTGCGTACCCAATGCACCAACCTTTAGCGTCTGTATGGGGATTTTCAGGTAGTCAATCGGACTAGCAGGAGAAGCAAAATGAAGAATGTAATCAATGGCTCCTGGCACATGTATGAACTTTGTTACATCGTGGTGATAAAATTCAAATTGCTTTAGCTTGAAAAGATGTTCAATGTTTTTTAGATCACCTGTAATCAAATTATCCATTGCAACCACATCATAACCTTCCTTGATGAATCGATCGCAAAGATGTGAACCCAGAAACCCTGCTGCACCAGTGATGAGAATCCGTTTATTTGACATAAGATTTAATTTGAGGGAGCGCGACCAATACTTTCGTAATGAAATCCTAGCTCTTTAACTGTATTTGTATCAAAAAGGTTTCGTCCGTCGAAAATGGTTGAGCCCTTGATGTGTTTTTTAATTTTATTGAAATCAGGTGTCCTAAACTCATTCCACTCAGTAGCGATGATCAAAGCATCGGCATTTGTCAATGCATCATACTGATTTTCAGCATAGCTTATTTTATCTCCAATCAATTGTTTCACGTTTTTCATTGCCTCCGGATCAAATGCAGTTATTGTAGCGCCTGCATCAATCAAAGCATTGACAATATTGAGTGCAGGTGCTTCTCTGATATCATCAGTATTCGGCTTGAATGCAAGCCCCCACAAAGCAAAATGTTTGCCTTTCAGATCTCCCTTGAAATAATTCGAAATTTTAGGAATGAGGTGTAACTTTTGTCTCTCATTCACTTTCATGACAGCATTCAAAATTTTAAAATCATAATTGACCTCCGCAGAACTTTGTACCAAAGCCTGAACATCTTTTGGAAAGCAACTTCCACCGTATCCTATACCTGGAAACAAAAATCGTTTTCCAATTCTTGCATCACTTCCAATTCCCAGTCTCACCATATCAACATCTGCACCCATGCTTTCACAAAGCTGTGCAATTTCATTCATGAATGAAATCTTCGTTGCCAAGAAAGAATTGGCTGCGTATTTCGTCAACTCTGCAGAACGGAGATCCATATAGATAATTGGATTTCCAGATCGTACAAATGGGGCATAGAGTTCACTCATCAGTTTTTTTGCTCTCTCACTTTCCACACCAATCACCACCCTGTCGGGTTTCATGAAATCATCCACCGCGACTCCCTCACGTAAAAACTCAGGATTAGATACAACATCAAAAGAAACTTTTGAATTCTTGGAGATTGCTTGATGAACTTTATCAGCAGTTCCAACAGGAACAGTACTTTTATCTACAATGACAGCGTAATCGTCCATGATTTTGCCAAGTTCATCAGCAACACCCAATACATATTTTAGATCAGCAGATCCGTTTTCACCGGGTGGAGTAGGCAATGCAAGAAAAATGATTTTAGCATCTTGGATACCTTCTTTCAATGAGGTAGTGAAATGTAACCGCTCTTCTTTAAGGTTGCGTAGAAATATCTTTTCGAGTCCGGGTTCGTAAATGGTAATCTGACCTGATTTGAGCTGATCAACTTTTTTCTGATCAATATCTACACAAGTAACTTCATTGCCGGTATCGGCAAAGCAGGTACCCGTAACGAGTCCCACATAACCAGTTCCAACTACAGCTATTTTCATAAGGTTGATTTATTTCGTGAAGTAATTTACTTTATCTGTGATATAATCCAACTGCTCTTTGTCCAATTCAGTATGCATCGGCAAAGAGACAACCCGCTCCGTAAGCCAATCAGTCACAGGCAGATCAACTTCAGTCAGGTTCAAAAAAGAAAACATTTTTTGTCTGTGTGCCGGCACCGGATAATAAATCATTGCCGGGATCTGAGCAGATGCCAGTTGTTCAACCAATCGATTGCGATCGACTCCTTCCAATACAAGGGTGTATTGATGAAATACATGCTTGTTGTTAGGAGCGATGCAAGGAGTTTTGATGCGGGGATTTTCTTTGAAGGCATCTGTATAGTATGCAGCGGCTTCAAATCTCGCAGCATTGTATTGATCCAGTTGCTTCAGTTTGATGTTGAGAACGGCAGCCTGAATGGAATCGAGTCGCGAGTTGCAACCGACTACATCATGATAGTACTTTTTGCTTTGCCCGTGGTTGGCGATCATCCTCATTTTTTCTGCCAGTGAATCGTCGTTGGTGCAGACTGCGCCGCCGTCGCCAAAACATCCCAGATTTTTTGAAGGGAAAAATGAGGTGCACCCTATATCTCCCATTGTCCCTGTTTTCTTGACTGTTCCGTCACTGAATGTATAATCAGCACCTATTGCCTGTGCATTGTCTTCAATCACATGCAAATGATGCGCTTTGGCAATTTCTAGAATTTTTTCCATGTCGGCAGATTGTCCATAGAGATGCACCGGCACAATTGCCTTTGTTTTGGATGTGATGGCTTTTTCAATGGCTGATGGATCCATGCAAAAAGTATCGGGATCCACTTCTACAAATACCGGTGTCAGTCTCAAGAGTGCAATTACTTCGGTTGTAGCGATATAGGTAAAAGATGGAGTAATGACTTCATCCCCCGGCTGGAGTCCAGCGGCCATCAGTGCAATCTGCAGCGCATCTGTGCCATTGGCGCAGGGAATCACATGCTTTACATTCAAATAAGCTGCGAGTTGATCAGAAAAATCAACCACTGTTTGTCCATTGATAAATGCAGTTGAATCCATTACAGCTGCAACAGCCTCATCAACGGCTTGCTTGATGCCGGCATATTGCCTTTTTAAATCAACCATTTGAATGGGCCTCATGCGCTTGAATGAATGGCCGCAAAGTTAAGAAAAAACGGGGCAATCCCGGATAAGGTCTTAGCTTCGCAAAGTACTCATTATCATGCTGTTTGCATATAACATTTTCACTCATTTATTCTCACTGGGGATGCACTTGGCATCGCCCTTTCATACCAAGGCAAGAAAATGGGTGAAAGGAAGAGCAAATTGGAGAAAAGAGTTGGAAGGAAAACTGAGTGGAAAGCGAGATAAACTCATTTGGATCCACAGTGCCTCATTGGGGGAATTTGAACAAGGAAGAACCCTCATAGAGGCTATCAAAAAAACATCTCCAGACAGTAAAATTCTCGTCAGTTTCTTCTCTCCCTCTGGATATGAGGTAAGAAAAAAATTTCATGGCGCAGATTATGTTTGTTACCTGCCAATGGACAACCAAACCAATGCGGTTGATTTCATTGAAACAGTTCAACCATCTCTTGTTGTTTTTATCAAGTATGAGCTTTGGTTTCACTATTTGAACACCTTGAATAAACGCAATATTCCAACGATGCTCATTTCAGCGATCATCCTGCCTTCTCAAGCTTATTTTGGAATCTTGGGCGGATTTTTTCAATCCATGCTGAAAATGTTCACACATATTTTTGTTCAAGATGAGCCATCCAAGCACTTGCTCTCATCCATTGGCATTGAAAACAATGTTTCCATTTCAGGTGATACCCGATTTGATCGGGTCGCTGAAATAACCCGTGAATCATTTTCCAATCATGCCATCGAACATTTTTGCGGGAATGAAAAAGTGCTGATTGCCGGGAGCACTTGGCGGGAAGATGAAGCTGCACTGCGGCATGTGCAATCGTGCATACCGGAGTTGAAACTGATCATTGCCCCTCATGAAATCCATACAGCACACCTTGCTTCCATTCAATCAATTTTCAAAGATGCGGTATTGCTGAGCGAATACAACGATGATGAAGCAGCCAAGGTGCTGATCATTGACTCCATTGGTATGCTGTCAAAAATTTACAGATACGCAACCATTGCATACGTAGGTGGGGGATTCAACAAATCAGGTATACACAACATTCTGGAAGCAGCAGCCTATGGAAAGTTTGTTTGCTGGGGACCCAATTACCAACGTTCTGCGGAAGCAAAAAGAATGCTGGAGATGGGCTGTGGATTCAGCTTTCACCAAAAAGAAGCATTGGCAAAAAGAATAGCAATCCTTCTTGATCAGCGCAGTGAGTTAGAGATCAAAAATAAACTTGCAAAAGAATTTGTTGCATCCAATCAAGGTGCAACTTCACGAATTATGGTATTTTTACAGGATTCAAATATTATTTAACAAATGTTCACAGAACCCAGCAATATTGCACAGAAATCAGGTTGGATCGAGGTTGTCTGCGGTTCTATGTTTTCCGGCAAAACGGAGGAACTGATCAGGCGGCTAAAAAGAGCAAAGATTGCACACCAGCAAGTGGGTATTTTCAAGCCGCTGCTTGACAACCGCTATCACCAGAACAATATTGTTTCCCACAATGAAACAACCATTTCTGCAAGCGCTGTTGCAAATGCAAAAAGCATACTGGAATTGGCAGATACGTTTGGAGTGATCGGAATCGATGAAGCACAATTTTTTGATGAAGATATTCTGCACGTTGTAGAAAAACTTGCCAACATGGGAAAGAGGGTTATTGTCGCAGGACTCGATATGGATTATGCAGGCAAGCCTTTCGGACCGATGCCAAAACTTTTATCGATTGCCAATTTTGTCACCAAATTACATGCAGTCTGTATGCAGTGCGGTGGAGCAGCTAGCTACTCATTCAGAATTTCAAACAATACCGATCAGGTTGTCATCGGTGAGAAAGATCATTACGAAGCAAGATGCAGATCTTGCTTTCACGCATAACAATAGTGAATACCATACATCAAATATCAGCGCTCCTCAAAAAAGATCTTCTGCTGGAAAGAAGACAACAGCATACGCTGTATGGCATTCTGCTTTATATAACCTCCACCATATTTGTTATTTACCTGACACTGGATGATCCAGATGCCACCACATGGAACGCCATATTCTGGATCACACAATTGTTTATATGCATCAACGCAGTTGCGAAAAGTTTTTTGCAGGAAGCAAAAGGAAGAATGTTGTACTATTATACCATCACCTCCCCCGTTGCATTCATCCTATCTAAATTGATATACAATGTCGTTTTGATGACGATCATGAGCGTTATCAATCTCTTGCTCTATACTGCCATGTTGGGCAACCCTACAGCAGCATACTGGTCATTCGCAGCGATTGGTATTTTAGGAGGGTGTGGACTTGGGCTGATATTCACCATGCTGGCAGCCATCGCTTCAAAGGCCCTTCAACAGGCATCCCTCATGGCCATTTTGGGATTCCCATTGATACTGCCTCAGCTGATGATGCTGGTTAGGCTTTCCAAATCAGCCTTTGGGGAAATTTTCAACAACGGCATTCCTTTGCAAATGATTTTGCTTTTGCTAGCATTTGACGCATTGATTATCGTCATGTCTGTTATTTTGTTTCCATTTTTATGGAAAGATTAATTGAAGAGCCTAATTTTGCCCCTTCAAACAATGGATGCATGCGCCTTGCCTGGTGGAAATTGCTGACGATTGCTCTTCTCTTTTATGCTGTTATCGGCGGATTTTTATTGCCGGTTCCAGCACTCACACAATTGGGTGAGTCCATCCGCAACTTGTACTTCCATGTCTGCATGTGGTTTGCCATGATGATCCTCTTCACGGTTTCTATCATCCAAAGCATCAAATACCTGAACAACAAATCAATTATCCATGATATCAAAGCAAAGGAATACGCGGCTGTAGGCTCTTTTCTTGGTATACTGGGATATTCAACTGGTGCCATATGGGCAAGTTATACCTGGGCAGACCCTAACAATCCAGCATACGCATCACTTGGTTCCATTATGAGAGAACCAAAACTCATCGGTGCTGCATTGGCATTGCTGGTCTATGGTGCATATTTTATTTTAAGAAGTTCGATTACCGATATGGATCAAAGAGCAAGGGTAAGTGCTGTGTACAATATTTTTGCCTACGCCATGCTCTTCCCAACCATTTGGATCATACCCAGGTTATTACCGAGTTTACACCCCGGTCAGGAAGGAAATCCTGCACTGAACTTCAATGACATCGACGCGAGGATGCGCATGGTTTTTTATCCTGCAGTAATTGGGTGGACGCTTCTTGGAGCATGGATCGCTGGATTGAAAATCAGACTGGAAATCATCAAAGAAAAAAAAATCAGCAATGTATAAATCGAACAAATTCTTTTTGCTGCTGTTTGCATTATTCGCATCTTATTTTTCACAAGCCCAAGGAGAAACTATGGCCAACACAATGCGTTCAAATGGGAAAATCTATGTTGTTGTAGCAGTTTTAACGACTATTTTAGTCGGACTCATCGCCTACCTGGTTCGATTGGATAAAAAGATATCCAAACTCGAAAAGGAATAACCGCTCTTTAAAACGAGCTTTGCATTTATAAATTACTTGCCATGGCAGAAGAATATAAGTTTTTTGATGCAGTCTGTAAAAGTTTTGACAAGGCTGCCAAGTATACCAATTTCGATCAGGGAATTCTTGAACAAATTAAACAGTGCAACAGTGTTTTGCGCCTTCACTTCCCTGTCAAGATCGGCGATAAGGTTGAAGTGGTAAAAGCATACAGGGTTCAACATTCACACCACAAGTTGCCATGCAAAGGCGGTATCCGTTTCAGCGAAATGGTAAACCTGGATGAAGTGATGGCCTTGTCAGCTTTGATGACTTACAAGTGTGCGATCGTCAATGTACCATTTGGAGGTGCCAAAGGTGGCATATCCATCGATCCTAAAAAATACTCCGCATACGAACTGGAAAAAATAACCCGCCGGTACACCAGCGAATTGATCAAGAAAAAGTTTATTGGTCCGGGCGAAGACGTGCCTGCTCCTGATTATGGAACCGGTGAAAGAGAGATGTCATGGATTCTTGACACCTATGTCACCATGAATCCCGGTCAGGTGGAAGCACTGGGTTGTGTTACTGGAAAACCCATCACGCAAGGTGGCGTAAAAGGAAGAAAAGAAGCAACTGGACTCGGTGTATTCTACGGCGTAAGAGAAGTCTGCAAGCACGAAGATCAAATGAAAAAACTTGGACTCACACCCGGTATCGAAGGGAAAAAAGTGATTGTTCAGGGATTGGGCAATGTAGGATATCATTCTGCTAAATTTTTCGAAGAGGGAGGTGCATTGGTAGTTGGACTTATCGAATATGAGGGAGCGATATACAATGAAGCAGGATTGGATGTTGAAGCAGTATTTCAACATAGAAAAAAAACTGGATCCATATTGAACTTCCCCGGTTCGAAAAATTTTGAAAAGAATACCGATGGACTCGAAGCACCATGCGATATTTTGATTCCTGCAGCTTTGGAAAATGTCATCAATGAACACAACGCAGATAAAATTCAGGCTAAAATCATTGGCGAAGCAGCCAACGGACCTTTGACGCCAGAGGCAGACGATATTCTCACAAAAAAAGGAGTACTCGTTGTTCCAGATATGTACCTCAACGCAGGTGGTGTAACCGTTTCATACTTTGAGTGGTTGAAAAACCTGAGCCACGTTTCCTATGGAAGACTGGAAAGAAGATTCATGGAAAATCAGAATGCCAACTTCGTTGCCCAAATAGAAACCATGACAGGAAATACGATAGCACCAGAAGAAAAGAAGATTCTTGTACACGGTCCGGATGAAATTGATTTGGTGAGAAGTGGACTTGAAGACACCATGATAAAAGCCACCAACGAAATTTTTGCATGCTGGAATAAATATCCAGACATTCCCAATATGAGAACTGCCGCTTTTGTTGTTGCGATTGAAAAAGTTGGAAATAGTTATATGGAATTGGGAATCTTCCCTTAATCAATCAACGTTCGAATGTTGGAAAAGAAGCGAGCCATTGTTGGTTCGCTTCTTTCATTTCTGCAATATGGCATTGATGGCCATTGGTGATGGCAATGTATTTTACTTGCAAACTTCTATGATAAGATAAAATTTGCATGAGAACCGCATCATTCAACAATACTTCCGTTGATTTACATTCCACCATCATCCATGGCTGATGGGATCTGTTGAAAACAAGTATATCGTATCTTTTTTTGCTCTTGTCCCTCAACCCTTTTTCTACTGAGATGAGCGATTCAGGAATATGATGTATTTCAGAAAGCCAATTCAAAAAATTCTGACGCACCCACTCCTCCGGCTGCAGCATGACCCATTTCTTCCGAAAACGATCCCATATTTCAGGTCCATTTTCTGTGTTTTGTACCCTAAAATCCGGTGCGGGAAATGATAAAGGAATCATGCTTGCAAAGTAATCAGTAATTTTGATGAAAGAAAGAGATGACAAACAAAGAAGAAATAGTCAAAAACTGGTTGCCCAGGTATACAGGAAGAAAACTGGAAGATTTTGGTGAATACATTTTACTCACCAACTTCAGCAACTATGTTGAACTGTTTGCACAATGGAACAATGTGGAAGTGATTGGAAAAGAAAAGCCCATGCAATCAGCCACAGCTGAAGGGATTACGATCATCAATTTCGGAATGGGAAGTCCCACAGCAGCTACCATCATGGACCTGCTGACAGCAATAGAACCCAAGGCTGTATTGTTTTTGGGTAAATGCGGAGGATTGAAGAAAAGAAATAAAATCGGGGACTTACTATTGCCTATTGCAGCCATCAGGGGGGAAGGAACATCGAATGATTATTTCCCTGCAGAAGTTCCGGCATTGCCGGCATTTGCACTTCAGAAAGCCATCTCTACCACTATCAGAGACAATAAGTTGGACTACTGGACAGGAACAGTTTATACCACCAACCGAAGAGTATGGGAGCATGATCTCGACTTCAAAGAATATCTGCAAAAAATCAGGGCATATGCAATTGACATGGAGACAGCCACCATTTTCTCAGTTGGATTTTACAATAAAATACCTACCGGTGCCATCCTCATGGTCAGTGATCAGCCAATGATTCCGGAAGGTGTCAAAACAGAGGAGAGCGACAAGAATGTGACTGCCAATTTTGTCGAAAGACATGTTCGACTGGGCATTGAATCCCTCCAGCAATTGATCAACAATGGCCTAACCGTCAGGCACTTGCGCTTCTGATATCCAGATCTCCTGCTCAGAACTGAATAGATTTATACTGCAAAAGGACATTTTTTGTTAATTTTGCAGCTCAATTGCCAAAACAAATCTGATGCCGTAAGATCAGGTTTGATGCGAGGTGTCGACTTTTCAATGACATCAAGGTTTGTTTCAGGCATTTTAAAATTTTAAAAAGCATGAAACTTTCTCAATTCAGATTCGATTTCCCACTCAACCTTATTGCCCAAACACCTTCCAAAAGAAGAGAGGACGCCAGACTCATGGTCGTTCACAAAGATACCGGTGTGATTGAAAACAGGATGTTCAAAGACGTACAAGAATACTTCGAAGAAAAAGATGTTTTCGTTGTCAACAACACGAAAGTATTCCCGGCAAGAATGTATGGAAGAAAAGAAAAAACGGGTGCAAAGATCGAAGTATTTCTATTGAGAGAGTTGAACAAACAAAACAGGCTATGGGATGTCATCGTTGATCCTGCAAGAAAAATAAGAGTCGGAAATAAATTGTATTTCGGTGATGCAGAAGAATTGGTTGCAGAAGTAATTGACAATACTACATCAAGGGGAAGAACGATTCGTTTTTTATTTGAAGGAAGCGATGATGAATTCAAAGAAATTCTAAATACACTTGGAGAGACGCCCCTGCCTAAATACATTAAACGCAAACCAGACGAGACGGATAAAGAACGCTATCAAACCGTTTACGCAAAACACGAAGGTGCCGTTGCCGCCCCAACAGCGGGATTGCATTTCTCCATCGAATTGATCAAGAGACTTGAAATTCAGGGGATCCGTTTCGCAGAAGTTACCCTTCACACTGGTCTTGGAACTTTCAGAGCCATTGAAGTAGAGGACTTGAGCAAGCATAAGATGGAAGCGGAATATTTCAAGGTTGACGAAACTGCCTGTAAGATTGTTAATAAAGCAAAGTCAGAGGGACATCGCATTTGCTCTGTTGGAACCACTACCATGAGAGCACTTGAAAGCACCTTTACTGCAGATAAGTTATTGAAGCCGGCAGAAGGTTGGACCAATGTATTTATTCATCCACCACATGATTTTTCTGTATGCGACTCCTTGATCACCAATTTCCATTTACCGAAAACATCTTTGCTGATCATGGCTTGTGCTTTTGCAGGGTATGACCTCACCATGGAGGCTTATAAAAAAGCCATCAAGGACAAATACAGATTTTTCAGCTACGGAGATGCGATGTTGATATTATAATCAACTCATTCGAGAAACTAATCAAGTCCGAACAGCCCCTTGTTCAATGCTTTCAAGGTTTCGTTCTTCAACGAAGTCTGAACAAGAATGGATACATTGTGTAAACTGCCGCCATAACTCACCATGTTTACAGGGATATTGTTGAGCGAATCAAACAACCGCATCATCAAGTTGCTGTTATGTGTCAATTTATTCCCTACTACTGATACAATGGTTTGCTGATGGATGATTTCCAATTCGCCCAAAGGCTGTAATTCTTTGGATATTTCATCGAGGTATTGTGTATTATCAATTGTAACAGATACAGCCACTTCCGAGGTTGTAATCATGTCAATGGATGTCCTGTATTTTTCAAACACTTCGAATATCTTCCTGAGGAAACCATATGCCAACAACATTCTGCTGCTTTTGATCTTCAGCATAACGATGCCATCTTTTGCAGCAACAGCTTTAACCCCATCCCTTTCAGCATCCTTTTGAATGATAGTGCCTTTTGCCTCTGGCTGCATCGTGTTGAGCAATTTCACAGGTATATTGTAATGTTGTGCGGGCCATATGGATGCAGGGTGCAGGATTTTAGCACCGAAGTAAGCCAATTCGGCAGCTTCATCAAAGCTGAGTTGCTCAACAGGTTTGGTTGACTGAACAATTCTGGGATCATTGTTGTGCATTCCATCGATGTCGGTCCAAATTTCACATACTGTCGCGTTGACAGCAGCTGCAATCAGCGAAGCAGAATAATCACTACCGCCTCTTTTCAAATTATCCACTTCCCCTTTTGCATTTCTGCAGATGTATCCTTGCGTGATGAATAACTTTTTTTCTGCATGCAGCTCAAGTGCTTTTGTGATTTTGGATTGTATGACTGGCACCTGTGGTTCATCATTGGCATCAATCGACATAAAGTCAAGTGCTGGCAGCAATACGTGGTCGATTCCTTTTTCTTCCAAATAGCAACTGAAAAGTTTTGTACTCATCAATTCACCCTGCGCCAAGATATCTTTGTTCAATGCATCATTGAAGGATACCTTTAAAATAATTTTTAAAAAATCGAAATGCTCATTGATGATGCCGGTTGCTTTTTGCTGATTGGCATCCTTTTTCAACAAACCGACAATGAAAGTTTTGTAATGATCATACAACGCCTCGATCAATTCACTTGCTTTTTGCTTGTCGCTACTTGCCAATGCATCACCTATGGCAACCAATGCATTGGTGGTTCCACTCAGTGCACTTAGCACAACAATCTTTGAATCTTCATCCCGCGTTATCAATTCAGCAACCTGAAACATTCTTTCAGGCTTCCCTACAGAGGTCCCGCCAAACTTCATGATTTTCATTGCAGTCATTTTTTATTGGATGGCAAAGTTAAAGTTTGATGTTGAATTTTTGTGCAATTGACAGCAGATCTGTCCACACTGCATCAACGATTGGAATGCCATTCTTTTCTCTGTCTGCCTGACAATCCCTCTCAGGATCACCTGGTATTAAAACTTGTTGGATTGGATCAATAGGTGCAGCTGCACGGAATCTACGTATCCATAAATCCATGTCTTTTTTAAATGCGTCCGATGTTCTGAAAGCATCAATGCGCATGGCGCCAAAAAAATGCCCAATTCCTTTTCCTGGCTGATCCTCTGGCATGGGCACATAGGCAGGAAAAGGGGGTACCCAGGGACCAAAATTTGCACCACTGAGAACACCCGAGAAAATATCAACAATGGCTCCCAATGCATAGCCTTTGTGACTGCCATGTTCTCTATCCCCACCCAATGGAAGCAATGCGCCTCCGGTTTTCAACGCATGTGCATTTTGAATAGGAAGACCCTCTTGATCCTGCATCCACCCCAATGGTGCATCTGCACCTTTTCGCTGGAGAATTTCCAGTTTGCCATTTGCAGCAGTAGTAGTAGCCAAATCAGCAATAAAAGGGGGCTCCTCTCCTGCAGGAACTGCCACACAAATGGGATTGGTTCCCAACATCCTCTCTTTCGAAAAAGTGGGTGCTACGAGCGCACTTGCGTTGGTCATTACGATTCCAATCATATCCTCCTGCAATGCAATCATTGCATGTGATGCAGCGATGCCAAAATGATTGCTGTTGCAAACACTTACCCATCCCGTTCCTACATGCTTCGCTTTCTCAACCGCAATCGACATGGCATAGGGAGCAACGACGAGTCCAAGTCCACTGTCACCATCAACCACTGCTGTAGAAGGGGTTTGATGTACTATGTGGATTGTTGGTTTTGCATTGATGCGATTGACTTCCCAAAGTCGGATATAGCCGGACAACCTGGCAACTCCATGAGAATCAATTCCGCGCAGATCTGCATCCAGCAGGGTTTTGGTTGCTTGCCTTGCATGAACATCTGAACACCCCATCGCAATAAATACACTGTATACGAACTGATTTAAATCCCTTTGCTGTATCAATTTTTCCATGCACTGTTTTATTTAGGAGGTTTATCAACGCAAAATAAGTGGAAAACTATCTCTGTAAATTGATTTTTTACACTTCCAATTGCATTTACTTTGAAAGATCTTCGGTTCTTAAATTATTTATTATGATAAAGCTACAGGTAATTGGACATCTTGGCAAGGATTGCACAACGAATGTCGTGAATGGAAAAAACGTGATCAATTTCAGTGTTGCACACAGTGAGCGTTACAAAGATGCCTCTGGAAACCAAAAAGAAAAAACAACATGGGTTGAATGTGCGTATTGGACGGATCGAACTGCCATAGCACCTTATTTGAAGAAGGGGCAATTGGTATTTGCAGAGGGAACACCCGAGGTGAGAGGCTATACCAAAAACGATGGCACACAAGGTACTTCCCTGACCATGCGCGTTTTAAGCATTCAATTGTTGGGTGGATCAAGAGGTGAATCCGGAAACGAGGAAGCTGCTGCTGCATCGGCCGCTGGAAGCGAAAGCGACGACCTTCCTTTCTAAGCAAGTCATCGATTTAATTACCAAGTCTGATTGAAGCAATCAAACCATGCAAATCAATCAGACTTTTTTTATGGTCAATGCGGTTGGCAAGTACAGGATTGACCTCTGCCATGTCGACAATACTTTTATCAATCATCGCTGCGATCAATTGTTCCCCGTCATCATGCAAGCCAGCATCTATCAATGCATTGGGTTGTCCTGTCTTGACATCTTCTTTGATATCTGCCAGATCATCCATGAGTAGAAAATAAGTCATCAATGCATACCAAGCTTTCAACGCTTTTCCCATATCGAATGAAGGAGATTTGATGATGGAGAGCAAAAACAAATAAGCATCCGCACGATTCAACGAGGGGAAAGCTGTCCCAAAAGGAAGTGATCCAATGCGAATTGGACGCTCTTGTGCTGCATATTTCAATAAATCACCAAAAAAATGAGCATTGCTCATATTTGGACGAACCAGATCTGCCACTTGAAAGATGTGTTCCTTCCAGGTAATTTGTTCATGTTCATGCAATGCAGCATTGTGCAATATTTTTTCAGAAGATTGAATAAAATTTTCGCTCAATAGCTCATCCAAATGAACACCAGAGCGATGCAATATGTCTGCAAAGATGGGAATGAAAATATATCCGGGCGCTCCTGGAACATAGATAGTCCTGTTCTTCCAATAAAGATTATCTGCTGGAACCGGTCGCTCAACCAAAGTTTTGCCAATCTGCAAATGAACACCATAAGAAAGCTTGAGATCATCCTTGGTTAAAAACATATGTCAATTTGCTGAAGTTGATAAGTAAATGCGGTCCTTGTTTCTGTATGCACGGGCATGCGCAGAATCGATGATCTCCTTGAAAAGAATGGGGTTGCTGCTATAGAATTGATAACTCTTTGCAAAAGCTTGCGGCGTGACATTGTTTGTTTGATAAACAGCCTTTAATTCCTGTTGCAGAACGCTGTCTTTGTTCAATGCACTGTCTTTGAGCACATAGGTTTCGGCATAGGCCTCAGCGAGGGAGATTTCAGTGATCATCGTAATCATTTTATCTTTTAGTATTACAGGTTGATCCTTTTGCCGATTACAGGCAAAGAATAGAATAAATAAAAAAGATAAAAAGATTAAATACTTATTCATTTCAATTCCGTATTGTAACGGGATGCGTTGGTGATATCCATTTTACCTGACAATTCTGCCACTTGGCTTTTTTCCTGGGGAGTGGATTTGCTGAATGTTCTGATGATCTCATCTGACCTGCCTTGAAAGAAAAATGGTATGATCATCAAATTGGGCGTTTCAGCATGAACGACGGAAAGAAAATTGAGTGCCTGTATGATTTGGGTCCTTGCTTCTTTTTCATTTGCCAGCATTTGGTCCAACCCTTTTCGGTAATAGGTATAGATGGCGTCATGCACCTGGGCATATTTGCTATTTTGCAAATTTTCTGACAACCAATATCTGTTTCGTTGCCCATCAAATGCTCTCCACCCGGAAATGCTCCTTCCTTCTGGTGCAGCATTTACAATGAGGTTTGCTTTTTGAAAAAAAGGATCTCCCCCTTTGGGAGAAAAACTATCGTAATCGAGTCCAAGGATGATGTTCACATAAAAGGCAATCGTCGCAGCAAGATTGGCGGCAAGAGGTTCTGTTCCTGCAATCCTGTTTTCATTGAATTCAATCGGCTGAAATTCAACGAACCTGAAAACAAAATCATTGTCAATAAAATTGATCAAAGGCGATACATAGCTTGTATTGTACACAGGCCTTGCGGCTTGAACAGTAAGGGTTGCTTTGTATACATTGGACTCTACCACTGATTGAAGATTCAGCAGAAAACTGCATTCAATTTTTTCATTGGACTCAAAATTGTCATTCGTCCATTTTCTTTTATTGATAAAGTTCTGCAATGAAGTTTGGAGATTTTGGAATACTCGTTTGTCAACATTGCTGCTGATTTGCGCATAGACGACATTCACTTTTGCATTCAGCTCCTGTGCTTCAATGGAATGAAACAGAATAAGGAAAAAGAATATATTGGCCAGTCTTTTCATGCTGATGCAAATCTATGTTGAAGATAAAAAA
>Ga0129336_10001213_pt1 | contig 15505 bp, 10 predicted proteins | sample CPB6_02_DNA_FD_96878 | JGI IMG/M metagenome (GOLD analysis project Ga0129336, IMG submission 96878) | Freshwater to marine salinity gradient microbial communities from Chesapeake Bay, USA - CPBay_Sum_0.6_0.2_DNA | ecosystem: Environmental > Aquatic > Marine > Coastal | place: USA: Chesapeake...
TCTTGATTGTAAAGCTCCTTTTGAAATAACAATAGTGCTATCATTTCCTAAATTTTGTTGTAAGGGATACTGCGCATACGACATCTTCCCCAGCACTAATAAAAGCACCAAGGCAAAAATCTTCTTCATCATAACTTTTCTATTTATTTATATTGGGTATAAAGCGAATTGCTCTCCAGCAATTGCTGCGGGTGATATAGTTAATAATCCTAAATTCTTATTCCAAGAATAATAAGAGTTACCTCCTATATTAAGCGTACTTTGAGGAATACCATTTCTTACAAATAAGAGATTGAATCCTATAAAAGCAGATAGTGTAGCATTGGTAGCTCCAGCAGGAACTATAGAAGAGGCTGTTACTTCAAAGTCATAAGGACTTGGTATCTGAGAAGGATTAACAGGACTAATAGTTCCGCCTGTTCCTGCTATTTGTTGAGCCTGAAGGTTGTATCCACGACAAAGTGAATATAGATAGTTTGATGTTTCTGTCAGGGAAGTGTCGGCAGGATCTAAATTGTACTGCCACTCCACCGCCTTTCTTTCGTTATAAAGAATCTGCGGGGTTTCTGGAGCTATTCTTCTTCCAAAAAATTTACCCTTCTCAATATCTATCGTTGCAATATATTGAGATATGCGGGCAATATTTAGTATGTCTGCAACTGTAAGAGCCATCTTAGAAGTAATTATTTTGGTTAGTCACCATATACGTTGCAAGGTCGTAACATTCTTGAGCTGAAGTAATATCGTATCCAAGTGTTACAGCTTGGTTACCACTATCAATTAGACAGCGAAGCTTGCTTTTATTTTGAAAATAATTATTGTCTTGCAAGATATAAGAAGGATTACCCACGGCAGCTTGACCTTGTGTTAGAGAATAATAAAATGATTCGTTAAAAAGTGTGAAGCCTGCGAGGGAAGTCTTGGTATAAAGCGTCACTCCGCCTGCGTCAATCCAGTTCACGGTAACGGTTAAAGCTGTATCCTGCGTAAGGCAATCTATTGAGATAGAAGTTTGCGCAAGTGGCCACGGCGTATAGTCTGTAGTGGTTCCATCGGCTACCACATATTCCCCCGCATAATTAACTAAATAAACTCTTCTTGCTACTATAGCTACATCTGATCCAGTAGAGGTATCTGTTACTACTACGTCAGAGGGAAGTCCTGCCTGTTGTGAGGTGCTAAAATTAGGTGTTAACGGCATCTCTTAATATGTTAAATTGTTAATCAAAGTTACTCTTTTTTGCTGAATTTTTCTAGTTGTTTACCTACGCTTTCCATCGCTTTCGACTTTGTTCTTATTGCCTCTTTATCTTTTTCTCCTCTAAATTCTGGATGCTCATTAAGGAAGGATTGCTTTGCTTCTTCAAACCCCGTAGAATACGCCTTTTTGAGGGCATCTAATTTTATCTCATCAGCTTTTTCTTTAGCGTTTTCTTCCTCTTTAAAATAATCCTCTACGTCACTCCAATAACCATAATCTCCTATCAAAACTTCATCATTTAAAAGAGGGGCTACCAAGTTTTTACGAGCTTGTCCCACTAGCATTTCTAGCTCTTGTGTTTGCTTTGCTGAAAGCTTGGTAACCTTACCTTCATCCTCTATTTCTGGTTTTATTGCGGGGGGAAAATATGCTGAATTACCTGTCCTAACAAAATCATTATAAAGTGGTTGTGCAAAGTTGTCAGGGTTTGATTTAGATATACCAAACCATCGCATCATTAAATTATCTTTCTTCTCTAGCTTATCACCCCAAACACCAATTTTTGCAGGAGGTTTTTCGCCAAGTGTTTTTCTTAACAAAGAAGACCTTTGAAGAAAAGAGTTCTTTAATTCATCCATAAAACTATCTGCCTTAGTAGAAGAATAATAAGGCAGTTCTGCTCTTGATAATTGTGCTAAAGCGGCAGGATGCACCACGTTGGTCATCATACCTATTACATTTAAACCATATCTTTTTAATCCAAAATCTGATTGCAGGGCATTAAACAAGGAAGAAGTATTTGAGAAAACTCCTGTTTGAAGACCATCAAGAGCTTCTTCCGGAATATTAGATAGTAAATTAGATAAAAATTCGTCCCTGTTTTTCTTTTGTTCTGGCGTCATATCCATTTCTCGCCTTGCAATAGCATTACCAATAGATCCTATGTGTCCAAACCATTTATTTTGAATCTCATAACCCCCTTTAATCCGCGTCGGATCTTCCCCTCGCAACCAAGACATCAATTTTGTAACATTAGTGCTACCGGGTTTCCCGTAATACATTCTTCCTTCTCTTTCTTTTTTACTTTCTTCTCCTGTTGTTCCGGGAGTAAATACACCAGCATTGACCATTGAAGATATTGCACCAACATAAGCTAACCCAACAGCGGCATGCGCAAACCAGTATCTTGCTTCTCGTAAAGCTTGCTTTGCAGCATTAGGATCTTTTGCCCTTAATTTAGCAGCTTTACCCCCATAAACCATCGCTTGCATTACAGCTACTTCTGGATGCACTAAATTAAAGTATGACCAAAAAGCATTAGATGGTATTTTTATGTAAGGGGAAATCGTGAGGGTTTTTACAAAATCCCCTACACCACTTTTTTCTGAACCAAATAATTGTTGAAGCTTATCATTCAAGAAGTTATCTTGCTGGAATGTAGCTCTTTTACCTTCCTGAATAATTGATTTTTCTATGTAATCAGCTTTCTGTTCCGCCTCTTTTTCGCTTAATCCCTTGTTTTTATAAATCCTCATTGCCTCCGCCTTGGGAAACATAATGAATAAATTGTAATCAATGCCTGTTACTCCAAGAGCTTTGGCAAATTCAGCAGCGGTAGCACCTTCAGCCGCAAAACGGAGCGGTTTATCACCCAAATTCAAAAGCCTCGCTACAGCTTCAGCAGGAACTCCTACGGTAGCTTGCAACCCCTTATCAATAACTTCTTGCGTAGACAATCTTTGCTTTCCCCTTACAAACCTGTAAAGAGCTTTCATAGATTCAAGTGGCTGAATTTGTTGGCCGTATATCTCTTTTTGAATATAATCTTGTCTATTTAAGCCTGTTAACGCTTGTTCTCCAGCCTCTCGAAGCCCAAGATTTAATTTGTTAAAAAACTCTCTTTGGGTTTGCCTTGAAAAAACATTAGTTTCTGGATTAATTCTTTTACCCATCATTCTTGCTGTACCAGAAATAGATCGGTCTATCAAGCTATTAATAACACCTATAGGCGCACGAAGGCCAATTTGATTTATTATATTATAAGCTACGTTATTAATAAGGGATGGAATACCAAGTGTGCTTAGCTGAATTATTGAAGTAATTCTTTTTAAAATATTTGGCTTGGTATTAAACATCTGAGAAAGCTCTCGACCTGCTTTGGCGGCTTCTAGTTCAGCTTGTCTATAAGCGGCAATTGCTTCAGGTGTTCTTTTATCTTGCGCTTCAAGAGCTTTTGCTTCAAGTTCATTTATTTTTTTTGTAAGATCCTTAAGTTTATTTGCATCTGCTTCACTTAATGGGCCTTTACCAATTACTTCAGCAACAATGTTTTTAAAATCATCAAATTCAAGCGCGCCGCTTTCAATAAGTTTTTTGTACGATTTACGAATTACATCTTCTTTTTCTTTGTCGGTAAGTCCGTCTAGTTTTTTTCTTATTCTATCTATTACACCTTTCCCCTTCTTTTCTTGAAATTTGCTACGTGCAATTTGTTCTATCTCTGATTTTACATCATCGGAAGGCTCTTTGCCAATTATATTTTTAATATCTGCGGTAACCTTTTGAATAATAACTTCTACGTTGGCAACCCCTTCTTGAATATAAGTTAGCGCTACTTCCCCGACAAACTCAATACCTTCTTTACTTAAACCGCCAGCAGATAATGTTAAACCACCGCCTTTGTTTTGACGATACTTTTGTATCAAGGCAGCCCTCTTTTGTCTTGCTGCGGCAGCTTTTGCTTTAGCTACTTTAACCCCTTCTGGTTCAGCTTTTTTCTTTTGTAAATCCTCTAATTCTTTTTTAAGGGTTTCGTTTTCTGATTTTAAAATATCGTGAGCTTCCTTCCATTTATTTTCTTTTCCTTCAGCAAAAGCATCAAACTCTTGTTTACGTTGTGAATTTTGATAAATAACTACACCTAATGGATTTTTAGTATAGAACTCATTCATATAAGATATGTCCTGACCTTTTGAACGAAGAACTCTATCAAGTGTGTCAAATATTTGAGCTTGGCGTACGGGATCAGCCGTAAGCCTAGACGCCGCTTCTGTTAGGACAGCCGTATTTACTCCGCCAAATACATCTGTAAATTCATTCTTGCTTGCAGCTTCTACTGCCGCATCTATGCCTATAGAGTCTATAATAACATTGGCAAGCCTTGTTGCTTCTTCTTGTGTTGCGGGAAGATATGATAGTCCCTTTTCTTCTACTTGTTTTTTAAGCGACTCTGGCACATTTGGAGAAGTGATGATATTGCTTAAGAGCCTTTTCTTTCTTTCTTCACGCGTACCTTCACCTTCTTGGGTAGCTTTTGGAGGTTCTGTTGGGGGAACTCCTGCCTCCACTTCTTCGCTAACTCTGGCTTCTGGCTGTACAGGTACTTCACCTGCTGCTGGCTCTTGAATGGCATTGTATTCTTCGTTTAATTGTTCACGATATTTTTTATCAAAGTCTGCTGGGTTAGTTAGTTTTTTGTACCAACCTGTGCTTTTTGCATATTTAAGACCTTGCTCAATAGCATCTGCAACGGAAGCTCCGCCTTCAATGGCTTTCGCTATTACTTCAAGGGAGGCATCCCAGACTGCATCGAAGCCTGTTCCAGCCCTGAAGCCTCCGAGCTTACTGATTTTTCCTTGACGGATTCTTTCCGCAAGCCTTCTTGCGGCGTCTCCTGCTTTTGCCTCTGGTTGTAAAGGCTTAGTAGAAATGCCGCTAACTCGGCCTGTTTCTTGGATTTGCTTGATTGCATCTTCTATGATTTTTTGTGATGGTTCAGAAAGTTCAAGTAATAAGGGTTCAAAACCGCCCTCATATTCTCTGGCTATAGCGCGCCAATCTATAAATCCTTGATTGTCCCTAAACTTATCAAGGACTCTTAGTACTTCTTCTTGTTGCGCTTCGGGAATTTGTGATACAATAAGTTTTGTTTCATCCTCTACTTCTTTATTGATATCTTCAAGTTCGGCTAATCTTTTCTGCTCTTGATAGTCAATATCATAATCTTTAACAAGCTCTTCGGACATTGACTTTGTGCCAGAATGATTTAACAAAACTTCTTCAATTGCATCCCTAAACTCTCTAAATTGATTTGTTCTATCTACGCCTGCTAATTTTTCTGCAAGCGCTTCTATTCCGGGAGCTGTTTTGTTTGTCAGGGAAGTCCTACTTTTTCTCTCCTCCACATTAATCTTACCCATCCCCGTTCTCCTTTCCTTGCCAAATAGTTGTTCTATTGCTTCCGGACTAACCTTACCTCCGCTTATAAAATACTGCATGACCTCTACAAGCGGATTGAGAGGCTCTATATTTAAAGCTCTTTTCTTTATATTAGCTTCTTCCTTAGTTTCCTTTACTTCTCTTGGAGCTGTTTCCCCAAATGGTAGTTCTTCTGTTACGGGTGCTGCGGGAACTTGTGGTGCCACTTCTTCCCCGACACCTTCAGCTTTAACTTCTGGAGCTTTTTCAGGTGCTTCGGGAACTTGTGGCGTTGCTTCCTCTTGAATTATTCTAGGTTCTTCTACCACTTCTTCCCCGGCAAGAATAGCATCTTTTTCTGCTTGCGCTTGTTTAATTCTTTCTTCTGCTTCTTTTTTTAGGTTACTATCCGCTATTTTTTCTTTTTCTGCAATAGCTGCTCTTTCCCCAAGCGCTTTTAATAAATAATTTTTTTGTTGTGTTTCACTAAGCCCTCTTTGATCAAGCAATCTTTTTGTTTCTACCGCAAAAGCAAGATTGCCAAGTAATTCTTCTTTTGTTATATTAGGATCTTTTATTGAAAGGTCATTGATAATTCTTTCATACCTTTTTGGATTGCTTGCGGCTTCGTAAATAGCTTCTTTAGCTATATCGTTTTTAGCTTTATACTTACCGTATCCAGCAACAGAAGAAACTAAAGCATTACCAAGAAACATTGATTTAAACGTGTCTCCGTGTACTCCTTCAGGATAATACTTTCTCATTTTATCATCGTCCATATCCATCACTACATCAAGACCTTCATTAAGTAGCCCAAGACCTGTTAACTCAGCGGATACTTTCATATTTTGCGCCATCCCTTCGCCAGCAATATTAATAGCCTTTTTTGCCAAAGTATTCATTTCCTGACGCGCAACTTCTCTTGTTATACTTCCATTTGTAAGATTAGATACTACTTTTTCTACTTCTGGCTTTATGGAAGTAAATGCTGATTTTACTTTTGCGGCGGGGAAGATGTCGCGTCCCATCGCCATAAAAAGAAGTGTGTTAAATGTAGCAGACGCTGCTTGCTTCACAGGCTCTCCGGGATACTTATAAACTGCATCATCAATCATATCCCCTAAAAAAGCGGTAGATATATTTACGGCATCGCCTATATTTCCTGCTGTTTTTGCAGTCAATCCAGCGCCCATTCCGGCTCCTCTTAATACTCCTCCAGTTGCAGCAAGTGTAGCTACAAGCCCAGATATTTTACCCGATTCGGAAAAAAACTTACGCCATCCTTCCGGATCTGCACTTACATTAGAAGCCTCCTTTTTCCACCTTTCGCGAATAATATCTTTTTCTTTTACCCCCGTAAGTTTGCCTATAGTATTAGCAAACCCTTCTAAAGTACTTCTAGCGTGCTCAGCAAAACCTTGTAAAAATGAAGGAGTGTCAAGATATTCTTCTTCTCTTCCCTTGATATAATCATTATAAATTTGATACTCTTCAGGTTTAAGCGCTTCTTTAGCTACGTCATCAAGGTCTTTTTTAAGAGATTCAGTAGCAAAGGCAGCAACAGGATTTCTTCTTTGTTCAGATTTTTCAAACTCCCTACTTACTTTATTCGCTACGCTCGTAATACCCCATTCGGTATTTCTTTTCAGGTTATTATCTTTTGCGTATTGAAGCGCTATTGAAAGGTTAGGGTTTTCTGATTTTGCAAAAGAAGCTACCGATGGAGATTCCAAGAACTCTTCCATAATAGAACCCATTTTGGCAGTACCTAAAACACCTTGCATATCATCGGTATCTATATTAGCTCCTACGGCTTTTAATTCTTTTTCAAAAGAAGGATTCTGCTTAATTTTCCATTTAACGGCTGCCCTCTCTATTTGAGGTATTATGTTCGCCTCTATGTATTCATTATTTGCAGAAATTAAATCGGGGGCTTTTATATCTCTTAATCCTTGCGTTTCCTCCTTGTATTGATTTGCTCTTTTTAATAATATTTGATTTGTAGCTGTTTCTTTTTTAATGTCCGGGGAAGTCACAGCCACCATAGCTTCATACCCAGATGGGATACTAATTTGGCTGTAAACATCTGAAGCTGTTAAGTAATCTTGTTTTTCTTGAAGATCTTTTGTTTGCGCCGCTTTTGTCTGAGCAAAACTTATTGGATCAATATCAATGGACATTTCTTGTACTTTAGGAGAAATGTCTTTTTGAACTTTTTCTTTTGTTAACCCGAAATTTGTATCTATTTTCTTTGGACGCTGAACAGGTAGTACCACTTCTTCCCTCGACACAATAGGCTCCTTTCCTACAGATATAACAGTAGCGGGACTCTTAATAGATTTTAAATAATCAAGAACTTTTTCTTTTCGCAATGGGGGTTCTGAAATACCAACTCCCCCACCAGTCGTAGAAACGACTGAAGAAACTTTTTTTTTAGAAGTGTCTTCTTGCGGCAAAGAGCTGTACTTTGTTAAGAACTCGTCTTTGCTTTTCGTATACAATCCATCTCTTGATACTACATTAAATACTTTATCTTGATATCCTTTGTCTTGGAATTGAACTTTAAAATCATCAAATGACTTGGTATAATACCCTCTTTTAGAAAGCGCATCATATAGTTTTTGAATTTCATCCATTTGATTAATTTTTTTTAGTCTAATTCTCCTTTTTTCTTTTTTGGTGCTATTATACCTTGCTGCAATCTTCTTTCTTCTGAAAGTGAAGTCTTATCAAGATTTGCTCTAGCCACAACATAAGAGTCTATTACCTTGCCACCAGCACCCTCCCAGTTTCCATCTTCTCTAACAATAAAATATTGCATTTTCCCGCTTGTGTATGGAGAAACATTTTCTTTGTCTGTAATTAATTGATAATCTTGAGAAGGAACATCTTTTGCAAGAACAACTCTAGTTGGTTTTGCAATTCTTTCTTCTCTAGTAACTCCTTCCGAAACCAAATCAATTACTTGACCTTTTTCTTTATCGTATTTATTCAATAAATCGTAATCCTTAATTGTTTTATCAGAAGGGCCTTGTTGTCTTGAAGAAATTAATCTACTTGAGTACGCCTTGTCTTCTCTTGGAACTACATCTTTTATAGATTGCGCTCTTTCAATAGCTTCCGCCATTGCCAAAGCTTCTGGCTGATCTAATGCGACTTCTAATTTAGGAAAATAAGGTTTTAATATAGCGTTAAGCTTTATAAGCTCATCTGCGCTTGCGCTCTTGCTTTTTCTTTCGTAATAATCAAGCTTATTAGGATCTTCAATAACGCTACGCGCAAAATTTCTTGCAATCTGTTTTATTGATTCTGGTAAAAATCCTTCTTCAGTCTGTATTGTTCCTAGTTGAGTATCTAATGTTCCGGGTATCTTTCTTAAAAAAGCTTTCTGCTGACCTTCGGCAGCAACTTTAAATTCTTTATTAAAATCAAAAGATGGCGCTTTATACCAAGAAGCGTTATAATCAATCTTTTTTCTATTTGGATCATCTAGGGATAAATCGTGTAATGTAATATCTGCAGCAACTCTTTCAAAATTTAATTGATTTCTTGTGTTTGGATTTCTCACTAAATCTACTGCTGGTTTTTTTTCCTCTTCTGCCCCTTTACTTTGTTGCGCCCAAGCAAGCACATCGTTGTAAAGCCTATCAGCTTCCATTCTGACCAACGGATCTTTTTTTATTTTATCCTTGTTTAGGATGCTAAACTGCATCCATTCTTTTCTTTTATTTTCAAAGCCCGGTAAATCAATAGCCCTAACCCCTGCTGGCGTAATTTTTCCGGCTTGGTCGGTTAAATATTTATTTATAGCATCATCTTCGGCGGCTCGCTTGGCTTCTCTTTTAGCAAGCAATTGACCTTGTATTTGTGCAAGAGGCTGTGTATTAAATCTAACAGCCCCTAATGTGTATATTTCCTTTGGTATCATTTGCTAATTAAAAAGGATAATTTACTGGGTTTAATGCTTGCGTGTAGGGGGGAATATATGGCGTTCTAACTGGAGGGGGCATCATACTAACTCCTCTCGTTAAAGATGGAGTTGCTGAAGGTCTTAATCCGGATGTTGTAGTAGAAAGGCCAGAAGCAAGCGGTGTTCTATCCATAGAACCAAGACCTGCTTTTGAAACTCTACCACCACCAGATCTTCCCGTTCCACCTAAACCATAAATCTCTTTATATAATTGATTTGTGCCGTATGATTGCAATGCTCCAAAAATATTACTTAATCCCATGTTTGCTATATCGGAACCTCCTGCTGCTTTTTGAAGCATCATCTGTAATCTTAATTCCTCTGGTCTTCTTTTTTCAGCCGCAGCCATTTGTGCAAATCCACCAAGTTGACCAAGCGCGCCTGCACTTAGCTGTTCTCCTGTAGCCGCTGCACGAAGCGCGCCTTCATTACCAGCACGAAGAGCGGCGCCAGTTCCCGCAAGAACGCCTCCGGGGCCACCAGCTTCTCTAAGTGTTCTAAGTGTAGAAGTGAGACCTCGTTGCGCTTGTTGAGCATATTGCTTTTGTAAAAATCCTTCCCCCGACCGAAGACCAGAATATCTTTGAAGTGCCAAACTTGGCAATCCTAACACTCTTTGGTCAGGGCCTAATTTACCAATTTGCTCTTGAGCTGCTTTTTCAGCTTTTTTTCTTTGAATCGCTCCCGCTATTGCTTGAAATATTCCAGCTCCTCCTTGCAATAAAGCTGATGACAATGTTGGATCTAATGGCATATCTAATTTATTTTACTGTTAATGGGCTATCGGTAAACCGTGCCGAAACTTCACTCAAATTTACCAAATTATTTGCATTTGTTTTCTGAAATTTTACAACTAACCAATTCCCTTTCATGAAGTTGCCGTTTATCTTCCCACCGCTTGAATTAGCATCCCTTTTTATAGCTGCCGAAGGGTTGCCTTCTAACAGTTGAAATTCAGCCTCCACTAGGCTGCTTTGCTGTTTTGTCGTTCCGTAAGAGTAAGTATTGGTGTACATAGTAGGAACTATCCAAATAGTGTCAGCTATTTCCATTAGGCTATTCCAAGACTTTTTGACGTGGATAGCTGGATTAAATACGATAATTACCGAAGCATTATACTGCTCTCCATAAAAATTACAATAATTTGTAGTATTATTATGCTTGTAAAGAACACCATCTAACCAACTGTAAACCATATCGTTAGCACCTGTAGCCCATTCTGGATGATAGTCATAAAAAGAGCAAAAGGCATTTCTGGTTTCATTGAAGCTATAGTTTTGAGGCTGGTTGGCACCTACTTCAGCGAGAGTAGCAGATGCACTTGTTAAGCTTGCTGCTACAGAGGATATGACTTCTATACGGGGGTAGGGGGAGGTGGCGACAACGGTAGCTGAAAAATAAACACTAGTACCGAATTCTAGGGATAACCCTGTTAAAAACTGTTGAGCAGTCTCGTTGCCCGGAGATATGTAAGTAAATGATTCGGTGTGTCCCTGAGAATCTGTAATTGTTAAATAAATTGTATCGCCTGCCCCAGAAACACCGCCAAGATAAAGGTCGTATTGAAGTCCAGTATCAAGAATTCCTTGAGAAATAATTTCTAATGTACCTAAATCTCCTTGTAAAACAACGTGATATTGATTTTCAAAATAATCAAAAAATCCCATAACCTTAGACTTAGTTCCATCTGGTCTAGTAATTGTTTTATTATACGGTGTTGCTAAAGTAGAAAGAAAATACTGCCCTTTATAAAGAAGTCCAAGATCGGTTAATCCATCTCTACCTAGTCTAACACATCTTCCCGTAACAACATCAGTAAAATAATCCGCATTTTGTGTGCTAACTAAGTTTGTTGGATATCCGCATAAACCATAAACGCCAGCGTAATACTGGATATTGTTAGTTGTAATAATCGTATTCGTAGTTACAAGTTCGGATTGCCCTTGATTATTTTGTATAAACCTTGCATAAACTCCATATTGACCACACCCCCTATCTTGAAATACGCGAAGTATTCTATCTCTTGCCTTAAATCTTCTAATATCTCCTTTTGCTCTATCTATAGTATCTTGATCTTGCGGATAAAATCTATTAAGATTATTTACGTTTGTATTTTGAACGTAAGCTCCTCCCCACCTTACAAGAGTAGGAAGATATTCTTCAGAGGCGTTAACATCTATTGGCCACCCTCTTGAGTTACTATTGGCTTTACTATTTTGAAATACATTTCTAAACCTTGTCATTACCGCTGCAAACATTCGCGATGGGGTAGTAGACATTATATAGAAAGGTACGTTTGTATTTATATACAAATATCCGTTTGTCCATTCAAAGGTTGCAGGTTGCGATGCTGTTTGGTTTTGTACTTGTCCTGTATGATATCTGTTTCCGCCAGATTCATAAATATCATACTTCTCCCCCCACTCGTAAAATATTGCATCTTCTGTTGTAACATTCGGAGCAGGCGTGTAAATCTCTATTAATAAATTTTTATTAGGAAGATAGGCTGGAAGTCCTGCTATCTTTGGTATTTTAATATATCTTCCATTTGTAATAGTATTGGGGGCGGTCATTGTTCTTGTGATATTTCCATCTATAATCTGAAAATCATATTGATTAAGATAGGCTGTAACAGTTAAAGTTCCTGTGTAATACCCAAGTATTTTTACTCTATCGCCGGGTTGAAATTCATAAGAAGGTATGAGGCCGTCTTTTTCGTTGGCGTAATTTAGATTTTCTACACCAAGATAAAGAAACCCGTCTAATGGATCTTGAAAATCATTCGTAACCCATTGCAAAAGAAACTGAGGCGCTGCATCAAGTCTTACCCATTGATAAGATGTCGCCCAAGTTGGGGGCGTATGGTTTATAGAAGCTGATATTTTTGGTATAGGAGGATATCCTGTAACAGAACCGGGATAAGGAAGAGTAGTAACATCAAAATTTGTAGTATCGGTAGCGTTATTCAAATAAGAAATAACGCCGTTTGTTTTACCAAATTGGTCAAAATAAATAAGACCAAATCTTTCTGTTTGTCCCCACCTAAAAGCTTCTGGGATAATAAATGTTGTTGTTAGGGAAGTCGTGATTTGCACATCTATATCTTCCCTAGCAATATTATTGCGCCCCTCTGTAATACCCCCGTATATTAATACGTTACCATTTAAAAGCTCAAGCGTATTGGCTTTGTCTGGCAAATAATCCCACCTTAAGTCGCTTTCCTCTCCAGTAATAGGAGCGTACACTCCATCATTATAAAAGTTAAAAGAATAGCTTTGAGGAAGACCTCCCGCTACTCTAGCAAGTTCTGTAATCAAAAAGAAATCTCCCCAAGAAGCGCCGTTATATTCTTGTCCGTAAACCTCTATTGACTTAAAGTCATTTGTAGAAGGCGATATTATATTATTGATTAAAATATAATTATAGGTATTGGGAGCTATTGGATTTTGCGGATCTTGGACTTGAGTCGTAGGCATAATAGATGTTGGAGAAAAGGTAGACTTCTCTCCATTTTCATAAACCCATCTATAAGCAAATCTAAAATATCTATTATATACGTTATTGTAATCTATCGCAGCATCATTAGCATATCCACAATCAGGAGGGCCGAGAGGGGGTAACTTACCAGCAAAAAGCATTGCTTCTGTAAAAGGAGCAAGCGTTGATACTGTATTTAAATTTAAATATTTTGGTCTATTGTATCCGTCTGTCCAGTACAAAAGATCGCCAGCAGATATTCCTCTATACACAATAGAGGCAGAATGAACAGGGTAATCTAAGTTAAAATTTAATATATCTGTCGCGCTATCTGTGCCGCAAATAAAAATAGGAGTTACTACCTCTGTACCAATATCAAGGCTATAGATGCCGGTGTCGCCGTTACTATTATAATTAAACCAAATAAGTCTTTGGTTAAGTACATCAAAAAATGTACCTATACATTGATTATTGCCAGCAGGTAGGTCATTATTATCTATTTGATAGTTGCCTTTAATATTTTCAGCGGTAAGGCCATTTTGGCCGCCATAAAAACGAATATTCTTGGCATCAATATGTTGAGGCCCAAGCACATTTTCCGGCAGGTCATCCGTATTTAATACTCCTGAAAATCTTTTTGCTTCTATCATGGCGCGCCTGATTCTGTTAATATAATTTTAGTTTCGTCAAGTAATGTGTAAGGCCAATTGCTATAAGATAATCTTGTTGTAACCGCGCTGTCCGAAAACATAACAGAGTCTCCAATTGTGTATGCGCTATAAATATTGACTTGATTAATCTCTCCAAAATAAAAACCCGGATTAGGGGCTATACCGCTTATTCCCACAACATTATCTCCAGCACCGTATATTGATACAATGCCGCTTGATAATACTGCTGGTAAAGTAGGGTACGGCATATTAAACGTGCTTCCAACTTTTTCTATTAACAATATTATTTATAGACCTTCTGCCCACACCAAACATTTCTGCCAATTGATTTTTAGTATATAAACTAGAAAGTTCTCTAATTTTTAAAACATCTTCTTCTTTTAAAATACTCATCCCGTGCCGAGAACCTTTTGCATTATCTATTAAATCGTTCCTATATGCGTGCGATACATTCTCACTCCTTGTAGCCCATTCAAGATTTTCAAGTCTATTGTCTGTTTTAATTCCGTTAATATGATTTACGTCTTTTTTTTGTAAAGTATTCTCTAGGAAAGCATTTGCAACAAGTCTGTGAACAAGCATAATTTTCTTAATGCCATTTTTGCTAAACCAAACCTGATAATATCCGCTGCTATCTTTAGCTTGTTTCATTATAGTTTCTGGTTTTTTTCGTAAAGACTTATTGGTAACCCACATCTTTTCTAAGCTTTTTACAGCTCCTAAATTGCTTACCATATAAAGTCCTTCGTAGCCTGAAATGTCCTTCCAAATAACTTCCATAGTATTATGCTTTAATTCCTAACCGTTGCGCTCTTAAATTCCACTCATACAAGTCGCTCATATTTACAGGATCGTATCTTGCGATAGCAAGTCTTCTTTCGTTGTAGTACTCCATTCTTCTATCTCTTTTATCACCAAGATTTCCTCTGCGAGAAGATGGTATACTTATGATATCTTTCCATCTTAAGTATGATACGATTGCTTCTTTAAACTGTATGGGGAAGAAGTAGTCCTGCCCCTGAATAGGCATTGACACATACTCAAGCATAATGTATTCATATTCAAAGTTTTCATCAAGCACAATAAGCCCGTTAGCGTTGTCAATTTTAAAATTACCAACAAAGGGGCTTCCGCTTGGAAGACCATAAAGATTAGAGAGTCCGTATCCGTTCCAGTAGTTCCACCATACAATACCTTGCGGGCTATAGGCAGAAAAAACGGTCGGATCTTGCGTTTGAGAAAGTCTTGAAGGTTGCATATCAAACGCGGTAGTTAAATTGTTGTTAACCATTAGGGGTATGATTTCCCCTTGCGCATTTAAAATGCCAACCTTAGAATATTTTAAATAGTCTTCGGGAAGTGTTACTGTTAGGTTTGGATTAACAGGCAACTTTACACTTTTAATAGCAAAGAAAAAATCAAGACCAAGTTCCATAAGAGCGCGGTAAGCAAGATTCCACATCTTGAAATACTTTTGGTTGCCCTGCTCGGATTCGTCCAGATAGGCGTAAATCGCCTCGTCCAAGCTTACCCATTGTCTATTCTGTACTGCCATTTTTCTACTCTTTTGCTATAATACCGTTTTGATCCATTATGTAATGTCTCTCTCCATCAATGTCAATAGGGGTACCCCAATCCTTAACACGATATACAATATCTCCGGGGTTAAAAATCATTTTTCTTTCTTTAGTACCTCTTCCCACAGCAATAACAAACATTTTATTGTTTTCTTTTCTTGCCGATTCGGGTACAAGGATTCCGCCTTCTGAAATTTCATCTGGCGGAAAAGGTTTTGTAAGTATGTTATTTCTTACAGGTTTCATTTTTTTCTATTTAGCGCAATTCTTGTTCCGATATTAAATTTCTTTCCTTCTTTTTCGTAAGACGCCTCAATTGGTATTCCTTTTTTAGTTGTATATCTAGCTGATACCATTGAAGGAGAAATAGAAGCACCTACGCTTCCCTTTTTTGCAGGCACATCAATATCAA
>Ga0129336_10001214_pt1 | contig 15498 bp, 29 predicted proteins | sample CPB6_02_DNA_FD_96878 | JGI IMG/M metagenome (GOLD analysis project Ga0129336, IMG submission 96878) | Freshwater to marine salinity gradient microbial communities from Chesapeake Bay, USA - CPBay_Sum_0.6_0.2_DNA | ecosystem: Environmental > Aquatic > Marine > Coastal | place: USA: Chesapeake...
GACCCTGCTGGATGACTACGAGATCAACACGCCCACCCGCATCGCTGCCTTTGTCGCGCAGTGCGCCCATGAGTCTGGCAACTTCATGGTGCTGAAAGAAAACCTGAACTACAAGCCGGCCACCTTGCGCCGGATCTTCCCGAAATACTTCCCGACCGACGCAGACGCAGAGGCGATCTGCCGCCGGCCAGACAAGCAGGCTGCCATCGCCAACCGCGTCTACGCAAACCGCATGGGCAACTCGCATGAAAATGACCCGGTTGACCCGCCCAGCAAATGGATCGGCCGCGGATTGATTCAGCTGACCGGTCGCTCAAACTACCAAGCATTTGCCGACTCGCTCGAGATGAGCATCGACGATGTGCCTGAGTACCTCATGACATTCGAGGGGGCCTGCCAGTCTGCTTGCTTTTTTTGGGAGAGCCAGAAGCTCAACCAGTGGGCAGACACCGGCGACATCCTGACCCTGACCAAGCGCATCAACGGCGGCACGATCGGACTGAACGACCGCATCAAGCACTACAAGCACGCGCTGGCCATCATGCAGGGAGGCCACTGATGCTGAGAGCTCTAGCTATCGCCCTGCTGGTCGGCATCACGATCGGTGCCTGCGAGGATCGCTTCCGCTATCCCTGCCAGGACAACAAGAACTGGAACAAGCCCGAGTGCCAGCGCCCGACCTGTGCGGTGACCGGCACTTGCCCTGACCAGCTGGTACCAGCTGCTGATTTCAAGCCGGAGGGTGAAAAATGAAATGGACTCCTGACCAAATTGATTCAGTCATCAAGCTGATCATCGGCGGCACGTTCTGCGTGGTGCTGTTGATGATGTCGAGTCTCGCCATGTACTCGGTGGTCTTTGTGACCCAGCCGATGACCGGCATCGCGCCTGCTGACAAACAGTTTTTCCTGCTGCTGTCGGACATGAGCAAGTACATCCTGGGGGCGCTTGCGACCCTGCTGGCCATCAAGGGCAAGGATGGTGTCGCCAAGCTGATCGACCCGCCGCCTGGTGTGTCGAAGGCCAGCGACTGGACTGACCCGCCGCCGCCTACACCCAAGGCACCGGCACCGACTCATGCGCCCGTGCGCATGGAACCGCAGCTCGACGCTGCTCCCGTTGTGACCGGATTCGGTGGCAAGAAGGCACCGCCGCCGGCTCCTGAACCTGAGATCTGAGGAGGTGTGAGATGAAGACGTTTATCTTGATTCGCATGTTGGTGACCGCAGTCGCCAGCTTGATGCTGGCATTCAACGTCCACGCTGGTGGCGAGATGAAGAAGGTCTGCCGGATGGAGAAGGACAAGGCCGGCAAAGAGAAAGAGGTCTGCCGCGAGGTGAAGGTACACAAGAAGCTCGAAGGCAAGGCAGTACCAGCCAAATGAATCTTCTCTATACCGGTGCCGCGGTCGTCCTGGTCGCCGCCTTTGCTGGCGGTGCCGGGTACCTCAAGGGTGCGTCAGCGGGTCGCGCTGAGATCCAGCAGGCCTGGGATCAGGAGAAGGCGAAGCTGGCCGAGGAGCACGCCAAGGCAGTCGCTGCGGCGCGTGAGAAGGAGCAGCAGCTGCAGGCCCAGGCAGACCATTTGAGACAGGAGAAGGATGATGAGATTCGATCGATTAGTGCTCGCGCTGCCAGTCTTGCTGACAGCTTGCGCAAGCGCCCCGAGCGCACCGCCCAGGCAAGTGCCGTGTCCGGTACCACCAGTGCTGGATGCCCCGCCTGCGTCTGCACTGGAAACTCGCTTTCTCGAGAGGATGCAGAATTTCTTGCAAGGGAAGCTGCCCGAGCCGACGAGCTCCGCGCCAGCCTCGCCCAGTGCGTCAAGCAATACCAAGCCCTGATGCTCCCAGCGAACCGCTAGGAAGGCCACTCCTGCCTATCGCTGCCTAGCGGATCGTTTCCCCCGGCGTGTGCCGGGGTTTTTTTACTTCTCACCGGGAGGTACTGCAGCACCAAGCGCGTTGATCCTGCCGCTGTACGACGCTGTGTGGCGCATCCGGTCAATGCTGTTGATCCGCTTCAGTTGCGGCTCATTAACCTCGCGCAGCTCCTTCAGGATGGTCATGCGCTCCCGAGCTGGTCGCTTGCCGGCCTTGGCGGTCTTGTCGGCTAGATCCTCATAGGCCTGCTGCCATTCCTGCTAGCTGGCGTGGACGGAAAACGGCTGCTCCTTGCCAGGCACCATCAGTGGCCAGTCGCCTAACACAACAAGTTCTGCAACCTGTTCTGCAGATTCGGCAGAATCGTTCAGCGAATCGACATGGATGAGCTCGATCTCGATCGGTTCCGGCAGCGGCTCGGGCTCGAGCTCGGGCTCCGGCAGCGACGGTGGCGGCACGATTGCATCGAGCGGGTTCGCCGGCTTGGCCGGGGTGACATCCCTCTCCCGCGGCTTGGCCTCCTCCGGGAAGTCAGCTGCCTCCTCGGCGGTGATCAGACCCTTGAGCACATCAGGAAAGGCGTCGCGCAGGGCAAAGCCTCGAGCTCTCATCTGCAGCATCCGCTTGGGGTACGCCTGCCACGGCCCCTGCTTGCCCCACAGCCCTGCCCGCTTGGCATCCTCGACCGAGAACCTGGCGATCACCGGGTTGCGACCCTTGCGCTTGGCGATGCAGACGGCCACCGGGTTCGGCGTGCCTTCGTTTTCGATGTGTTCGTCGATGCCCTCGCAGACTGGCGAGGCCTGCACCAGGGCCATCATGGCGTCACCGTAGACCGAGGGCTTGCCGTTGATGACGGCGATGTTCTGCAGCGCCTGCATGGGTGCGAGACCCAGCTCATAGCCCCACTGCACGCAGACCATGATGTCCTGCGGCTTGCCTTGGTACGCACGCGGCACCATGCTGGACTCGGCCAGCATTTTTGAAAACTCCATCGCCTCGCCCATCGTGGCGGGCGCAAAGCCTTGGCGATTAGTTGTAGTCAGTTGCGTCATGCTTCTCGCCCTCCGGTAGGAATGCTTCGATTGTGTACAGAACCAGCGCGGTAAACGACTCGACGATTTCGAGCGCTTCTTCTTCGCTGCATTTTGGGATGGTGTTGAGCAGAGCAACAACAGCGCGGTCGTGTGCCTTCTCGAGATTGGTTAGTTCGCGTGTCATGCTGTTACCTCCTTAACTGATAGGGTTGACTGCCGGATTGAGTACGCCTCCTTTGCCGGCACAATTTTTTGTGGCTGTGCTTTGAAGCTGCGCATCGGCCACTTGATTTCGTACTTGCCGGCGATCGCTTTGCCTGCATTGCCAAGCATCGTCTTGAGCTCGGTCTCTGCTTCGGCACGATCTTTCTCGGCGGTGATTGCCCGGTTCTTGGCGTCGACAATTTTTGCTGCCAAGAGCTCGGCCTCGATGTCCAGCTGCACGACGGTGTCAGTCGCGACCGGGTACATCCGGTCGGCATCGTCGCTGTTTAATGGTGGGTAGTAGTCGATCTCGCCGGTCGCCTTGAAGGTGTCGAGCTTTGCCTGGAAGGCTGTCGCTATTTGGGCGATCGTTTGCACCGTTTGTTGATGCGGCGCAAAGAGGAAGACACGCAGTGCTGTACCTTGGTACAAGACGCAAAGTGCGCCCCATTTAGACGAACAAATATCCATCTGACCTTGCAGCTGTATCGGGCCACGGTACAGGGCAGGCGCATCCTCGGGCTGCACTGCGGTCAGCTTGGCCTCAAGAATTCCGACGCCGTCCAGCCGGATGCTGTCTTGGCCGATTACATAGATCCCGCGGTCAGGGTCGGTGGTAAGGATCTGGCCGTGGCCGTCGCCGGTGCCGTCCAGGCTGCAGCACAGCGGCAGGCTTTCGTGGAAGCGGGCTTGGTCGTGCTCTGTGACCAGGTCAGCCAGCTGCAGGCGCTCGGCTGCCTCGCGCAGGATGACGGCTTCAAGCCGGTCGCCCCAGGCCATCGATTCATTCTGCTTATTGTCGCGCTTTTCGCCCCTGATGGCAGCGATTGACAGCTCGAGTTCGTCGTTCGGCGTGCTGTACTTAGACAGCCCCATGACTGCCGGCAGCCGGCTGCAGGACAGCATGGTGTCCGGGGTTTTTTTACCTGCCATTTAGTTCTCCTCCGCAAGTTTGTAGACGCGCACGACGCGAGCGTGAGCGGCCTTGTGGGTGGCCTCGGTGAAGCCGACAGCCGTGAATTTTTTTGACCTGAAAACCGCGCCCAGGACGGACGGGTGTGTCTCAGCGGGCAAGCGCAGCTGTGCTCTTATGTCGTTGATGCACACCGTGCCTTGTTGGCGGGCGATCTCAACGGCTAGCGCTCGACAGCGTTCTAGGAACTCTGTGTCTCTGTGCTCAAAAAGAGTCAGCTGGGCGTCGCGCAGGGCGCGACCCAAGGTGGCGGTCTGCATGGCCGCCTCCTAGCTGAAATAAGCGAATACCAGCATCGCCCCGAACAGGGCGAAAAGGATCACCTCGAACACCGCTTCGGCGATCTCCTGCCGGCGTTCCGGTCTGAGAATTGCTTGGATGCGGTGGTCTGACCAGGGGGTCAGAGAGTCGTGCTGCGCTGCAAAAGTCTTGTGTTTGTCGCCGCAATTTTCGGAATACAAATTATGCGACAAACCCCATATGTAGTTGTTCCGGCTCGGAAAGTCGGAATACACATATGCGCGGGATTCTGCCCGTGTAGTGTCATGTTTTGGCACCATTTTTTACCCCTTCCGTTGTCATTAAAGCAATTATAAAAATTCAAACGGTGATTTCCGTCTGACCTACTACCTGTAGGGGTTGTCGGTGAGTTTCTTAAACTCGGCCTTGCCTACTTTTTTCTCATTGCGATGATGAAGTTCGCGCTTGGCGGCTTCCATCGCGTACCTGGCCTCAAGGATGCGCCAGATGTCGGTTCGCTCATCTTCCCAGGCGATCTTGGTCAGCTCTTTGGAGAGTTCGTTAAAGATCTTGGCTGCCCATTTCACGTCATCAATGACCAAAATTGGCACATCAAGCCGGCAGTTGAGCCCGCGGCCAACCCGGTTGAAGTACTTGGCCACGGTCTTGCGATCTAGGTCTTTCGTGCCGTCTAGCGGTTTAACAGGTTGGTAAGTCATTGATTAATATCCCTATGATTTTCGTAGTGTATTTTTTATCACTATATCACCGTGAAATATCGTCATCAAAGTGCTGTTCAATCAGCCTATTTTTTTGCGCCCTGGTGTTGCGCATGTCTTGGGCCATCAGCTGCAGATTTTTTACCTGTGTCTCATCAAGCGGTTGCTGATTGTTCTTCTCATACCGGCGAACCAGGTAGCCGATCAGCAGGGTTGTGGCGAGCAACCCGCCGATCACTAGGAAAGGTTTGAGCTCGCCCATCACTTGATCCTTTTGAGCAAGTTCGATACCTGGCTGGGGTGCCAGTCATTGTTGCCGCGGGGTGTCTCGATGCCGCGAGCTGTCAGCGCTGCGGCGATGTCGCGCAGGGTGTCAGCGCCGGACTTGCGGATGATGTCGCGCACGATCGGGCCGACCTTGTCTGCGTAGGCGTCGGCCTTTGCCTGGATAACCTTGACGCCTTCGGCGCTGCCGATCTCAGGCGTCGGGCTGCCGAGCTTCTTGCCCTGGCGCTTCAATGCGCCCAGCGCGTCCTTGGTGCGCTCAGAGATCCGCTTGGCTTCGTACTCAGAGAACACGCTGACCATCTGCAGAAACGTGCGGTCGGCCTGCGGCATGTCGGCGCAGACAAACTGCACCTTGCCGTTCAACAGTGTTGAGATGAACTGAACGTCGCGTGCCAGGCGGTCGAGCTTGGCAACCACCAGGGTGGCCTTCTGCTTGCGGGCGAGCTCGAGTGCTGCCTTCAGCATGGGGCGGTCTTTTAGGCGCTTACGAGTACCGGATTCGATCTCGGTGAACTCGCCGATCACTGACCAGCGGCCACCATTGAGAAATGTACGCACTGCTTTCTGCTGTGCTTCGATGCCAAGGCCAGACTGACCTTGACGGTCGGTCGATACGCGGTAGTACGCGACGAACTTGCCTTGATGCGGTGCCATTAAATCCTCCTGTTAAGCGGTAGGGTGCTGCGCGATGCAGTAAGGCGAAAAATATATCGCCAAGAAATACCTGTCAAGTACCCAAACGTATCTTTTTCGTTGTGTATCAATTCTGACAACCGTTGCGAAGTCGTCAGAATCGATATATCTTCGCGCAATCGTACCGTTTGGAGACTTTACAGATGAGCTCAACCCAGCATTACCGGATGTTTCTGATGCGTATGCGGCCAGAGGTCAGGCAGCTGCTTGACCTGGCTGCAGACGAGCAGCGCCGCAGCCGCACGTCGATCCTTGAGGAGCTGATCGTCGAGGCCTACGGCAAGCGCTACGAGACCGCTGAGAACCGGCTGAAGCGGCTTCTCGGCAGCGCATGAACGGCAGGGGTAAGCGCAACAAGGGCGCAGCTGGTGAGCGTGAGCTCGCCGCCCTGCTCTCTGACGAGCTCGGGTTTGTGGTCAAGCGCAACCTGGGCCAGGCCCGCGACGGTGCTGACGACCTGACCGTGCAGCAGTTCCGCATCGAAGTGAAACGACAAGAACGATTACAGGTGGACAAATGGAGCGAGCAAGTGGAGGCCTGCGCCCAAGCTGGGGAGATCCCGGTGCTGGCGTACAGGCGCAATGGGCAGCCGTGGCGGGTCTGCCTGCAGTTGAAGGACTTCATTCCGATGATGCGCGACCAGCTGAAATGAGCTGGCACTGGGTGGTCAAGCAGCTGCAGGGTGAGCGCACGGTGCTTACAAAAACCGGCGGCAGGCTGGTCATCAACATGGGTCTGAACGGCAAGGCTGCAAAGCCGGTGCGCACTGACCTGCGCAAGCTGGTGATCGAAACCTTGACCGACGTTGGCGAGCTCTCGACCCAGGAGCTTTTTGAGCATGTCTGCGAGGCCGACATTGAGATCAACAAGGAAGGGCTCTACAGCGTCCTGCGAAAGATGATGGCGAAGGGTCAGGTGCAGATGCGCAACGTGCCGCGGCCTGACAACTTCGGGAAGGGTATGAGTCTTTGGAAAGTTTGAAAGGAAAAGTCAATGAACCAAAACAGATTGCTGATGCCGGTCATGCCTGAGAAGAAGCGCAAGGCAAAGAAGGTCGTCACTGACGACACCCCCTCGGTCTGGAATCCCGAGTGGAAGTACACGTCTGCAGAGAAGACCGATCTAGCTAAGAAGTTTCGTCGAATGCTGCGCGAGCAGAAGGCTGCAGCTGCGGCCAAGGTTCGCCGGATCAAGTGACGTGTCGGCATTGCGAGCGCCCTCACCCGCCGGCAAAGACTGTGATGGTCGACGGCGTGGAGCTCTGCACTTACAGCGAGGCCTGGCGTTTTGAGTGCGAGGTGCGCTGGGCTTTGAAGCTGCCGGACAAGGCCAGGAAGCCCAGGATCACCAAGCTGGATTACCTAAACGGCGTCGAACAGCAGCGCGGCACCGAGGCAAGAACAAAGCTGCGAAACGAGATGGTCAGGAGATACAAAAAATGAAAACACACAAGCTGTTGGACACATTGAAGCGCAAGTTCAATCTCAAGAACGACGTGGCCCTGGCGCGGTACCTGGGCGTGCCGCCGAGCTCGCTGTCGAAGATGCGCTCCGGTATGCCGGTCAGTGCCGAGCGCATCCTGCAGATCCATGACGCGACCGGCTGGGAGATCAAGCGCATCAAGGGGCTGCTATGAACACCAAGTTCTGCACCAGCTGCCAATGCACCCGAGAGCTGGAAGGCGGCGTCTACAAGCGCGGCAAGACCACGGCCAGGTGGATCTGCAAGCCTTGCGTTGAGAAGCGCTCTGAGAGCCCGTACAGAAATCATTCGGGGCGACTGACGCCTGACCAGCACGTCAGGAATTTGACTTCACATCTGCGGTGGCCGTGATGGCGATCGCACTGTTTGGTGTGCTGCTGATGACTATCGGCGGCTTACTAGGGCTTGCTGCGATGGGGATCTGGATTGCGCTCATTGCTGGCGAAGATGAGGCAGATTGGAAGTGAGCGCCGTGCCTGACAACATCGTGCAGTTTACGCTGCCCAAGAAGCCGCGGATCAAGGAGAAGGAGCCGGCCCCGGATCAGCGCAAGCTGGCCATTATGCCGATTCGCGCCTTGACCGACCGCGAGCTCTCGGACATCGCCGTGCGCATCTTGGGCATCCTGTGTTCGTACACCAACCGCGCAGGCCTGACCTGGGTCAGCCAGACCAAGCTGGCCAAGGACATGGGCGTGACCAAGCAGGCCATCAGCAAGCAGATGGTCAAGCTGAAGGCCAGGGGCTACGTCGAGGTAGTCAAGAGAGGATTCCGCGGCGAGCGCACCGACACCATCCGCGTGGTGTTCGATGAGTCGATCGACGCGGCAACAGCGCTGGCAGTCACCAGCCGGCATGAAGACAACCGCTCACCTGCATTGAAGGAGATAGACATGCGCAAAGAGCAAGAACTGACGCCAGACCCTGAAGGCCTGAAGAAGATTCAGGACATGATCAACGGCGTCATCAAACCCGTCCAACCACCAGCAAGGAGTTATCAAATGCCCAAAGAAGACACCGTCACAGTGGCAAAGATGAAGAAGCAAATCGCTGCCAAAAAGGCATCAGGAAGCGGTCACATAGTCAACCCAGAGGTTGTCAATGCAGAGCCGTCACATAGTCAACCAAAGCCTGTGGATAACCCGTCCATTGACAACCACATGGACAACCGTATGGTTGACCCAAACGAGGAAAGAACGAGTATAGGTATAGATATAAAGGTATTTCTTAAAGATATTGATTTAGGTTTACTTAAGGTTCTGGACAACCAGTTGTCGAAAGAACAGCAAGCAGAGACATTGCTCAAGCTGCAACAGCGCTGCCAGGCTGAAGGCGTGTCGATGCCGACCGGTGTCGACCTGGTCGAGGCCGTGCTGGTGCTGCAAGCAGACAGCCTGTGAAACCACGATGCTGTTTCCGCGGGTTCTAAGGCACCTACAAGGCGCGATCATGGGTCAGGCAATACGCAGACATGGGTCAGGCAGGAAAACGGCTTGTAGCGCGTTCTGTGAGGTCTGTCCAAAACCCATACGTTCGTCTGCGTGTTGGACGTGTACGGCAGGCAGGGGGTGTGCTGACGTGTCTGCATCTGACCGGAGCTCGAGGCCTGCGGTTTTGCAAACGCATCCGGTTGCCAGCTTGGCATGTTCGTTGTCAGAAAGGCACCCTTTCCCCCCTCCCCCACACGGTGGCGTTGCGGGTGCCTGACAAAAATTTTCCCTACTTTTTCATGGAGGTTGGTATGGCTTATGAGATGAGACCTGGACAAGGCTCTGCTTTCAAGAACGACAAGAAGACGGAGGACTGGCACCCGGCGTACCGGGGTCGGATCATGTTGCCGGATGGGTCGGTGCATTGGCTGGACGCGAGCCCGAAGAAGACGAAGGCTGGCGAGACCTGGTTGGCGATCAAGATCGGTTCTCAGGTGGCCGGTGGTGAGCCGTCTGCGCATAACCAGGCGAAGGCGAATGGCTACCAGCCGCAGCCGTCGAATGACGAAGACATCCCCTTCTGATGGCTGCGAAGAAACAATCCAACGTGGTGCCGCCCTTGACCAACTGGGGTGGTACTCGCTCGATTCAGCGTCGGTTGGAGCGCTCAAACACCTTGATCCAGAACCGTGAGGCTGTGTCTTACGCTTTGCTGTGCATGGCCAATACCAAGATCACGGACATTATGTCCTGGGATGAGGACGGCAACGTGAAGGTCAAGGCGGCGCACCAGATCCCTGAACACGCTTTGCAGGCCATCAAGAAGGTCTCGGTCAGGACGGACAAGGAAGGCAACAGCTTTTTGGACATCGAGCTGTACGACAAGGTCGGCGTGCTGCGGTTGCTGGCAAAGGCGTCTGGCTTGCTGGACAACCCGGATGAGAATGACAAGCCGTCTGTGATTGATGTGAACGTGGTGGCGCCGCCATCTGGCGAGCAATGAGTCTTTGGAGGAAACGTGGCAAGAACGAAAGAACAATCGGACAAAGCAGTCTCGGGCGCAGGCCTGAACCTGGACTTCTCACAGAGCCCAGTGATTTACGACTTCATCCAGAGCAACGCCTTTGTGCAGGGTCTGATGGGGCCGGTGGGCTCGGGCAAGTCATACGCCTGCGCGGCCAAGATCTTCCTGAAGGCCATCAAGCAGAAGCCTTCCCCGATCGACAACATCCGGTATACCCGCTTTGCGGTGGTGCGAAACAGCTACCCAATGCTGAAGACCACGACGATCAAGACCTGGCTGGATCTGTTCCCTGAAGCCACGTTCGGCCCGATGCTATGGACGCCGCCGATCACGCATCACATCCGACTGCCTGCCCGTGGGGATGCCACCGGTATCGACTGCGAGGTCATCTTTCTGGCGTTAGACCAGCCCAAAGATGTGCGCAAGCTGCTGTCGCTTGAGCTCACCGGTGCCTGGGTAAATGAGGCCCGCGAACTGCCCAAGGCGGTGATCGATGGCCTGACCCACCGGGTCGGACGCTACCCGACCAAGCGTGACGGTGGTGCTACCTGGCACGGCATCTGGATGGATACCAACCCGATGGATGACGACCACTGGTGGCACAACATGGCCGAGAAAGAGAAGATGACCGGCCCGTATGCCTGGCGGTTTTGGAAGCAGCCTGGTGGCGTCATGGAGGTCGACACTGACCACCTGCCCGACAACCCCGAGGCCAACGACCACGTCTTCTCTGCCGGCAAGTGGTGGAAGGTCAACCCGCAGGCCGAGAACATCAACAACCTGCCAGGCGGCTACTACCCGCAGATGCTGCTGGGTAAGAATCTGGATTGGATTCGCTGCTATGCCGGCGGTCTGTACACCTATGTCCAAGAAGGTCGACCGGTCTGGCCTGAGTACGAAGACTCAACCATGTCCGGCGACACCGAGGTTGAGCCTGGGGTGCCGATCCAGGTAGGTCTCGACTTTGGTCTGACGCCTGCGGCCACGATCGGCCAGCGCCTGCCCAACGGTCGCTGGCTGATCCACCATGAGATCGTCACCTTCGACATGGGTCTCGAGCGGTTCGGGATGCAGCTCTTGGCCGAGCTCAACCAGCGGTATCCGAACCACCAGGTCATGCTCTGGGGCGACCCGGCAGGCATGGCGCGAGATGCCATCTACGAGGTCACCAGCTTTGAGTTTCTGCGCACGCTGGGGCTGCGAGCTCAACCGACAGCCAGCAACGACTTCAAGGTGCGCCGGGAGGCCTCTGCCGCCCCGATGCAGCGCCTGATCAACGGCAAGCCTGGGTTGATCGTCAACCGCAGCTGCAAGCTCCTGCGCAAAGCCTTGGGCGGTGGCTACCACTTCAAGCGCGTGGCGGTCGGCGCAGGCCAAGAGCGGTTCAGGGATGCGCCGAACAAGAACGAGCACTCGCACATCGGGGATTCATTCGGCTACCTGATGCTGGGCGGCGGCGAGTACAACCGGATGACCCGCTCGCTTTCTTACGGTGCCGCACCACCCAAGCCGGTGACCGCGAGCATGGAGTTCAACCCGCTTGATTGATATATCCAGCTGATATCAAAGCGCCTTGTATATGACCAATTTCCAATAGAATCTAATGCTATATGGACGACAACATCGAGATCGATCTGAACATCTCGCATCACTTCAGCGATGGGGTGTATGCGCGAAAGATGCTGCTGCCTGCTGGGCATTTCGCGGTGACGCACGCGCATGAGTACGACCATCTGAGCATTCTGGCTGCAGGCATTGTGGAGCTCGAGGCCGATGGTGAAGTGCAGGTGCTGCGTGCGCCGGCGTGCGTGACGATCCTGGCGAACACGCATCACCAGATCACGGCGCTCGAGGATGCGGTCTGGTTCTGCATCCACGCAACCGACGAGACCGATGTCGACAAACTGGATGAAGTTCTGATTAGGAGGTAGTCATGCCATTTTGGATTGCAGCCGCGATTATTGGTAGTGCGGCCTACAGCGCCAACGAAGCACGCAAGTCGCGCCAGCAGGCCGAGTCTCAGCAACGCGCCGCGCTTGAGCGACAGGCTGCAGATCAGGCGGCATTTCAAACAAAACTGTCTGAGCAGACTTCTGTCTTTGGCAGGCAGGCTGGTGCGCTTGAGGAGCAGTCAAGGCTCGCGAAAGAGCAGCTTGCATCCACGACGAAGGCAATGTCTGAGCAGCTGTCGGTCGCACAAGATCAGCTTGCTCTAAACACCAAGGCCTACGAGACCGGTGTGTCGCAGTACGAGGCCTCGCGCATGGAGATGGAGCGTAAGGCCAAAGAGATTCAAGGTCAGATCGACGAAGAGCGCCGCAAGGCTGCAGAGCAACAAGCAACCCAGCTCAAAGCTCGCACCCGCGGCGGTCGTCGCGCCCTGCTCTCTCAAGAACGTCTAACGCCTGAGCTCGGCATCACACAAGACACCCTGGGCGCTGGCATGGGAATGATGTAATGGCGACCGGCCCAACCCAGTACCAGAAAAAGCAGGCCGCACGTCGTGCGACTGCAGACATTGAGCGCCTGGCCAAGACGTATCAGACCGGTCTGTTCGATGTCGCCCAACAGCAGGCCACTGGCTTCAAGGACTGGACTGCTCAAACTAAAGCGGTGCTTGATCCCTACGAGGCCGCTGTCAACAGATACACGCAGCAGGATTTCCCGGCGTACCAGAGTCAAGTGCTGGCCGCGAATACTGCGTTTCAACAACAGTCGCAGGCATACGCCCAAACAATGGCGAACTACGACGCACAGGTCGCGGCATATCAGCAGCGGTTGAATGCGTATAACGCAACGCTCGCTGATATCGCTGCGAACCCGACCGAGAGAGTGAGTGCCGCTGCGGTATCCCAAGGTCGTGCAGGCACGTCTTACAACATCGGTGGCCAACTGTATTCGGCGAACAACCTGCCATCTGGGTACTTCCTTGACACCGTTGTGACCGGCCAAGGCACAAACAAAGGCCGGCCATACGACATCACGCAACAGCAGGTGTTTCGGACACGCGACGTTCCGGCATTCAGCGAGGCACCGCCGCAAGCGCCAAACATTTCTGCGCCGACGCTCAATCTGCCGTCACCACCGTCTGCACCATCAGCACCAAAGCTGCCGACGTTTGAGACAGGTCAGTTTCAACAAAAGCGCGAAGAGCTTGGTAAGACATACGAGCGCGAGGTCGGTGAGCGCAAGGCAGCAAAACAGAACGTCGTCATGCGCCGCATGAGTCGCGGCATGTTGGAAGGAGCTTGAGATGCCAGGTCTATACGAAAACATTCACGCCAAGCGCGAGCGCATCAAAGAAGGCTCTGGCGAAAAGATGAGGAAGCCCGGCTCTCCCGGTGCGCCAACCGATGCTGCTTTCAAGGCGGCAGCCAAGACGCGCAAGACTAAGCGCCCAATGCTGGACGAGTACCAGATCGACAAGGACGGCTAATCATGGAATACAAGACGCCACTTGGTGGCAAGCGCTTAAAGCCCGAGGAAATCATCAAGCGCCAAGCTGCAGCTCAGACCAAGAAGGATGAGTTCCAGCAGCTGTACCAGGATGCCTACGAGTTTGCCCTGCCCCAACGTCAGCTGTATGGCGTCTGGGAGGGAGGCGCGACCGGTAGCAAGAAGATGGCGCGGGTGTTCGACTCGACTGCTATCAACTCGACCCAGCGCTTTGCCAACCGTCTGCAGAGCGTTGTTTTCCCGCCACAGCGCAAGTGGTCGCGGCTTGAGCCTGGCCCGTCGATTCCACTCGATCGCAAGCAGATGGCGCAAGCGATTCTCGATGCGTACAGCGACAAGATGTTCGATGTCCTCAAGCAGTCGAACTTCGACATCGCGATCGGTGAGTTCCTGCTCGATCTGGCAGTCGGCACGGCCTGCATGATGGTGCAGCCGGGTGACGACACCAGCCCGATCAACTTTGTGCCGGTGCCGCTGTTCCTGGTCAGCTATGAAGAAGGCGCGAACGGCCAGGTCGACAACGTCTACCGCCGGATGCGGATCAAGGGCGAATCGATCGAGCGCCAGTGGCCGGACGCCAAGCTGTCCGACACCATGAAGCGCCGCATTCAGGACAAGCCGACCGACGACATCGAGCTCCTCGAGGCAACAATCTTCGACGCTGGCCGCGGTGACTACTGCTACCACGTCATCGACAAGATCAGCAAAGAAGAGATTGTCTACCGCCGCAAGAAGACTTCGCCCTGGGTGATCAGCCGCTACATGAAGGTGGCCGGCGAGATCTACGGTCGTGGCCCGCTGATGACCGCCCTGCCCGACATCAAGACCCTGAACAAGACGATCGAGCTGCTGCTCAAAAATGCCTCGCTGGCCGTGGCCGGTGTGTACACCGCAGCAGACGATGGCGTGCTGAATCCGAACACTGTGAAGCTGGTGCCTGGCGCGATCATCCCTGTCGCCCGAAACGGTGGCCCGCAGGGGCCGGCGCTGCAGGCGCTGCCACGCTCGGGTGACTTCAACGTGTCGCAGCTGGTGATCAACGACCTGCGCAGCAACATCAAGCGCATCCTGCTGGACGAGTCGCTGCCACCTGACAACATGTCTGCGCGGTCGGCGACCGAGATCGTTGAGCGCATGAAAGAGCTCGCTCAGAACCTGGGCTCTGCCTTTGGTCGCTTGATCAACGAGACCATGATCCCGCTGGTGGCCAAGATTCTTGAGGTGATGGACGAGCGCGGTCTGATCGACATGCCACTGCGGGTCAACGGGCTCGAGGTCAAGGTGGTGCCGGTCGCCCCGCTGGCGATGGCGCAGAACATGGAAGAGGTCAACGCCATCCTGCAGTACACGCAGCTGATGGTGTCCGGCCAGTTCGGCTCTGACGGCCAGCTGGCGCTCAAGAACGATGCCGTGGTCGACTACATCGGCGACAAGCTCGGTGTGCCGGCGATCGTCAGAAACACCCGCGAAGAGCGTGCCGTGCTGATGGAAGAGGCCCAGCAGATCCAGCAGCAGCAGGCGATGGCGCAAGCGATGGCCATGCAGGCGCAGCAAGGTGCTCTGCCTGCGCCTGAAGGGATGGGCGCATGAGCTGGGATGAGCTCGAGGCGCTGGGCCAGACCGATGACATCCGCGAGGTCACCCAGCAGCGCGAAGACCTAGCGCGGCTTTGCTTGAGAGTGTTTGGAGATGAGGATGGCCAGGCACTGCTCAAGTGGCTGCGCGAGATGTATGTGGACGTGCCTGTCGCCGTGCCAGGCAACGACCCCTCGCACGCATTCTTTGCCGAAGGGCAGCGCAATGTCGTGCGGGATCTCATCGCACGGATCAACCAAGCAAGGAGCCTATGAGCGAAACCGCAGCAGTCGAGCCCGGTCAGTCCGGCCTACTCGACGGTGTTTCAGTCACGGACGAAAACCAACAAGAAACCAATCCGCAACAAGTCGCGATCGACCACAAAGCGCCAGACCCGTCTGCGCCGGTCAGCCCAACCGATCGGCCAGAGTGGCTGCCGGAAAACTTCTGGAAGGACGGCAACGCCGACTTCGAGGGGCTGGCAAAGAGCTGGCGA
>Ga0129336_10001215_pt1 | contig 15496 bp, 15 predicted proteins | sample CPB6_02_DNA_FD_96878 | JGI IMG/M metagenome (GOLD analysis project Ga0129336, IMG submission 96878) | Freshwater to marine salinity gradient microbial communities from Chesapeake Bay, USA - CPBay_Sum_0.6_0.2_DNA | ecosystem: Environmental > Aquatic > Marine > Coastal | place: USA: Chesapeake...
GGTTGCCCTTGGGGCGGTGCTTCAGCGGGCGGCGCCACATTTTCTAAATCGCTTGCAATACCACCCGGACTGATTCCAACGCTTCGCAAATTAGGATCATCTGCTGGTGCAATTTCAACATCGCCCTGCTCTTCGGCCCACATGGTTTCGTTTTCGCTCATTTCTTGTTCACTCATGCCCAAATAACGCTTCATTAAGAAACGTTTGCTAAAATATGGGTAGGCTTCTAACTGTGTAAATGTTCCAATTCTAGCACTGTCAACATCTGCTTGACGATATTGAGCAAAGTTTTGCGGCGGCTCAAAAATTAATTCAAACAGCTGACTGTCAATATTGATGCCACGCCAGCGCATAAACATTTTGAATTCTTGATCAAGAGTTTCAATTATGGCGCTTTGCAATCTTAAACAGTATTGATTGAATCTCCATTCTTGAATGAGAGCAGTTCCTACACGACCGTCATTGTATGCTTGTGTACCATCTTCTAGGGCTACGGGCAAGTAGCTGCTAGGGATACGCAGACCACGGAACAATTTGTTAGTAAAGTAGCGCAAGTCTGTGATTTCACCCAGGTTGCTGGCACCAGCAAGTGTGTCAACTGTTGAACCTCTACTATCAGCAGTGACTGGAAAGAAATAGTCTTCCATTTGCGCTAATGGATTATAAGTAGCGTCCATCATGTTGACACCACCACCGCTCTGCGTAGGAATACGTCGCTGACTGATTTCGTTTTTGATGCGCTCAACAAAAGCCATGGCCATATGGCTTGGCATATTGCCTACGTCAATTTTAAACACTCTACGTTCTGGCGCACGTTGCACACGATAGATAATGATAGCATCTTCTAATAGTTCTTTTTGTTTAAAAACTTTAAAAACATTTTCTAACACACTGGTACCAAATGGCCAAAACACATCTAGGCCTTCAGTCAAACTAAGATGTACTATGTGTTCAGCGTTGATAGCTGCTTCGTTTTGTGCTCGAGAGAATCTTCCGCCGCCGCCCAATGGTACACTGGGCTGAACATAGCTTCCGCTAGGACCGCCCACTTGTGGGTGATTCATATATTGGTCTGAAGTTGTTACTGCGGTTACTGTTAGATTCTCAAAGTTGGGATTGACGTCTTTTAAAATGTACTGCTCGGGCTTTTTACCTTCACTTTCGTTAACAATAACTTTAACTACCTTACTCATTTCTACCCAGAACAGCTTGAAGTTTTCTGGATCTCTCACAAAAACTTGATCACCGTATTTGATAGTATTTCTTACTATCTTGAATATTCTGCTGTTAAATTCGTTTAACTTGACCCATTGTTGTAACTGTTCTTTGATAATTTTAACTTCATTATCTGTAGGGCTATCTTTAAATTTGATATCAAATGGAGTGTTATTGGCTTCGTTTTTCTGTGTCATAAACTCAGAAAGAATGTCTAGTGCTGCATTGATTTCTGAATCCATGTCCATTTGTTCGTATTGATTGTAACGTTCAATACGATTAGGATGCCCAATGTACACGTCTGGCAAATTGCTTTGATAATTTCTATACCCAGGATCTGGCAAGCGACCACTGCCAATGGGACTGATATTACTAGGTAAATTACTACTTTTAAAATACTTGCGCCAAGTCATATGTTATCTCAATGAATACTATATTTACCGTGTTTAAGCTATGCCGTCGGCTATTCTTTTAGAGTAATCAACATTTTGCTGTAGAGTGGTAATCAGTGTGTCCATTTTTTCTGTATACTGTTTCATCAAATTTTGACTAGATTGACTATCTGCAGTCATAATATTTTTGAGTTCAGCAATTGAGTTGGTCATTAAATTAGGATTGTCAAACAAATTTCCTACCATTTGTGTAATTTGTTCCGGGCTGGTTGTTGATTTATTGGCACCAAGATTATCAAAATAATTTTCTACGTCTGGAAATCTAAAATTCACTCTGTTACCGTCGGCCATGGGCATGATTAACTCTGGCCCTGCTTCACCGGCAAAGCTCAATCCGTCTGTAACGCCGCCTTTTGCTTTAAAGGGTATTTTGGCCAGATTAAGAATCACTTGTCCTAGGTCTTGAGCAGCAGTGCCCAGCTGCCCTGCTACATTACTCAGCCCAGTAATAACTTGATTCATTCCTTCACCTAGGCTTATATTAGTTTTTTCATAGGCCAGTCTAACTTGATCAAACAGTGTGGGTACTTCTGCTAAAAATCCCAATCCTTTTATTCCCTCAAGTAGTATCGCTTGTTGATTTTGCTGCTCTTCACGTAATTTGGTCTGGCCAGGTATTTTTCCTGGTTGTAGCGCATAACGAGTTATTGATTCTTTCATTGCTGTACCAACTTTGACCATGTCTTCTCTATACATGGTATTGAAGTTAACAATAGTGTTAGTCAATGGATCAATTCCTTCTTTTCTCAACCGATTGAATTGATCAACTGTGGTGCCTATTGCTTCAATTTCTTTGATCTTCATGGCTTCGCCTTTGCGAGCAAGATCTGCCTGTTCTTCGCCCATTTTTGTAACGTCGGCGTATGCTCCGGTCATTATGGTAGTCATTCCATATGAATCAGCCATTGCATCAGACTCTTGAGCCAGCGCATCTGCAAATTCTTTTACTCTTCGTTCGTAATTTTCTTGAACTTTTGCAGCACTCATGCCTTTAGTAGTCATATCTTGATAAGTAAGATCTAATAACTTTTTACGAGTAGGACTAGCTGCTAACAATTGATTTAAACTTTTATCTACAATGACACCACCAGAAGCTGTCATCTGCGAAATACCTTTTGTCATTTCAGCAGGCATCAATTTGACCATGGTTTTAAATTTTTCAAAGGCTTCAGGATCCTGAGATTTTCTCAATGCTCTTTGTACAGCCAATTGCTCGCTTGCTGCCTTTGCTCTAGCTTCTGCGTTTTTTGCATCCTCACCAGTAAATGCCGATACAGCTTTTAGATTGACCATGTAGGCTGCAGATTCTCTTGCTAATTCCACTGAAGTTTTTTTGTTCAACTGCCCAGCAGTGTTCATCATTTGGATATAGTCTGCAATACCATCTGCTTGTTCTTCATACTGATAACCTACACGGTATAACTCCTGTCTAAGTTCTAACCCCTCTTTACCTAACCCGTCTATGGCTTTTCCTACACTTACTAATCTTTTATATCCGCCAGTTACGCTGCCCCCAAACGACGACAATTCTCTTTTGTTGGTTGTGATTACTTTGGTCAATTCAGACATGTTCAAACGCATCAATTGAGCTGCTTCGTATGATTCAGTCATACCACGTTTAAACACAACACCTGCTTTGGTCTGAGCTTCGTATCCTAGTGTGGTAGTCAATAATTCTCGTTGTAATGCAGCTATACCTTCTTTTGACACTTCGCTTGTGGTCTTGCCTAGGGTAGCAAGGAACGAAACCACGCCGGCTCCACCTGCTGCAACTTTGGCCCAGGGTCCAGGAATCATTGCCAGCGTTTCAGCAGCAAGAGCAGCGCCACTTGACAGCCGGTCTAGTATTCTTATTTGACTGTCAAGAGCAGCATTTTGGCCTCTAAATGCTGCTTCTGTACCGCTTATGCCTTCTTGAAAGCTTGAAATTGCTGTAAAAAATTGTGTTCTAAAATAATCTACTGCTTCAACAATGCCGCCTTTTAACAGTGCCCCTGACATTTGACCTGCGGCACTACGCATAATCTCGCCAGCCATTTTGGTTTGTTCAGCCAGCATGGCCTGACCTGCAGTTGACCTACGAGCTACTGCATCTAGTCCTTCAAAATCGGCCATTAGCCGCTGTAATGCAGCAGCATTTTGTTGTACAGTGCCTGTGCCACGCTGCATTTCAACACGCAAACGTGCCATGGCTTGACCAACTGCCATTGCGTTGGCTCGCGAGTTAGCAAACCCTCCGCCCAGTTGAGATAACTGTGCCATTAATTCTCTAATTTCAGTTTCTGCAGCCATGGTTTTTTGCCTATAAATATTGATATATCAATTATTTATAGGAATCAAAAATGGATCAAAAACCCGTAAATCCTTTACGAGCGCATTTCAGACAACCAGCAATTTACTTAAAATTACCCAGCGGTGGACATTTCTGGGGCAACGGACTCGACCTACAGCCCGGTCACGAATTGCCAATTTACCCAATGACAGCCAAGGATGAGATTCTGTTAAAAACACCTGATGCATTGTTAAACGGACAAGGTGTAGTAGATGTTATCCAAAGTTGTTGCCCTAATATTGTAGATGCCTGGCAAATGCCCAGCGTGGATGTTGACTCAGTTCTTATTGCAATTAGAATCGCGTCTTACGGGCAATTTATGCCAGTTGACACCAAGTGCCCACATTGTGGCACAGAAAACTCATTTGACATTGATTTGAATTCGTATCTGGACAGTGTTGTGTTACCAAACTACAACCAAAAAGTGCAACACAGCAAAGTCAAAATAAAAATCAAACCACAGAATTATGCCAGCGTAAATGAAACCAGTAAAATTTCCTACGAACAACAACGTGTATTAGAAAATATAGCACTAGACGGCACAGAGGATACCGGTAAAGTAAACGAATACAAGCGACATATCACAAAGCTAGTTGATCTAAATTCAAAACTGCTAGTTGATAATACCGAGTATATTGAAATAATAGACACTGGAACTATTGTAGATGATCCAGAATTTATTGCGGAATTTTATTTCAATTGCGACGCTGAAGTGTGTAAAGCTTTGCAAGATAAACTTGCGGAACTCAATCAAGAAGGTGCAATTAAACCTCAGGCAGGTACTTGTTCCAACTGCGAAAAAAATTACAATGTTAATCTAACGTTTGACTACGCAAGTTTTTTCGCCAGACGCTCTTAACCCTTAACGCCGAAGGCATACTCGGCTTAGTTAAGAGCTATGAAAATCAAGTAAAACAAATCAAAGAAGAAATATTAAGATTCTGTTGGTATATGCGCGGCGGCATTACCTATAACGATGCCATGCTCATGAGTTTAGAAGATAGACAGATTATAAACAAAATCATTGCAGACAATTTAGAAACAGCTAAAAAGACAGGCATGCCATTCTTTTAAGACTAACTTCGTTAGTCTATTGATTTCGCTAATCGCTCATCAATCTGTTTTTAGATTTCATCCAGATTAATCAGTCACTCTTTGCCCAGGACGGGCAAAAAATATATGTACTTCATCCGAGTAGCACAGTCACTGATATTAGAGCATTACAGAGGCGGTTGTCCGGTACCTCGAGCTCCGTCTTTATACAACGGCGGTTTATTAAACACATATCAGCGTATCTAATAAACGTGTACGATCGCTCGTACGTCTTTTTAGCCTTTACGAATCCTGTTCAAACAACTAAATCGCGGCATTTGCGATCTTCATCCCGAAGGGTAGTAGTTGAGTGCTTGCTGTAGCGGCAAGTCTTTCATCCCTGCGTATTTCTACCAGGTATCCGAGCGTACGAAATTGGCCTACGCTAGCCTTATACTACTGACAAAGTTGTTTTACTGTGTCTGAATTTAGTTCAAAGAAGAGTTCTAGATCCATGATGTACCAATGTCCATTTAGACCCGAGCCATAATTGAAGTGCCTGGTGAAGAGTAAATCTGTGTGATTGGGTTGTGCCTCGACTGCTACGTATGTACCTTTGCGGTTAAATTTCATAAAAATAATGTTAAAGTCACCAGGGTCACTGGCGTCCATACATTGTTGTATCCATGAGTCTAATATTTTTACTGAGCCTTGATATAATTGATGAAATGGAAAATCTTTATAACTTTTACATTCTGCGTTTAGTTTAGGAAAACTTTGTCCGGGAACAATGTCGCCTTTAAAACTTCTAATTTGTCCTTCGTGTAGAAATTGTTTTCTTGTATTATTATTGCCACCTACATACGCACCAGATCCAGGAGCACGGATAAACGTTTCTTTGTAAAGTTCAGTTAAGAATTGAGCGATCTGCCGCTCAAAACTGTTTCCTTTGCTTTTACTTGGACTTGGCATATTCTACTTATTATTTTGTTCTACAAACCGTATTTTTTCTACCATTAAATCATCCGGATTATTGTAACAGGCAGTTTTTTTACAGGTAGTCATTTTTGGCAATATTTGAAATGATTGATCGGATAATTTCCCCAAGTAATCGTTTTCACATTCGCCACCATACACTGAAGTATCAGGCAATATAAAGATACGACTGTGTCCAGCATTACATTGCCAATCACTAAAATTGTTAAGATTGTTAATTACCAATTTACTGGCATACACAGGCACTTCGGTGCCGTCGTTGTATGTAACTACGGCATTGCAATTGGTGTCAGGCTGTAATTTTGTCATGTCTCAGCAAAGGATAGGTTCTAGTTTGAAAACTGTAATCGATAGGACTAACAGTGTAATTTATTTTGTTATCTTGACAAAATGTACTTATAGTTTTGACTGTGTTGGATGCCCAAAATTCGTCCATAATGTTAACGTGACAAGATTTATTGTTATTTTTCATATCATCAGAGCACGCCTGTATATTGTCTAAGAATTTTTCTATATCCATAAATTCAGTGTGAGTGCTAAAACTCAATGAATCAACTAACTTACAAAGTCTGAGATAATATTGTTTACTAGCACTGCCATTGGTTATAAAATTAATGTGGTGAATGTGTTCAGCAAAGTCCTGTCGCAAGTGAGCAATAAAAGGCAAGACATTTTTATTAATTGTGGGTTCACCGCCGGAAATAGAAAGTTTATAAGGTTTTTTCAACTGATGTGTTTTGTCAAAAATTTGCTGCCAATGAGCCTTTAGTTCTTCCAATGATGGCAACGGATCGGTGTCATTGTGTCTTGACGGCGGACAATACATACAGTCGTAGTTGCACCTGATATGCATAATCCAAGAAATTGAAAAGACATCCTCTATGGGCGAGATTTTAATGATCTGATTCATAATTTAAATTGCAATAAAATGTAATTTCTTCAATACAAGTGTTAGCATTTGCGGTGTGTGCGTACTTGATAAAATTACTGACGTCAGTTAAACTAATTCCGTTTCCGGTCCAGGTTGCACGACTTCTACTCAGTTCAGTATCTAATCTATCTAGAGTGATCAATGTTGTTCTAAAAGGCACTTTGTTATCTCGAAAAGATGCTGTACACTGCTTAGATGCGTGTGACAATGCTGCTTTTGCTACACGATAAGTTTCAAAGCTGGGTTCACGGGCCACAACTTGTTTTTCGCCGGTGCTGCCTATATTAAAAATATACCCCGACTTGCGATTTTTGTTCCACGCATCGTACACTGCTTCTAACACAAGTATTTGACCAAAGTTGGCCCACTCTTCTTGTGGTGGTCCATCAAACGCATTGTTTACAAACACATCATATTCTAAACTTAGATTGGCAATGGTGTTGTAGTCTTTTGTGATGTCAAGACTGTCAGCACGACTGATGCTAACACCGCCAAATGTTTCTACTAGATGTTTACCTAGTCCTCTGTTGCCGCCTGTTACTAACACTTTCATCTAATAGATCCCCCTTGATCCCAAACTTTTGTAAACTTTTCACCGCAAGTCATTGCACACTCCATTATTTTTTCCTTGCCGTCCCAACGGCCAACTAGCTCGCTCCAAAATTCAGACTGAAAGATCTTTTCTAAACTGTTGTTGCTGATAGTTAATTCGTTTCTATATCTGTTAATAAATTCACGAACTTGATTATAGCCATTGTAAAAATGAGCATCGTTAGCACCAGGTAAGTATTCTCTATTGAAAAATCTTGCATCGTACAAATTGTGTTCGAAGAAATTGCAAGGCAATACCAAACCTTCAGCAGTGATTACGACTTTGTTACCTAAAAGTGCGTCGCAGCAGACAGTTGTTTGTTTTAAATAATTCTTAAAACTGCCGTGTATATTTTTTATAACGTCTATTTTTTGCACTGACGGGTTTTTGTACTCTGATCCAACAGGCGGCTCTAAAACATATTCAGGATTGTTTTCGTCGTGATTTTTGCTTAACACTGGCCAAGTTGAATACTCTCGTTCAGTGGTATGGTCGTAAAATCTTCCAGTTTTCCTTGGCAAAAAATTAAAAAACTTGTGTTGTTCACTGAGAGCTTTGGCAGCTTCAACTTGATGTTCATTGTGTTTGAACACAATAAAATTCCATTGAGCTCTACCACCTGCACGAATGAAAGCCGTGGCATTACGCATGGCTATATCGTATTTTACATTTCGCCTGTATAGATGCAAAGTATCAGCTAGCCCGTCAAAGCCAAAATCAATTTGCCCATATCCATTCATTATTGTAGCTATTTCTGTCCAATAGCGTTCATCGTGAACTCCGCCGTTGGTATGAATGTACAACCATAATGTTGGATTTTTGTTTCTAAAATCTTGTAGAATATCAAGAAAGTCTGGATGCATAATTGGGTCACCGTAACTGCCACAAAAAAATATTTGTTTTAGTTGTCTGCAATAATCAACAGAAAACGATGCATCAATGATATCTCTATCCAAATGTATCAATGGCATATATGGATTAATACGTCCGCCTTGAATGTTTCTAGGACATTGCGGGCAAGCTGCGTTACAGTACGTTGTAATTTCAATTTGAAATTCTTGAATAGATTTAAAACTAAATTGTTTACCAAGCATTGTACAATCCTATGCTGATTTCTTCTATATAAAATTTAGAATTTTCAATAATTGACAAAACTTCTTTGGCAAACAAATCAGTATCCATTCCCACAGTGTGAGTTGTTTGCAATGGACCAGGATTAACGGTGCATATTTTTGGCCAATTGTATTTTTGATTACGCACTTGCTTGACTGCTTCTTGTAATGATAATTTATGCACAAAATATTCTAGATCATTCCACGAACTATACGGACTGCTTGGTAGTAGCGTAAGCAAAGAACCTATATTGATTATTTTTTTATCAGGAACATTTAGCCATTGTTTGCTGACAGCTAAAAAAAGTTCGGTTTGAGCAAAACCAGACTGAGCGTTATTGATGAAACATTCAGTAGGTAATACCTGTTCTAAAATTCTTTCAGTGTCGTGAATGTTGTATTCATTGTCCAAGCTCAATCCAATCACATCATGTCCGTGATTGATTAGATTTCTATACAAAGCTGATCCCAAGCCCTGTGTATGGCCGGTAATTGAAATTTTCATACTATTTCTACGTCTGTATTGTAACTAGTGAACCCATTTTCTTTTACCACGCTTAACACATTGTTCACTCGGCCGGCCAATTCATCTTTGTGACTAACTAACCAAACACTACGATTGCCTTCACGGGCCATTTTCTTTAGAATAGCTAAACTATTTTCCACGCCCGAACTGTCCATGCCGGTATCAATTACCTCATCAATGAACAACAGATTGATTGGTTGATTCTGACTTTCCCAAACATCTCTAAATGCCCAACTCAAACTCAGTATCAGTCTGTTGCGTTCACCTCTACTTAGATTATCAAAATCTAGTTCACGACCAAGTTCCTCGATACTCACTGTTAGATCGTTGTTAAATTTCACGGTGTGCGGTAAACCAATACGATCCAAATACTGGCTTAGTCTTGCATTCAAGTAAGACAAGTTTTGATCAATGATGCGTTTACGTATAAAGCTATCTTTATTTGTTAACAATTTTAGCAAAAACTCTTGATGTTCTCGAACGTTAGCAAGCTCATTAATCAAGTCATAGTTGATTTCTTCTAGGGCCTGTGTTTCCATTTCGCGTATTTGTTCTGCATATGGATCTACTTCATTTTGTTTGGATGTCAATTGTTGTCTTAGATTGGCCACAGTGTTTTTATGATTGATAGCGTCTTCTTTACGATCATAGAATACTTTAGGAGGCTTTATAGGATCACCCAGTGTTTCCAGTGCACCGAGGTGTGATTGTAACTGTTCATCGTTTGACAAATATTGTAATGCTGTTTCTTTTAAAGTTTTTCTTTTTTCTTCTAGCACTTCTTGGTGCTTGTTATCGTGTATGGCCTGGCCACAAGCATAGCACTCGTGCTTTTCTAATTTTTCAATTTCTGCTTTTATCTTGTCGAGCGTTTTTAGTAATTTTACTTGCTCAGTTTCGCAAGCCACTTTCCAACGATTGATTTCGTAGATACTGTTAGATGTTTTATTATATTCATCTAACAAATCGTGATTGATTAGTTCTTGTTCAATGTCTAGATCACCTATAACTTCAAGTGCTTTTTCCAACTCAGATATTTCATTGGTATGTTTTGTAGTCCAAATAGTTTGTCTACGACGAGTAGCTTCAATTTGTTCTTGAATACGAGCATTGGCATCTGTTACTGCTTTGATTCTATATTCTTCTTGAGTAATAGCGTCGCGTGTTGCTTTGACTTGTTCTTTTAAAGCGTCTGCCTTTTCAGACAATACAGTTATACCCAAAAGCTGTTCTATGATTATTCGCTGATCATTTGACTTTAGAGCTAAAAATGGTTCAGTGTATGTGTTCAAGGCAACAATGTGTTTGAACATGTCATGGCTCATACCAAGCATACGTTCAATTTCTGTTTGTGTTTCTCTGCTATCACCTTGTGACTCATCAGTAATCTGTTGTTCTTGGCCTCCTACATAAAATGCCATTGTGTTGGGCTTACGACCACGTTCGATTCGATAGTCAATGCCTTCCTTTTCAAACTCAATTGTAACCAACATGTTCTTACCATTTGTTTTATTGATAAGATTGTCTTTTTTAATGTTAGTTAACGCAGATCCATACAGGGCATAGCTTAAAGCATTAATAATGGTTGTTTTACCAGTTCCATTCCTGGCTCCTGTGTCATCTCCGCCCAGGTCTAAATTTTGTCCTAGAACAAGAGTAAGATCTCTACGATCAAACTGAACTGCCTGGGTAGCATTACCCACGCTCATAAAATTTTTAACAGAAAGAGTTTTTATTTTAAACATTGAAGATGATTGTATATTAAGTTTGATATATGTTCGTGACCTTGTTCTAATAGATGCCCGTTTGGTCCAACGGCAAACTGATCGGTCAAAGAAACAATACTAAATTTGTTCCATTTGTAATAATTTTGTTTGTTAATACAACTTACATAATAATTTATTTCATCGTATTCTGCAAAAATTTGTTCATCCGTCATTAAGTTAACATTTATCAACGAGTATACAGCATCAATAAACTTGTGTTTTGGCGCCATCCAAGTATCTAAATTATTAGGCATGGTATTAATCATTAAAAATTTTTTGTTAGATTGTTCAAATAAAGCTTGCAGCTGAATAATTTGTTGTAGCCATAATTTAAATGAGTATAACTCGTTGTGCCAATGCAAGTATAAATCTTTACCCCAATCTTTATAAAATTTTTCCGTTCCGTACAAAGTGTTTTTTAATTGAGGATTAAAATTGATTTCAAAATTATTATCTGCCTTGTAATAAGTGTATCTAGCATAGGCAGTCCATGCAATAACATACAACTTGTAATTTTCTTTAATATGTTTAATGGTGCGATAAACTGTGCGGTAATTAGTACCGCCACTAACCGCATCATTGAATACTGGTACATCAAGTTTTTTGGCCAGCAAGTACGGCCATGCCAGGGACGGGTTGCTTAGTTCGTCACCGTAAGTAAAACTACACCCGTTTGTATAGATCATAAGTTTCTATAAATGTCTAGCAATAGTGTTTTATTATACTGTTCGCTTTGAATATTTGTAAGTTGATTGGTTACAATAGTATCCACACTTTCGAACATTATGTTTCCGGTAATATCATAATTGATATCTTCGCCGACTACCTTTTGAGGAATTAATGTAATTTCTCTTAAATTGTAAGTGTTAACAAAGGTTTCTTTGATAAATGTGGCTTCTTCGTAACTTATATCAACATCTAAATTTACACGAACGTGCATACCTTTGTGCAATAGTTTGTCAGTGTTGGTAAGCACATCGCTCAACTGGTACACGCGATATCTTGGTTGGTCAGGCCAGGCATGATATTTAGGTTCAGCACCCCACTCCAAGATCATCATACCACGCTCGTCGTCGTGATTGTCTGCATAGTTGTGGGGGAAACAGTTGCCTATATAGGTAATGTTCTTTTGTGATTGTCGTTTATGAAAATGCCCAGTAAACACCTGTTCAATACCTGTAAAGTCTTCTCTTTTTACATCACCATGGTCAGGCATTTGTACCATTGCGTTCATATAGAATGTAGGCAACTCAAAATGCCCAAACATGTATTTGGCTGATAATTTTGGTATGCGTTTGTAATCTTCGCCTACAAGCCAAGGGGCCACAATAACATCACCATCGTGTAGCCAATCATTACAAATGACCACATTCGGTAAGTGTTTAGCCCATTCAACACTTTGGACATCACGCTTGTCCCTATAATATAAGTCGTGATTGCCAGGAATAAAATACACACGATCGAAGTTGTCGTTGAGATGTTCCAAAGCACGGAGACTATAGTTAAGAGTGACAATATTGATACTAGCGCGATTGTTATGCCAATCTCCAAGAAAAAACGCTGTTTCACATCCTTCCTCCTTTGCTTTGGCAGTGAACCATTTGATAAAGTTCAGGCAATCATCATTGTGTGTTTGACTGTTGCTTTTTAATCCAAAGTGTATATCTGTGCAGACTGCTGCTTTACGAAATAGATTAGTCATCGTAACAGTTTACTATTTTTAAATCAACAAAGTCAAACTTAATCGTCACTGTAATCACCAGATTGCGGATTACCGCCCCACGAACCCATGCCTTGTCTGGTATAACTTGGAGTAAGTCCATTCATTTCAAGAATATCATCTCGGAGATTCTGGTTGCGCTTTTCAATGTTAAGGACTCGAGTAAAGGAATTAGTGATAGCAGCAGTATAATAAGCAAAAGGATTTTGTGATTTGCTTTCATCAAATTGTAGTCCTATCTGTGAGAGTTGAAGCAATGCTTGACTACGCATTTCGTCATTGTAAGTATATCCACGCCAATTACTACGAGTAGCATAGCGTTCACATAACTTCATAAACATATGAGCCAGGGTACGGGTCATTGTTCCGTGGTCTTTACAAAAATGTCCTTTGATTAAATCTCCTTGCCAATGACTTTTTCCAACGCAGTAGGGCACGCCATCTTCGTCAATACGATAATGTTGAAATGGAGGAAAATTTACTTTTGTAAATTTAGCTGGAACCAATGAATCCATACTGTCGTCATATTCGGTCACAGGATCCTCATCGTCGACTATCAATTGAGTTTTATTTTTTTTAGATTTAGTATTATCAACTGGAATATGATCCCAGGTCATTACTCTAAAAACAATATCTGTAACAGGAATTTTACTCGTTTTAATTGCAAAATCATCTAGTTTCAACTTGATCTGACTAGTAGATTGCGCTGCATCGTAGGCTGCACGAGCCAATCTTTCGGCTCGTAATTTACGACCTTCGGCAGTGTTTTTTTTATTAATTTTGTCAACCGATGGCAAAATTATGTCATAATGAGCGTCGTCGGTGGTCAAAAAACTGCAATAGGTAATTTTACTTTTATGGATTTCTTTGAGTATATCTCTATTGTTCAAGTAGTTGTGTTTCATTATTTTCCTTAAAATACGCAGTTAATTTAACAAATAAATAATAAAAATGCAAGAATAATTTATATGCCAAAAGTCACTCAAATCTTTACAAATCTTGGTGGAGCTGCTAAATCTCTATCAAATACAGTATCAAGTAAAATAGCAGGTGTTGCTCAAAACTTGATTCCTAATAACGGAAACTTCGCTTCTTCCGCCGGAAGTTTTTTACCAACTAACATACGTAGAACAGTGTCGGGTTTACTGCCCGGAGGCCGGGCTAGTCCAAAATCTAATTTACAGAACCCAAACGTGCAATTTGGTGGTCCTGATGATTCTGATTTTGATTGGCGTGTAAGAATAAGTATTAGCCCTAGTAGTAAAATACTGTATTGGGATAGCAGTGTTGGCGGTAATGTACCTGGATTGCTAGCTCCGCTAAAAAACACCGATGGATTCATTTTTCCATATGTTCCGCAAGTGACAGTTACACACTCTGCAAACTACAGTTCTGTTCCTCTTACTCACTCAAATTTTGCACAATTCTTTTATGAATCCAGTGCTGTGGCAGCAATAAACATATCGGGCGATTTTACTGTACAAAACATAGACGAAGGCAAATATTTTCTAGCAGCATTGTATTTTTTCCGAGCCTGTACAAAAATGTTTTATGGCGCCTCAGGAGAATACCAAGGAAGTCCTCCACCAATTGTGTATTTAGATGGTTACGGACAACACTATTTACCACACGTACCTTGTGTGATTACTAGTTTTAGTCATACCATGCCAGGAGATGTTGACTACATTGAAATAAAAACTCCTCAATCCGTAACAGAGAAAAAAACCAGCACCACATTGACTGGAGCGTATGGATCAATCACATTGCCACAAGTTAGAGGTGTTAATATGACAGATCAGTCAATAACAACTCAAACCGTGAACAGCGCCTATAATAGAGTACCAACCATGAGTACATTCAGTTTGACTCTGCAACCAGTGATAAGTAGATCGCAAGCAATTGATTTTGATTACAAAGAATTTGCACGAGGTGGATTGATAGTTGGTAAAAATAATCCTTACCCTGGAGGTTATCTATAATGGCACAAGTCAATTATCAACCATCAAGTCCGTACTATACCACAAACAGTTTTGGTAATTTTTTAGACGTAATGACCAACCGCCCTATTTCAAAATTAGCAGATGATGTGCTATATGAAATAGACAGTGTATATCAATATAGGCCTGATCTTTTGGCCGCAGATTTGTACGGCACAAGTGCATTATGGTGGGTGTTTGCACAGCGCAATCCTAACACACTCATTGATCCTCTGAGAGATTTTGTAGCAGGTACAAGAATTTATATTCCTAAAATAGAAACTCTCAAACAAGATCTAGGAGTGTAACTGGTGGCCACAGTACAAGACTTAAAACAACAAATAAGCAGTTTAGAGTTTGACATCAAATATAGAAAAGGTGGCGGGCCAAATTCTAGACGCGGTGGCCAACTAATGCCATTGGGCGGCATTGATTATCTATTACAAGAAAATTTAAAAAGACAAGAAAAAGCCAAAGCAGATGGCAACCTAGATGAATTAGAAAATCAGCAAAGAATTTATCGTAATTTAATAAGTGAAAGACTAGAACAAGAGCGGGCCATAGCTGAACGAGAAGCTAGACTTGCATCACTTAAACAAGAATTAGAAGTTGCCGAGGCAGCACAAGCAGAAAAAGACAGAGCCAAAGGACAAACAGCCGATTCGGCATTACCACCAGAAAATACAACAAATCAACAACCAGCAGCACCACCAGTTGTAGCAGCACCAGTTGTAGCAGCACCAGCGGCAGCAACACCAAAATCAGAGGCAAATTACAGCGGCGATACGCCAAAGACAAATCCTAGTAGCTCGGTAGTGGGCGAAGGTTCTTCGGGCAATGCAACCA
>Ga0129336_10001216_pt1 | contig 15482 bp, 10 predicted proteins | sample CPB6_02_DNA_FD_96878 | JGI IMG/M metagenome (GOLD analysis project Ga0129336, IMG submission 96878) | Freshwater to marine salinity gradient microbial communities from Chesapeake Bay, USA - CPBay_Sum_0.6_0.2_DNA | ecosystem: Environmental > Aquatic > Marine > Coastal | place: USA: Chesapeake...
CCGGCCGCGTCCTCACGCGAGATCTGCTCCTCGAGGAGGTGTGGGGGTACGCCGCTGTTGTCGGTACTCGGACCGTCGATGTCCATGTCGCGCAGGTGAGGGCCAAACTCGGCGACGCGAGCCCGGTGCGCACGGTCCGCGGAGTGGGCTACTCCGCGGAGGCACCATGAGCCGTGCGGAGGCGACGTGACCCCGGCTCAGTGGGCGGCAGCCCCGGATGGCGGGGCCGCGCCCCCGCGCAGCCGGCGCCTGCGTGTGCTGCCCGCCACCGTCCTGCTTGCCGTGGCCGTCGCCACCATCGCCGCCGTGGTGGCCGCTCTCGTGTCGTTGCCCCTGATCCGCAGCAACGCCGAGGCAGTCGCGACGGCAGACCTCGCGCGCATTGCCGACCTCACCGCCACCTCCTTGCGTGTGGATCGAGGGGGCAACTATGTCCTGCCGCCGAGGGTCGCCGGTGTGCTCGAGGCCGAGCAGGTGACGGCGTACGTCGTCGGTCCCGACGCCGTCGATCTGCCCGATGGCGTGACCCCCGCCGACGTCGAGGCTGTGACATCCGGTGGTGGCGTGGAGTCGCGCGCCGACACTTCTGCAGGTCCGGTGCTCATCGTCGGGCGCCCCTTCGAACCAGGGATCGGCGTCATCCTCGTCCAGCCGTCCTCGGTTGCCGGCGGCACGGCGACTGAGGTCATCGTGCGACTCCTCATCGCGCTGCTGATCGGCCTGGCTATCGCTGTCGCCATCGCGCTCGTCGCCGGCGCATGGTTGACGACCCCGCTGCGTCGGGCGGCGGAGGCGGCGCTGCGACTCGGCCGTGGAGACCGCAGCGTCCATGTGCGACCCGAGGGACCCGGGGAGGTCGCGGACATCGCCGAGGCACTGAATCGGCTGGCCGCGGCGCTCGCGGTGTCCGAAGGCCGCCAGCGTGAGTTCCTCCTGTCCGTGTCGCATGAATTGCGTACCCCGATCACCTCGGTGCGCGGCTACGCGGAGGCCTTGGCCGACGGCTTCGTCACCGACCAGGATGTGGCCCGCACGGGATCGATCATGGCGGCCGAGGCGGAGCGACTAGACCGCCTCGTCAGCGACCTCCTCGACCTCGCACGGCTGCGCGCGGACGACTTCGTCGTGGAGTGCATCGATGTGGACCTTGCCGCCATGCTTGCGGACGCCGCAGAGGTCTGGCGAGTCAGATGCGAGCGTGCCGACGTCCGCCTCGTCATCGACGAGCCATCCGCTCCTGTCATGGTGAGAGCGGATCCGATGCGGCTGCGCCAGGTGCTCGACAATCTCGCCGAGAATGCCCTGCGCGTCACGCCCGCGGGAGGGGTGATCGTCATGGGCGGCGCCCGTGATCCCTCAGGCTTCTGGGGCATCATCGAACTCCGCGATTCGGGTCCGGGGATCACCGTCGAGGACCGCGAGGTGGCCTTCGAGCCGGGGATCCTCCACGAGCGATACCGCGGACTGCGCCCGGTCGGCACCGGTCTCGGCCTGGCACTCGTCGGGCGCCTGGCCACGGGGATGGGGGGCTGGGCGAGTGCGGGCGACGCTCCCGAGGGCGGCGCCTGCTTCCGGGTGGGCGTGCCGCTCGCGGCCGCGATCTGACGCATCCGGCATCGCGGTGTCGTAGTCTGCGGTGGTGACCACGACGAGCATGGCGCGCACGGCGAAGGTCGATGGCCGACCACGTGCGCGACGCCTGCTCGCTCCCGTGGGCACGGCGCTCGGTGTCATCGTTGCGACTGGCTACATCCGCGTCGTCGACCCGAATGAGCCAGGCCACTATCCGATGTGCCCGACACTGGCGCTGTTCGGCATCGACTGCCCTGGGTGCGGAGGCCTTCGGGCAACCCACGCGCTGGCCAATGGCGACGTCGCCGGTGCCCTCGATCACAACGCTCTCTTCGTCGTGCTCGTGCCTGCCCTCGTCGCACTGTGGGGGATGTGGGTCTACCGCGCGTGGACCGGGGTGACTCCCGCTCTCACGCCTCGACGCGAGACCGTCGCACGCATCGCGCCCATGATCGTTCTCCTCGTCGTGATGGTGTTCGCCATCGTGCGCAACTTCGTCCCGTATCTCGCGTCCGGCGCAGGCTAGGCACCCGCCCGGGGTCGGCTGAGCATGTGCGCTGTCGCTGTGGCACCCTGACCGAGTGAGTCCACGGCGTGAGAAGCGCGCGACGTGCGGGGGAAGGCGATGACTGTCCTCGACGACATCATCGCCGGTGTCCGTGACGATCTCGACGCGCGCATGGCCGCGCTGCCCCTCGACGACATCAAGGCGCTCGCGACCCGCATGCCTGCGCCCCGCGATGCCGAGTGCTTCCTGCGCGAGCCCGGCGTCGGTGTCATCGCGGAGGTCAAGCGAGCGAGCCCGAGCAAGGGGCGCCTTGCCGAAATCGCCGACCCGGCGCAGTTGGCGCGCGAATACGAAGCCGGTGGCGCCCGCTGCATCAGTGTGCTCACCGAGCAACGTCGCTTCGGTGGTTCGCTGGACGATCTGCGCGAGGTGCGTTGCGCTGTCGACATCCCGGTTCTGCGCAAGGACTTCATGGTCACGAGCTATCAGCTCTGGGAGGCTCGCGCCCATGGCGCTGATGTCGTCCTCCTGATCGTGGCGGCTCTCGACCAGAACGCCCTCATCAGCCTCATCGAGCGCGCGCGCTCGCTCGGGATGACGCCGCTGGTCGAGGTCCACGACGAGGAAGAGGTGGCGCGCGCCGTGGACGCGGGCGCCACAATCATCGGCGTCAATGCCCGCAACCTCAAGACCCTCGAGGTCGACCGGGGCACCTTCGCCCGACTCGCGCCGCGGATACCCGACACCATCCTGCGCATCGCCGAGTCTGGTGTGCGTGATCCCCGAGATCTCATCGCCTACGCCGAGGCGGGAGCCGACGCTGTCCTGGTCGGCGAGAGCCTGGCGACGTCCGCTGATCCCCGCGCCGCCGTGCACGACCTCGTCACCGCGGGGTCCCACCCTGCGCTGAGGACCGCACGTGACTAGCCAGGCACCTGAGCGGGGTCACTTCGGCCCGTACGGAGGGCGCTTCGTTCCGGAGGCCCTCACGGCTGCGCTCGATGGCCTCGATGCGCAGTTCCGGGAGGCCCTGGCAGACCCTGCCTTCCACGCCGAGCTCGACACGCTGCACCACACGTACACCGGTCGCCCGAGCCCGCTCACCGAGGCGGTGAGATTCGGACAGGAGCACTGCGGCGGTGCCCGGGTCTTCCTCAAGCGCGAGGATCTCAATCACACCGGCTCCCACAAGATCAACAACGTCCTCGGCCAGGCCCTTCTGACAGTCCGCATGGGCAAGAAGCGGGTCATCGCCGAGACGGGCGCCGGCCAGCACGGAGTCGCATCGGCCACGGCCGCGGCCCTGATGGGCCTGGACTGCACCGTGTACATGGGCGAGGAGGACACCCGTCGTCAAGCCCTCAATGTCGTGCGCATGCGGCTACTCGGGGCCACCGTCGTTCCCGTGACCGCGGGCAGTCGCACCCTCAAGGATGCGATCAACGAGGCGATGCGCGACTGGGTGACGACGGTCGACGAGACCCACTACATCCTGGGTACGGTGACCGGTCCGAGCCCATTCCCCGAGATGGTGCGCTACTTCCAGTCCGTCATCGGCCGCGAGGCGCGCCAGCAGGTGCTCGACGCGGCAGGGCGCCTTCCCGACGCGGTCGCTGCCTGCGTGGGTGGCGGCTCCAATGCGATGGGGTTGTTCTCGGGGTTCATCGACGATCCCGGCGTGGCCCTGTGGGGCTTCGAGGCCGGAGGCGATGGCGTGGAGACGGGCCGGCATGCCGCCCGCTTCGCCGGTGGGTCGCCCGGGGTCCTGCACGGCGCGCGCACCTACGTGATGCAGGACGAGTGGGGGCAGACCATGCCCTCGCACTCGATCAGCGCCGGCCTGGACTATCCGGGTGTCGGGCCCGAGCATGCCTGGCTGCATGACACGGGGCGAGCCCATTACGCACCCGTCACCGACGCTGAGGCCATGGACGCGTTCCAGCGCCTGTGTCGCACCGAGGGAATCATCCCGGCGATCGAGACCGCCCACGCGCTCGCGGGCGCTATGCGGCTCGGCCACGACCTTGGCCCCGAGGCCGTCATCGTCGTCAATCTGTCCGGACGCGGGGACAAGGATGTGGCCACCGCAGCCCGGTGGTTCGGCCTCGACCCGGTGGATGAGGCGGCCGAGGGACGATGACCACCCTGGCTGAGGCCTTCTCCCTGACACGGGCAGAGGGCCGGGCGGCGCTCATCGGCTACCTGCCGGCCGGCTTCCCCACCCGCGATGCGAGCGTGGAGCTGATGCGGGCGATGGTGGCCGGCGGAGTCGACATCGTCGAGGTCGGACTGCCCTACTCCGATCCGCTCATGGACGGTCCGGTCATCCAGGCCGCTGCGGATCGAGCCTTGCGCGAAGGCACCACTCCCGCGGAAGTGATCGCGGTCGCCGGTGACGTGTCCCGCACGGGTGCGGCCACCGTGGTGATGTCGTACTGGAATCCGGTCGAGCGATACGGCGTGGAGCGCTTCGCCCGCGAACTGGAGGCGGCGGGCGGATGCGGAGTCATCACGCCCGACCTCACGCCGGAGGAGTCGGGCGACTGGACGAAGGCGACGACGGAGCATGACATCGCGCGCATCTTCCTCGTGGCGCCGTCGAGCACTGACGAGCGCCTGCGCGTGGTGAGTCAGGCGTGCAGCGGCTTCGTCTACGCCGCCTCGACCATGGGTGTGACGGGCGCGCGCACGCAGGTGTCGGACGCGGCGGAGGGCCTGGTCGCGCGCGTTCGCGAGGTCACCGACTTGCCGGTCGCCGTCGGCCTGGGCGTGTCCACCGGGGAGCAGGCTTCGCAGATCGCGGGGTATGCCGACGGCGTCATCGTGGGGTCGGCCTTCATCAGGCTCATCCAGGAGGCTCCCTCTCACGAGGCGGCGCTGGAGGCTGTCGAGGGACTGGCCCGGGAACTCGCCGCGGGGGTGCGGCGTCGCAGGACCGGGGAGATCCCCGTACCGTAGGAGCGGCTTCGCGGCGGCACGGCCGTCCCGACCGCACATATCGACCCGGAGGATGAGACCGAGCATGGCGAAGGAACGCGAGTCCAAGAGCACCCGCGAGAAGGCCGCTGCCGCGCGCGCCGAGCAGATGGCGGCCGAGAAGCGACGCGAGCGCACGGTGCGCATCATCGGCGCCATCGGCGTCGTGGTCGTGGTCGTCCTCATCATCGGTCTCGCCGTCATCGTGCCCCGAATCTCCAGTGACGACTCCGCCAACGGCGGCACCCCGATGCCCGCGCCCGATCCCAACGCTGCCGTGCCCACGGGCGTCTACGGCGCCGACGGCGTGGCACCGTGGGGTGTTCCCGTGGGCAGCGCGCCCGAGACCTCGCCGCTGCTGGAGATCTGGGAGGACTTCCAGTGCCCGGCGTGCGGCTCGCTGGAGGAACTCAATGGCGCGGGGATCCAGAGCCTCGCGACTGACGGCAAGGTCCGACTCGTGTGGCGTCCCACCGCCTTCCTCGACAATAACCTCGGCAACACCGCCTCTGCGGCAGCGATCAATGCGTGGGGCTGCGCCATCGACGCGGGCAAGACGATCGAGTACCACGACGTCATCTACGCCAATCAGCCCGCCGTCGAGGGGGAGGGCTGGACTCGCGAGCAGTTCACCGGCTTCGCGGAGGAGGTCGGCATCACGGGGGTGCCGCTCGAGCAGTTCAACGACTGCCTCACGAGCAATCGCTACCTCGGCTGGGCCGCCAATTCGACCCAGGCCTTCTACGACGGCAACATCCAGGGCACGCCGAGCGGCGTTCTGAACGGCACCCCGCTCGAGGCTGCCCAGCTCGCCGACCAGGCGCAGCTGGAGAAGCTCGTCGAGGAGGCAGCGGCCGCCCAGTAGGCGCCGCCGCTGTCGACCGACGTGGACCTTCTCGCCGCGATCCCGAGCCCCAGTCAGGGCACGTGGAACCTCGGGCCCGTGCCGCTGCGCGCCTACGCGCTGCTCATCATCCTGGGCATCGTCGTCGCGATCTGGGTCGGCTCGAAGCGCTACGTCGCGCGCGGCGGCAGCGCTGGTGTCATCGGTGACATCGCCCTGTGGGCCGTGCCGTTCGGCATCATCGGCGGCCGGCTCTACCACGTCGTCACGGACTGGCAGCTGTACTTCGCTCCGGGCGGCTCGGGCATCGTCGGCGCCCTGCGCATTTGGGATGGCGGTCTTGGCATCTGGGGGGCCGTCGCGCTCGGTGGCCTCGGTGCGTGGATCGGCGCACGCCGACTAGGCGTGGCGCTGCCGCCTATCGCTGACGCCATCGCTCCGGGCATTGCGCTCGCGCAGGCCATCGGACGCTGGGGCAACTACTTCAACCAGGAGCTCTTCGGGGCTCCCACGACCCTGCCGTGGGGTCTGGAGATCGCCCCGCAGTACCGACCCGAGGGCTACGCGGACTATGCGACGTTCCATCCCACGTTCCTCTACGAGTCACTGTGGATGCTGGGCGTCGCGCTCGTCCTCATCTGGGCCGACAAGCGATTCCGCATGGGACACGGCCGCGTCTTCGCGCTCTACGTGCTGCTGTACACCCTTGGGCGGGTATGGATCGAGTACCTGCGCATCGATACGGCCAACACGATCCTCGGCGTTCGTCTCAACGTATGGACCTCCGTCCTCGTCGGTGTCGGTGCGTTGATCTACCTCATCGTCTCCGCCCGCATGCGTCCGGGCCGCGAGGAGGTGCTGCCGCCCGAGAAGTACCTCGAACGCGAGCAACTCGAGCAGGTGCGCGAGGCCAAAGCCATGCCCAAGGAAGCGGCCAAGGTCACCGAGGTAGCGCCGACGGCGGGGGAATCGCCTGCGGGCTCGATGTCTGCTGACGCGACGTCCGCGGACGACGAGGGCGAGTCGGGCTCCCACCAGCCGAGCGCCTAGGGCTGCACGGCCCGTCTGCCTGGACATCCTCGGACGCCGTCCCTAAGTTGGCCGCATGCTGTTCCGTCGCTCCCGTGCCCTCGTGCCTACGACTGCCGTGATCAGCGCGGCGGTCCTCGCTGGCGCCGGGCTGGCACCGGCATTCGCCCAGGCTGCCGACCGGACAGCACCCCCGGCCGCAGCCGAGGTCTCCCCGAACGCCGTGCCCGGGGGTGAGCCATGGGTCGTCTCGGTCGGCGACTCGTTCATCTCCGGCGAAGCGGGGCGGTGGGCGGGCAACGAGTCACTCACGACCAGCGGCATTGACGCGCTCGGCCGTGCCGCGTACTGGGATGCGGGGGACCGGGAGAGCATCGAACGCTGTCACCGATCCAAGTCCGCCGCCATCCACATCGGCGTTGTCAGGTCGCTCAACCTAGCGTGCAGCGGCGCGATCACGTCGACGCGATTCGATGCCGACGGCAACTTCAAGCCAGGTATCGACTTCTACGACCAGGGTGGCCGCAAGGGTCAGGCGCTCATGCTCCAGGAGTTCGCCTCGCAGAACAACGTCAAGATGGTGGCACTGTCGATTGGAGGAAATGACTTCCACTTCGCCGACATCGTCTCCCAGTGCGTCAAGGACTATCTGGTCAGTCTGACCTCCCGGTGCCAGGACAGCGCTACCGTCAAGTCCTACATCTCTGAATCTGCCGCCGACAGGGTGCGACAGAACACCGCTGGCGCGATCCTCAATGTGGCTTCGGCGATGGAGAATGCCGGCTACGCGGACGCTGATTGGACCCTCGTCCTGCAGCTCTACCCGCAGCCGCTTCCCGTGGCTGGCGACATGAGGTACGACGTGCTGCGTCAGACCCTAGGCGGATGTGGATTCGGCAATGCCGACCTGGACTGGGCGGCCGCCACGCTCCTGCCACTCGTCAATGACACCTTCATGACTGCTGCCCTGCAGGCCCAGGCGCAGCGGCCCTCCCTGCGAGTGGAGGTCATGGATTCCTCGCGCGCTTTCGGTGGGCGCCAGCTCTGCCACGACGCAGTCTCCCGGGTGGGCACTGATGGCGGTGTCGCCAACTGGCAGGACCAGGGTGCGGCAGACCGCAGCGAGTGGGTGATGGAGATCAACATCATCAACGCCTTCGAGACGTACCAGCAGGAGTCGCTGCACCCGAACTTCTGGGGCCAGCTCGCGCTGCGCAACTGCTACCGACAGGTCTGGAATGGCGGCAACGTGCAGGGCGGCGCCTGTCAGCGTGCCGCAGCGGGGGGAGTGACCGCCGACTGCGAGCCCAACATGACGCTCGTGACCGCCGGAGGGCGGACTGCGGCTGCCACGGCCGCGGAGACCCGCGCGAGCAAGGCTCGCGTGCGCCTGCGCTGTCCGGGCATCAGCCTGAAGTCGGGTGAGGAGTCGGTGCTGCGTGGCCGCGTGACTCCCGCGGGGTCGGCGACGACGGTGACCTACCAGGTGCGATGGGATGGGACTTCCTGGAAGTCCAAGGGGACATCCGCGGTGAAGGCCAAGGGCCACTACAGCTTCCCGATCGTCATCCCTCGCTCGGCGCCCGCCGGTCGCACGTACGAGTGGCGCGTCATCGCCAAGTCGGGGACGAAGGTCGTCGCCACGAGCGGGATCCGCAGAACGCTGGTCCGCTAAGACCCCCGGGCGTCCACTCCGGACCCCTGCTAGGGTCGGATCCACGGGCCAACGGCGTCCCGTCATCGCCCCGCTCCCGCGGGGCCGATCGACGTGGAGGAGTTGGCCTTGTTCGTTCACCAGCCGCACTCGGGTCTCGCGCGCAAGTTCAGTGCGCAGCCACCCGCCCAGGGCCTCTACGACCCCGCCGCCGAGCACGACGCCTGCGGTGTTGCCTTCATTGCCACCCTCACCGGCCGGCCCTCGCACGAGATCGTCGCCCTGGCGCTGACCGCTCTGCTCAACCTCGATCATCGCGGTGCGTCCGGCGCCGAGCCGGACTCCGGCGACGGAGCGGGGATCCTCATCCAGGTCCCCGACCGATTCCTTCGCCGGGTGATCGGCGAGGCGCTTCCACCCGTGGGGGAGTACGCCGTCGGCATGGCCTTCCTGCCCGATGACGACATCGCCGAACGTGCCACGTGCGCGCGTATCGAAGAACTCGCCACCGAAGAGGGCCTGCGCGTCGTCGCGTGGCGCGATGTGCCGACAGACCCGGATGATCTCGGGCAAACGGCGCGCAGTGTCATGCCGCGGTTCCGTCAGCTCGTGGTGGCCGGCGCGGATGACGCCGTCAGCGGCTTGGACCTCGAGCGCCGCGCCTTCTGCCTGCGCAAGCGTGCTGAGCTCGAGACCGACGTCTACTTCACGTCCCTGTCCGGGCGCACTCTCGTGTACAAGGGCATGCTCACGACGCATCAGCTCGGCCGGTTCTTCCCCGATCTGGGCGACCCTGACATGGAGTCCACGCTCGGCCTCGTGCACTCTCGCTTCTCCACCAACACCTTCCCTTCCTGGCCGCTCGCGCATCCCTACAGGCTCATCGCGCACAACGGGGAGATCAACACCGTCAAGGGCAATCGCAACTGGATGCGGGCGCGTGAGGCGATGCTCGAGTCCGATGTCATTCCCGGCGACATCGAGCGCATCCTGCCCATCTGCACGCCCGGGGGGAGCGACTCCGCTTCCTTCGACGAGGTCGTCGAACTGCTCCACCTCGGTGGTCGCTCGCTACCCCACGCCGTCCTCATGATGATCCCGGAGGCGTGGGAGAACGACGTCGACATGGATCCGGAGCGACGTGCGTTCTACGAGTATCACTCGACTCTCATGGAGGCCTGGGACGGTCCGGCCAACGTCTCGTTCACGGACGGCACGCTCATCGGCGCGGTGCTCGACCGCAATGGCCTGCGTCCGGGACGCTTCTGGGTCACCGATGACGGTCTGGTCGTGCTCGCCTCCGAGGCGGGTGTGCTTGAACTCGATCCGGCATCGATCGTGCGCAAGGGGCGCCTGCAGCCGGGCCAGATGTTCCTGGTTGACACCGCCGCGGGGCGCATCGTCGAAGACGCCGAGATCAAGTCCGAGCTCGCCGCGGCCGCGCCGTACGCCGACTGGCTGCACGGCGGCCTCGTGCACCTTGAGATGCTTCCGGACCGAGAGCACATCGTGCACCCGACCGCGTCGGTCGCGCGACGCCAGCAGACCTTCGGCTACACGGAGGAGGAACTGCGGGTCATCCTCGGGCCGATGGCCAAGACCGGCGCGGAGCCGATTGGCTCGATGGGTACCGATACTCCCGTGGCCGCGCTCTCTGCCCGCCCGAGACTGCTCTTCGACTACTTCCAGCAGGCCTTCGCCCAGGTGACCAACCCACCGCTGGACGCGATTCGCGAAGAGATCGTCACCTCGCTGTCGACGGTCATCGGGCCGGAGGGCAACCTGCTCGACTCGACCCCCGCTCACTGCCGTCAGGTGGTGCTGCCCTTCCCCATCATCGACAACGACGAACTCGCCAAGATCCTCCACATCAATTCCGACGGTGACCTGCCTGGATTCGCTGCGGCCAAGGTGAGCGGCCTCTACGACATCGATGGCGGGGCGGCCGCACTGGAGTCGCGGCTTGAGGAGATCTTCGCCGAGGTCGACGCCATGATCGAAGGAGGCGTGCGCTTCATCGTCCTCTCGGATCGTGACTCGACTACCGATCTCGCGCCGATCCCCTCACTCCTGCTGTGCTCCGCGGTGCACCACCACCTCGTGCGTCGTCGGACGCGCACGCAGGTGACGCTCATCATCGAGGCCGGCGACGTGCGCGAGGTGCACCATGCCGCCCTGCTCGTCGGCTTCGGTGCCGCGGCGATCAATCCCTACCTCGCCATGGAGTCGGTGGAGGACCTCGTCTACCGCGACGTGCTCACCGAGATCGCCCCGGAGAAGGCCGTGCGCAATCTCGTCAAGGCTCTGGGCAAGGGGCTGCTCAAGGTGATGTCCAAAATGGGTGTCTCCACGGTCGGCTCCTACCGAGGCGCCCAGATCTTCGAGGCCGTGGGACTGTCCCACGAATTGGTCGAGCGATACTTCACCGGGACCGTGTCGCGCCTCGGCGGCGTCGGCCTGGACGTCATCCATGCGGAGGTGCAGGCGCGACACGACGTGGCGTACCCGCCGAGCGGAATCTCGCCAGCTCACCGACGTCTGGAGGTCGGTGGCGAGTACCAATGGCGTCGTGAGGGCGAGCCGCACCTCTTCGATCCCGACACAGTTTTCCGCCTTCAGCATGCGACGCGCGAGAAGCGGTACGACATCTTCCAGCAGTACACCGACCGCGTGGATGATCAGACGCGTCGACTCATGACGCTCCGTGGGCTGTTCGACCTCAAGGTCGGCGATCGGGAGCCGGTGCCGCTGGACGAGGTCGAGCCCGTCGAATCCATCGTGCGTCGGTTCTCGACCGGGGCGATGTCCTACGGATCCATCTCCCAGGAGGCCCACGAGACTCTCGCGGTCGCGATGAACCGACTGGGCGGGAAGTCCAACACCGGCGAGGGGGGCGAGGATCCCGAGCGCTTCGTCCCGATGCCCAATGGAGATTCCAAGCGATCGGCGATCAAGCAGGTCGCCTCCGGTCGTTTTGGCGTGACGAGTGACTACCTGGTGAACAGCGACGACATCCAGATCAAGATGGCCCAGGGTGCCAAGCCGGGCGAGGGGGGTCAGCTACCGGGTCACAAGGTCTACCCCTGGGTTGCCAAGACGCGGCACTCGACGCCCGGAGTCGGACTCATCTCGCCACCGCCGCATCACGACATCTACTCGATCGAGGACCTCGCTCAGCTCATCCACGACCTCAAGAACGCGAACGACCGCGCCCGCATCCACGTCAAGCTCGTGTCCGAGGCTGGCGTCGGCACGGTCGCCGCTGGTGTGGCGAAGGCCCATGCCGATGTCATCCTCATCTCCGGTCACGACGGCGGCACCGGAGCGTCCCCGCTCACATCGCTCAAGCACGCCGGGACGCCGTGGGAGTTGGGTCTGGCTGAGACGCAGCAGACACTGCTGCTCAACGGCCTTCGCGATCGCGTCGTGGTGCAGACCGACGGTCAGCTCAAGACGGGCCGTGACGTGGTGATCGCTGCACTCCTGGGTGCCGAGGAATTCGGCTTCGCGACGGCGCCGCTCGTCGTCATGGGATGCATCATGATGCGCGTCTGCCACCTTGATACCTGCCCGGTGGGCGTCGCGACGCAGAATCCAGAACTGCGCGCGCGCTTCACCGGATCTCCAGACTTCGTCGTCACGTTCTTCGAGTTCATCGCGGAACAGGTGCGACAGCAGCTGGCTGCCCTCGGGCTGCGCAGCCTCGATGAGGCCATCGGCCGGGTGGATCTCATCGACGCGAGGTCGGCGGTCGAGCACTGGAAGGCGAGCGGGCTCGATCTCACGCCGATCCTGCATCAGCCGCTCGTCGAGGGGCCTCGCCGCTGCGTGACCACACAGGATCACGGCCTAGACAAGGCACTCGATCGCGAACTCATCGACCTGTGCGCACCGGCTCTTGAGTCCGGCGAGCCGATCCGCGCCAGACTGCCCATCCGCAACGTCAATCGCACCGTCGGCACGATGCTCGGTGCCGAGGTGACCCGCCGGCACGGAGGAGACGGACTGCCCGAGGGAACGATCGATCTCACGTTCGTTGGATCGGCGGGGCAGTCCTTCGGCGCCTTCGTCCCTCGAGGTGTCACCTTGCGCCTCGAGGGTGACAGCAACGATTACGTCGGCAAGGGCCTGTCCGGTGGGACCATCGTAGTGCGCCCTGATCGCACCGCGCCCTTCGCAGCCGAGGACAACATCATCGCGGGCAATGTCATCGGATACGGCGCCACGTCCGGAGAGGTCTTCCTGCGGGGCGTCGTGGGCGAGCGCTTCGCCGTGCGCAATTCCGGTGCCTCGATGGTGGTGGAGGGCGTCGGGGATCACGCCTGCGAGTACATGACCGGCGGATGCGTGCTGATCCTCGGGCCGACGGGGCGCAACGTCGCTGCAGGCATGTCCGGTGGCACGGCGTACGTCCTGGATCTCGTGGTCGACCGCGTCAACCCCGAGATGGTCGATCTGGAGCCCCTCGGTCCGCAAGACGTCGAAACCGTGCGAGCGCTTCTCACGCGCCATGCCGACGAGACGGACTCATCCGTGGCCAGGCGTCTCCTCGAGGAGGAGGCCTTCGACCGCTTCACCTTGATCATGCCTCGCGACTACCGGCGGGCGCTCGAGGCCCAGCGCCGGGCCATCCTCGAAGGCCGGGATCCGGCCGATGCTGTCATGGAGGCCGCACGTGGCTGATCCCCGTGGATTTCTCAACACCCCGCGCGAGACACCGACGCGGCGACCGGTCGACCTGCGTCTCATGGACTGGCGCGAGGTCTACGAGCCGTTCGCTGCCGAGAGACTCCGCGACCAGGCCGGGCGCTGCATGGACTGCGGCATCCCCTTCTGCCACAACGGCTGCCCTCTGGGCAATCTCATCCCGGAGTGGAACGACCTGGTGTGGCGCGAGGACTGGCGCGCGGCGTCCGAGCGTCTGCACGCCACCAACAACTTCCCCGAGTTCACCGGGCGACTGTGCCCTGCTCCGTGCGAGACGGCGTGCGTGCTGGGCATCAATGCCGACCCGGTGACCATCAAGCAGGTCGAGGTGTCGATCATCGACCGGGCTTGGGACTCCGGCTGGGTCGAGCCCCAGCCTGCCGATCACTCCACCGGCAAGGCGATCGCGATCGTCGGCTCAGGTCCGGCCGGCCTCGCCGCAGCACAGCAACTCGCGCGCGCGGGTCATACGGTCGTCGTCTACGAGCGAGCCGACCGCATCGGAGGACTGCTGCGCTACGGCATCCCCGAGTTCAAGATGGAAAAGGCCCACCTCGATCGTCGCGTTCGCCAGATGGTGCAGGAGGGCGTGAAGTTCCGCCCCGGTGTCGAGGTCGGGGTGGACATCAGCATCGCGGATCTGCGCAAGAGGTACGACGCGATCGTGCTGGCGATGGGCGCGACGCGTTGGCGCGACCTCACCATCCCAGGACGTGAGCTCTCCGGCGTCTACCAGGCGATGGAGTATCTCCCCGGCGCCAACCGCGTGCAGGAAGGCGACATCGAGCAGGCCCCCATTGACGCCGCGGGCAAGCACGTCGTCATCATCGGCGGCGGCGACACCGGAGCCGACTGCCTCGGCACCGCGCACCGCCAGGGTGCTGCTTCGGTCACGCAGCTCGAGATCATGCCGACGCCTCCGGACCATCGCCCCTCCGCTCAGCCGTGGCCGACGTACCCGATGGTCTATCGGGTGTCCAGCGCCCACGAGGAGGGTGGCGATCGCGTCTTTGCAGTATCGACGGAGGAGTTCGTCGGCTCCGGTGGCACCCTCACCGGGTTGAGGCTCCTCGATGTCGACTGGAGCGGCGGGGGACCAACGCCAGTGGAGGGGAGTGCTCGCGTGATTCCCGCAGATCTGGTCTTCCTCGCGATGGGCTTCACCGGTCCGGAGACCGGGGGCCTGGTCGAGGACCTCGGTCTTGAGGTCACCGATCGGGGCTCGATCGCGCGTGCGGATGACTACGCCACCTCGATCGAGGGGGTCTTCGTCGCCGGCGATGCGGGCCGCGGCCAGTCCCTCATCGTGTGGGCGATCGCCGAGGGGCGCGCAGCGGCGTCCGCGGTCGATCGCTTCCTCACGGGAGCCACGAACCTGCCCTCGCCTATCCCGGCCTCAGCACGACCCCTTACGGTGTAGTCCTGGCTGTACCCGCTTACATACCGTCCTTGACTTCACTGCCGGAGGAGATGCATGCGCCGCGCCAAGATCGTCGCCACGCTCGGGCCGGCCACGACCTCCTATGAGCAGATCCTGGGCTTGGTCGAAGCGGGGATGGACGTCGCGCGACTCAACCTCAGCCACGGGACCTACGCCGATCACAGCGATGTCTACGAGCACGTGCGGCGTGCGAGCGATGTCTCCGGCCGAGCGATCGGCATCCTCGTCGACCTTCAGGGGCCCAAGATCCGCCTGGGGCGATTCGCCTCCGGCCCGGTGCTGCTGGGCGCGGGCGACACCTTCACCATCACGACCGACGACGTGCCAGGCGATCGCGACATGGTCTCGACGACCTACTCCGGCCTGCCCGGTGACGTCGCGGCCGGCGACACCATCCTGATCGACGACGGGCGCGTCGCTCTCGAGGTCACGGCGGTCGATGGATCGCGCGTCGTGACCCGCGTGGTCGAAGGCGGTCGGGTGTCGGACAACAAGGGTCTCAATCTTCCCGGCGTCGCGGTGAGCGTGCCAGCGCTGTCGGAGAAGGACATTGACGATCTTCGCTGGGGCCTGCGCGCAGGCGCCGATCTCATTGCGCTGTCCTTCGTGCGCTCCGCGGCGGACATCGTCGATGTCCACAAGGTCATGGACGAGGAAGGGGTGCGCGTCCCCGTCCTGGCCAAGGTCGAAAAGCCCCAGGCGGGCGACAATCTCGCCGAGAGCGTCGCGACCTTCGACGGCAACATGGTCG
>Ga0129336_10001218_pt1 | contig 15462 bp, 13 predicted proteins | sample CPB6_02_DNA_FD_96878 | JGI IMG/M metagenome (GOLD analysis project Ga0129336, IMG submission 96878) | Freshwater to marine salinity gradient microbial communities from Chesapeake Bay, USA - CPBay_Sum_0.6_0.2_DNA | ecosystem: Environmental > Aquatic > Marine > Coastal | place: USA: Chesapeake...
ATCTGCGGCGACATCATGACGATGCCTGGTCTGCCGAAGGTGCCTTCGGCTGAAAAGATCGACTTGACCGACGACGGCAAGGTGGTAGGGCTGTTCTGATCTGTGGGTATAATGAGCGTCTGACATCGGGGGCTTGGGCCCCCGATGTGCCATAAAGACTATTCCACGCGGCGCCATCCGGTGCGCCCAATCAGGAGTGAGGACCTATGAGTTTCGAAGATTCAGCCTTCTGGATAGCGCTGTTGCAGATCATTGGCGTCAATATCGTGCTGTCAGGGGACAACGCGGTTGTGATCGCGCTGGCTGCGCGTTCCCTGCCGCCGAAGCAGCAAAAGGCGGCGGTGTTGTGGGGCAGCGGTGCAGCAGTGGTGATGCGTATCGTGCTGACCATCATTGCAGTGGAAATGCTGAAATGGCCTTTCCTCAAGCTGGTCGGCTCGGTGCTGCTGCTGTGGATTGCGGTCAAGCTGCTGATGCCGGAAGACGACGGCGACGGGGACGTTGCCGCCAGCGGCAGCATGGCCGCCGCCATCAAAACCATCCTGATCGCTGACTTGGTGATGAGTCTGGACAACGTGATTGCCGTTGCTGCCGCCGCCAAGGGCAGCATGGCACTGTTGATCATCGGTCTGGGCATCTCCATTCCGCTGGTCATATTCGGGTCGACGATTCTGCTCAAACTGATGGACCGCTTCCCGGTCATCATCACCATCGGTGCGGCCCTGCTGGGCTGGGTGGCCGGCGAGATGGCGGTATCCGACCCCTTCGTCAAGGACTGGATTGACGCCAATATGCACTGGCTGCACTGGGTGGCGCCGGCGGCTGGCGCAGCGTTTGTGGTTGGTCTGGGCAAGCATCTTGCCAAACGTGCGGAAGCAGCGCATGGTGTAGTGGATCTGGCCAAGGGCGATCAGCAAAACTAATGTATAAGTTTCTGATTTAATTCAGTATTTTTAGCAGAGGTTCCCATGTTGAAATGGCTTGTACCCGTTGATGGTTCCGAAAGCGCCGTGCGTGCTGTCAGTCACATGATCGACAAGCTCCCGTGGTTCAAGGACGGCATCGAGATACACCTGCTCAATGTCCAGCATCCGATGCCCTACGGCAGTCGTGTCAGTTCCGTTCTGGGGCAGGACAAGGTGGCGCAGTATCACCATGACGAAGGCATTGCTGCCTTGCAGCCGGCGCGCGCGAAGCTCGACGCGGCCGGTGTCAAATACGTGTTTCATATTGGCGTTGGCGATTCGGCTGAAACGATCGTGCGTTACGCGAAGGACCAGAAGTGCGACCAGATCGTCATGGGCACGCGGGGCATGGGTGCCCTGTCGAACATGATCATGGGGTCGGTGGCCACCAAGGTTCTGCACCTGTCCGATGTGCCGGTGCTTTTCGTCAAATAACACGGATATCCCGGTATTCGGTTTTCTTGATTCCGGTCAATTCTTTCGCCACCGCAATTGCGGAAGAATGAGGGCGTTACGACGCTCAAAAAGGTTGGGCTGTGGCGTACCGCCGCAGGAGAACTCAGCAGTCGTTCATTTAATACAAGGAGGATTCACATGCGTATCCAGCGAGTATTGTCACGCAGCCTGCTGCCGATGGTGGCGGCTTTGGGCTTTGTCACTGCTGCAACTCCCGCCGCGGCCTGGGAGCCGACCAAACCGGTGGAATTCATCATTCCTGCCGGCACTGGCGGCGGGGCTGATCAGATGGCCCGCCTGGTTCAGGGGATTGTTGCCAAGCACAATCTGATGAAGCAGTCGCTGATCCCGGTAAACAAGTCGGGCGGTGCCGGCGCGGAAGGTTTCCTTGAGGTCAAATCCGCCAAAGGCGACCCGCACAAGATCATCATCACGCTGTCGAACCTGTTCACGACGCCGATGGCGACGGGTGTTCCCTTCAACTGGAAGGATCTGACACCGGTATCCATGCTGGCACTCGACAACTTCGTGCTGTGGGTCAATTCCGAGGAGCCGTACAAGTCTGCCAAAGACTATCTGGCGGCCGTCAAGGCCGGCGGTAACGGCAAATTCAAGATGGGGGGCACCGGCGCCAAGCAGGAAGACCAGATCATCACGGTGTCGATCGAGAAGGCTGCCGGCGTGAAGTTCACCTACGTTCCGTTCAAGGGCGGTGGCGCAGTGGCAACCCAGCTGGTGGGCAAGCACATCAACTCGAGCGTGAACAACCCGGTGGAAGCCGTGGCGCAATGGCGTGCCGGCAAGCTGCGTCCGCTGTGCGTGTTTGACACCCAGCGCATGCCCTACAAGAAGAAGGTCACGGAAAAAGAGTCCTGGAACGACATCCCGACCTGCAAGGAAGCCGGCGTCCCGACCGACTACGTCATGCTGCGCGGTATCTTCATGCCCGGTGGTGTTTCCAAGGAAGTGGTCGACTTTTACGTAGACCTGTTCAAGAAAGTCCGCGCCACGCCGGAATGGCAGGAATTCATGGAAAAGGGTGCTTTCAACCAGACAGCGCTGACCGGCAAGGAATATGCTGACTGGGTCGCGTCGGCCGAGAAGCTGCACTACGGCCTGATGAAAGACGCCGGATTCCTGGCGAAGAAGAAGTAATCTGGTATCGACCGGCCGCCTTTGTGCGGCCGGTTTTCTTTCTGCGTTCAGCAGAAATCAGACGGTAAGCATAAAACTATGAGCGATAAACACGAAACCGCCGGACGCGGTATTTCGATGCGGTCGGCCGAGATTGTTGTGGCACTGCTGGTGCTCGTTATGGGGTCGGTAGTGGTGTACGACAGCCTGCGCCTGGGTGCGAAGTGGGCGGAGGACGGTCCCGAAGCCGGTTATTTTCCGTTCTATATCGGCGCACTGATCTGCATTGGCGGCGGCGTGACGTTGATCCGCGCCTTGTTGGGCAAGGGGATCAAGAAGGACGCGCTTTTCGTCGAATTCGAAGTTCTCAAGCCGGTTCTCTCCGTGCTGCTGCCGGCCGCGGTGTTCGTGTTCGGCATCCAGATGATCGGTATTTATGTTGCTTCGGCGCTGTATATCGCGGTGTTCATGGTCTGGTTGGGCAAGTACAGTTGGATTCGCGGGGCGGTTGTCGGCTGCGGTGTCAGCGCGGTCATGTTCATGACATTCGAGGTCTGGTTCAAGGTGCCCTTGTTCAAGGGCGAGTTCAATCCGTTGAGCTTCATCGGCTACTGAGGCCGCGCCACAAACGGACAGGGAGCGAACATTGGAAGAAATTAATGCACTGTTTCACGGCTTTTCGGTGGCGTTGACGCCATTCAATCTGCTGTTGATGTTTGTCGGTGTGACCCTGGGCGTGCTGATCGGAGTATTGCCGGGTCTGGGCGGCGCCAACGGGATCGCAATTTTGCTGCCACTGACCTTCACCATGCCGCCCACGTCGGCGGTGATCATGCTGTCCTGTATCTACTGGGGCGCGTTATTCGGTGGAGCGATCACTTCCATATTGTTCAATATTCCAGGAGAGCCATGGTCGGTGGCGACGACGTTTGACGGCTACCCGATGGCGCAGCAGGGTCGTGCCGGTGAAGCGCTCACCTCCGCCTTTACGTCTTCTTTCATCGGCGCCTTCTTTGCCGTGATCATGATCACGTTCTTGGCACCGCTGGTGGCGAAGTTTGCGCTGCAGTTCGGACCGCCTGAGTTCTTCTCGGTATTCTTTCTGACTTTCTGCAGCTTTATCGGCATGGGCAAGGAGCCGCCGTTCAAGATTCTGGTCGCGATGATGATCGGATTTGCGCTCGCGGCGGTTGGTATCGATACCGTCACGGGACAGCCGCGCCTGATCTTCGACTGGCATGAGTTGATGCGCGGCTTCGATTTCCTGATTGCGGTGATCGGGCTGTTCGGTATCGGCGAAATCCTGCTGTCTATGGAGGAGGGCTTGTCCTTTTCCGGGCGCAGCGCCAAGATTAATACGAAGATTGTGATCGAGACCTGGAAGAAGCTGCCGCAATTCTGGATCACCTCGCTGCGCAGCTGCGTGATCGGTTGCTGGATGGGCATCACGCCTGGCGGCGCGACGCCGGCTTCGTTCATGAGCTACGGCATCGCCAAGCGCATGTCCAAAGACGGTGCGAAGTTCGGCACCGGGCAGATGGAGGGCGTGGTGGCACCGGAGACGGCCGCTCATGCCGCCGGAACCGCGGCGCTGCTGCCGATGATTTCGCTCGGCATACCGGGCTCGCCCACGGCCGCGGTGCTGCTGGGCGGCTTGCTGATCTGGGGGCTGCAGCCCGGTCCGCTGCTTTTTGTCGAGCAGAAGGATTTTGTGTGGGGATTGATCGCCAGCATGTATCTCGGCAACATCGCCGGCCTGATTATCGTGCTGACCTGCGTGCCATTGTTTGCCGCGATCCTGCGGGTCCCGTTTTCGATCATTGCGCCGATCATCATCGTCATCTGCGCAGTGGGCGCATATACGGTGCATAACGCGATGCTGGATATCTGGTTGATGCTGCTTTTCGGCGTGATTGGATATGCATTCAAGAAGCTCGCCTATCCGCTGGCGCCACTGGTACTTGCGCTGGTGCTGGGGGATCAGGCGGAAAGTGCCTTCCGTCAGTCCATGCTGATATCACAGGGTGATGTCAGCGTGTTCTTCTCCAACGGGCTGGTCGGCAGCATCATGATGCTGGCCTTGCTGATGCTGTTCTGGCCCGCACTGACCAAGTTGAAGGAAACACTCAAGGGCAAGATGGCCTGACAACACCGTCTGGTCCGCGCCCTTGTCTGTGGCGCGGACATAGGCCTGTAACAAAAAAGGCTTGCCTGTAAAACAGGCAAGCCTTTTTATTGGGTGGCCCCCGGAATGGCGACGGGGGCGGCGCTGATGGTATTGCTTACTTTTTCGCGCTCTTCGGATTCAGGCTGGTGATGCGGCCGCTTTCGGTGCCGGCGGTTTCGTCGATCACCGCATTCACAAGCGTCGGTTTGCGGGAGCGCACCGCATCCTCAACCGCCTTGCGCAGTTCAGCCGGGGTCGTTGCGTGCACGCCGACGCCGCCGAAGGCTTCCATCAGTTTGTCGTAGCGGGCATTCTTGACGAATACCGTCGGCGCCACATCCGCGCCGCCCGTGGGATTGACGTCGGTGCCTTTGTAGACGCCGTTATTGTTGAATACCACTACGCACACCGGCAGGTTGTATCGGCAGATGGTTTCCACTTCCATGCCGGAGAACCCGAAGGCGCTATCGCCCTCGATCGCGATGACCGGGCTGCCGTCGCCGGATACGGCAGCGGCAACGGCGAAGCCCATGCCGATACCCATCACACCCCAGGTGCCGACATCCAGTCGCTTGCGCGGCTTGTACATGTCGACGATGCTGCGCGTGAAATCCAGAGCATTGGCCCCCTCATTGACGAGGTAGGCGTCAGGATTGGATTTGATGACGTCGCGCATCACATTGAGCGCGCTGTGGAAATTCATCGGCGACGGATTCTTGGCGAGCATTTCCCCCATCTTCGCCACGTTCTTGTCCTTGCGTTCGGCAATGGCGCCCAGCCAGTCAGCGGAGGGCTTGGGCCACTCAGCGCCCATGGCCTTGATGCCACTCAGCATTGCCGACACGCAGGAACCGATGTCACCGACGACCGGCGCGTCGATGCGCACGTTGCTGTCTGCTTCCTGGGGCGAGATGTCAATTTGCACAAACTTCTGCTTGCCGGCGGCCTTGGCATTGCCGCCACCCCAGGTCTTGCCTTTACCATGAGACAGCAGCCAGTTCAGACGTGCGCCGATCAGCATGACCACATCGGCTTCCGGCAGCACGTAAGAGCGCGCCGCAGCGGCGGATTGCGGATGGACATCCGGCAGCAGGCCCTTGGCCATCGACATCGGGAGGTAGGGAATGCCGGTTTGTTCCACCAGCGCCCGGACTTCCGCGTCAGCCTGGGCATAGGCGGCGCCCTTGCCGAGGATGATCAGCGGACGCTTGGCCGATTTGAGCAGATCGAGTGCGCGTTTGACGGCTTCCGGCGCCGGAATCTGTTGGGGCGCGGGATCAACGACCTTGATCAGCGATTCGCGTGCCGCAGCCGATTCCATGGTCTGCGCGAAGACTTTTGCCGGGATGTCGAGATAGACACCGCCAGGGCGACCGGAAACCGCCGCACGGATGGCGCGAGCGATACCGACGCCGATATCCTCGACATGCAGCACGCGGAAAGCGGCCTTGCACAGCGGTTTGGCAATTGCGAGCTGATCCATTTCCTCATAGTCGCCCTGCTGCAAGTCGACGATTTCGCGCTCGCTGGAGCCGCTGATCAGAATCATCGGGAAGCAGTTAGTCGTGGCGTTGGCCAGCGCGGTGAGACCGTTGAGGAAGCCGGGCGCCGACACCGTCAGGCAGATCCCCGGTTTCTGCGTCATGAATCCGGCGATGGCCGCTGCATTGCCCGCGTTCTGCTCATGACGGAAAGAAATCATGCGCAGGCCGGCTGCCTGCGCGCGCCGGGTCAGGTCAGTGATGGGGATGCCGGGCAGCCCGAAAATCGTATCGATGTCGTTCAGTTTCAGCGCATCGATGACCAGATCAATGCCATCGGCCAGTGCTGCTTGTGAATCGGTCGTCATGAGAAAATGCCTCGCGTTCCAGGGAAACGTTATTGGGGTTTGTTCGGATCGATGCCGCCGCGATTTCACCGGCACCGGCGCTACGGCAGTACCGACCTCCGGGTGAAATCAGGCCGCTTGTCGACGGCTCTGTCGAGTGGGCGCTATCTTATGGGGGGACAGCGTTCTCCGCTCTTGACCAGGGTCAATTTTCGATTTTTGCAGATGCTTTCGCAGGCGGCGGCAGCCGCCAGTCCGGTACACGCAGCGACTGAAAAGCCGACATTTCATCTGCCGGTATCAGCGGTCGTGTCAGATCTTGCCGCGCCGCTTCAGCCGGCTCAGGGTCTCGGGTGACAGATTGAGGTAGGAGGCCAGTTCCTTTTTGGGCAGCCGTTCGGCCAGCTCGGCATGCTTGCGCGCAAAGCGCTGGACACGGCCCGGTGCGTCCAGTAGATGGAGTGTGATGGTATGCGCCATCACTTCGCTCATCAGTTTCATGACTTCAAATTCAAAATCACTCTTGATCCGCTCGTGCCGCTCAAGGAAGGCCGCCCATTGCAGCATCGACAGCTTGGCTGCGCGTACCCGCGTGACGGCCCGGATCGAGTACGGCATCGGGGTCTTCAGCCGCCAGGCCGCATAGCTGGTATCGATGTCACTCTCCGCAGCGAAGCGCAGGATCATTTCCTTGCCCTGCGCGTTGGAGACTGTGCGCTTCAGAACTCCGTCGATTACAAAATACTGCTCCATGGAATGGGTACCTTGGAGCTCGAGTGTTTCGCCTTTCGCGTAATCGGCAATTTCGAGCAGCGGCTCGATTTCATTCCACTGTGCGGCGCTGAGATTCTTCAGTACAAGGTTCTGCCGCAGTTGCAGGCGCAGGACTTTCGACTGGGTGTGTTGGGCAAGCTGGGTCATGGGAAAAGAGGGCGGGAAACGCCCGCTCATTCTATAACCAATTGTTTATAGGATGAATTTTTGGCGTCGATTCTTGACTCTGGTCAAGGCTGTTCAAGGGGGCATTACCTATAGTGTCGACGCTCACGGTAGACGGGATTTTCCGCTGGTTCTGCGGCAGTATTCAGATTCGGTTGCAGGCGACAGCCGTTCGGTGGCGATTCCGCCGGCGCTTAGTTAAAGGACGGCGCGCAGAATTTTATAACTACCTGATTTTAAAATAAAAATCGGCGCGACTGCGCCGTTCATTCTGGAGAACAGCATGGAAGCATTGAAGGGTGTCCGCATTCTTGACATGACGCATGTGCAGGCTGGGCCGACTTGCTCGCAGCTGCTGGCGTGGATGGGCGCAGATGTGATCAAGTTCGAGCCGCCCCAGGGCGACGCTACGCGCGGTCAGCTGCGCGATGTTCCGAATGCCGACAGTCTGTATTTCACGATGCTCAACTGCAACAAGCGGTCGATTACCGTGAACATGAAGTCGCCGGAAGGCAAGACGGTTTTTGTCGATTTGCTGAAGCAATGCGACATCATGATGGAGAACTTCGGGCCCGGTGTGCTCGAGCGTCTGGGATTCACCTGGGAAAAGATTCACGAAATCAATCCGAAGATTGTTGTCGGGTCGATCAAGGGTTTCGGCTCCTCCGGCCCCTACGCGGATTTCAAGGCCTACGAGAACGTCGCGCAGGCGATGGGCGGTGCGATGAGTACCACAGGCGTTCCCGATGGCCCGCCCTTCGTTACCGGTGCGCAAATCGGTGACTCCGGCACCGGTTTGCATCTCGCGATCGGTCTGCTTGCCGCCTTGCACCAGGCCAATCGCACCGGTCAGGGCCAGTACGTGGAAGTAGCGATGATGGATGGCGTGATGAACCTTTGCCGTGTCAAATGGCGTGACCATCAGCGACTGACGCGCGGCGATCTGTCCGAGTACTCGGTACCGACTTACAAGGGCATGGGAGAAACGCCGCGGGCCGGAAATGATTCGGGCGGTGGCCAGTTGGGCAATGCCATTCACTGCAAGCCTCACGGCGCGAACGACTGGCTCTACATCGTAGTGCAGGAAGCGGTGTGGGACGCGCTGGCGAAGCGTATAGGGCCCGAATTGGGCCTGCCCGACCTTGCGGCAGACCCCAAATTTGCCACCATCGGCGAGCGTCGCAAGAATCAGCAGCTCATGTGGACGCTGATCAACAAATTCGCGGAAAAATACACCAAGCGTGAATTCATGGCTATTCTCAATCCGCTGGATGTTCCCTGCGGTCCGATCATGTCCACCGAAGATCTCGCCAATGATGAGCATGTGCGCGGCCGCGACATGTATGTTGAACTTGACCACCCGCAGCGCGGCAAATGGTACAACGTCGGTATGCCGATCAAGCTGTCGGCTTCCCCGGCGGTGATCAAGCGCTCCCCGCTGCTGGGCGAACATACGGATGAAGTGTTGAAAGATGTGCTCGGCTATGCCGATGACAAGGTGGCGCAGCTCAAGGCCGCCGGTGCATTCAGCGCACCGCCGAAGAAGAAATAATCACGCGTAAAGGACAGACGATGAAGATTGCAATTATCGGTCAGCAGGATTTCGGCAAGGCCGTTCTGGATGCCTGCCTTGAGCGCAAGCATGATGTGGCGGGCGTGTTCTGCGCACCCGAAAAGCCCGGTGCCAAGCCGGACCCGTTGCGGGTAGCGGCGGAGGAACAGGGGCTGAAAGTGTTCCAGTTCGCGTCGCTGCGCGCGCCCGAGGCGCATGATGCGCTGAAGGCGCTTGATGTCGATCTCGGCATCATGGCCTACGTGCTGCAGTTTGCGCCGGACAGTTTTGTGCATCTGCCGAAGAAGGGCATGATCCAGTATCACCCGTCGTTGCTGCCGAAATACCGTGGCCCCTCGTCCATCAACTGGCCGATCATCCGCGGCGATACGCAGACCGGACTGACCATTTTCCGTCCTAACGAGGGACTCGACGAGGGGCCGGTTATCCTGCAGAAGACCTGTGACATCGGCCCCGATGAGACCATCGGCGATGTCTACTTCCACAAGCTGTTTCCGATGGGTGTGCAGGCCATGCTGGAGGCGGCTGATCTGGTCATGGCCGGAAAGCACACGGAAACCGTGCAGGATGAATCGCAGGCGAGTTACGAAGGCTGGTGCCGCGCCGGCGAATCGAAGATCAACTGGGCGAGCCATGTGGATTTTGTCTACAACCTGATTCGCGGCACCAATCCGGCGCCCGGTGCCTGGACCACGCTCAACGGCAAGAAAGTGCAGATTTTTGATGCGCGCAAGCAGCTGTTTCGCCGGTTTGCCGATGTCACGGGCAAGATCGGTGAGGTCTGCGAGGTGACTGACGCGAGCTTCAAGGTGACCGCCCAGGGGGGTGTGATCGAAGTCCTGCGGGCGCGCGGCGAGGACGGCAAGAAAGTCAGCGGCGGTGATTTTGCCAAGGCCAATGCGCTGGCCAAAGGCGTTCTGCTCGGTAGCTGACCGTTTCGACGGGCAGTGCCAAAAGCCACGCTGCGGCGTGGCTTTTTATTTAAATAATTGATTTTATTGATATTTTTTGTATTTTCCGTGAAAGACCTTACGCTGATCGGCATCCTGTGACCGCTGGTCAGAACGTTCAATCAATCCGTGATGAAATGCACATAAGTCCTTTAAAAAACGAAACTTTTCGAGGGCGATTCACGTAAAATCCGCTGACCCCCCAGCAGCATGTCGTTTTCAGGGAACAAAAAGACGCCACCAAGGCGGCAGGGATGAAAAAGCCGGGATTTTGGAAAGCAGACTGGTTCTTGGGACTCGTGGTCGTGTTGGTCATGATGGTGGCCTCACGCGGCGATCTTATTCAGAGCCTGGAGCGCAAGGCCTATGATCTTGGCGTCAAGGCGGCCTCGCGTACGCCATCGGACCGTATCGCCATCATCGCCATTGACGATGCCAGCATCGCCAATATCGGGCGCTGGCCCTGGTCGCGGGATGTGCAGGCGCGGATGATCGAACTGCTCACCAAGGCCAAGGCCAAGGTGATTGCCAACACCACATTTTTTTTCGAGTCCCAGCGTGATGCCGGTCTGGTGTATGTGGATCGCCTGAGCAGCCTGCAAAAGGAGTTGCTGGCGGCAGCGGCAGCCGACCCTCAGCGCAAAGCGGAGATGGAGTCGCTGGAGCGGATGGGCAGTCTTCTGGGCGATGCCGAGAAGGCCTTGAATACGGATCGTGCGCTGGCGGCCAGCATCAAAGCCGCCGGGAACCAGCTGCTGCCGATGGTATTTCAGCAATTGGCCGAGCCCCGGGGCAATCCGGACAAGCCGATTCCCCCTTTCGTGCTGCCGCATACGGTCGCCATGCCGAAGAATGTCGATGTGTTCCCGCCTTCGGGCTTGCTGCCCCTGTATCCAATCGCCGAGCTGGGCGAAGCAGCAGCGGGCATCGGACATCTCAACGGCGATGTTGATGTCGACGGCGCATTGAGATCCGAGCCTCTTCTCATACGCCACTTTGATCGCGCACTGCCGTCGCTGTCCGTGATGATCGCAGCCAAGAGCCTCAATCTCGGGATGCCCGAGATACGCCCGGAGTGGGGCGAGGCCTTGCGTCTGGGCCGTCTGCGCATACAGACCGATCCGGAACTGCGCATGCAGACGTTTTTTATGCCGATCGCGATGGGCGCCCGCCGTTTTCCGTGGATTCCTTCTTCGACGTGCTGAACGGTAAGGTTCCTGCGTCCAAGTTCCAGGACAAGATTGTGCTGATCGGTGCTACCGCGGCGGGCGTTGGGGCGTCCCAGGTCACGCCGATCTCACCGGCATCGGCACCGGTGTTCACGCTGGCCCACACGGTGTCGAGCATACTGGGCGAGCATTTTTTCGTCGTGCCGTCGTGGGGCGGTCTCGTGCAGTTCATCGTTTTTCTGCTGGTGGCTGCTTACCTGATAGCGCTGCTGCCGCGCCTGCGTGCGGGACTCGCCGCCTGGATCAGTCTGGGTATCGGACTGGTTCTGGTTGCCACGCATTTCGGCCTGATGGTCTCGCAGCTGATGTGGCTGCAACTGATGTCGTCGGTGATGCTGCTGGCCGTGGGCTATGCGGCGTTGACGACCAAACGCTTTCTGGTGACCGAGCGCGGCAAGGAGCAGTCGGACGCCGAATCCGCCGAGTCCAATCGCATGCTGGGCATTGCCTACCAGGCGCAGGGACAACTGGATCTCGCCTGGGACAAATTCCGCCAGGTGCCGCTGAGCGACCCGGTCATGGAGAACCTCTACAGCCTTGCCCTCGATTTCGAACGCAAGCGCCAGTTCAACAAGGCTGAAGCGGTCTTTCAGTATATGGCGGGCTTCAATCCGAAGTTCCGAGACCTCGAAGAGAAGCTGACACGTGCGAAAGCCCTGTCGGAGACCGTCATACTCGGTGGCGCGCAAGGCCATCCCGGCGGCACCGTGATGCTTTCCGGTGGCGGCATGGAAAAGCCCATGCTTGGCCGTTACCAGGTCGAGAAGGAACTCGGGAAGGGCGCCATGGGCGTGGTCTATCTCGGTAAGGATCCCAAAATCGGGCGTGTCGTGGCGATCAAGACGATGGCGCTGTCGCAGGAATTCGAGGGGGATGAGCTGACCGAGGTGAAGGAACGCTTTTTCCGCGAGGCCGAAACCGCAGGTCGCCTGACTCACCCGCATATCGTGACCATCTACGATGCCGGTGAGGAGCACGATCTCGCCTATATCGCCATGGAGTTTCTCAAGGGCAGGGATCTGGCGCCGCATACCAAGCCGGATGCCCTGTTGCCGGTGACGCAGGTCCTGTCGATCGTTGCCCGTGTGGCCGAAGCGCTGGGTTATGCCCATCAGAATAATGTCGTGCATCGTGATATCAAGCCGGCCAACATCATGTACGAGGCCGAGAGCGACACGGTCAAGGTGACGGACTTCGGCATTGCCCGCGTAACCGACTCATCCAAGACTAAAACCGGCATGGTGCTGGGAACGCCATCCTATATGTCACCGGAACAGCTTTCAGGGCAAAAGGTAGAGGGACGCTCGGATCTCTTTTCGCTCGGTGTAATGCTCTACCAGATGCTCGCCGGCAGATTGCCTTTCCAGGGTGACTCCATGGCGCAGTTGATGTTCAAGATCGCCAACGAGGCGCATGCGGATATCCGCACCCAGCGTGAGGGGCTTCCGGCTTGTGTGGCGGCGGTGACCAACAAGGCGCTGGCCAAGGATCCTGCGCAGCGCTACCAGAGCGGGGATCAGATGGCGAAGGCGATCCGTCTCTGTCTGGGGACGCTCACCGCAGCGAAAGCCCCGGCGAATAAGGTATCCTGAGTCATGGCTACGAATGATCTGACCCGGATTCTGGAGATCGCTACGGCGACCCACTCTGGCATGGTGCGCTCACACAATGAGGACAGTATTGCTGCCGATGCGTCGATCGGACTGGCGGTACTGGCCGACGGCATGGGCGGTTACAACGCCGGCGAAGTCGCGAGCGGGATCGCGGTGGCGATGATCGGTGCGGAGGTGCGCAAGGCGCTTGAGGCCATGCCCGGCGAGATAGATCGCGAGGCGGCAGAGCGTTTGGTCCGCGAAAACGCCGAGCGGGCGAATAATGCGATTTACCAGGCGGCGCAGTCGCAGGCGCAATACGCCGGCATGGGCACCACGCTGGTGACAGCGTTCTGGCACAACAATCAGGTCTCGGTCGCGCATATCGGCGATTCGCGGCTTTACCGCCTCCGCGAGAGCAAGCTGGAACAGGTGACGCGTGATCATTCGCTGCTGCAGGAGCAGATTGACAGCGGCCTGATCACCAAGGAACAGGCCCGGCATTCGCAGAACAAGAACCTGGTGACGCGCGCCGTTGGCATCGATCCGGAGGTTGAGGCGGAAGTTCATACCTACCCGGTGGAGCCCGGCGATATTTATCTGTTGTGCTCGGACGGGCTGAACGACATGGTGACGGATGAGGACATGGAGCTGACGCTCGCGTCCCTGCAGGCCAATCTGCCGCTGGCCGCCGAGCAACTGGTACAGCAGGCGAACGACAATAGCGGGCGTGACAATGTTTCGGTTATTCTGGTGCGCGTGGCGGCTGATTTTGCCGTGAGTGCCGGGTGGATGGGCCGGTTGAAGTCCTGGTTCAGATAAGCAACGGGGATACCATTATGGCAAAGCTGATACTTTCTCTTGAAGGCTCGACGATACGCGAGATACCTCTGGACAAGGAGCGGATCACGATCGGCCGCAAGCCTTCCAACGATATCCAGATCGAGAACCTCGCGGTGAGCGGCGAGCACGCCTGCATCGTGACTATTCTGAATGATTCCTTTCTCGAGGACCTCGGATCGACCAACGGCACGATGGTCAACGGCAACCAGGTCAAGAAGCACATCCTGCAGAACAACGATGTGATCGAGATCGGCAAGTACAAATTGCAGTACGTCGCGGAAGCATCGGCAGGGCCGGCGGCCGGCGGCGCGAACGAAGACTTCGAAAAGACGATGATCCTGCGTGCCCCGCGCAGCGCGGCGCCTGCGGCCAAGCCTGCTGCTGCCGCAGCGCCGGCTGCCGCACCGACTCCGACTCCCAGACCGGCTGTGGCGCCAGCGGCTGCAGCGAAGCCGGTCGAGGCACACCCCGTCGCGACCATCCAGATCCTGACCGGGCCCAGTCTCGGCAAGGAATTGGCGCTGGTCAAGAATTTGACGACCCTCGGCAAGCCTGGCGTTCAGGTGGCGGTCATCACGCGCCGACCGCAGGGCTATTTCATCGCCCATGTCGAAGGCGCCAAGTTCCCCATCATCAACGGCAAGATGATCGATGCGCAGGCGCAGCCGCTCAATGATCATGACGTACTCGAACTGGCCGCCGTCAAGATGGAGTTTTTCTACAAGAAATAGTCGCGATGAGGCCCATGCGATGCGGGCGCTTGCGCAGGTCGACACCGGTTGCTGCCACTGGTACCGGTGAAGGGGAGGCAGGTTGAGAAATTTTCTGATCAAGTTGCGGCGTCAACTTCCCCGGATCCTGATCGGGCTGGGCATTGTCGTCTTTTTTCTGTTGCATGCCGTCGAGCAGTTCCGCATACCGCTGGTCGACCGTCTCGAGAATATCGTTTACGACACGCGGTTGCGTCTGACCATGCCGCGCACAGTCGATCCGAGAATTGTCATTCTCGACATTGATGAAAAAAGCCTGCAGGAGCGCGAGCAGGGCGGTGAAGGACGCTGGCCCTGGCCGCGCGACCGGCTTGCGCTGCTGATGGACAAGCTTTTTGACGTCTACGGCGTGGCTGTCGTCGGTTTTGACGTGGTGTTCTCCGAGCGCGACGAATCCTCGGGTATCCGGGTGCTGGAGCGTCTGGGCAAACGCGAGTTCCGCGGCTTTCCCCAGTTCGACAGTGTGCTGGAACGCATCAAACCCCAGCTCGAATACGATGACATCTTCGCCCGCAAGATGCAGGGGCGCAAAGTGGTGCTGGGGCATGTGTTTTCCAACGACGAGACTGGCCGGACCACGAAGAAGGGCGCATTGCCGCCACCGGTATTGCCGCAAGGCGCTTTCGGCAATCGGGCGGTCGGTGTCACGCAGTGGAACGGTTATACGGCGAATCTGGGGCAACTGCTGAAGGCCGCCGCAGGTGCCGGCCATTTCAATCCGCTGCCGGATGAGGACGGCATCACCCGGCGTGTACCGATGCTGGTCGAGTTTGACGGCGCGTATTACGAGCCGTTATCGCTGGCGATGGTCCGTGCAATACACGGTCATCCGCCGGTGGTGCCTGTCATTGCCCAAGAAGGCAGTTCAAGCGACTACAGCGGTCTCGAATGGATCAAGTCTGGCGCCTTTGAAATTCCGGTCGATGCGGATGGCGCCGCGCTGGTGCCGTATCGCGGCGGCAAAGGCAGCTACCGGTACTTTTCGCTGGTGGACGTGATCAATGAAAAGGTGCCGG
>Ga0129336_10001220_pt1 | contig 15457 bp, 18 predicted proteins | sample CPB6_02_DNA_FD_96878 | JGI IMG/M metagenome (GOLD analysis project Ga0129336, IMG submission 96878) | Freshwater to marine salinity gradient microbial communities from Chesapeake Bay, USA - CPBay_Sum_0.6_0.2_DNA | ecosystem: Environmental > Aquatic > Marine > Coastal | place: USA: Chesapeake...
TGCTTCTCTACTTCCTCTATTCGTGTATATACTACATACACGAATTTCATAAGGTTCAAAATCAAGTTGTCTTATATTTTTAATACCAAGAATTTCACCAACCTCTTTTGCAAGGAACATTGGCTTCTCATCAGTTCCAAAGACTCTCAAATATTGACCATTAAAATTAAAAATTTCTACTTGGTTATTATTCATTTTTGGTTCATTTTTGTTGATTAATTAAAAATATTCAATTTATTTTTTAGATTGCTCCAAATCCGTATGGTGCATAACACGCTGTTTCATTCTTCGTTCTACAAAGGGGACATCTCATGTCTTTGGTTTTAATCCAACAATGCTTATGTAATACATGACCACAGTTTAATTTCATCCATCTTCTTCCATTTTCCAGACAAATACAACAATCTTCTTCGTGTTCATAATCATATAAAAAACAATCTTCACACATATCTTTACCCATATCATTTTCAAAAACGGGTCTTCCACAAGGACAAAACTCGTGTTCAAATTTAAATTCAGCAGAAAAGAGAAATTTTTCTAATCTTTCTTTTTGAGTTAATCTTAATGTAAAATATGTCATCCCTCCAACACTGAACGAAAATAGTAAATAAGAATCACCCTCATCGTCGTTTTCTTCTTCTTCATCGTCGTTTTCTTCTTCTTCACGCAATAGTAATAAATCTATCCGAAAATTTTTGGAACAAAACCCTCTATCTAACATATAGTTTTCTCCATAAAGGTGGTCTAACATATGGTTTTCTTCATAAAGCTGGTCTAATTGTTCTTGATCGCAATTTCCATACTCGCTCTCCCAAATATCAAATTGTGTCATTAACAATTCTATTATGTTTTTGGGAAGAATGATTTTAGACATTGTAAAAAGAGGATTATGATAATCTCAAAATAAGTTTTAAAAAAATTCAATTTAAAATGATGTTTATTTTTATATTTATAGTTTTTGTTTGTTCCGTATGGTTAGATTGAATTTTCAGGATTTATTAAACTTGGCACAGGGTTGTAGTTAATCTCAACATTTTCACTTGGAATTGTTTTTGGAACCAAACCACACTTGGATAGAATTAAATTAATCATCTCATTATCAGATGCCCATTGGTCGTATTCATTGCCGCGAATGGACAAGTCTGTGGATTTTAACAAAGTATCATTTTCATCATATTGATGTACTTCACAACGGAAACCCACATGAAATACAAGTTGATAAATATTAATCTTGACCTTACATATAGAAAGGTTTTTAGTTTCTACTGGTATTGAATCGTCGTTACTCATTCTTTATTATCTGGAAAAATTTATTTTTTAAATTTTATTTACCAGAAATAAATTAGATAAACCCACAACAAAAATGGAATTAAAAACCGTCTTGACCCAAAACCGACCCAAAATTTCGGACTCTAGTATTCGTACTTATTCTTCCATTTTAAAAAATTTGTATCATCACATTACAGGTGAAAAGTATAATGCAGATGTTAGCCCCGATTGGTTTGAAGAGAACCAAAAAAAAATTATGGATTTTTTAAAAGACATGACACCACGGAATAGAAAACTTCGTCTTTCCGCTTTGGTAGTTGTAACCGAACATAAACCCGATGTTGTAAAAAAATACCGCGAACAAATGATAGATGATATACAGTCTTACAACAGCGAAATGAAAGAACAAAAAAAAACCGAGAAACAAGAGAACTCGTGGATTACAACCGAGGAAATCAGTAAAATTTTTGAGGGTTTAAGAGAAGAAACAAAGTATATTTCTCGCAAAGTCGGTGGTGCTACTTTAACAAAAAAAGAATTTGAAACATACCAAAATTATTTAATTCTGGCTCTATATGTTTTAAATCCACCGCGCCGATTAGAGTATATAGACATGAAACTACACACAATTCAACCCGATTATGAACCAAAAAAATACAATTACATTCAAAATAAAAAGTTTCATTTTACAACTTATAAAACAAGTAAAAAATACGGAGAACAAATCGTCCCCATTACTCCAAAATTGTATTATATTATTAGAAAATGGAAATTACTACGACCCCACCAAGAATGGTTATTATCAACCTATGATGGGAAAAAATTGACACCAAGTATGTTGACCCAAAGATTAAACAAAATTTTTGGTAAGAAAATATCCGTCAATATGTTGAGACATATTTACATTACCGAACAAGTCTTGAAAGATATGCCACCACTAAAAGAGTTAGAAGAAACAGCTAGGGAAATGGGACACAGTGTAGAAACAGCCATCACCCAATACAAAAAAGTTTAACGGACGGACTACCTGTCCGTGACAAAAAAAATAACCTGTTTTTCTATCTAGGACAGCACGGACAGGCTTTGACCAAAAAGTATTTTATTATTGTACACTCTTTTTTTTTTCACCGTTGGAAAAAAAAAGTTTTTAGAATTTTTTCTTATGTTTGGAAAAGCCTGTCCGTGCTGTCCGTCCTGTATGAACCAACCTAAAAAAAAAAAAATCACCTGTCCGTGGTCTGTCCGTGTGGTGTCCGTTTGGTGTCCGTGGTCCTCCCGTTTTTCAGGGGGGTCCCCCCAAACTGCCACCATTGCCGAGACCAAATTTCAAGGAAATTTCCTTTTTCGGGGGGGCTCCCCCCAAAGTGCCACCATTGCCGAGATTTTTTTGTTATAAAAACCCCAGATTTCCCCCCAAGAAAATCAAAAGGCTATTTTCTGGATTTCCTACAAAACAATTTAAATTGATTTTTTTGAATTGATTTTCCAAAACAATCATCATCTCTCAATGAAACATATCTTCACCCAATTACCAATCGACATCCAAGATTTCGTCTGGAGTTTTCTAGAAAATTCATTTGAACGACCGCATTGGGTTGATTTGAAGTATTCGATTGAAGTTTTTTACACGAGAAAGAATTTGGGGTTGATAAAACCCATGGTACAAGAACATTTAGAACCGATTGCAAGAAAATTACAACCCTATCGTTCAAAAATTTGTTATTCCCAATTTCTATTTTGTTATGCAGAGAGATATGGATATGATGAGTATTATGTGAAAATTTTTCATTTTGACAAACGTGACGTTTTATTGAATGATGACAACCATACTCTTTGGTATTTTGGACTATCATACAGCGAGATAGATAACCCCAACTCAGACCCCAACTCATATAAAAGATTACCAAACCCAATTGGTCCGTACAATAGCATCACTTTCGAGGACCCCTTAGAACTCGAAGATTAATTCTAAACTTTTTTGTATTGGGTAAAAAAAAAATATAAAAAAGATAAAAGATAAAGATAAAAGATGAAAACCCTAATCCTCAATTCTTCTAATGTTGTCTCCGGAGACAACTCAAGATACATTTACACATTTCCCATTAGTGCCACATTTGACAAAGATGATGAAATTGCCGTTGCCTCTATTAGTATTTATTATTCTTGGTTCAATATTACCAGTTTGCTAGGTAATAATACATTCAGTTATACATGGCCTGTTGGTGCTGTGACTATTAACATCACTATCCCAGATGGCTTCTATACTGCCAACACACTTAATTCGTATCTTCAATCGGTTATGATCACAAACAACCATTACCTTATTGATACAACTGGAAACTATGTTTATTATATTGAATTTGTTGAAAACTCTTCAGCTTACGCAATACAATATAATTCTTATCCCATTCCTACAGCTCTCCCGGCAGGTTGGACTGCCCCAGCAGGTTGGACTGGATACCCAGCTGTTGCTTCTACACCACAAATCACCATTCCATCTACCAATATCCGTTATATTTTGGGTTTTAATGCCGGGACATATCCCGCTGCGGTTCAAGCCACGAATTATTCCAAAGTCAGTGACTTTGTTCCCCAATTTTCACCAGTTCAATCTTGTTTGGTTAGTTGTTCCCTGGTTAATAATAATCTCGCTGTTCCACCCAATATCATATTCGGGTTTGCGCCCACCGATGTCACATTCGGTTCCATTATTTCACCCCAAATCACATATCCAGTTTGGAATGCTATCACACCAGGAACTTATCCAAACTTCCAAGTCCAATTTTTGGACCAATCGTTTAATGCTCTTCCCATTAGGGATACCAATTTAGTTATCATGTTATCATTCCGCAAGAAACAACAAACTTCTTAATAATTTCTTATCAACAATTCTTTTCTATCTTTTGAACCGATACTATTCTGTATAGTGTTCGTCTGTCCCTTTACTAAAATTGGGGTTATTTTTATTTTGGTTTGTTTAAACATTCTTCTTATATTTGGACTATCATTAATGGACAATAACCATTTACCTTTCAAAGACAACAATCTATTTTTTAATTGTTCTAAATCTATATTTTGATATCCCAAATTACCGGATTCTGTTGTATTTTCATAAGGTGGATCTAAATAAAAAAAACTATCAACACTATCAAATTTATCAAACATTTTTTCATAAGAAGAATTAAAAATTTTCACATGTTTGAATCGGTTTTTATAGTCGTCGATTTTATTAAGTTTTTCCAAAGATATTTTATATATTTTACCCCGACCCATAGAACCAAAAGTACCACACCTGCGAAGTACTGATTTTATCAAACGTTCTGTTGGTGTATTCGGTGCATTTTCATAAAAATCGTTGGCTTCTCGGAGATTCTTAAATTCTGGTATATTGATATGAGTTGGTGCTTTTTTTAACAACCTATAATCTTGGATTAATTCTTTATCCAAATCGTTAATAACTTCTATTTCACTTGGTGGTTTTCCCCACAGTAAAGCGGCAGAACCAGCAAATGGTTCTATGTATATTTTATGTTCTGGTATTAGGGGAAGTAAAAATTTTTTTACTATTTGATATTTACTACCCACTCTACAAAAAAAAGGTCTCATTCTTATATTTATGGTTATATTTATTTATAGTTTTAATAAAAAAAACCAACCAAATAAAAGATAAAGAATGAGTTCTTATGATCCCCCAAATGAAATTCCATTACCCCCAATATTCAATCCATTAAATTTTGTAGTTGATAATGTGGGTATTACAACCGGACAAGCAGATATAAGATACCTCAAGAAAGCTGGAGATACTGCCACAGGAACTATAAATTTTTCCAGTGGAATTTTGACCAATGACGGTTCAAATTTAAGTCCACCAGTTGGATTTATTAACCAATCCAATGTTGGTATCTATCGGATTGGTGCAAGTAATTTGGGTATTGCCGTTGGTGGTGTCAAACAAATAGATATTACGACAACTTTAAACACTTTTTCACAACCAATCCGGGTTCCCTCTGGGGCTGTTGGAACTACAGCCGTCCAAGTGGGTGCCGCAAATGTCGGTCTTTATTCTTCGGCTGCAAATACCCTAAACTTTTCAACAAATGGAGTGAATAGATTAGGTATGGATACCACCACAATTACTTCAACATTACCGATTCAAGTTCCTTCTACTTCAACCATTACAAATTGTGGTCTCCAAGTAGGTCTTGCCAATACTGGACTTCAGTACAATGCTGGGATTTTGTATTTTGGACTTGGTGGCACCCAAATGATGAGATACCAGGCGGCACAAATTTATTCTTTAACTCCCCACAATTTTACAAATGGTTCTGCTGGTAATCCATCTATTTGTGCCGCTTCATATCAAACAACAGGGTTATATTGGGCAGCTGGACCAATTTTAAATATCACCACTGGGGGCACACAACGATGTAATTTCTCCTCGACCGCTGTTCAACTCAATGGGGTTCCGTTAGACTGCAATGCCCAAAATGTTAGAAATGCACCACAAGTGGGTAATGAAGCGGGAAACTTGGAACTTCGTATGAATTCGACCGGTGGTGGGGGGACTTTTACATTGACGGGGGGTACAGCTTTACTATCCGGAACAGCTGGGGGTTCTTCCGGTCAACATTTGGTTCTTACTATTAATGGAACCCAATATAAAATTGCTCTATTAAATCCCTAAACGAGTCTTCAACCACACCCAAAGTCTTTTCCACCATCTTTCTTCTATACTGGTTTTTAATATTTGTTCCAAGTTGCTCAAAATTAAAAAATAAATTTCTTTTTCATAATTGTCTGATAGCCAATTTATATTATGATTCGTTAATATATATTGTATAAGTTCATTTTTGATTTGCATCGTTATTTCGGTTCTTCGTATGATTGTGGGATTATTCATTCTGCTATTATTCATTCTGATAGTAATGTTTATTCTAACCGTAGAATAGTTTTAAAATTTCGACGAAATCTATCCTCTTGGGGTGCATCACAATCTATAAATAAGGTTCCATTATCTTCCGTCGCAACCTTGTAAATTTCCATCAATACATCTCTATCTACACCCAAATTGTAATCACCCAAAATCATCTTTAAATCCCTAGTTGATGATAATTTTTTGAGTAAAATATAATTACAATTTACACGAATCGCTTTTGGTGTGTTGAAATAACTTTGGGAAAGATAAGCCATAGAAATACCACCACAACACTTTCGTCCCCTAATAAAAAATTCAGTAATGGCAGGTTGGGATTTCTTTTCATTCACCAAATCATCAAAGATGGCAAGAACTTGACCCTTAAATGTTTTATAATCATCTAATTTTGGAACAACCCCACCCTCGTAAATATGGAGCATCTCCGCAGGAATTTTGGTCTTTAAATATTGATAAAGTGGCTCATCTGCCGATTTACAACACAATATTATCAATTCCCACGTGTTTTTACATCTTTTAATAATTTCAAATAGGGTCGTTGTTTTTCGACTACCAGAACCGCCCACGAGCAACATTCTGAACGGTAAATTCAGCAAATGGTCTTGGTAACATGGATTATTAGATTTGTTTTTTAGTTCTCGCGGTATCAAACTATAAAAATCGGTTATTTCATCTTCTTTTTTTTGTCGTTTCATCTTTATTTTTATCTTTATAATCTTTATAGTTTTTGTTTGTTTTTTTTTATCAAGTATCCCAAAAATTTAACTCACGGCACAATTTACAACGAAACTGATTATTATATTTAAAAAAGTAATCCCGTCGTTCCTCAAAACATTCCCGACAAATCGGCACACCACAATGGATACAAATAAAATGTATGTTACCACCCCCATCGGCACAGTATCCACATAATTCATTTTCCATTTTAGAAACCAAATACTTATAATAAACCCCAAAATATTTTTCAGCACGAATTTGATGTGAAAACAATTGATTCACATCCGTCGTCCAACCAAACCCTTCACGATAAGATACAAATGCTTTGGGTTCTTTTAATAATCGATAAAAATAACAATTATAAAAAACCGTTCTATAATTCGGGTCAAAAGCCAGTTTTTCCAGATCAATAATAATTCGTCCCATGTCTCGTAAATATCTATTAAAAGATTGAATTAAAGGTAATCGCCGCGGGTCTTCTTTAAATCTAAAATAACCATCACCATTCTTTTTTTGTAATTGACGGATTTGATTATCCAATAAACTCATTTGGGTCTTTACTTAATCTTACAACTCTATTTTTTAAATGAAATGAAAAAATTCCCATTCATTTAAAAAAAATTAAACTTTCGTTGTCAGTTCGGCTATCAAATCGGTCTCACCACCATCCAAAATTTCTCCAATTCGGTCAATTAGTACAACCAGAGCACATTTCAATAGAAATTCGTCCGTAGTCTTATCTTCCGGCACAACATTTAACAAGTCTATTAATCGCTGGTTATTTCGGTATCCACCCCACAAGTTCCAAATATTAAACATCTTGAATTGAAGTCGGGGGATAGGATCGGTTATTTTAGATTCCTCGGATCTATATCCCTTCAATTCTTCTTCCGTCCATTCCAAAATACCACTCGGCTTGGGTGGTAGTTCAATAGGCTTATCTTTTTGTTCTGTTATTTTTTCGGCTTCACTACCAACATAGACTTTAAACTTTCCTTCGTCTCCCAACTGTCTTTTTAGTTCTTCCCAATTTTCACGTTCTGTTGTCATCTTTATTATATGTTTATTATATATTTATAATATATTTATTATTATTTAATTTTTTTCATCAAATTCTGTAAGATTTCACGGTTCTTTTCGGGGTTCCTGGAATTCCACAAACTCAAAAATTTCCTAAAACGAACTTGAATGGATGGGTGTTTTTCACGATGGTGATTCATGAACCAAATGAAAAATAGAGCATAGTATCCACAAATTCCTGAATTTACATTCTGGACCTGGATTTGATTATAACGAAATGGAGCCCACGGTTTTAATAAATACTGCGTTTCCCAAGCTGGCGCAAATCCGAAACTATCGAAATACACGACTTCTCGTGGTTCTTTCCAAAAAGCAACCCAATGGGAACCATTCAATTTTCGTCCAAAACTATCGTGGGAGTTTTCCAAATTAATAATGTATCCACCAACTTCCAATTCTTGTGGTGGTTGGTCTTTGGAAAAGATACCGCGCAGGGGGATGTCGTATTTTTCCGCAGCTCGTAATAAATCCACATTTGTTAAGAATAGAGGCATTGTTTATCTTTACCGAGAAATAGTTTTTTTGGGGTCTAAAAGACAATTTCGACAGCTTTGATATTGATGTAAACCACAGGTAGTTCTATGACCACATTTGTTTAAAATAAATCTTTCTTTTCCTATTAATATCTTACAACAAACATGACAAGAATCAAGACAAGGTTGATTAATATCTAAAAATATCCAAAAATTGTCTAACTTATCTAAACTTGTTGTCGTATCATACAACCAATATTTTGTAATGTCTAAATTCCAAGCACCAGGATCTTGCCTACATACCGGACACATAATATCCTCATGATCTGTATTTTCTTTGACATATTGATACTTATATATACAAGAATGGTGGAACGAATGACCACAATTACTTAAATAAGCGTCTCTACTTGTATTTATATTATCAAAACAAATATTACACGATTCACCCCTAATTAAATAACATTTTGCGTTATCATATGCTTCCCAATTACGATATATAATATCTTCAATCAATAACGACTTTACCATTGTTTGTGATATACTTAATTTTAAATTGGATTTATTCAATTTAAAATTTATATTTTTTTGGTGATTGGAAACCAAAAACCGCGGACAAAAATGGACGACCTGGACGACTCAAAATAAGTCGTCCATTTTTTTTAGGTTGGTTCATACCTCACCTGGACGACCTGGACGACCCAAAATAAGTCGTCCATTTTTTTTAGGATGGTTCATACCTCACCTGGACGACCTGGACGACTGGACGACTTTTTCAAAATCTGGGATTTCGTTTTCTGGAGAGAACAGCGGGACCGGCGGAGTACAGTTGCTGGACAAAAAGAAATTTTGAAAAAGTCGTCCAAGTCGTCCAAGTCGTCCAATCACAATTTTGTATTTAAAAAGGGACCTGTTTTGATTTGGTTTTTATTTGGTTTTATTGACATGGACGAGTGGTCGTCCAGTCGTCCATTTTGGTTCCCCCCCTTTAATCATCGGTTCCGTCTAATAAATATTTTGCACCGTTGCTTCTGGTTTTTGTGAGTATGGTTTTAGCTTTTGTTCCAAATGTGCTAATACTGAATGGTTTAAAGCCATTTTCTTCACAAAAATATTTATAGCAATGGTATAAATCAGAACCTTTCATAATAATTTTTCCGTCCTTTTTTCTGTTTTCAAAAATTTCTGTCATCCACTGGGGAATTTCTAATTGTTCGTATTTATGTTGATTTGGTGTATCGTGTTCAAATTTTGTTTCATTATAAATTTTTATATAGTTTTTGGTTTCCAGACAAAATTGTTCTGGTGAAGAACTACAATTTAGAATTATATCTGCCTTCAATTGGGTCATAGGAATTTTCCGGACATTTAGATTTGGTGTTTGTGGTTCATAATTCAGACAATAATGGAAAAACATATTAGCCGTTTCTTGGTTCATGACCTTGACTAGATTATTAAAGTATTCAATATCCCCTTTGTGTTTACTACTAACTTCTAAACATAAGAACCTTCTATCCCCTGATTCGATAAACAATGATTCTTTATGATTACTACAAAATATATATCTTGTAAAATTTGGTATTTTATAAGCGGCAATCCCCTTTGGTTCTATTGTAATGTATTTATCAGTTAATAATCCTTTTAGGGCATCAAACATATCTCGGTTTTTTAAATCCATTCGGGGTAATTCATTTACATTACAAAATATTTTGTCTTGGATAATTGTATTATGTTTTTGGGTAATTTTGGTAATCCCCGTAATACTACTAGATTGTTCTTCACGGAAAATAAATGGAATTAGAAATTCATCTATAATAATATTCTTACCTGCTCCCTGTTCTGACCACAAAACAATCGCAGTTCCTGTAAGAATATGCGGGTTTTCGAAAAAAGGTTTGAACCAACAATAGATTAACCATTCAAAATGTTCTTGGTTTCCATTACACCAAATTTCACGAAAATGGTAAAGAATTAGATTTAGGTTATGTGTATTTTTTTGAGTGGGATAATCGGTACATTTAAAGTCATTCCATGTATTTAAAACTTTTGGGTTGTCAAATTTTGGGTTTGGATCAAAAGTTCTACTTTCATAGAAATTTATTAATTTTTGGTCTTCAAAAAAACGCAGAACATATATTTCAAAAGGAAACCAACCAAACTTTCCGTCATCTTCAGATTCATAAAAACATTTTGGGGTTTTTGGTACCTTTTTTTGAAGTTGATTTGGTTCAGTTGTGGAACTTCTAATGACATAACATTGAAGGTCAATTATATAACAAAGAACAAGATTTATTTTTGGTAAAATTTTCTGGTAATACTCTGTTTTACCAAGTCCTTGTAAATTGAGGTCTTTAATGTCGGAACAAAAATCCAACCAATAATAATTGTAATTTTTGGTAGGAAATGGTGTTATAATACTTATTTTTTGTGTTTGTCCTGGTATTACATATTTACCCTTGTGTTGCGGACAACAAATATAATAGGTACCCCTGTAACGATTAACAAAATACGAATCGGTTCCATGTGTAGCAGTCGGTTCTACTAAACATGGGGTTCTTTCATAGGAACCATCACGGCGTAGTTTTCTGTCTTTTGGCGAAAAGGTATATTCACGGTTTTCTTCCAAAAATTCTTGGAACCATTGTTGTTCTTCTAAATTTTCCAATGGTTCGCTTTCCGGATGTTTTATGGGTGGTGGTATATTAACTTTAATAATTTGGAAATGTGTTTTCGGCGGTAATTCCACAATCGTATCCATGATATTATAACTCCCTGACCAAGATTTAAGACATCTATCTTGACCAAATTTTGAATTACCAATTAATCTAAGGGCACGATTTTTGGAATAAACGGAAAGGTCAATTTGTGGAATACTTTCTTTTAATTTTTCTGAAAATGATTTATGATTTGATATATTTTTAAAACCTGTTTTTTTACTATAAAAGTGGAAACTTAATTTATCTCTTTTGTGGGCTGTAAGAATAATAAAATCATCTTTGTTTAAGGTGGTATATTTTTCTGGATTAATTTCTTTGTCTATATTATTTCTATGGTATAAAAAATTTTTAATAAAATCAACGGTTTGGGTAAACCATTCGTCTTCGGGAAAATCGCCCTGATAATCAATATCATAATATTCACGGATTGGTCGTTCATCACGGATGACTTGGTAAAAATTTTTTGCTTGTCTAGCATAGACTTCTTCCAGGAATCGTGGGTAATCATTGACGCCAATTGTCTTTTTGGCACCATCCGCATTTTCATCAAATTTAAAAACATATTTGTATTCTTGTAAATCCAAACCATCAAGGCGGTTTTCCGTTTTTTGGTAGCCGATTTTATAGGGGTCATTCATTTATTATAATAATTTTATTTTTTTAAATTAATTAAAAATATTTAAAAAATGTAAAAAAAATTAATTAATTTAAAAAAATGTTAATTGTATGATAAAGATGTCATCTTCTAAAAGTATTTACCATAGGAACAAAAAAAATTTGCGCCCGAATATAGAACTCATTAAATCCCAACTGGTATTTAAATCCCGAGTGGCTTTGAAACATTACTTGACTAAAATAGCGGCTGAGATTTATGATATTCAAGTAGAAGAAGGACATAAATACTATAACTTCTTATGTGATATGATTGAAAGACATTATTTTTACAAATACGAGCAAGGTATGAAATTTGTAATCCATACGGACGAAAATTATGAACTATCACCTGAACGGGAACAAAAACGTACCCCATATAGAAGGAGCGAATACCACAGATGTTATGTTTTTATTCCAAGTGAAAACAACTGGACTTCTATATCTCTATTCAATAAATGTGTTTTTGGTCGTGACGAAAACGAGAAACAAAAACTAATTAAAGAATATAGAAAATGTATAGAACCCCAAATCAAAATAGCGAGAAAATTACGGAAATGGGAATGTGAATCCTGTCAAGCAACTGGTCTTTTAGATATAGACCATTACCCGAAATTGTTTTGTGAAATTGTTAAAGAATTTGAAGAACAAAACTTGATCAGCGATTTTGCACAATACCACGAACAGGTAGCGCAATATAGATTGTTGTGTAAAACTTGTCATTATAAAGCTACTTTTGGTTAAAAAAAAAATTCCCCTGGAGTAAAAATAAATGAGATTGTATCAATTATCTGGTGCTGGAGTGTGTTGTGGTGGAAAGGTATTAAATACAGTACCACAACCAAAAGCTTCGGTTAGTAAAAAACAAATGGCTTCGCAAATAACCCAAACGGCTGTAATAAATCAAACAATTCCCAAACCTCCATCTGCGTCTGTAAAAAACCAAACAACTTTGGAAGATTTACAACAGAAATTGGCAGCTTTGACTGCATTAAAAACAAAAAAAAATTCTAAGAGATTTGTTTCACTTTAAACCCCCCAAAAAAATAAAAAAAAAAGTTTTTTTCTTTACTATCTACTAATAAAGAAAACAATGTGCGATCAATTAGTATATAACTTATCAACCCGAAATGACTTGATGGAATCGGTCATGACCAAGAAGGAAGTTGTCTATATTCAAGACCAAAATGGTTCTGCATACAACGGCACTATAACTTTCGAAACAAGTTCAATTTCCAACTCAGGAAAGTTCGCAGACTGGACAAACGCGTATTTCGTCATTCCTTACGTCGTTACTATGGTTGCAGCGGCAGATATTTCTGGAACCTCTTCGAGATTTTCTGTTGGAATGAAAGCTGGATGGTGGCACTTAATTCATTCCATGTCGGTGGACCTTAATGGAATTAATATTATTCAACAAACCCCATTTCTAAATCTTTATGCTTCTTATAAATGTATTACAAATTGGAGTTATAATGATATGGTAAAAAATGGAGATAGTGTTGGATTTTGGAAAGATTCGGTAGATTCGTTTCAATATTTCGCGCTTCAAAATGCTTCTGGTTCAGTTATCTCTAATAATACTATTATTGGAATTGCTGCTGTGGTTGGTCAAATTCCAGCTATTCCAACAACTTGGGCTGGTTCTACTGTTTTGGCAGGATATAATGAAGGTTATTTTAGAAGACTTGTTGCTTCCAATTACTATAATGGAGGAACTGCTCAATTTCTTGGAGCAACAGCACCAAATGCTATTAGTTCAGGATTAAGTGTTTGTGGTCAAGCTACAGCAAACACTTCTTTTTATTGGAGATATAATTGTGTCATTCGTCTTCGAGATTTAAGTGATTTTTTTGATAACAAAGTTCCCTTACATCGTGGTGGAGTTTATCGTTTTACCCTTAACTACAATTCAGGAGCCGTAACAGTTTCTTATGCTGCCGGTCCACTCTTTGGTAGTAGTGCTGTTGTTCAATCTTCAGGACAATCCTTACCTTATATATTTTCTTCTGGGGCAGCAAGTAATCCAAATAGTGCAATTGCCCAGGGTGTGACTTTGACTGGTGGAGTTGTTAATAGTTCTGTTGCTGGTGTAGCAAGTCCTTCTATTTCTGCTTGTAGATTATATGTTCCTCTTTATACTTTGAATGAAGCATATGAAGAACAATTACTTTCTTTAAATCCTGAGAAAACAATCCAATATAAAGACCTTTATCAATATACCATTTCTTCTACTGGAGCTTCTGGAAATTTTAATGCCTTAGTTACAAATGGATTATCTAAACCCCTGACATGTGTGGTGATTCCATTTGCTGATTACAGTTTAATCAATGGAGGAGCAGCTGCTGCAAACTCTACTGGTTTAACTTCGTTGAATACTCCATTTTCTTCTACTCCGGCAACAACTGATCCAGGTTTATTGGTTAGAAACTTTAATATTCAAGTATCGGGTATAAATATTTTCCCTCAAAATATAGATTATACATTTGTGGAATTCCAAAACGAACTTTCAAAAATAAACGCGGTCAATGGAAATTGTACCAGCGGATTAACCTCTGGGCTCATTGGACAACATGAATATGAAAGAGGTTATTCTTACCATATTGCTGATTTGAGCCGTTCTTATAGTGCTGACGACTTTGTTCCCAAATCTATTCTTATTACTGGAACAAATGTTGCTTCTATTGCTGCTATATACTATGTTTTTGTTGAATACATGAGAACTGTGACCATTAACCTTGCTTCTGGAAATGTTAGAGTGTAAATCGACAAGACATAAAAAAAAAGATAATGTAAAACATAAAAAAAAAGTTTCTTTACTATACCATAATAAAGAAACTATGGAAAACCTATCTATCCAAATTACACCGAAAAATGCACGAAAATTGTTAAAATATAAACCAGTGCAACTAAAAGCAACCGAAATTGGTTCAGGAGTCAAAATCCATCCTGATATGCCCCTAAGACATAAGAAAGCACTAATGAAAGCACACAAAAATAAAAGAGGGGTTCGATTACATTTTATGCCCGAAGAACTTGTTCAGGGAACCGGTTTTTTCGATTGGTTGTATAATAACATTGCCAAACCATTCGTTAATGTGGTCAAGAGTACTTATAAACCCCTAGCAGAAGTTGCTAGACCTTTGGTTCGTCAGTTTGCCCCCGAAATTGCTACCGCAGCATCTTCTTTCACTGGTCTACCGATTACAAAAGAACAAGTATTGGGTGCAGAAGAACTATCCAAAAAAGTTCTTGGTGTTGGTATGAAAAAAGGTGGAGCTCTGAAAACAAACAAAACCAGAGCTGTTAAGGATTTAAGTGGTCTGCAAGACAATTATTCTACTTTGTTATCAACCCAACATCCCATTTTTCAAACGAATCAGCCTTCTTTACCGGCACAAGACATGTATGGTGCGATGCAACAAATGGGAGTTCCCCTAAGAGGATATGGGGTTAATTTCACCGAAAACTCCAAAGACTATTTATCGTTTGGTCCAGTGTTGAATAAACCCAACTATACTGCCGGCGGTTCATTTGTCCCATCTGGATATAAAGCATCTAGAGGTGGTAGAATGGTTAAACTTGGGACAGGGTTTAAAGTTGCAGGGTATTGAAAA
>Ga0129336_10001222_pt1 | contig 15457 bp, 19 predicted proteins | sample CPB6_02_DNA_FD_96878 | JGI IMG/M metagenome (GOLD analysis project Ga0129336, IMG submission 96878) | Freshwater to marine salinity gradient microbial communities from Chesapeake Bay, USA - CPBay_Sum_0.6_0.2_DNA | ecosystem: Environmental > Aquatic > Marine > Coastal | place: USA: Chesapeake...
ATCCGGGGTCGTTCTGGCAAACTCGCCCTCACCGGCTGGCTGGTGAGCGCCGCTCTCGCGCTCGTGACCGCGGGCATCCTCGAGGTCACCGGCATCATCGACGACTTCCTCGGGGTCGCCATCTGCCTCACGAGCACGGCGCTCGGAACGCTCCTCCCAGTCCTTCGGGACAAGGGAATGCTCAAGACACCCTTCGGCACCTACTTCATGGGGGCAGGAGCCATCGGCGAATTCGGTCCCGTGCTGGCCATCTCGCTCCTGCTCACGACGAAGTCCTTCTGGCTCGCGCTACTGTCGGTGCTCCTCTTCGGCGCCATCGCCCTCATCTTCGCCAAAGTGCCCAACTGGCTGCGTACCGACAAGGTCCTCGCCGTCATCGAGCGAGGACATGAGACCAGCGCTCAGACCGCTGTGCGCCTCACCGCTCTCCTGCTCGTCGCGCTCCTCGCTGTCGCCGAGGGCTTCGGTCTCGACATCGTCCTGGGCGCCTTCATTGCCGGCATCATCATCAAGCAGCTCGCCCCCCAAAACGAGGAGGCGCTCCTGCAGAAGAAGGTCGAGGGCATCGCCTTTGGTATCTTCATTCCGATCTTCTTCATCGTGTCGGGCGCCAGGCTCGACGTGAAGTCGATCGTGGAGAACCCCACGTTGATGCTGCTCTTCTTCGTGCTGCTGCTGATCGTGCGAGGCATCCCGCAGTTCTTCCTCTACCGCCGGGCCATCCCGCAGACCAAGGAGCGCGCCGGCTACTCGCTCTACGTCGCCACAGCCCTGCCGATCATCGTCGCGGTGACGTCGGTCGAGCTTGGCGCCGGACTCATGGACTCCTCCACCGCCGCCGCGCTTGTCGGAGCAGGCGCGCTCTCGGTCCTGGTCTTCCCGCTCATCGCGCAGACGCTGCTGCCCAAGCGGGCAGCAGCTCAGGATGACGAGCGCAGCGACGCCACCACGTAGAGAGCGATTCCGGCGGCAACCGATGCATTGAGCGACTCCGTGTCACTCGCCATCGGGATCGACACGATCCGATCGCACGACTCCGTGACGAGGCGACTCAGGCCGCGGCCCTCCCCTCCGATCACGACGACCAGCGGATCCGCCGCTGTCGCCCGATCCATCGCGGTGAGCAAGAGATCACCATCGGCGGCCAAGCCAACGATGGTGCATCCAGCCTTGGCATAGGCGGTGAGAGTGCGCGTGAGGTTGGTCGCACGCGCGACCGGCAGGTGGGCGAGGGTGCCGGCGCTGGCCTTCCACGCTGAGCCCGTCACGCCCGCGGCACGTCGTTCGGGGATCACCACACCGTCGGCACCGAAGGCCGCCGCGGATCGCACGACGGCGCCAAGATTGCGCGGATCGGTCACACCGTCGAGTGCAACGATGAGCGGCGCATGCCCCGAGTCGATGGCCCGAGCCAGGAGGTCCGAGGGATCGAGATAGTCGTACGCCGGCACCGTGAGCAGCAATCCCTGATGTGCCGCACCGCCGGACATGCGATCGAGTTCGATGCGCGTGACCTCCATGAGCGGCATGCCCTGATCCGCGGCGGTCGAGAGGGCTTCTCGAACCCGATCATCGGTGTCGACGTACTGCTGGACGTAGAGAGCTGAGGCCGGCACACCGGCGCGCAGGGCCTCGACCACGGGATTGCGTCCGACGAGGACCTCACGCCCGTCCTTGCGGCCGCGGCCAGCGGGCGCAGACGTGGTCGACCGCTTCTCCGCCGCCCGGGCCCGACGAGCCGCCGGATGCTTCTGGCGCTCCTCAGCCTTGGGGGTCGGGCCCTTGCCCTTGAGCGCCTTGCGCCGCTGGCCACCTGAGCCGACCGTCATCCCCTTCTTGGTGCCCGCCTTGCGCATCGCGCCCTTGCGCTGGGAATTGCCGGCCATTAGCCCTCCTCGGCGAGAGACCAGCGTGGGCCGGTCGGGGTGTCCTCGACAGCGATGCCGGATGCCGCGAGGCCGTCGCGCAGTGCGTCGGCGACGGTGAAGTCCTTGCGCTCACGGGCAGCCTCACGCTGGGCGAGGACGACGTCGACGAGAGGGCCAAGTGCCCGCCGGGCGGCTCCGTCGTCGGACTGATCGGCCCATGGCTCGGCGTAGGGATTGAGCCCCAGCACGTCGAGCATGGCCACGACCGCGTCGCGCGATCGACGTGCGACGTCCATGTCGCCGTCGGCAAGAGCGGCATTGCCGACCCGCACCGTGTCGTGAATGACGGCGAGTGCCTGAGGAACGCCGAGATCATCGTTCATCGACTCGACGAAGGCACTCGGCAGATCCACCGAGGATGGACCGTCGCCGAGTCCCTCCTCGGCCCGACGAATGAAGCCCTCGATGCGCCGGTAGCCCGCGGCTGCCTCGGCAAGAGCTTCGTCCGAGAACTCCAGCATCGAGCGGTAGTGCGCGGACCCGAGGTAGTAGCGCAGCTCGACCGGGCGGACGCGCTTGACCACCTCCGAGACGAGGAGGGAGTTACCGAGGGACTTGCTCATCTTCTCGCCCGAGGTCGTCACCCAGGCGTTGTGCATCCAGTACTGCGCGAAGTCGTCCCCCGCGGATTTCGACTGCGCGATCTCATTTTCATGATGGGGGAAGAGCAGGTCCATGCCGCCGCCGTGGATGTCGAATGCCGGACCGAGGTAGCGCGAGGCCATCGCGGAGCATTCCAGGTGCCAACCGGGCCGGCCCGGGCCCCACGGTGTCTGCCACAACGGCTCCCCGGGCTTGCCGGACTTCCACAGGGCAAAGTCACGCGGGTCGCGCTTGATGCTGGCGTCGGAATCTGCCGCCGGCTGCATGTCGTCGAGGCGCTGACCGCTCAGCGCGCCGTAGTCGGCGAAGGAGCGCACGTCGAAATAGACATCACCGTCAGCGGCGTACGCGTGACCGGTGTCGATCAGGCGCTGCATCAGGTCGATCATCTCCGGGACGTGACCGGTAGCCCGCGGCTCGTAGGTCGGCGGCAGGCAACCGAGTACGTCGTATGCCGACGTGAAGGCCCTCTCATTGCGCATGGCTACCTGCCAGAAGGGCACGTCCTCCTCTGCGCCCCTGGCCAGGATCTTGTCGTCGATGTCGGTGACATTACGCACGAAGGTCACGTCGTAGCCGGACGCGATCAGCCAGCGGCGCAGGATGTCGAAGGCGAGTCCGGAGCGAATGTGGCCGACGTGAGGAGGTGCCTGCACGGTCGCTCCGCACAGGTAGATGGAGGCACGCCCGGGCTGGAGCGGGACGAACTCGCGCACCTGCCGGGCGGCGGTGTCGTACAGGCGCAGGCTCACGCGCAGAGCCTAGTGCGGCAGGCGCGTGACGATCTTGTCGGGAGTGATGCGACAGACCACTCGGACGTTGTCGGTGCCGTCGTCACCCGGGTAGCGATCGGTGCCGGTGTACTGCTGGTTGAGCCGATCGATCAGCTCGCGTCCGCCTTCCTCCGTCATCGTCACGGTGCCGCGCACCTCGACGTAGGAGTAGGGGTTGTCCTTGGGGTACACCAGCAGCGCGACCTTCGGATCGCGCTCCATGTTGAGGTACTTGCGGCGGCCCTTGATCGTCGAGACGAGCAGGTCATCGCCGTCGCGCTCGACCCAGACAACGGACAGGTGCGGGTAGCCATTGGGGTTGGTTGTCGCCATGGTGGCGAACTCCGGCGCATCGAGGATTGGCAGCGCCTCAGGCGGGATGGTTGCACTCATGGTGCGACGGTAGCGAAGCCCGGATCGGTCAGTGCACGGCACCCACGATGAGAGCCGTGGCGATCGCAGCGGCCCCTTCGCCCCTCCCGGTGAGTCCGAGACCGTCCGTCGTGGTGCCGGAGACGCTGACGGGAGCCCCGACGACCGTCGACAGCACATCCTCTGCTTCCCGGCGCCGGGTCCCGATCCGCGGGCGGTTACCGATGACCTGGATCGAAATGTTGCCGACCTGCCAGCCTGCTGCGCGAATGTGCTCGACCGCGTGAGCGAGAAGGGCAACACCGCTTGCGCCCGCCCACTGCGGATCGTCCACACCGACCATCGACCCGAGGTCGCCCAGACCCGCGGCGGCCAGAAGGGCATCGCACGCCGCATGCGCGGCGACGTCACCATCCGAGTGACCGTCAAGGCCGTCGCCGTCCCAGAGCAGTCCTGCCACCCAGAGCGGGCGGCCGCGGGCGAAGGCGTGGACGTCGACGCCCACGCCCACGCGGCTAGCCGACACCGCCGGCCGCCCGCCGCCGCGCGAGGATCGCTTCGGCGAGCACAAGGTCGAGCGGTCGCGTGATCTTGAACGCCTCCTCGTGGCCAGGCACGGTCTGGACGATCACGCCCATGCGCTCGACCATCCCCGCGTCGTCGGTGGCGTCGCCGCCATCGGATGCGGCGTGGGCACGCTGCAGCACATCGCGAGCAAATCCCTGCGGAGTCTGCACCGCCTGCAGGCGCGCGCGGTCGAGGGTGGCACGCACGACGCCGTCACCGTCGACCTCCTTGACCGTGTCGACGACACCGAGAGTGGGGATCACGGCCCGGGAACCGGCCCGGACGGCGCCGACCACCCGGTCGACCACCTCAGACGGGACAAGCGGTCTGGCCGCATCGTGGACGAGCACGACATCGACCTCTGACGGCAGGGCGAGGAGTGCGCGTGCGACGGAGTCCTGGCGGGTCTCGCCGCCGGACACGATCGTGATCGGGATATCGATGCCCTGCAGCAGCGCGCGGGCCTCCTCGCATGACTCTTCAGGCACGGCGACCACGATGAGGTCCAACCCCCGGGCCGTGGCGAGATTGCGCACGGCGTGCAGCAGGATCGGTTGACCCGCGAGAGTCCGAAGCGCCTTAGGGGCCCCCGGTCCGAGTCTCTCTCCGCGACCCGCAGCCGGCACGATCACCGCGGTGGCACCCGGCGAGGGCATCGCGTTGTCGCCCATGGCGACCTCCGCTTCCGTGCAGGGGCCGAAGCGGCCCGGAGACCTAGGAGGCGAGAACCTCGTCGAGGATGGCCTCGGCCTTGTCCTCGTTGGTCTTCTCCGCAAGGGCGAGTTCGCTCACGAGAATCTGTCGAGCCTTGGCGAGCATGCGCTTCTCACCGGCGGACAGGCCGCGCTCGCGCTCGCGGCGCCAGAGGTCGCGCACGACCTCCGCCACCTTGATGACGTCTCCGGAGGCAAGCTTCTCGAGATTGGCCTTGTAGCGTCGCGACCAGTTGGTCGGCTCCTCGGTGTAGGGCTGACGGAGCACCTCGAAGACCCGGTCAAGGCCCTCGGCGTTGACGACATCGCGAACGCCGACGAGGTCGACATTGTCGGCCGGAACGCGCACCGTGAGGTCTCCCTGGGCCACGCGAAGGACGAGATATTCCTTCTCCGCTCCCTTGATAACCCGGATCTCAACGGCTTCGATAAGGGCGGCCCCGTGATGGGGGTAGACGACGGTGTCGCCAACCTTGAACGTCATAGAGAAAGACCCCTTTCCAGGTCGCTCAGGATATCACGGGCATCAGGCGTCCCACCCCGAGACCTCGTTGGTCCACCCGCTACGCTGAATGCGTGATCGCATTTCGCCATCGCCTCTCTCGCAGGAATCGCCTTGTTCGCAACGCCGCTCTCGCGGTGACGGTTGTCGCCGTCAGTCCGCTCCTGGCCGGATGCTGGCAGGGCTTCAACGCGAGCACGACCATGCAGAACTCGATGAATTCCGGCAATGGCACGCAGGAGATCGTGGGCTCGCTCCGCGTCGAGAACGCCACCATCGTGCGCAACGACGCTGGCCGTGCATCGCTGGTCATGGCGGTCTTCAATCAGGGCGACGCACCCGACACGCTCGCGGCCGTGACCATCGACGGCCAGCCCATCGAGACGGCAGCGGTCACGATCGAGCCAGGCACGTTCGCCACGTTCGGCTATGGCGCCGAGGGCGCTCCGGCCGAGAACTTCCTCCTGCTCGACCCGATCGCGACACCCGCTGGTTCCTACTCCCCGGTGACACTCACCTTCACGACCAACGGGATCACGGAGTTCACGTCACTCGTCGTGCCCGATGTCGGCTACTACGCCGGCTACGTGCCCGCGTCCTGAGATCGCTCGACGATCGGCCCGGACCTACTCCGCTTCGAGCTTGTAGCCCAGGCCTCTCACGGTGAGGATCAGCGTCGGCTCGCGTGGGTCCTCCTCGATCTTGGCGCGAAGACGCTTGACGTGGACGTCCAGCGTCTTGGTGTCTCCGACGTAGTCCGAGCCCCACACCCGATCGATGATCTGCCCGCGCGTCAGGACACGGCCGGCGTTGCGGACGAGCAGCTCCAGCAGGTCGAACTCCTTGAGCGGCATGGCGACGGACTCGCCACGGACCGCCACCACATGGCGATCGACATCAATGCGCACAGGACCGGCTTCGAGGATGCTCGGCAGCATTTCCTCCGGCTCACCGCGGCGACGGAGCACCGCTCGGATGCGCGCGACGAGCTCGCGAGACGAGAATGGCTTGGTGACGTAGTCATCGGCGCCCAGCTCGAGTCCGACGACCTTGTCGACCTCGCCATCCTTGGCGGTGACCATGATGATCGGGACCGTGGAGCGCTGGCGCAGGGTGCGGCACACCTCGGTGCCTGAGATTCCCGGCAGCATCAGATCCAGCAGCACCAGATCCGCTCCGTGTCGATCGAACTCCTCCAGCGCGGTCGTGCCGTCGGAGGCGACACCCACCTCGTATCCCTCGCGGCGAAGCATGAAGGACAGCGCATCAGAGAAGGACTCCTCGTCCTCCACCACAAGCACTCGGGTCACGTGATTCCCTCCTCGCGGTCGACGACGCTGACCGGACCTGCCCACGACATGAGTTCCGCCGACTCCGTTCCGCTGGCGAGGGGCAGGCGGAGCGTGAACGTCGAACCGACACCGAGCTCGGACCAGACGGCGACGTCACCGCCGTGGTTCTCGCAGACATGCTTGACGATCGACAGGCCTAGCCCGGTGCCCCCTGTCGCGCGGCTACGCGCCGGATCCGCACGATAGAAGCGCTCGAAGATTCGATCTTGATCGTGCGAGGCGATGCCGATCCCCTGGTCCTTGACATCGATCTCGACCATGCCCGAGTCCGTGCGGGCGGCGACAGCGACCCGGGTCTCGTCGGGTGAATAGGTCACGGCGTTGCTCACCAGATTGCGCAAGGCCGTGAGGACCTGCTGTCGGTCGCCCACCATCTCGGCGCCGGGAGCGCCCATGACGACGAGCTCGATGCCGCGCGCGTCCGCGAAGGGCCGGACCTCGTCGACGGCCTGCACGATGACCGGATCGATCTCGAAGACCGCGGCGCGTGCCAGCGGATCATCGCCCTGCAGTCGCGAGAGCTCGATGATGTCGTTGATAAGAGATGACAGTCGCGAGGACTCGACGATCATGCGCTGAGCGAAACGTTGCACGCTCTCGGTGTCCTCTGCCGAGCTGAGAATCGCCTCGGCCAACAGGGCGAGGGCGCCCACCGGCGTCTTCAACTCATGGCTGACATTCGCGACGAAGTCACGGCGCACAGCATCGACGCGTCGCTCCTCGGCGAGGTCTTCCACGAGGACGACGTAGGTGCCATTCGACAGGCCGGCGACCGTCGCCCGCAGGTCGAGCATGCCGCGCCCCAGCGGGGGGCGGCGCACGCGGATCTCGCGGTCCTGGGGGACGCCGCGCTCGGCGCAGGCGCGGATGAGTTCGTGGACCGCGGACACGGCCAGCGCATCGCGGCGTACGAGACCGAGTGCCTCCGCCCGAGGGGTCGTGCGCAGCACGTTGCCGTCGGCATCGACCACGAGGGAGGCCATGGGCAGGATTGCCAGGAGGCCGGCGACCTCCTCGGACACGGCGCGGGCTGACCCGGGGGTGAAGTCCACGGGCCGCGAGGCGCGGGCGGGGCGGCCGACCATGGGGGCCACGATAGGCGCCTGGCCCTGGGGCGCACGCAGGGCGCATGGGGGTCGAGGCAGGATTGTCCGACCGTTCATCCCCGTGGGCCTGGCGTTCACCTTCCCGTCACTATCGATTCACGTACGCTCACCACTATGGCCGGTCAGGAGGTGCGTGATGCGTGAGGCGTTCACGGCAGAGCTCGATGCCATCAGCGATGACCTGGTCCACCTGACCCGGCTCGTCGGATCGGCCATGAACCGGGCCACCCAGTCCCTGCTCGACGCCGACCTCCGCCTGGCCGAGGAAGTCATCGCGGCCGATGCCCAGGTGGACCTCATCACCTCGGAGACCGAGGAGAAGTGCTTCGACGTCATCGCCCTTCAAGCGCCTGTCGCGTCCGACCTGCGCATTCTCATCGGCGCACTGCGCATCGCGTCCTCGCTGGAGCGCATGGGAGATCTCGCCGAGCACGTCGCCAAGCAGGCGCGCATGCGCTACCCCGCTGCCGCCATCCCACAGGAGCTTCGCGGCACTTTCGCCGAGATGGGCGGCATAGCCGAGGCCATCGTCTCCAAGACTGGCGCCGTCATCGCAACCAAGGACGTGTCGCTCGCAACCGACATCGCTCGCCATGACGAGCAGATGGACCACCTGCATCGCGAGCTTTTCCGCATCGTGCTGTCGCCATCCTGGAAGCACGGGGTCGAAGCGGCCATCGACGTCACCCTCCTCTCCCGCTTCTACGAGAGGTACGCCGATCACGCTGTCTCCGTGACCCGACGAGTCGTGACCATCGTCACCGGTGAGCCGTACGCGGGCGTGACCCTCAAGGCCACCTCGTAGCTGGACCCCTGGCCACCCCGCGCCTGCTCCCCCTCCCTCCGGTCGCCGGTGTCCGACTTCTGGAGGCCGGGATGCCGCCCCATGAGCGATGGGCCACACTGGGGACCCTTGGGAGGTGGCTGTGAGCCGACACCTGCGCGATCCCCGGCCCCGCCGGGTCGCCGTCGTATCCCTGCACACCTCGCCCCTGGACCAGCCCGGCACCGGTGATGCTGGCGGACTCAATGTCTACGTGCTGGAGACCGCTCGCCGCCTCGCCCATGCCGGTGTCGACACCGAGATCTTCACGCGCGCCGTCTCGTCCAGCCTGCCGTCCACACTCGAACTCGAGTCTGGTTTGCGCGTAACCCATCTGCGCGCGGGACCCTTCGAGGAATTGCCCAAGGAGGATCTGCCCGCGCAGATGTGCGCCTTCAGTGCCGAGCTCCTGCGCGTCGAGGCCAACCGACCTGCGGGCTGGTTCGATCTGATCCACTCTCACTATTGGCTGTCGGGCCATGTGGGCTGGCTCGCCTCGGAGCGCTGGGACGTACCACTGGTCCACTCGATGCACACCATGGCCAAGGTCAAGAACCTCGAGCTGGCCGCTGGCGACAGGCCTGAGCCCGCCGTGCGCGTGCTCGGTGAGCAGCAGGTCGTCGATCACGCGTCCCGACTTATCGCTAACACCGGTGAGGAAGCGCGTCAGCTCATCGACCTCTATGACGCGCCCGCGCACGCCATCGACGTCATCCACCCCGGAGTGGACCTGGAGGTCTTCGCACCCGGCGATCGCGCCGCGGCGCGGCGAAGCCTCGACGTGCGGCCGGACGCCCACGTGCTGCTCTTCGTCGGCCGCATCCAGCCGCTCAAAGCGCCCGACGTCCTCCTCCGCGCCGCTGCGCGCCTGGTCGCCGATGATCCCTCCCTTCGTGAGCGACTCCTCGTTGTGATCTGCGGAGGACCCTCGGGGAGCGGCCTGGATCATCCGACCGGGCTCGTCGAGCTTGCGGCCTCGCTTGGGATCGCCGATCTCGTGCGGTTCGAGCCACCGACCGATCGAACCCGGCTCGCCGATTGGTACCGGGCCGCGGACGCGACCGTGGTCCCGTCGTACTCCGAGTCCTTCGGCCTGGTCGCTGTGGAGTCGCAGGCGTGCGGAACTCCCGTTGTCGCGGCATCGGTCGGCGGCCTCCGCACCGCTGTCGCTGATGGCCGCTCCGGGCTGCTCGTGACCGGACACGACACGGATGCATGGGCGCATGCCCTGGCTCGGACCATGACGTCCGAGCGCGAGCGACTCGCTCAGGCGGCCAGGTCACACGCCGAGGGATTCAGTTGGGATGCCACGGCGAGCGCCCTCATCGACTCCTACACCCGCGCCATCGGCGAGCACGCGGCACTGCCGGTCGTCGCGCGCGCTCAATGACGCGGGCGACTGCGGTCGAGGTCCTCGACGCCACACTGGTCGAGACAGGCCTGCCGGTCGAGAGGCCCGATCCCCACACGTTCGTCGTGACGATGGAGGGCGAGCGCAAACTCAAGACAACCGTCTCGCTCTGCGTCGGCGACCACTCCCTGTCCATCAATGCCTTCGTGGCCCGTCGGCCCGACGAGTCGGCCGAGGCGGTCTACCGGTGGCTTCTCGAGCGCAATCGGCGGATGTACGCCGTCGCCTTCTGCATCGATCACCTCGGCGATATCTACCTCTCCGGCCGCGTCTCGCTCGACGCTGTCACACCGGCCGAGGTCGACCGGATCCTCGGCTGCGTCGCGGAATACTCCGATGACTCCTTCAACACGATCCTCGAACTTGGATTCGCCACCGCGATCCGTCGGGAATGGAAGTGGCGCACGGAACGCGGTGAACCGACGGGCAATCTCGAGGCCTTCCGACACCTGGCGGAGCAGGCCGACTAGGGCTTGACAGGATTGCGCCATGACCGAGCCCTACACCCTCATCCTCCTGCGCCATGGCGAGAGCGAGTGGAACGCCCGCAATCTCTTCACCGGCTGGGTCGATGTCGGACTCTCCGACAAGGGGCGCGATGAGGCGGCACGCGGCGGTCGAATGCTCGCCGAGTCCGGCATCCTCCCCGACGTGGTCCACACCTCCCTGCTCACGCGTGCGATCACCACGGCCAACATCGCGCTGGGAGAGGCTGGCCGTGCCTGGATCCCGGTCGTGCGCAATTGGCGGCTCAATGAGCGTCACTACGGCGACCTGCAGGGCAAGGACAAGAAGGCCACCCTCGAGGAGTACGGCGAGGAGCAGTTCATGCTCTGGCGCCGCTCCTACGATGTCCCCCCTCCGCCCATCGACCCCGACAGCGAGTTCGCGCAGACCCACGATCCGCGCTACGCCGCGCTACCGCCGGATGCCCGGCCGCGCACAGAATGCCTCAAGGATGTCGTCGCTCGATTGATCCCCTACTGGGAGGACGTCATCGTGGCGGAGGGACTGCGGAGCGGTCAGACGGTGCTCGTGGCCGCGCACGGCAATTCACTCCGCGCACTGGTGAAGCACCTCGACAACATCTCCGATGCGGACATCGCCAGCCTCAACATTCCCACCGGTATCCCGCTCGTCTACCGCCTCGACCACGACCTGAAGCCGATCGTCCCCGGAGGGGAATACCTCGATCCCGAAGCTGCCGCTGCTGCAGCCGCCGCGGTCGCCAACCAGGGCCGCTGACATGGGTACGGCGCGACTCGAGCTCGACGATCCCACCCTCCGCGAGTGGACGGCCACGGTGATCGCGGTTGACCCGGAGCAGGGGATCGTGCTCGATCGTTCAGCCTTCTATCCCGGTGGCGGCGGTCAACCGCCGGACCATGGGGTGCTGCTCTGGGACGGCGTGCAGACCCGCATCGTGGGCGCGCGTCAGGGCGACGACGTGTGGCTGATCCCCGCCGATGACGATCCGCTCCCGCCAGTCGGCGCGCACGTGCAGGGTGCCATCGACGATCCGCGTCGCAGCGCGCTCATGCGCACGCACTCAGGCCTGCATGTGCTCTCGGGTGTCGTCTTCCGCGACTTCGGTGCCCTGGTGACCGGATCCAACATGGAGCCGCTGGAGGGGCGTCTGGACTTCAACCTCGAAGGGGTCCCCGAGGGATTCAAGGAGTCGATCGAGTCGGCGATCAATACCGAGGTCGAGGCTGATCGGGCTATCCGCGCGTACAACCTGCCCCGCGAGGAGGCGTTCGCCATCCCCGACATCATCCGCACCGCATCCAACCTGCTGCCTCCAGAGATCGAGGTGGTGCGCCTGGTCGATATCGATGGTCTCGATGTGCAGGCGGACGGCGGCACGCACGTCGCGTCCACGCGACAGGTCGGCCGCATGCGCGTGGTCAAGATCGAGAACAAAGGCAAGGGGTTCCGGCGAATTCGCATCGCCCTCGAGCAGTGACGTCATGAGCGCCGAACGCATCCTCGTGCAGGTGCCTGTCACCGAACTGCCCGTGCGTGTCCAGGCCCTGCTCGACCCAGGCATCCCGCGCCCTGCCGACGCTCGCTTCCTCGCCCGACGCACGCATATGGCCTGGATCCCCGGCGCCTGGCTGATTGGCCTGCTCGTCGTGGGTATCGCAAGTCTGCGCGCGACACTCATCGCCGGGCTTGATCCCGCCGCGGGAGGAGAGCGCGTCATTTACGGCGCCATGGCCGCCGTGTGCCTTATCGGGGCGATGTTCGCCGCGGCAAAACTGCTGCAGGGCCTCGTTGAGCGCCGCGACGTGAAGCGCGGGGTCCACCGCAAGGGCCTGCACGTGCTCGGTCGCGAGGGCCTGCTCATCGTCGGCACCGATCGCCACACCTGGGTGCCCCGGGAGAAGCTGCCACCCGCCACCGATGTCACAGACGCGCGCAGCGGTGGTCCCAGTCCGCCCGCCTACGCCTACTTCATCGTCGACGCGCAGGGTCGACTCGACCGGCTGGACTGTGGCACTCAGACTCACTCGGCCCTGCGGATGTGGGCCGAGCACGGGCAACTGCCCGAGGGTGGCGGCTGGACCTGATCCGCTAGCCCATCAACTCGGCGATGCGCACCCGGACGTCGAAGAGATATACCAGGGCGACCACGATCCCGGCGATGCCGATGATCCCGAGGGTGAGGCCGGGGATGAACCCGGTGAGCATCGCGATGCCGGTGAGCAGGAGCCACAGGAGCTTGGACACCCGGCCGACCGCCGGAAAGGCCTGAGCTGGCCGGCGCACGCAATCGACGAACGCCCAGATCTTCACCACCCCGAAGACGACCCACAGGACGGTGATGACGAGGTTCTGGGTGAGATCGAACACCCCTCCAACGTACGCGCCCCGCCTGCATTTCGCAGGCGGGGCGCGCTTGAGCGTGATGGGCGGATCAGATGCCGACGGCCTCGCGGACGAGGACGACCGTGTGGCTGGCGGTCGACTTCGCGTCGCGGCCGAAGCGCACAGCGCGGTCACGGGCGTCGACGCTCAGGTCCTGCACCTGCTCGCGGGCATCGCGACTGAGGTCGGTGACCTGGTGCCAGGCCTTCTTGGCCGTCTGCGGGGCGGACACGACGCGCTCCTGCACGGCCTCGAGGGCATCCGCCACCGTGGACGGCATCTCGCGACGCAGGGTGACCTTGGGCAGCTCGACCTTGGGCAGCTCGACCTTGGGCAGCTCGACCTTGGGCAGCTCGACCTTGGGCAGCTCAACCTTGGGCAGCTCCACCTTCGGGATCTCGAAGCTCGGCAGCTCGATGGAGGTGAAGGGCACGGTCCGCGGTGTCACCGCGTTAACCGCCTGCTGGGCCGTCGAGGCGGCCTTGGCGGTGCTGTCTTTCGCGGCTGCGGCGGCCTTGAGGGTGGTCGACTTTGCCGTGCTGGCGGCCTTGGTGGTCGTGCTGCGCGCCGTGGTCGCGGCCTTCGCCGTGGTCGCGCGTGCGGCCGCAGCTGCGTTCTTGGGCTTGGCCTTGTCGGCAGACTTCTTGGCCGCGGTCTTCTTGACGCTACTGGCCTGGGGAGCGGTGACCTTGTGGGTCGACGGGGTGCTCATGAGTTGTCCTCTCGTGAATCCCGGGGGGTCTCCCCGGCTCGGTTCTCGGCCTGGAAGGCCCGGTAGATCTCCAACAGGGTGCGGCGCTGCGCATCGGTGAGGCTGGTGTCGGCGGAGACGGCATCAACCACGGTGTGACCGGACTCTGGCCGGTCCTCCTCGTTGAGGATTCCCGCCTGGACGTAGAGCGTCTCGGCGGAGATCCGCAGGGCACCGGCAAGCCGGTTGAGGATGTCGGCACTGGGTCGACGCAGGCCTCGCTCGATCTGGCTCAGGTAGGGGTTGGAGACCCCGGCCGCTGCGGCGAGTTGCCGCACCGACATCTGTGCCTGGTCGCGCTGCTCGCGGATGTAGTCCCCGAGTGCCTCGATGCGTGCCATGCCTCCAGGGTGCACCCAAGTGCTTGCAATTGCAAGCGGAGTGCTTGCGGAAGCAAGCGTGAGGTCCGTCACCCTCCCGCGGCGGCGACAAGGAGGGCGCCGATCATGACGACGCAGCCGGCGAGGCCGAGGACGGCCACGAGCCCCAGGACGCCGGGACTCTCCCCGCGGCGCACGCGCGCCAGCACCGCGAGGTGAGCCACGGAGTAGTAGGTCAAGATCGTGGCCGCCGAAAGCGCGAGCGCGAAGCCGATGCCTCCGACGACGACCACGGCGATCGCGAGTCCCGCGGCCAGCACCTCGGCTCGCGCCGGCACACCGCGCGAGGTGATGACGGCGAGACTCGCCGGTCCATCGGCACCGCGGCCCATGGCGAAGAGCGTGCGCCCTACGCCGGCGAGAAGTGACAGCAGCACCGCGCCCGCGGCGATGACCGCAGCGAGCCGCACGGCAGACTCCAGCGCCGGTGTGCCAGCAGCGGCGGCAATACTCTCGAGTGGCGCGGTGCCCAGCTCGACATCGGCAGAGACTGCGCGGATCACCATGACGGCGAGTACGACGTACACCACGATGACGACCGCGAAACTTGCCACCATCGCTCGGGGGATGGTGCGTGCCGGGTCCTGGACCTCCTCTCCGAGGACCGTGATGCGGGCGTAGCCGGCAAAGGCAACGAAGAGAATGCCGGCAGCGGCGACGACGCCGATCGGGGAGGCCGGTGCGGGGATGGGCGACGCGGCGGAGGGCTCGACAGCCAGGGCCGTGATGGCCAGGACGAGCAGCACAGCGAGGACGACGGCGATGAGGAGGGCGGTCACCCGAACGGACTTCACGATGCCGCGCAGGTCGAGAGCCAGCGCGACGCCGACCGCGATCACCCCGATGAGTCGCTCCTGGCCGGGCCAGGCGTAGGCGCCGATCGTGAGGGCAGCCGCTCCCGCGGAGGCTGACTTGCCCACCACGAAGGCGTAGCCGGCGATCACGCCAGCCGGGCGGCTCAGGAATCGGCGGCCGTATGCGTAGGCGCCGCCCGCCTCCGGGAGGGCGCGGGCGAGTGCCGCGGTCGAGGTGGCATTGAGTGATGCGACGATCGCCGCGATGCCCAGCGCGATGATCAGGGCACTCCCGGCGAGCGCAAGGGCAGGTGTCCAGGCCACGAAGACACCCGTGCCGATCATGGCTCCGAGGCCGACGACCGTGGCTCCTCCGACACCGAGCACACGGCGCAACTCCGCGGCCATGCTCGCCTACCCGACCACCGGGACGATCTCGCCCGCCGGGCGCCCGCCTCCGAAAAGCACCTGCCGCGCCTGAGCCTCGATGACGTCGTTGTCGACGCCGATC